>Ga0315294_10002431_pt1 | contig 20368 bp, 21 predicted proteins | sample YL17G13_40_MG_FD_203626 | JGI IMG/M metagenome (GOLD analysis project Ga0315294, IMG submission 203626) | Sediment microbial communities from Yellowstone Lake, YNP, Wyoming, USA - YL17G13_40 | ecosystem: Environmental > Aquatic > Freshwater > Lake > Sediment | place: USA: Wyoming | collected...
AGTATTGATTAGACTGATTATTTTTGGGAAGAATTGGAAATACTTTTACAATATTTAGTTCTCAATTTGTTCTAATAATTCCTCTGCTAAGATTTTTACCTTAACGCGTATATTTTTCTTTTGTCTTTTTAAAAATTCAATGATATATTCTTTATCTTTTAATTCATCCTTGAAAATAAATAGTGTTTTTATTAAATTTTGAATTACTACATTTGTACATTCTAGTGTATTATATTTATAATGCTCAACTTCTATAAACTCTCTAAAAATTTTATCCTTAAATTCTGGTTTATTCCTTGCTATTTCAGCAAGTCCCAAAATAGCATTACTAGCTGTTATTAATTTACCGCTATTTATGAAAGTAATTAACTTAGGGATTAGTTTGTCAATTTTTTTGTCTTTATCAACTCTTGATAAGTTACCAATAACCTGCAGAGCTGTCCATTTAAAAATATTATTTTCATTATCTAGAAGATTTATAAAGAAATCAAGATCAGCATAAAGTAGTTCTGGTTTTTCTTTTGAAAAAGCAATACACCTTTTTGCACACGAATATTTAATCTTCGGATTTTTTGAAGAGAAATCTATAAGATTTGGTTTAACCATGTTTAGATGTTTAGATATTTAAATAGTTTATATTATTGATTATATACAGAAACATTTAATGTAACAAATTCAACTGTATCCTAGGCTATTCTAATTTAAGTTCAATCTTTGTTTGTTTGCCTTTCTTATTCTTTCTACGATAAATAATAAAAGTTGGCTTAATTAACAAGTTATAACTATCTCTTTTTCTAGAAAATCTTGTATTTGCTTTTCCTTGAATTTGAAGCGTTCCCTCTCTATTTTGGGAATCTATAACTAAACAAACCACAGGACTCTTTTTAATATTCTTATACTTTAATGAATTAGGATTAGTGAATATATAGATATCAAAATTATTATCAACTGAATAATCGACAGTTGCTGCCCAAGGTATATTATTTTTAGAAGTTGCTATAACACAATGCTTATGTATCTTCAACCATCTAAGTATAAATTGCTTTTCTTTTATCTTACTCCTCATATATAAGTAAAGAATATTCAAGAAGAATTATCCACTAAAAAGAAAAATAGATGTAACTCAAGTGTCATTCAATCTACCTTCTCCAGAAATGCTTAAATACTAGAATCATAGTTCATAATATAAGTTTAAAATTTGATCTGTTATTGGTCTTAGAGAATATTTTCTATGAGAGAAGTAATAGCCATTTTTCGATAGTCTTCTTCTCAATGTCTTTTTATTAATTAGTAACTCAAGTTTCTCTTTTAAATCCTTAGTATTAATAATAATTTTATCATTCTTCTCTACTAGTTGTGTTTTTAGACCATGGATATTCTCCTTATAAATAGTTGGAACAGAGTCCCCTTTAGAAAAGATAGGCACGACGCCAAAAAATAATGCTTCGATAACTGTAAGAGGAAGATTTTCAGAATAACTCGGTAAACAAAAAATCTCAGATCTTTCTAAAATACTTTTTAACTTATTCCTATCAACATATCCATAGAATACAATGTCATTATAACTTTTAAATTTCTTTTTTAAATCTTTCAATAAATCCCCCTTACCAACTACATTAAAAATAATCTTCCGATTCTTTCTAACAGATATATATGCATCTAATGCTTCTCTAATTCCTTTATCTTTTTCTATTCTCCCAACAAAGGTAATTTCTATATTACTTTTCTTATCTCTTATATCCAATAGTCTCTTATAATGTACTACATTAAGATTTACGCTATGTGGTATTTCAATAATATTATCTTTATTAACATTGTATTTACTATAAATAAGATTTTTTTGTGAATCAGATAAAATAATAACTTTATCTGCTTGTTCAATAATTTCATTCTCATCTCTAATTATTTCATTGTTGAATTTGAAAATCGGATTTTCGAGCATTAAGTCATACTGTTTTTGAAGAAAGTGAAAAGTTGAAACTACTTTTATATGTGGGAAAAGTTCTTTTATTTTTTTAGTCGTTATCCATGATGTCCAATTATGGCAGTGTATAATATCAAATTTTACATTTGATTTAATTATCCTTTCAGCTAGAAATAATTGCCACTTTTCGAACTCATAATAATCATCTATCAAATGATTAGGTCGTTTAGACAGAAATTTATCGTCTATAGATTTTGAAGTTGTAATAATAAATGGATGTAGATTTTTACTTTTATTAGCTGTTGCGATATAAACGTGATGATTTTGAATTCGCATTGAAGATGTAATTTGGTAAACATGCCAGCCCATTCCCCAAAGTGCATTAGGAGGATAATCAACAGTTAGATGTAATATGTTCATATTTAGTAAAAAAGAGAATTATAAAGGAAAAAATAAAAGATGTCGACATAATTAAACCTCCTTGGTAAAAACGCGTTAAATATGCGAATAGTTTATAACCTGTAATCTCTTTATCTGATAATTGAACGTACCAATCTGAATCTATAAATATCTTTTTATTCCCATTTTTATTGATACCTATATATATATTTCTTGGTATTAATATCTTTTTAATATAGTCAATCTCTTTAAATCTATAAAAAAAATCAAAGAATTTATTTTTAAATAAAATATGTTTTAATGAGAATTTTGATATTTTATTTATTGCATATAAAATATCTTTGTTATTAACAATTTCTTTTATAGTTAAGTTATTGATTTCTTTAACATTTCGAAATAATTCGGTTATCTTTATTAACATTACTTTCTTATAGGATAACGACATTTTAAAAAGACTAATATCAAGTGTATATTCTTTTAATTCATTTAAACAATAACTATGAGCTTTTCGTCTACGTCTTAATTCAAATTCTACCCATCTATTAGGTTTATTCACTAGCAACTTAACAACTATTATTTTAGTTTTAAGTAAGAAGACATATTTCGTTCCATCAACATTGATTAACTTCAAATCTTTTTTTCTAAAACCTAAACTACTTGATAGTCTTCTTTTTATTTCTTCAGTATAATTGCTCATAATTATTAAAAGTAGCTTCTATGTTAGTAAGTGTTATTATACCATTATTCAACTCATCAATTTTCATTAAACAAACACTTAATAGTGTATTAAAACAGACATTTAAAAACATAGAGATAATACTAATTGACGATTTTTCTACTGATAATACTCTTAAAATAGTAAAACAGTATACTAATACAAACATTGAATTGCACAATAATAAATACTCTAAAGGTATAGTAGGTGCAATGAATACTGCTTTTGAAATAACTAAGGGTGATTTTGTTGCACTACTTGATCATGATGATATAGCAGTTTCCACTAGAATAGAGGAACAAATTAAATTCTTAACAAATAACAAATCAATTGGTGTTTGCGGAACTTGGATGCAGGAGTTTGAAAAAAGAAATAAAATATGGAAATATTATACTAATCATAACGAAATACAAGCATGTATTCTTTTTCATTCTCCTATTGCAAATCCAACAGCAATGTTTCGAACAGAACTAATACACAAATATCATCTCAAATATGATGATAATTACGAATATGCTCAAGATAATCAATTCTGGGCTAAAATGAGCTTAATAACTAAATTTAGCAATATTCCTAAAATATTGACTTTTTATCGAAAACATCTAAAAAATGCTTCTAAAATTTATAAAGTTAGTCAATTTGAGAGTTGGAAAAAAACACTTTCCTGGTATATAAAACCTTGGCTTAACGAAATATTAAATAAATACCCTGATTTTTTTAAAATACTCTACTCTGTAAAATATACTGAATTTCGAGAAATTTATCTTGAATCACAAAAGTTTTATATAGAATTTTTTAAAAATATTATTTCAATCAATAATCGCATTCCGATATTCGATAGTTGTGGATTAAAAACTGTTATTGAAGACAAAATATTCTCTATTAAGTAGGAATAAAACATTTCTAAAATATATATAACAAAAATAATACCTTGTTTCTAGTAATTGACTTTTTTTAAAAGCTGTTCAGACTGAGGGCATATTTTGAAAATATTAGATTAATAGGATGAACATACTAACGGGGAAGATGTATTTTTAATAGCCAAAAAAACAAATAATCTGTAATGTAGTTTTCTTAAAAATAATTTCAGTCAATAGCAATTTATTATGACCATATTTATTTGCCTTCTCCAGAGGTTCTGAAATTTCATTAATCTTAAACGAGTTGATACCTGCCATATTAAGTTGTTGTCTTATTTGTTCATGTGTAAATCTTGTTTTAAATATACCATCATCTTCAAATACTCCTCTACTTATCTCTTTACTCTTATTTTTTAAATCAATCATTTCCTGTTTATCTTTAGTAGATTTCACTGTAATATACACAGCTCCTTTAGAACTTAAAATTCTATTTATTTCTTTATAGATATTAATCATTTCTTCTGGTTTAAAGTACTGAAGAGTCAGCCTAGAATAAACAATGTTAAAGCTATTATCTTTAAAAGGATATCGTATGTTAGCAATGTCATGTATAATAAATTTTACTTTAGGATATGTTAATTCTACCTTTTCTTTTGCATATGTTGAAATATCTATAATTGTTACTATATGATCTTTTAAAGTTAGATAAGCAGCATCTTGACCTTGTCCTCCACCTATATCTAATATCTTAGATTCTTTTGGAAATTTTAGTTCGATCGAAGCTATATAACTTGAAGATTTACTATATATATTTTTAATATGAGATTTGTTCCAATATTTTTTAATATCCATAATCTGATTATATATTTAAATCTATAAACAATAAAATTGGATAGTGTATCCATAGTCAGTTTAGAACATATAAAAGTATTTTTGAACTGTAAAAATTGATATAGTGTTTTTATATCCCCTATAACTAAAATAATTGTAAATTAATAAAAGTTTAATTTCTTATCGTTTCTTGCTCAATCCACTTTAAGAATTCAACATTACCGCTAATATTATGAATAGCGATAATAGGACATTTATCACTATGCACCTTTTTTACTTCTCGAATAATATCTTTCTTTAATCTTAACAACGAAAAAACAGATACATTATAGTAAATCTTTTCAACGATTTTACCATTCCACCAATATCTACTAGGCCCATTTGTAATTAATGTCCCAGCAGCAAGTCTATTTTTTATTAGCACATCAGAAATAACATTTGCTTCCTTTTTATCTCGTGCGCTGATTATTATTTGACAATACTTCTGCATAAAAACTTTTTAATATTTAAAATATTGTAAGAACTAATGTTATGAACTTGTCTACCTATCTGATTTTAGTTAAATCTCCGTTAATAATAATTGGTTTCATAGCTTTGATTTCATCAGAATAGTTAATCTTTGGAATAGGATTAAGTAAATATACTTTCTTATTCAAAACATGAGCAAAAGCAATCTCAATTAAACTATTCCCACCAACATAATTTTTGATTTTGTTCTTATCTTTGTTAATAACAAGTATTGCATCAGTTTTCTTGATTTCTTTAAAATAGTTACGAATCACATCAAATTTAATTTTTTCCCATTTATTCTCAAGATCAATTTTACCATCAGCATATTTATCAATGTTAGGGGGAACAACAACAATATGATTTTGCTTTTCTAATTTTTGCTTGATCTTAAGCATTTCTTTAGCGAAAGCTAAACTCCCACAAATTGTAATTTTCATTTATTTCTTAACTAAACAACCTAAAGTTAGGTAATTTTAAACGTAGTATAAAATTTGATCGAACGGGACGTACGGGACTCGAACCCGTGACTTTCCGCGTGACAGGCGGATGTTCTAAGCCAACTGAACTAACGTCCCACTATTTTATTTTCAACTATTAATTTCTCTAAATATTTATGGCTTTTTAAAGACTTTAAATATCTTTCATAAGTCATTGCTTCTTTCTTCCTCTCAAATGTTCGTATATATTTTAATATAAAAGGTTTCCTGTTTTTTGTTGATCTTTCTCTTCCCTCATTATGTCGTATTAATCTATCTTTAATATCTCGCGTATATCCTATATAAAATTTTTTATCTTTATTACTTTTTAATATATAAACATAATACATATACTTATCCATGACTTCCCCGACTAAGTCGGGGTGTTCTAAGCCAACTACTTGTCCTCCGAAGTTCTGAGTTTATCGAAGAACGAAGGAGGGAACTAACGTCCAAATATACCTTTGTATTTAAATACTATTAAAGAACTAAAAGAGTATATCAGATAAAACTCTTTTGTGTCTATCAAAATACAATTTACTCTCTAATGTTAAATGCTGAGGAGAGGCGTTCTCAATGATCCCGCTGAGCGGGAGAATTAGTCCCCCGCAATGCGGGGGAGAACCTCTCATGTTGTATATGTTTATATTCAAAGAACTTTTTATTTTGAATACCTAGTAATAGACGAAGTTAGAATTATGTTATGATCTTAACTACTACACTATAAGATACTAACTTGAGTTCTTATGTTTGATTTTCGGTAAACTTTTTCTTCTCTGTAATAAAAACAGAATAGACGTTATTACAAAAATAACTATTAGTACATAATTAATCATTCCTATAATAGAAATAATAGAAGGCCTAAAGTTTATCAAATCACCAACTTCATAATAATTGCCCATAAAGGAACCACAGGGACTCACTTCTCCAAACGTTGTATCTGCTTCAGCTTTATCTTTGTATTCTACAATAATCTTACAGGGACATTCTGATCCAATAGAAACATTTTCATATTCTACTCCTTCACATCTTTCAAGTATTTCCGTTATTGTTCCTTCTTCTTTGAATACAATAGGTAACAATATTCTTAGTAAACTTACTAAAATTAAAATGCTAAACGATAATACTAAGATTTTTTTATTTATTAATAATTTCTCCATAGTAGTATTTTAACAAAAAATAATTATTTAGGGTAGGTGAATGCATATTAAAAAGTGCTGAGGAGAGGAGTTGAACCTCCACACCCTACGGGTACAGCCCCCTCAAGGCTGCGTGTCTACCAGTTCCACCACCTCAGCATTTATATACTATTAGTAAATAAGTTTTATTACCTTTTTGTCTACCCCCGCCTATGGCGGGACTAATTCGGGTAAGTTCTTCCTCGACAAGCTCGGAATCACTAACCCCTCATTGAGCAGTTCCACCACCTCAGCATTATTATTCTAAACTATATACACTAATATTATATATATTTATCAATTCGTAAGCTTACCAGACGTAGCTTTAGCGAAGTCTGGTTCCACCACCTCAGCATTTATTTACTGTTAGCAGATAAGTTTTACTGCCTTTTTGTCTACTCCCCCGCCAAGCGGGGGACTAATAACTTAATCTTTTAATGATCTTCTCAATTTAATGATTATATTTATAATATTATATCAAAGTCAAACAAACGAAAATATAGCCTTTGATTTAAATTAAAAGTTTATATAAACTTCTATAATAAAATTTCAACCCAAGTCTAATAAATAATAATGTTAATTAAGAAATGAAAGTACATTGATTTTGGGATTTAAAATTAATCGATCTTGATAATAAATTTAAATATTCTAACTTTTTATTTATTCTGATATGTCTATAAAACAACAATTTACTTCTAGCCAGGCAAAAGAAATCGGTAATAAGCTTGGAATCGATTGGAATAAGATTGATCTTGAACAATTTCGTCATGGCATGGATATAGAACTAGAGCATGGAAATGTAAATGACAAGACAAATTTAACAAACAATGATCCTTATAAAACAGGTCAAATAGCACTGGCTCATCTAAACGAATATCCAGATTATTATGATAGACTAGACAAATTAGAAATAGAAGCTGAGGTTTCTGATGAGAATAAAACTCCAAACGATTCAGAATAAAATCAATTAATTATTAAGTTTGCATAGATAAAAGAATAAAAATTTGATAAAATCTCTTATTCTTATAATGCGAATAAATTTAAAAGACAAAAAAACATATACAACTGCTTTAGTTTTAATCATATTATTATCATTCATTTTAAGGGTTATCAAACTAGATACTTTAAATCTTTGGCGAGATGAAGCTTTCAGCGTAATCCTTGCACAAAAAAACATCCACGAATTTTTCTATATCGCATTAAAAGATACAAGTTCATTCCTCCATAATTTTCTTTTATTCATCTGGGTTAGATTATTTGGAATAAATGAATTTTCAGTTAGATTTTTATCATTAATTGCAAGCATGTTTTCCTTTAGATACTTTTATCTTATTATTAAACGATTTTTTAAGTTTAAATGGCAGTATATAGCTTTGCTTTTAATATCATCCGTAAATATGATCTCTATCTATTTTGCAAGAGAAGCGCGGGTATACTCAATACTCATCTTTTTAATACTAGCCTCTCAATATTATTTTCTAAAATTAATAGAGAAATTCAATATTAAAACTATAATACTTTTTATTATTTTCACAACTTTATCTTTTTATTCACACAACTTAACTATATTTATAATAATATCCCAAATACTTTATCTATTTATAATATTTTTAAAAAACTCTTATAAGTTGGAAGTTAAACAAATTTTCAAAAAAAGAAATAAATTCTTTTTAAATTGGTTTCTCATTTATACTATACTTTTTATTTTAATATCCCCCTATCTCCTTCTATTTTTAGCCCAAAATAAAAATGTAAGCGAAGAGTTTTGGCTTACTTTTAGTCCCATAGATTCATTAAAAGAAACTCTTACTGGACTTTCTGTAGGGATTAGATTATTTACTCATAAAGAATTCACATTTTTAGACTCCTTTACAAATATACTTACATTATCTTTAGCATTTATAGGAACTTATTTTAATATTCGAAATTTCAAAAGAACTAAATTATTTTTTTCTTTTTTCTTTTGGATTCCGCTTACCCTTATATTTTTAGCATCATTTAAGACACCTGTTTTTTATGTAAGGTATGCAAGCTTTCTGATACCATTTATGATAGTACTTGTATTTGAAGGAATTGTTAATTTAACTAAATCTAAATTAATACAAACTATTCTCATAATTATACTAATAATTCTAAATCTAAGAATTTATTATATTTATATAAAAGATAATTCAACAAAAGCTCATCATAAAGAACTTGTTACCTATATTGCAAATAATTTTAATAGCAATGACGGAATTATTCATATAAATGCATTGAGTTACTTCCCATTTAAATACTATACTAAGGGTAAATTAATAAGTACTATTTACGATCCTGAATATAATACACCCTATTACATAGGTACTGCTCTAACTCGTGAAAATGAATATACTAGAGATTTTTCAACTCTCGAAAGATTTGATAGATTATGGGTAATAGAACTTGGAAATAATGATAGCCGAGAATTTTTAAATAATAATTTTATTATCATAGAAGACAAATGGTTTGACGGTTATCTGTATTTACAGCTATGGGAAAATATTTATTAATATTAGAATAATGAAGAAATTAGCTATAGCAGTTCCAACTTATAATGAAATAGAAAATATAAACGAATTTGTAAAAGCAGTTTATGAAACTGCTCAAAAGCTTAAGAATACTAATACTACGCTTATCATTATTGATGACAACTCGCCCGATGGAACAGGTAAAGTCGTAGACAAATTAATGAAAATATATAAAACTGACTCTTTTCGAATTGATCCTATACATAGAGAAAAAAAACTAGGACTATCCACCGCCTATATTCAAGCTTTTAAAAAAGCACTTGCAGAAAATTTCGATTATATTTTAACAATGGATGCTGATTTCTCACATAAAATAGAATACATACCAACTTTTTTATCTTTAATAAAAAAGTATGATTTGGTTATTGGATCAAGAAACATAAAAAAAGGAGGAGTTGAAGATTGGAGTATAATTCGGCATATTATAAGTAAAGGAGGCAGCCTTTACTCTAGAATGATATTAGGTGTAAATGTAAAAGACTTCACAGCAGGCTTTGTTATGTATAGGAAAAAAGTATTAGAATCACTGGATTTAGAAAACATAAAGTCACAAGGATACAGCTTTGCAATTGAGATGAAGTATAAGATAATAAAAAAAGGATTTACATATATTGAATTTCCAATTATCTTTCCTGACAGGAAAAAAGGGACAGCTAAAATTAATAAAAAAATACTTCTTGAGGCATTACTGCGTGTCTGGCAGCTTAGGTTTTCAAAAAAGTAAAATGGCAATAGAAAAAAAGGGTAAAAAAAATCATATAGAACTTATATTTATTGGTATTGCAATTTTATTATTTATTTTGCTTAGAATTCCAAGTCTTTTTGAACCGCATTGGTATAGTGATGAAGGTTTTCTAGCGGCCGCCGGTAATTCATTTAAATATGATTTGAAATTATATAAAGATATTTATACAAATATGAGTCCTGGATTATTTTATATATTCTATATTCTCAAAAACCCTTTAAATTTAAATCTAGCTTTGGCAAAAACAATAAATCTCTTTATGTCAATTATTTCTTTATTGCTAATATTTAAAATAACAAATAAAATATTCTCCTTAAAAATAGCCAACTTCTTACTTATAATTTCTTCTTTTTTATTTGGACTACCTTTACTTGAAACCAATATTATTACAGAGGAAAACTTCTTCCTCCCATTTATCATGGCAAGTATTTATTTAGTATTAGAACCAAATTATTTCAAACTAATACTTGCAGGTATATCTATTGGGATAGGATTCTGGTTTAGCCCTAAAGTTGCTTTTGTATTTATAGCAATATTAATCTATATATTCTTTTTAAAATATAAAACAAAAAGCAGCTATATAAAGGTAAAATTTATAACATCGTTTATTATCGGATTACTAATTCCTTTATCATTTATTTATATACTTTTATATATAAATAATAATCTAAGCGACTTTTATAATTTAGTAATAAAAAATAATATTTCTTCTATATTGAATGCTAAAGATGAGTCATTAGGATTTATTATTATAGCTAACACAATTAGAACAAGAACTCTTTTAGCATTCTTTTCTATAGTTGTAATAACAATTCTTTACATAAAACGGAAAATTGAAAGTAAATATTTCCTTATATATCTATGGCTTATATCTGCAATTTATTCAGTTTTATTATATCAAAAACCATATATACATTATCTGATTGAAACAATTCCTATCTTCATAATTATTATAGGTATATATATTATAAAATTCAAAGACTCAAAAACGAATCATAATATTATTTACATTATTTCATTTATATTAAGCATTTTTCTTTTTTTTAATCTTTTCTCAAATGGGCGTAGTCTTAGAGGTAATTTAAATTGTAGCAAATATTATATCAACATTTTTCAGTATTTAGCGAAAACAATAGATTCCTCAACTTATGTAAACTTTTTTAGTTCAAATACATATAATGTATACAGGCTTAACAGCTTATTATCTCAAAATTACCCCTCTTTAAAAAATGTATATATTTGGACAGATAATCCTTGGATATATAAGTTAGCTGATGTTAAACCACCTACTAAATATTTATTGAGTTATCATGCTGAAAGGGATATAGAAACAGTAAAACAAAACATTATTAAAGAAAAGAGTCTGGTAATAATTATTGATGAGAACTCACAGAACCCTCAAGAATTAATCGATTTTATTATTACAAGCGGCTTTGAGTTTGAAAGAGAATTTTATGGATACAAAATTTTCGTACTAAAAGAAATAGCCCCTCAGATCTAATGTTTTTCTGTTAATCTGTATTCTAAATATTTAGCAAATAAAAGACGGGTCTGAGCATCTAGTCCAGGAATAGCCCCAAATACTATACTCACTACTGGAAGAGTAATCCATTGAATCTGTTCAGTAACCATTTGAAATATACTTATCTTATGTTCTCTTCTTGGTTTAATAAAAAAATCAATTACTATAGTTAAGATAAATGCAAGTGATGTTAAAGTCAACATAAACGAAGACACCTTTGGTAATTTCTGCCCAAAAACTGTATGAGAAAATTCCTTATTAATTAATGGTGGCATATTTGCTCCGAAAACAAGTATAAAAGCTACTATTGACCATGTTAAATGATCGAAAATGGTATGAAAAACTCTATACGTCATATACAAAGTTTTACGAGCTTTTAACCAATTTATAATCATCCAACCATGATCACTTACTCCCCATGCCCATCTCTTAACTTGTTCATACTGATTTTTTATAGTTCTTAAATGAGTAACTGATTCAGCTGCATCATTAAGATTTTTTAAATATATCGGCTTTGTAAGAACTTTATCTTCATAAATAAATAGAGCTTTAAAAAACATATGGAAATCCTCAGGAATTATATCAACCGACCAGAACTTAATATCTTCTAATAACTTCCAAGAAAAAGAGTAGGAAGAAAGCTGGATAAACTTATCTATCCTAACTGATGTAGCGATGTTATTAACAGAAAAAGTAGTATTTGCTATACGGCTGTAGAATGGTACTTTCCAAATATTTGCATAATAAACCATAGGAGCGGCATAAAAATGAGTATACCTATCTTCATCAGTTACAAACAAATAAGTAAGATATGCATAATATTGTTTATCAAACTGAGTATCACTGTCGCAGCTTGTAATAGTTATATATCGTTTATCCCATCCTTTTTCTTCGATCTTCTTTTTAGCAAGTTTCCCGCAGCTTGCCATATTTGAAGCCTTCCCAATGATATCTTTCCCTGCAAGCTTATGATTATTTATCCAAACGTCTCTAAATTTATTTTTATATTCTTTTTGTAATTTTTGAGCCAACTTAAATGCTGGAGTATATCTTTCTTCAGCACCTAATAAGATAATCATATTCCCGCGGAGAAATGTCTGAGATGCTAATCTATCCAGATTTCTTTTAAGAACAGCATAAGGTTCTTTCCAATAAGGAATAATTACTACATGTTTTATATCTCTCCATTTTAATATCTCCTTTGTCCGTAAATCTACTAAAGTTTTTATTTCCTCTTTTATATATCTCTTTGTTTTCAGTTTTGCTAAATAAAAAAAGAACTTTTTAAATATTTTTGGTAATCTATTTAAGTATGTTATTCTAAATTCTATATCTTCAAATTTAGCTTCATTTAATTTTTCAATTTTCTCGGATAAAACATTTATACTATAATCAATGTCATCTAACCTTTTTAATCTAGATATCCAATCAGTATTTTCTCCATTTCTAATTCTAAAGTATCCTATAATGAAACAAGTAACCGTAGATAATGATTTGTATACCCAGAAGGCATTGAAAATTAAAATAAAATAAGCTGTGATTTCGGGAAAGAATATCCCTCCCCATATAGGAAAAGTGATCAAAGTATAAGCTGTTAAGGCAGGATACATCTCAAACAATCTTTTAATTAATCGCTCTTTGTTTGTCATATATATGAAATTAAGATGGTAATTTATAATCTCCTATTTACAGAATCTTCCTTTAATTATATCAAACTTTCTTTAAATAATGTGAATATATTATTGGTGTGTATTTTTCTTTGTATATCCCTTCCCAGCTGAATCGTCTTACTCTTAATTTATTTTCCTTCTGCATTCTTCCCAGCAACATTTTGTCTTTTATCAGCTTAACAATATAACTATATAACTCTTTGTTATCTCCCGAGTTATATAAAAATCCGTTCATACCTTCTGTAACAAGATATTTTCCACCCTCGGTTTTTGTGGATATAATAGCATTCCCTCTGCACATAGCTTCAAGAATCACAATTCCAAAAGCTTCCCATTCACTTGGAAAGATAAAAATTTGGGAACTTTCTAAGGCAAGAATCTTTTCTTTCTCAGATATGTCTATTATAAAACGAATATTATTTTTTACCCCTCCTTTTTCCGCTAACATTTTTAATGTTCTTGCATAACCATCGTCCCTGCCCATTACAAGATAAGCAATATTAGATTTAAATTTTACTAAATCAGGCATAATCTCAATAACATCTTGGATACCTTTATATTTACTGATTCTCCCTAGACACGAAATAATAAATTTATCTTTAAGAAAATACTTTTGCGTAAATTCTCTTAAATCATGATCATCAATTTGTTTTGAAATTACCTCGCTATCAAGACCAGGAGTAACCAGCTTTATTTTTTCTTTATCAATTCTATATTTAACTATCCATCTCCATTGAAAAGTATTGTCCTCAAGGATAATATCATACAACCAATTGAGAAATAATTTCTGTATATTAGTATAAATAAACTTAATTAATCGAAGTGGTAAAATATAACTAGATAAAGCCATAAACGGACCATGGGGAGTATTAATAAATTCTGTCTTCCTGCTTTTAATGCGTTTAATAATCAAGATAAAATCATGCCACACAAATCCAAATCCAGATACATGCAGTATATCTAATTCTTGTTTTAAAAGTTTTGACATCAAAGATGGACTAAGAAAAAAGTAATGAGTGAAATCAAATAATAAGCGGCATCTGTGAATTTGTATCCCTTTATAATTTTCTTCGAACTTAAGACCTTTATCCTTTCCTTTCCTGTCTGAAGTAAACACATGAACCTCATGACCATCTTTTACTGTTAATAAGGCTAAATTTAACATATAATTCTCAGCCCCTCCTTGAATCGGATAGAAGTATTTGATTAAGTAACCGATTTTAAGTTTTTTCATAATTAATTATTAGCAACTTCATTAAAATATTTTATTGTTAAATCAGAGCATTTCTTCCAGCTATACTCGTCTGCCTGCTTTAAAGCTCTTTCAGATAACTCTCTTCTAAATCCTTCATCTTTTATAATTTTTATAATGTTGTCAGCTATTTCTTTTATATTATCAGTATCTACTAAAACAGCACCATTCTTAAATATTTCCGGATAACAACTTCTATTTGCTGCAACAACAGGAGTACCGACTGACATAGCTTCAAGAACTGCAAGTCCAAATCCTTCAAAAGAAGATAAATGAACAAATGCTTCTGATTCTTTTAATACAACTGGAAGGTCTTCCCAGTTAATAAAACTTGGAAGTATTATGAATTCTTGAAGACTATTTGATTCTATAATGTCTTTGATATTTCCTGCATCAGAACTTAATGCAACAATTTCCTCCCCATCTTTATATAAATTTTTATCTACAATGACTAAATCGATCTTTAAACTTTTTCTTATATTTCTAAATGCTAAAAGAACTTTATCTACATTTTTATTTTGCTCTAGACCGCCGTAATACAATAAATACGGTTTTTGTATACAATACTTCTTTAAAATACTTAATCTATTTTTTACTCTTTTTAAAGAACTTATATCAAAATTTTCAGAAAGACCTAAATAAGCTACCCTGACCTTTTCTTTATCAAACCCATTCTTTACTAAAATTGATTTGCTGAAGTTTGAAATTGTAATTATTAGATCAGCTTTTTTTGCTCTATTTAAATTATATTTATAAAATAACCCTTTCAAATAATTAATAAGTATTCCCCGAGTTGAATAATTGTTTGTTAAAAAAGGGGTAATATCAGGAACAGTCACAACGGTTGTGCAAGTTTTAATAGGCAGACCTCTTTCTATATGAGGAGCAAAGAAAATATCTGGTTTTATCTTTCTTATTAAAGCTAAATATTGCTTTTTAAAAAATAATAAATTCAATGGTGTAGATAATCTTACATCCCCCAAAGAATTGAAATAAATATTTTTACCTTTAAATTTATCTTTTTGATCATTAAACCCGAGCAGACACCAATCATATTCCTTGTTTTTAACTAAATTATGAACAAGATTGTATGTATAGGTGCCAATACCCCTGTTTTTATACTGGTCGCTTAAAGAAGTTATATCTAATATGATCTTTTTATTCATATTTATTTATGAAAAACTCTCTTATATATTCAACAGGTATTTTACCACTTTCTCTTATTTCATTTGCATTATCTATTCCTACATACCTATAGTGCCATGGTTCATGATTAAATCCGTTTTGTTCATAAGATTTCAACGGGTAGGACATTACAAAGCCATATTTATAAGCGTTTTCTGACAACCACTTGCTTGCCTTTGTCCTACTGAAATCCTTATATTTCCCATCAAGCATTTCACTGCTTGTAAAATCAACTGCTGTTCCTAATTGATGTTCGCTGTGTCCTGGTACCGCTGCAAATTTCAGAGTATATTCCTCACCTTCTTTATTTAATGTCTGATTATATAAACTAAGTTGATCATCATAGGATCTGTATCCTGATAAAACATAAAGATAAATTCCATCTTTTCGTGCATCACCCATTAATTTACCTAAATCTTCTATCAGAACTTCCCTTAATAATTTTGATCCGTTAGTACATGCTATATCATACTCAGTTAAATCGACTAAATCACCCGGTTCATATGAATAGGACAAACCATAATACCTATCTATAAGTGTCAATAAATCATCTCCACTAGGTAAAATTTCTTCTTTTCTCTCATCCCATGTGCCTAAAATATTTGAAGGCAACTTTTTTACATTAATTATTTTACAAACCCGATTTCCTTTTAGATCTTCTAAATCAATATTTATAACATTCTGGTCATCATTTAAGCTAGTAATATTTATATAATAAATAAAATAAGGTTTACCATTTTCTTTTTGGTTGAAAAATAAACTATAATTCCCAAAGTTTCCAGTTTTGAGTTCTCCACTTGATTTTAAGAAAAGCCAAGCTACAGCTTGTGGAGTTTCAATTTCTTTCTGAGGAACAATTATTATTGGAGGAATATTATCTTCAAATTCTACATTCTGCCTATTTAACTTAATCGATTTAGATAAAGAAATGCTTCCTACTTCAATATTTCGAGATATCTTAACTGCTTTTCTTATTTGAATAGAAGACACATACAAACCATCAAAAGTAAGAGTTACACTTGTTATAACAGCTAAAATTATTAGTGATTTCCTTTTCCAATCTGCTTTCATATGTAAAAAAGATTATACTTTAAGGCACTAATTTATCCAAGTTGATCAACTTTTCTTTACCTTGATTTTTTGGCCTATATAAAGTCTGACGGGAAGCACCTAATAAAAAATTTGAGATGTATGTTATTAATAGATCTAAATTTCTATAGAATCGATTTGAACTATTTTGTAAACGATCGTTTGGAATGTTAAAGATTGAGTTCTGGAGTATTTCACTCGGGCGGGAATGTTAGATAAAAGGTCGTTAGCCGTAAGCGAATTGAAATACTCCAGCACTTTTTGGGTACTTTTTTGTGTAAAAAAGTAACACAAGGGGTATGGGGTTGACAAACCCCTTTATTAGATTTATAAGATTTATCTCACTTAACTGTATGTATTCAGCTTAGCGGGATGTTCACAAACTGAACAAAATATTGAACATAATTAAATTACTTGATATAATATAAATATGTCCAAAGTAGAGCTAATCTACAATCTAGTATTAACAACGACAACGCCTAAGGCTTAGCCTCCGGGTGTTGTTTGATCACAACTAGATAAAATTCAACCTCCCGGAAGCGGGAGTTTTTTCTTTTTTACCCCAAGAAATAACTTCATATAAGCCACAAATGGGTTAGTATTTTTACATATTTAATCTTAATTAATAATAAAATGGAAAGGAAATATCTGATAATAAATAAAAATGGTGAAATATCTGAAGCAGAAGGATTATCTGATAATAATGTATTTGGGAATGAATTTAAATATTTTGTTTCAATTGAAGCTTTTGATTCGGATAGTAAACAGAATTATAAATCTGATTATCTTTATTACGCCAAAAAGCTCGGATTTGCATGGGAGCCGTATGGTGATATTGGATTCTGCCAGTACGATTACAAAGCTTATTTAATCATAAGGTTGGTAAAAGAATATGCGCGTTTATTAGTTAACAGGATAGGATTTCCTATATTTGAAATAAGAGGAGCAAATATATTTGACATGTCATATCCTGTTGTTAAGGCTTATCGTGATCTTTATGGTGAGAGATTATTTCATTTTAAATCAGGGAAAAAAGAAATTGTCATGAGTTATGATGCGAGTTACCCACAGTTTAACCTAGCAAGTAGGTATAAGATGAATTACAAAAATTTACCTTTTGCACATTTCTCTATAGCAGACTGTTACAGGCATGAACAAAAGGGTGAATGCATGTTACTCTATAGAAATAGAAGATTTTTTATGCCCGATCTGCATCCTTATTTCAAAGATGCAAACGAAGCATTTAAGTGGTATGAAAAAATCGAAAAACAGATAATTAATGCAGCACGAGAATGCAATATAGAATATCAGGTCATAGCAGAAGTATCTTCACAAGCAAACTGGAAACTTTACAAAGATAAGATCAAACAAATTGCTATAAATAATAAGAAAGATATATTAATAAAAATTCTTCAAGATAAGAAAGACAGATATTGGATTATAAATGTTGATTATAAAATTATTGATCAGTTAAGGCAATCTAGGGAAATTGCATGTATACAAATAGACGTACAAAATGCTAAAAGATTGGATATCAAATACTTGGATAAAAATAATAAAGTTCATTATCCTGTAATAATCCACGCCGCTGTACCTGGAGGAATAGAAAGATTTGTATATATGTTGTTTGATAATTTTAAGGCAAGTTTTCCAATATGGCTTTATCCAATTCAAATTAGACTTATTCCTGTAAGTGAGAAATACTTGAAATTTTGTGAAAAACTATTACTTAACTTGAAGAATGAACCTATTAGAATTGATCTAGATGACAGATCTGAAAGTGTTAGCAAAAGGATTAAGCGGGCTAAAGAAGAATTAATTCCTTATTATTTTATAATTGGGGAAAAAGAAAAGAATGATAAGAAAGAATTAAATGATTTTTATAGGTTAATAAATGTTATAAGAAACGAAATGAAAAACAAGCCTTTTATAAATTTCAACTGGCCGTATCTTGTGAGCAGGCAGGCTAAGTAACTTAGTATTTACAAATCAACAATACTAATATTACAAATAAGTAGATTTAATAATTATTTAAAACATAGAAGTTCTTCCATTCTTGCCGATGATCGGTTTCTCTCCTAATTTCCATATATAATTAAATACCCTTCTCTGCATTTCTGCAAAATCCTTATTATAAATTTCTATTCCATAAATTTCATTCGTGAGTGAATAAAATGCAACAACATCGTTATAAATTAATGTTTCTTTCTCTATTCCCAACTTTTCCAAATTAATATATCTAATGTTCATAACTTTCTCGTGGTAACCTTTTACATTAGTATATTCTTCGTGATATGGAGTATTCGTAATTTCCCTCACCTTAATTCCTCTTTTTAGGAATTCACCTCTAATCTCTTCTGCTCTTTTGCGAGTCATAAATTCATTTAGCGATGCATAACTTGTTTCATATATCAGAAGTTCACCTTTAGCTTTTAATGAATCCAAAGTTATCTTTTCTAATCCTTCTTTCCCTTTGTAAGTTAAAATTTTAAATATTAACAGTAATACCCATTATACCTATAAAAACGAGCATTAAACCTAGAACTGATCTTATTGAAATCTTTTCGTCAAGAAATATAATTGCAAATAAAACAACTATAGCTCCACTTGTTGCTGTTATAGGAGATGCAATTGATGCAAGAGTTTTTGAAAAGCTTATCCACAAAAGTCCTGTTCCAATAATGTTAAATAGTGAACCACTAACTGCATTTTTATAAAGGTTGAAATTCAATAAAACTTTCTTTATAGAATTAGAAATTTTCTGTTTTTCTATCCTAAGAAAAATAAGTGATACAAGTATTTGAACAATAGAAAGTGAAAACAAAAAGCTGAAATCCAAAGTTTTATTTATTATCCTTTTTGAAAGGGTATCTGAAAATCCAACTCCAATTGCAGCAATAATTGGCCATATTAAAGCTCCGCTTCTCCTCAATTCTTTAAAATTTAATTTAGAAGGTAGGTACGTAATCAAAGTTCCTAAAATTGTTATTGAAATAAAAATAACCTGGAAAAAAGTTAATCTTTCGTTATTGATTAAATATGAAAGAAAAATAGTATAAATAGGATAACTTCCTATTAAAATAGCTGTAATGCTTAACTGACCTTTTGATAGTGCATAAAAATAAAGCGCTTCAGAAAGAACAGCAGAAATAATAGCATAAGGTAATGCATGAATAATGTTTTGAAAATTAATGCCAAAATAAATAGATAGAGGAATCCATAAAACAAGTCCAAATATCATATCAAAGAAAAAAGCTACTGAAGGTTCAAAATCCTTATAACTCTTCTTAAGAGACCCTTGAGCAAGAGCTAAAAAAAATGATGAATAAATTGCTGCTACTATACCAAACATAAGAATATTATATTACTTATATATTAAAAGAGAAAATAAAATAGATTTAAGTATCAAAAAAATAAACACTTCTGTTATTAGTAATTAATATTATGGTCTTGTAAAGATTAG
>Ga0315294_10002434_pt1 | contig 20363 bp, 18 predicted proteins | sample YL17G13_40_MG_FD_203626 | JGI IMG/M metagenome (GOLD analysis project Ga0315294, IMG submission 203626) | Sediment microbial communities from Yellowstone Lake, YNP, Wyoming, USA - YL17G13_40 | ecosystem: Environmental > Aquatic > Freshwater > Lake > Sediment | place: USA: Wyoming | collected...
GTATTCTTCCGCTGTCATGTCTATGGCGGCCATGATGATGTCGCTTTTCAACTCTGGGACGAACTCGGTAAGCGCCGTGCCGAACCCGTCGAAGGTCCTCCCAAGCCTTCTGCCCGTCTTGTGCGGCAGAATCATTGCATAGACTCTCATGTTTGGCCCTCGATTTTGCCGCCGCCTTCAACGACCCGGAGGAGTTCGTCCTTTTGGGTGTAATACATGTTCATCACCCTCCCGATGTCGTTCATCCTGTTTATCCTGTTCGCAAGGAGCCATTTGAGGACGTCCTGCTTCTCCTTGAGGTCTTGGGTCATCTCCTTCAGGGTCATCCCGGTGTAGAGGTTGAGGTCGTTGAACACCCTGCTGCTTTTCTCTATAGCCTCGAAGGTGTCGGTTTTCACCCTCCAACGGAACAGGTATCTGAGTTCCAGCTTCCGCTCAGTCGTGCCCGGCAGCACCTCGGCTATCTCGAACGTCCTCCTTATGCCGTGCAGCCTGTCCCTGAACTGCGTGAGGATGACCTGCAGGGCCTCAAGCTCGGACTCCGGTATCTGGATTGGCGGCTCGGTAACCCGCCTTTTCACGTGCATGCATGTGTCCGCGTGCATGGTGGAGTAGACGGAGTGGCCTGTGTGCATCGCCTCGAAAAGCACTTCAGCCTCGTCCCTATTCCTTATCTCGCCGACTATGACGCGGTCCGGCCTCATCCTAAGCGACGAGACTATGAGGTCGAGCATGCTCACGCCTCCGAGTCCGTCCGCGTTGGGGTCGCGTGTCGTAAGCTGTATCCAGTTTAGCATCAGGTGGGATGGTAGTTGTATCTCCCTGGTGTCTTCGATGCTTACTATCCTCTGGCCCGGGGGTATGAAGGCGCAGAGGCTGTTTAACGTGCTTGTCTTCCCTGATGCGGTTCCGCCGGCAACCATTATGGAAAGCTCGTATTGTATGCAAAGCCACAAGAACGCGGCAATCTCCGGCGACATCGTGTTGTATTCCGGGCTCATGAAGTCGACTATCGTCCAGGGGTCGCGGGCGAACTTCCGGATTGTGATGGTATTCCCCTGCGAGGAAATCGGGAACACCGACGCCATCACACGGTCCCCGCTTATGAGCCTTGCGTCCATGAGGGGGTTGAGGTTGGTTATGTCCTTCCCAACCCTGCGGCCTATCTGCGACGCATAGTCGAATATGTCGTCTTCGTCTGGGATTACGATGTTGCTTTTCAGCCAGCCGTGCCTGCGGTGGTAGATGATGAGCGGCGAGCCGCCGGAGTTTATGCAGATCTCCTCGATTCTATCGTCGCCCAACAGCATCTCAAGGTCTCCGAGGCCGTACACCCTGTGCAATGCGATCCCGGCGAGGATGTCGGCCTGCTCCTTCGTCGCTGGTATCTCATAGAGTATCCGCTTCTTAGCGTCTTCGTAGAATTTCCGCCTTATCTCACCTGCTTTTTTCGGGTCCGACAGCTCTTCAGTGCTTGTGGACACCTTCGCAGCCAGCTCTCTCACAACGTTGGTAAGGAGGGTTGCGGTTCCCTCTCCGAGGACCGGCATCCCTATGCAGTATGTTCGCATGACATCCCCTTTCACGTCCTGCACCACAACATCAGCTGGGACTCCGTCGACTTTGATGTCGTACTTGTCAATCTGCTTTCCGCCGATGTCAAGGCAGATGGCGGGTGCGTGCTTCTTCACAATATCATCCTTCATCTTGACATTCGGCTGTCTCATGAGGTTGATGGAGTAGTTGACTTCAAGCATGTCGGAAAGCTGTTTCACCCACTTTTCAGCGCTCTTCAGTTCGACGCCGGCCTCCTTGGTCAAAACCCCCAAATCGGCCCCACCCCCCTTCTTCACCGCGTCCACGAAGACGTCGACCGGTGTCCTAACCTCGACCATACGCTAAACCATTACCTTAAGGTAATAAATAAAAAGGCCCCTATAAGGTAGCGATAATGGATTATTCTCAGGCCTTCATTCTGGCCTTCGTGCAGGGGGTTACCGAGTGGTTGCCGGTCTCTTCAAGCGGCCACCTGGTCATCTTGCAGCATCTCATGGGATTGACGGTGCCCGTCGCATTTGACGTCATGCTGCACCTTGGCACATTGTTTTCGGTCCTCCTCTTCATGCGCAAGGATGTCGCATCGATTGTTCAAAAGTGCGTGGAATTAGACTTCAAGGCTCCTGAAGGCCGCCTTGCCTTGTATGTCGTCGTCGGCACAATCCCCGCTGGCGTGGCGGGCCTCCTTTTTAAGAGCTGGTTTGAGTCGCTCTTCTCCAGCTTGAAGGCTGTGGGGCTGGGATTGTTTCTCACTGCCCTCCTGCTTTTCGCAAGCAGGAACGCCGCAGGCCGCAAGGATGTCGGCTTGAAAACGTCCATCAAAATCGGACTCGTCCAGGCCGTGTCGATTATCCCCGGGGTTTCCAGAAGCGGTTCGACAATCTCCGCAGGCCTTCTTCTCGGGCTTAGGAGGTCCGAGGCTGCGAAGTTCTCGTTCCTCCTTTCGATTCCTGCGATAGCGGGGGCGACGGTCGTCGAATACCGACACCTTGACTTTTCAACCTTGACCCCGCTCCTTGTGGCCTCCAGCGTGCTCGTCTCCTTTGCGGTCGGATACGTCTCGCTTGGCCTCTTGTGGAAGACCGTTAACGAGGACAAATTCCACCTGTTCGCCTACTACTGTCTCCTAGTGGGGATGGCACTACTATTACTCTAAATCGCACATTTATTCTCGTCCTGCCAAAACATTGTATGTGATGCTATGGCAATAGCCCAGAAAAAACATTCCAAGGATGGGGATAAACCGCAGAATCTGGCGTTATATGAACGGCATAGGAAGACGGTGGAGGATTCGCTTGAGCGGTATTCTGTAACCAAAAGCGACCGCCCATGGCTGGTCCGACTTGAGGGTTTGCCCGCGGTCAGGGACCTTCCGGAAGGCAATGGAAAAAGGAGGCTGCATGAGGCTAGGGTCCGCTATTCCAAACTGCGCAGGGGAGATTATTCCCCCTCCAGGGCGTTCCATGCTGTCAGGGACGAACTCATTGAAACTCCACCCGGGAAGAAACGACTGAGCGTGGAGCATCTTGACGATGTCAAAGGCAGATTCGATGGAATGCCTCCAAAAAAACAAGCCATCACACTAGTCGAAATTGCGTCGGGTTTAGACGAACAGACCCCAAAGGAGGTTGGAGGCGCTGTCCTGACATTGTTGGAAACTGGATTGGTTTCCGGCTCGGATGAGGTGAAAGCCGCCGCCGCCAGCGGCCTTTCGAGCGTCGCGGAAAAAGGGCTGGATATACGGCGGTTCCAACAAGACCTTAAATCGTGCTTTCAGACTGGCGACCCGCTACTCATGGCGCCGGCGCTCAGAGCCTTAGGACATACCGGCAGCAGGGCTCTGCCCACAGTCGAAACGGGGTTGTCAAGTTCTGAACCGGAGGTTTTATCGTCGGCGTTGCAGGCGGTGGGGTCCCTGGCAGCGGCAGGAACAGACTGCAGGCATCTGCTGCCGAGTGTCATCGAATGTGCTGATAACAATGTAGGAATAATATCGTCATCAGCCTTATCCGCGGCAGGTGACGTCTTCTACAATATCGCGAATCCTTCCGGTGAGGATATCGCAAAAATTACAAGCAACCTGCATCTATTCCAAGAGAACCTCACGCATTCTGACGCTTTTATCAGGCACAGTGCTATCAAAGGATTGGCGAAAGTGCGTTCGAAGCTGACGAAGATAGGCATTGAAGAATACCCTACCGATGTTATACGCCTCGGACAACTATTAGACCACAAAGATCCAAGCACGGTCGCACAGGCCTTGGATGCCCTTGAATTCATGCGGGAAAACGGCGTTGACATCTCCGCAGCAAAGAGAGAATATCGAAGGGCGAAGATGTGGGGGCGAAGCCACCTGAAAAAATCGGCCTAGAACTACCTCAACCCGTGGCAAGCCATACCGTCCCGCTCCTTCTTATCTTCCCAGCCAATGTCATGTCGCATCCGGAGTCGACGTAGGCCTTTCCGCCTGGCGAAAACGATGCGGTGAGATTCAGAAGGCCGCTTGAGCCGTTCTGGCTTGAGTCCGATGTCAGATGGGCGCTGCTTATGCCGTTTTGCTGCCTGTTGGTGCCTCCGAGCTGCAGTCTCATCCAGTCGCCGTCGTTGAAGGTCATGTTCCACTCCGATGCCGCGGTCCTTGAAAGCTCGCTGGTAGCCAGGGTGTAGTTAACGTTGCTGAATAATATGTCCAGGTTAGCCTCCCAGTCGCCGCCGGTCACAGGGTTGAACTCGAAGGGGTCAGGCCCGGGCGTGATTGGGGCGCTGTTCCCGAAGTTCATGTACTTTGTGGTGAGCACCACCACGTCCAAGGATTCCGTGCAGGATGAGGCGCTTGAGAAGACCTTTATCGTTTTCGGGCCTTCGGTGAGGTTGAAGACCACCAATGTGTCGTTGAACCACTTGTAATCCCCGCTTCCCTCCGGGTTCCATATGTCGAATCTCGTGGCGTTTCTGCCGTCGACTTCGACCGTGAAGTTCTTCTCTGTGTCGTCGTATACGGCCCTCACCCAGAGGGTGTAGTTCATCGGAAACGGCACTTCGACGGTCTTCGTCATGTAGGCGAAATCCTCCATCAGGAAGCCTCCGGAGAAGTCCTCCCCCTCAGTTTTCAGGCCGCTGTCATCGTATGTGAAGTCCTCAGCTTCGGTCCATACTAGGTCTTCGATGTTCTCCCCCTTGAGGTCCAATGTCAGGTTCGTCTGGGTGGGGGATAAATCGAGGCTTGCATTTCTCAGCCATACAACATCCTTGCTGTTGTTCGACCAGCCGTAGGAGAACATGTACGGGTAGACTCTGAAGTCCGAGGCGGCTGTCGTCGCAGACAGTGAGCCTGGCGAAAACTCTATTTTTGCGCCTATCTCATCCGCGTATGCGCCCTGCAAAAAGACGCTGTAGTTTCGCACCGACGCTGTCACATCCCAGGCGGCCGGCACCCGGTCGTCGAACCTGACGACCACGGGGTCCGTTGTGTCTATACGGGCCATGAGGCCGGTCAACGAGGATAAGTCGCCTGCTACGTCGTCGAACACCCCTGCCGTCTTCTGAGCCGTTATGTCCGCGCCCGCGGATGCCATGGACTTGCCCCAGAAGTAGTATGTGACTGTGAAAAGGGACAGGAACATGAGAACCGTCAGGATGGTGAACATGTAGCCTCTCATCTCAACCACACCCGCAGCTCCGCCGTATAATCGCTTGTGTTGTTCACTATCGTCCTCTTGGCGGTGACGTATCTGGCCGGCTCCCCGCACCCGGTCGACCTGGTGTAGACCCGTTTGTCGAGGCTGTCAGTGACGGTGAGGTTCAAGCACATGTTCTCAGACGCGGAATCCATGAGTTCTCCGATTGAGGTCGAGTCTCCGCTTAGCGCATGCAGGATGCTCCCATCCTTGTCAGCCACTGCGAGGACGTCCCCAGCGAACGAAAACATGTAGTCGTCGGCCTGTATGGTGGGGGTGGAGGCGAAATGCAGTATGGCGACTATGAAAACGGTCGCCATCACCAGGGCGACCATCGAATCCATGGTCAGGACAAAACCCCTCCCTTTCATTTTTTGTTGTAGTAGGCCTCAACCTTCAACTCTACGGGCGTCCCGTTGAGGAGCGCCAGCCTCCTTACCACAAGCCGCTCTTTTGCCGTGTTTCCGGTGCCTTTCGAATACAAGACCGAAGGTGAGCCTGTGATGTTGTCTGAAACCGTGATTGTGAAGTTCTCGTTCCCGAAACCGAGTATCTCCTGCAGGCTCATGTAGTCTGCGCCCTCCAACGTCTCAAGCTTCTCGTCGTCCAAGACGTTCCCCTCCCTGGCAAGGCCTAATGCCTTCACGGTTTCCGGGTCGACTGCGTGCATGTGCCAGTCGGGGGGGTTGCCCGGGGTCTTCACAAGGATTGTCGAGACGTCTAGGAGCCGCCTGTGACGTGCGCTAACTTCCTGGTATTCACTGATGCGGCGGTGCGTCTCACCCCACACCCAAAGCAGCGTCAGTATAATGACTAGGAAGAAGAAGAGGGACGCTATGAAGTCCATGGTGAACACCAGCCCCCTCCTTATCGTCCTCTTCGGTTTCATATCCCTCTCCTAGTATGTTGTCAACTTTATCGTGCCGTTGCTGTTTCCTATCGTGACGACCCCCGGCGCGACCGTAAGCCCCAAGGAGGCGCCGTCAATGTCCGAGGTCTGGCACTTCCACTCATATTCCCTCCCGTATGCTGGGACGCTGACTGTAACAAGCCGCGGCCTCACTGTGACGGTGTAGTTGACGCCCCCCACGAGCATCTTCGGCAGCGTGACGTTGGAGGATGTTCCGTCCCCGGCGATGTATGCGGAGTTGATGGCCCAAGCCAGCTTTTCTGCGGTGTCCTGGGCGTCCAACGACCACGTCCACTGGGTGGCGGCTTTCCTCTCCTGGTAGATGAAGTTGATTGTCACGAGGAATATCATGGACGCCAAGGCCAGTATGATTATGAATTCAGCGGTGATTTGGGCTTTCATGGTCAGCATGAGCCGTCGGACCTTGTGATGTTCACAGTCCCGCCAAGGGAGTGTACGTCTATGCAATAGCTGCCCGATGTGGTGGGGAGGCTTCCCGTGAGGTTGGCGTCGGTGTAGACGTCGAACTCTTCCGTTTTCCCGTCCACGTAGACCGCCGCCGCAATCACCCCCCGCCCCGTAGGCAACGTGTTTATGCTGAAATTGGTCGAAGGCGGTAACGTCACATACACCCTGGTTTTAGCGTCTTTACCCTGGCTGTAGACGAAGTCAGCCGATTTTTTCAGTTCGTTAAGGGTCGACTTTGCCGTGCTAACCTTTACATTGTTCCTGAAGAACCTGTAGTTGTCCTCGTTCAAGGACAGCATGACAGCCAGTATGAGTATAGCAACGGAGAGTATCACAATCCATTCGACCGCAGCCTGGCCTATAAAAAACTGTCGGCTGGAGCCGACAGTTTTTGATACAACGCAATCTGCCCCTATGTTGCTGGCGTCCCTTTTGATGCCTTCTGGAGAGGGCAGATTGCATTGTTTCATGGCGTTAGAGTATGAAATGGAAGAAATATAAGCACTTGCGCCTAACATCTTACTACATGGTCAACCCAAAGATTGAAGACCTCCGGAAGAAGGCGTTCCTACTCTACAGCGGCCTCCAAGGCGTCGAGCTGGTGAATAAGGAGGTTAAGAAGATGGGGTCGAAGGAGGATAAGCTCAACGAATACCAGCTGAAGATAGTCCTCAACAACATAATCAAGAACGTCTTCATAGACTTCGTCGGCTACGACGCGACTAAGGAGCTTCTCGCCAAGGAGGTCACCCATGTCTCAGGCTACCATATGAATATCGAGGAGGACCAGAGTAAAATCCACATCTTCGAGCGGATACAGATGATGAAGATCATAACAATACTCCTCGTGGTGCTGTTTATCATTGTAGCCTTGGGGGGATACTACTACACCCGGTCGTTCGACCCTGCAGACGTCTGCGAAGCCAAACGCGGCGATACCGGGCGGGACGCGTGCTACCTCACACTGGCGATGAGCATCGTGAACGTGACATTCTGCGACCGCATCAAAACTGAAATGACGCGCCTCAACTGCTACGGAACCATGGGGGTGGCACTCACCAGCATGAGGCTATGTAACCAGGTGCCCGGCGACAACCCGGAACTCATGGCCATACACGACAAATGCGTAATGTGCATAGCCTACAAACTGAAGAATGTGAGCCTTTGCAGCGACTTTATGAGCCCCTTTAAGGGGGTGGAGTGCACCACCCAGATAGAACGGGGTCAGTCCCTCAGCTGTTAGGCCTGTTTTTTATACCTATCGGGGTAATATTGTCTGGTTTAGGGGGGAGGTATTCTATGTTGCGGGGTCTTTTGAAGAAGCTGGGGTTGACCTGCTCCAAACCCAAATCTGCCGTGACGACTGTGCAGGTGGATGTCATCGAACGGCAGGTGCGGGACTTCAACGAGACCAAACGCGAGATGAACGACAAGATAGGGACGTTGGAGTCGAAGACCTCGGAGCTTGACCGGACGGTCGAGAAGACGCTTGAGATGAACAGGGAAAACCAGGCCCGGTTGGAGAACATCGAGGCGAGTCTGAAGAGGATTGTCGAGATGTCAGAGGCCCTCGCCAAAATCCAAGCTGAGGCCAAGGCTCCGGGGGGCGTGAGCACCCAGAAGACTACCGATGAGGCTTCCAACCCGTGATATATATCTCTTAAAAATAATAAATAATGGATGGCAGCCGAAGGGGAGAAAAAGGGGGAGGACGAGTTAGGCAACGACTATATCAGCCTTCGCATTCCCCGGGACATGCTTCACACTAAGCTGTCACCTGGGATACCCTACAGTTCGCTGATGCTCATCGAAGGCAAGGACGGGATGGGGAAGAGCCTCCTCGTCCAGAGGCTCATCTACGCCTTCCTGAAGAACGGGGCGACAGTCACCTACATCAGTACCGAGCTTTCTACGAAGGATTTCCTCGAGCAGATGAACTCCCTACAGTACGTGGTCGACGAGTACCTCATCGGGCAGAAGCTGCTTTTCATACCGATGTTCCCCTTCATAGGAGGGGGGAAGCTGAGGGCGGATTTCCTGGACCGGCTGCTTGCCGCGAGGGAGCTTTTCGAAAGCAAGATAATCGTCATCGACACCCTGTCGTTCCTGATGGTGCAGGGCAACATAACCCAGGAGAAGGCCTTTGAAGCGATAAAGTTCTTCAAGAAGATTGTCAACAAGGGCAAAATCGTGATTTTCACGGTCGACCCTGAACAGCTTAACCAAAGCCTTCTCGCGCTTCTCAGGTCGGTGTCCGACATATACACGTCATTCGGCACCAAGTCCCTCGGCGGCGATGTGAAAAAGTACATGGCCGTGAACCGTTTCAAGAGGGCCAAGACACAGGTGGTTTCGCAGATTGCGTTCAGGGTTGAGCCCGGTCAGGGAATGGTTATCGACATAGGGGGTCTGGCTTAGGAGAATTTACATGACGGATGAGAAGGAGTTTCAGGAGGCGCAGGCGAGGAATCCGCACCTGAGGGAGTACCTGGCGTCGAAGGGGCTAGAGAAGCCCGACTTCTACGTCCAGCTTGACCGGAGCCTCAGGAACCTGGAATTCCCCAACGTCATGTACCCCGTCGGCGACCCCATCTTCATCCACATACTCAGGAAGCACGGGGAAAACGAGGTCCAGTACATTGCGGTCGAACCCCAGCTCTCGCCCAGGGAGACTGAGATGTACAACAAAATCTCAGACCAACTCATCAAAATCGCCCACAGCATGGACACCACCGACACGACGGAAGACTTGAGCGACATACTGGTGAAGCTCATGAACGAGCTGGTGCTTGTGGACGGGCAAACCGTCGGCGGCCCAGGCAGGAAAAAAGGATTTTTCGAGGAGTTGACGGCCCGCTTCAGCGGAGCGGACAGGGTAAACATGACCCGCGCCGAATACGACAAAATCAAGTACTTCCTCATCAGGGAACGCGTCGGATACGGGATACTCGAGCCCCTCCTGCGGGACCCCTACATCGAGGACATACACTGCATCGGGGTAGCCAGGGTCTATACCGTCCACAAGACATTCGAAATGGTCGCCACCAACATCATATTCAACACCGACCTGCAGCTTGACAAATACGTCTTCGACTCAAGCGAAAGGGTCGAAAGGCCCGTCAGCGAGGCCCAGCCAGTGGTCGACGCCATCATGCCCGACGGCTCAAGGGCGAACTTCATATACGGCCGCGAGGTGAGCCTTGAGGGGTCGAGTTTCACGATTCGTAAGTTCAGCAAAGTCCCCATCAGCGTCACCCAGCTTGTGAACTGGAAGACCTTCCCGTCAGAGCTTGCCGCGTACATGTGGCTTTGTCTTGAGAACGGCATGAGCATCTTCATCTGCGGGGAGACGGCCTCAGGGAAAACTACAACGTTGAACGCCCTCTCCACCTTCATCAAGCCTGACGCGAAGATTTACAGCGTAGAGAACACGCCTGAGGTGACCATGCCGCACCCGACGTGGCAGCATCTGGTCACAAGGGAGTCCGGGAAGGAGACCGACGTGACGATGATGACGCTCTTGGTCGCTTCGCTGCGATCGAGGCCTAACTACATCATCGTCGGCGAGATTCGTGAGAAGGAGGGTAACATCGCGTTCCAGGCCATGCAGACCGGCCACCCTGTCATGAGCACGTTCCACGCTGGCGACCCGCACAAGATGATTCAGAGGCTGACCGGCCATCCGATTAACGTCCCCATCGCGGCCATCGACAACCTGAACGTGGTGTTGATTCAGCAGGCGGTTTATATGGGCGGGAGGTTCGTGAGGCGCGTCTTGTCTGTCACGGAGCTTATCAAGTATTACGACGAAATCGGGAAGGTGGCGACCGCGAACGTTTTCGAGTGGGTTCCCGCTACCGACGAGTTCGGATTCCTCGGTTGGCACAACAGCTACATACTCGAGGAGAAGATCGCCCGCATTTTGGGCTACAAGGACGTCCGCGGCATCTATGACGAGCTGATGTTCAGGTCCAGGATCATCAACAAGATGGTCGAGCAGAAGATATTCAACTACTTCGACGTCTGGGAGGTTATAAAGTCCTACTACTACAAGGGGAAGGAGGGCCTCCCGTTCGCGGTGTAATCAATGGACTTCGAGGAAGCGGTGCGGCTTGCAGGCTACCAGAACTTGGACGAGTACTTCAAGAAGTTCGTAATCCCGGTGATGGCCGCGACCATGTTTCTGTTCGTTGTCTCATTGGCGTTCGTGGTCCTTTACGGGGGGATGTTCGACATCGGGGCTGCGAGAATCCTGCTTTTCATAGCCCCCTTCACTGTCGTGATTTTCGGCATTGCGGCGATATTCGGCTACCCGTACTATGTCATAGAGCGGATTAAGGTCAACATACACGAGAACATCCACTATTTCATAACCTACGCAGGGTCGCTTTCGACGTTGCACGTCAAAAGGAGGCAGCTTTTCCGCCTGTCATCCCAGAGAGTGGAGTATGGGGAGATTGCGAAGGTGATGGAGAAGGTCGCATACCTTTCCGACTACTGGAACCTCGGCCTTGTGAAGACCTGCAGGAAGCTTTCGACTCTTGTGCCGTCGAGGATTCTCGGCAACTTCCTTGACAGGATGAGCGCCGCATTCGACTTTGGCGAGAGGATTGACGTCTTCCTGAAAAACGAGCAGTCCGCAGTCATGGAAGACTATGAATCCGCGTACAAGCAGAGCCTTCAGACCTTGAGCCTCGTCCAGGACGCCCTGGTATCGCTCACCATAGCAGTAGCATTCATGATGACCATTGCCTTCATGCTGCCTCTCATACTCGGATACGACATATACATGATGGTCGGCTTGGGCGGCGTCGCCTTCATCCTAATGGACGTGCTGTCAATCATCTTCATAGACAGCTTCGTGACCCACGACACCATATGCCACCGGCTTCCGATAAAGCCGCCGGAGTACAGGAAGCTCAGGGCGTATATCCTGCCCGTCATCGGGTGCTGCATAGCGTTGTTCGTTCTACTGATGATTCTGAAGCCCCTCCCGTGGTTTCCGATACTCTTCGCGATATCGATTTCGCCCCTGGCATTCATCGGCTGGATGGCATCGGACATGGAGGCTGCGGTAATCTCCAAAGACCAGGCGTTCCCTGCCTTTATCCGCTCACTTGGAGGTTCGCTTTCTGCTAGGGGCGGAAGCCTTGTGGGCACAATCGGCCCCTTGAGGATTCACGAGTTCGGTGTCTTGAACGATGCGGTAAACAGTCTTTATTCGAGGCTGAGGATAAGGTGCGACAAGTTCCAGTCGTGGATGTACTTCGCTGGGGAGACCGGCTCGAACATGATCGAGAAGTTCGGGAGCATCTTCATCCAGGTGGTCAGCTTGGGCGGGGATGCTGAGGAGGCAAGCAAGATAATCAGCGACAACTTCATCAAGCTATTGTCCCTGCGGGAGCTGCGGCTTCAGCTTTCAGGCAGCGTCCGCGGCGTGTACTACGGCACCCTGCTTGGCGTGGCTGGGTCGACGTACTCTTCCCTCCGGATGGTAGGCATACTCGATGCCACGTTCAAGAAGTCTTTCGCTTCCATTGCGCAGACGCCGTCGGTTTCAAGCCTCACCCAGGGGATACTGCCGTCAATCGGGGAGATTAACCTGCCGGTGGTGGAGACCATGCTGTTTTTCATAATGATGATACACGTCGCATTCTCCGCGTATTCGGTCAAGCTGGTCGACGGCGGGTCGAAGTACACTGCCTTCTGGGACTTCGTCCTCATGACCTGGTGCGTCGCCGTGGTAGCCGTGATGGTGCCGGTGGGGTTCGACCTCATGTTCTCGCAGGGTTCGGCGGCTTCCAGCGTCGTGAGCAATGTCGCACCGCTGCCTTAGCAGAACAATGTCCCGACTACGGCGTTCTCAAGCTGTGGGTTCGGTGTTTCAGCAGTCACAAGCCGGAGGCCTGGGGCGGCTGACAGGTCGACGGCATAGTCGCCGTATTCGCTCACGCCTTTGAAGCCGTATTTGATCGTCTTTTTCTCGCCTGCTTCGAAGTGTGTCTTTATCTGGTATGTGGAGAGCACATCATCGGATTTGGCATATGTGAGGTAGACTCTCACTTCAGCGTCCCGTTCACCCAAATCGTTGACGTAAGCCAGCGTGCCTCCGAAGGTCCACCCCTCCGGTCCCATCGGCGCCAGTCGAAGCGTACAGTCGCTCGCGTTTCTACGGGGGAAGAGAAGTTCCTTCTTCTCGTCCTTTCCGAACGTTACATTCGCGACCGTGTAGTAGGTGCGGTTGCATATGCTGTTTTCTACTTGAGTGGTGGACCCCAGGAGCCGCACGGTCTTTGCGTCCCCGACATTGTATGCTACGGCGCCCACGTATCTTCCGCCGTAGTCTGGCGTGTCATCCAAGACCTCATATAGGAGGTACTTGGTCTTTGTTATCTGGTCATCCTCGGTTTTTATGAGCTTGAATCCTCTGTCGGTTATGTTGTGCCTTAACTTGTATATGGTGTAGTGTTCGGTCAGCTCAATGGGCAAATCCTTTTTCGGGTCCTTGACCAGACCACCCATCAGCTTGTACATCCAGGTTTTCCCGTCTCTTACGACGTTGAAGTTTTCGCTGTTGAGCATGACATAGCTTACGTTGTATCTCCTCAGGTTCAAAGCAGCCTGCTCCTGCGGCATCCACAGGAAATCGTGGATCTCATATTGGATTCTGTTTGGCGTAGACACAGCCTCTAATCCTGAGACGGCCTCAGCCATGTAACCGTGGTCCCAGGCGACAAGTATCCTGCCACCCTTGTTGTTCATGCTAAGCCACTTGTAAAGGTCGTATTCCACGTCAGAGGCGATTTTCCGCCCCTCCACAGTGTATACGCTGATGACGCTGTATGTCAGGCCTAGTATGACGATAACGGCGGCGGCGTGGAATAAGGTCTCCTTCGAAAGCTCGGCCCTCATAAGAAGGCTGAAGCCCCAAAGGACTAGGGCGAACAATGCGCAGTAGAAAAACGCCTCGAGGTATTCGCCAATCCTAGCCGGATTGAATATGCTCTCCAAGAGCCCTTCCATGTGGGGTGCCGCAGGCTCGTATAAAACGTATCCCCTGAGGACATAGTAGAGAACCAACGCAGTGAAGGCCATGATGCCTGCCTTCTTAAGCGTCTGCGTTCCTCTCTTGCCTCCGAGAAGGCACCACATGAATGAGCCGGCGACAGCGGAAACCGCCATGTACTCAGGCATGATGGCTCCTCCGCTTGCCCCCAAGGCGACAAACGAGCCGATGACCGAGGCTGCGAATGCGTCGCTTCTGACTCTTGGCGTTTGCGAGGAAAAAACCGCCGCTGCTACAAATGCATAGGCGATTATATAGGCTCCGTATTCGACACCTTCCACGCCGAGGAAGCTGGTGGCAATGGCCTGTAGGGCTGCTGTCATCAGGATGAAAAGACACGCCAATACCTGCGCGGGAGCCTTCCCGGATTTTTCCACAACCAAAATGCATGTGTAGGCCGCGATGGTTGGGGGTAGGAGGAAGAAGAGGGACAATGCGGCTCCCTGAGGGATTACCCGCATTGTCATCGACAAGAGCCTAATCGAGAGGTTGTAATACCCACCGATAGCGTCCCACATCAGATACGCGGCAGCTAGGATGAAGATGAGTGCGATTATCGCATACTCGGATTTTTCCTTCAGTGCACCGATTGCATTCCTGTCTGGTGAAGGTAGTCTCGGGATTCTGGCGGTTCCTCCGGCTTTAAAGTAGGTTGTTGCGGCAAGGGCAGCCGAGGCGAAAAGCACCAAAACTACATGCGCATCCCCGGTGTTTGCGAGGGTGGTCTGTAGGCTTTTGAATCCATTGTCGAATGAGAAGAGGATTGCAAGGAGTGTGAAGGCCGAATATGCGACTATTCGGATGGCGTGGGCGGGGTTTTTGTTCCCTAGGCTTTGGAACGGGTTTTTTGTCTTCACGCCCCAGTCTGCGAGGGCATATGCGACAAGGATTGCGACGCCGATGTCGCCTATCCTCGTTCCCCGGTCCATGATGCCTGCGAGCATGAATCCGATGATGGTCGCCTGGATGCCGAATATGTCTCTCCTACCGACTGCCGCAACGAAGCCGAAGGGCAGGATTGCAAGGAGTATGTTGTACCTTGTCCAGAGGGTGTAGATGTTGACTGGGGTCACGTCCGCGCTTCCCATCCTCCCCTGCGGCAGCGCATTCAATGTCCCCTCTATCAGCGGCTCGAGGATTGTCTTGCCTGTTGCAAAGAGCATCAGGACGACAACCATGATGTACAACGGGTATATACTCTGCGCTCTCTTTTCACCGAATAATATGCCAAGGGTGTATTGTAGGAGCGCGTAACAGACGTATGTGCCTGTGAGGATGATGCCCATGTTTATGGTGTTGTTGACCAGCTTTCCTGATTCGACGACTGCGACGTATGCGCAAGACCAGAAGAGGCCGCCCAAGAGGCCGGATTTTGTGGCTTTTACCGCGAACCACATGGACGCCGTTATCGCAAGAAGCTGTATCAGGTCGTGTGTGAATCCGGACATGGACAGGCCGAGGGGCTCTACCATCCCGACATAAATCAATCCTGCTGCGAACGCTGTTTTGCGCTCGTATAATTCGTTTACTGTGAGAAAAATGGCTGCTCCTGTGAGGGCTGAAAGCATGGCTGATGCCACCATGGTGCCGTAGAATGCCATGTCACCCGGGAAAAAGAGGCCTATGGGACGCAGGACCCAGATTGTCGGGTCCATAAGGCCCTTTGCGGTGTATGTGGCGCCGTTCATGAGGCTTGTGTAAAACCATATCTCGTAGTGGTTTGCTGAATGCCATCCCCTGTATGCTTGAAAGAGGATGTCGAGGAATATCCTCATGATGAACCCAATGGAAAAAATGCAGGAAGCGGCGACCCATTTCCTACCGTCGACCACGCATCTCACCCAGCCTTTGTCCATCAGCGTACCTCGTAAAGAAGGAACTCCACACCTGTCGCCTCGTCCTTCTCCCGTCTTACCAGCGTGAAGGCCTCGCCGGTAGTCATGTGAGACATCCTATATACGGTGTAGTTTCCGGCGTTTTCCACTGGGGGAAGTTTCTTCGGCGGGAACACAAGGCCTCCCAGGAACCTGTAGCCTCTCCTTCCTTTCTGGTCTTGGACTACCTTGAAGTTGTCCGAGTTGACAAGCACGTATCTGACGCCGTTTTCCCTGAGCATCGACCTCGCATCGTCCTCCTGCATCCACAGGGCATCGTGGACAACGGTGTCTATCTTGTTAGGCGTTGATGCTGATTCAAGGCCGGTTATGGTCTCGGCCATGTAGCCGTGGTCCCATGTGGTGAGTATCCTGCCGCCTTTGTTGTTTCCAGCAAGCCAGTCTAGGATGCGGTATTCCGCGTCTGACACGATGTTCCTCCCCTCTGCGGTGAGTATGTATGCCGTGTTCACAGCGACTCCTGCCAGGAGCAATATGGAAAGAACGGCCAAAAACATCCTCTCCCCGCCGAAGTTCTTCAGGCCGTAAAGCAGGGCCAGCGCGAAAGCGGCAAAAAAGAACACGTAGACCAGCGGCAAGACCAGGAGCGCCCAGACGGCGACAGGGACAGACCATATGAGAGTCCACCTGAACCTGTCTTTTCTCGCGAAGAATCCTCTGCCTTTGACATTCCAGTCGGAAAGGGCGGTGGCGGCAACCAAGGCAAGTCCGACATCGCTTATCCTCGTTCCCCTGTCCACATATGCGGCAAGCATCAACCCAGTCATCGTAAAGCCGATGCCTAAGACGTCCTTCCTCTTCAACGCCTGCGTAAGACCAAATGGCACGATGAGGAGGAGTATGTTGTATCTGATGAAAAGGACCGTAAGGTTTGTCGGGCTCGTGTCATCGCTTCCGCCGACGCCCTGAGGAAGCCCTGCAATCATCCTCTCGACCACAGCTGGCATCGCAAAAAAACCGGCAATCCCAATCCCAAAAACGAACACCGCCATATACGGGATATACACATCCTCTCCCGCGTACTTGGATAAGACACCGTATCCAGCATATACGAAAGCCAGCCCGACCGCGACATACATGACGTCATTCACGTGCAGGCCAGCGTAGACTATCACGACATAGGCTGCGACAAAAACCAGTTTGTCCCAGGCTTTAGCCTTCAAAGTCTTCACAGCCAACAATATGCTTGCTATCATGAGCGGAAGCTGGATTAGATCGTGTGTGAACCCTGACATGGAAAGAGTCAGGGGTTCTGCCATACCGCCGTAGATCAATCCCGCCGCGACTGCGGCCTTCCTGTCGTAGGCCTCGGATGCTAAGAGGAAGACGAGGGCTGCAGTCGATGCGGATAGTGCTGCTGCGGCCAGTATCGTTCCATAGAAAGCAAGGCCCCCCTGGAATACGACTCCCAACGCCCCAAGAAACCAGGTTGAGGGGTCGAAGATGCCGTTGCCTGGGAGTTTAGTCCCTTGCATGACCCCGGTGTAAAGCCACACCTCAGGGTAGTTTGCCGCGTGCAACCCAAACCGCAGGTGAAACAGGAGGTCGAGGAGCAGCCGAGCTGCGAAGGAAACCAGGAATATGACGCCTGCAACATACGATGTTTTTCCATTCGTCAGCGCATGAAAATCCATTACAAAGTCGGCAGGGTGTTATTTATCCAGTCGCAGAAGAATGCCGACGTATTCCCTGCGACTTTATTAGCCATAATGCCTCCTCTACGGGACAATATGCTGATATTTTTATACTTTTCAGGTCTTGGGGCAATATATACTGCGATGAAGGCCGTTTCTGTCGTTCTTCTGCTCCTGTTGTGCGGATGCGTCATCTCCCCTGAAAGGGATGGTGCCAAGACGGTATACTACGTATCCCAAAACCGGGAACTTGCGGGCTGCAACAACAGGACCACCCCAGAGGAACGTGAAAACTGCTACATGGAAGTCGCCGTGTCTAAGCCGTCCCAGTTCCTCTGCGAGGAAATAAGCTCAAAAGAAACACGCAACCTCTGCTACAACCGTCTCGGAAAGAAGGTAAAGAACCCCGACATCTGCCAAAAAATAGAAAAGGACGACCAACTATACACCGACTGCATGACCAGCTCGATGATTTAGCCTACATGTCTAAGACGATGACGTGGCCTCTGACGCCCCTGACGAAGCCAAAATCCGTTAGGGACTTGAGTATCCCCTCGTCAGATAATCCCTCCTTCCTTCCCTCCTTCGCCCTGGCTGCTGCCCGGCTTATCTCATCCATCCTCTCATACAGGAGGTCGCCGATGAGTCTTTCCTCATCGGAGTCCTTTTCAGCCCGCACCAACGCCTCCTCTTGTTTCGCGAGGATGTCCAGTATCTTCTGCCTCTTTTCCCTGGAAGCCTTTTCACCCTCAGCCTCGACCCTGACGTTTTCCTTCCCTGCGAAATATTCGTCGACTGCGTCGTTGAACGACGGAAAACCAATACCCTCCCCGCCGAAGGGGGTGACGTTGTCTTCGGAGAGGTGGGGGTCGACCGTTCCGTCGACCTCACCTAGGAACTCAGAGAATGCACTCCAAAGCGCGGCCTTATCCGCATCCGAATAAGGTCGTTTCGCGTCTGCTCCTGCCTTCCGGCAGACAACCTCCGCGAAGTGTCCTCCAAGGCCGAATTTGGTTGCAAGGATTCCGGCAACCCCCCGGTCTGATGCCCCCATGATATCATGGAACGTTTTTTCGTCGACTTCGAAAGGATTCGTCTGAGACGGGGGGTATGCGTATTCTTTCCCGACTCCCAACATCCTGTCCTTCCACTTCTGCCATTCGAGAAGGCCGAGTATCCTCATGTTTTTGTCTGTCAGGAGTACGTTGCCTTTGCTGAAGACCTCAAACATAAGTATGTGGTTTTCGAGTGTTAGCTTCACAATCCGGTCGAACCCATGCTGGGAAACGTCGGTGACAGCCTCCCCCTTAAGCCGTTTCCTAAGCTGCATCGCAAAAGACGTGGGCGTCTTCGGCGCAGGCCTCCTGTATTTTGTGATGCAAAGGAAATTCGGGGCGGCGACTAAATCAACGGCCCCCCTTCCATAGAACCTTAAAAAGAGCTCCTTCTCCCCGAGCTGATAGGCTTTGTCGACCTTCGCACCCACCAGCCTCTCCCTAAGCTCCCTCACCAAAACCCTTAAATCGACGCTGGAAAGCTCTTTTTTTACCATAGTGTCTTCTCCACCTTCTTCGTGAGTTTGATGCTTGCAATCCCTATGACCGCTATGGTTAAAAGAAGGCTGAATCTTGTGTAGGTCCTGGGTTTTGGGCTGTCCTTGAATGCGTTGTAGAATCCAGCATGGGTTTCTCCCGACCTGTCAACGCCACTACGTGCCCTTTTTTTTATCGTTTGTCTGCGCCTCCGTTTCATGGTACTCTTGGTCGGCGTTCACAGACCATATGTCATGGCATGCGCCTTCGATGTTTTCGACAGCATACATCGCGGTGAGCATGCTGTGGTCTTGGTTGTTGTACATGTGCATCCCGTTCCTCCCGACGGTGTAGAGGTTCTTGAGACCGTTGAGGTACTCTTTCACTGTTTCGAGGTTTTTCCTGTAGTTTGCATCATATGTGGGGTATGCCTTCCTCACCCTCACGACCTTTCCGTCCTCTATCAGGTTTTTGTCCGCGAGGAGGGATAGGCCGACAAGCTCTTCGGACGCGAGCCTTATGAGGTCCTCGTCTCTCATGTTCCAGAGGCTGTCCCCTTCGAATGCGAAATACTCCATCCCGATGCATGTCTTCCCCGGGTCTGGAACCATGTATGGGCTCCAGTTGCCGAAGTTCTGTATCCGTCCCACGCTGTACCTTTTGTCGTGTATGTAGACCCAGTTGTCAGGCCACATGTTCTTTTTGTTGATTATCAGCGCGACCGTGATAAAGTCCCTGTACCCAAGGCCTGCTGCGGCATCCAGCACGGTCTGCGGCGGCTTGGGGTTGAGCCTCCAGACGAGGTCTCGGAGGGGCATCGTGTTTATGACGACGTCGCCTTCCACGGTTTTAGTGCCGTTTTCTCCTTTCACGACGACTGAGGCGACCTTGCCTGCGCTGAAGTTGACGCCCACGACTTCGGCGTTGAGCACCACCTTACAGCCGTTCTCCTCCAGCCTCTCCCTCATCCTGTTCCACAGCTGCCCAGGACCCTCGCGGGGGTAGTGGAACTCCTCTATGAGCGACTTTATCTTGTTGCCCCTATTGCCAAGGAGCGTGGCCTTCAAGACCGCGGTGAAAGACATGCCTTTGATTCTCTGGCTAGCCCACTCGGACTGTATCTCCTTGCACGGTATACCCCATACCTTTTCAGTGTAGGATTTGAAGAAGGTCTCATAGAGCCTCCTCCCGAACCTGTTCACTATATAGCCCTCAAAGGAGCTTTCGTTCTTCAAGGGGAATAGATGCGCCTTCACGTAGCTTAGGAATATAATGGAGCTTTCCAGAAGCCCGAGGTTCCAGATTACGTTGCTGAGCTTCAGCGGGTAGTTGTAAAACTTCCGCTGGTAGTATATCCTCGACAGGCGCGGCCTTTTCAGGAATTCATCACCCATTATCTCATACCATACGTCATTGACTGCGGATATCTTGGTGAAGAACCTGTGGCCCCCCATGTCGAATTTGTAGCCTTTGTAGTCGACGGTCTTCGATATCCCGCCGACCTGCCCGTCCATCTCGAATACAGTGGGTTTGGCGCCTTTTTTACATAGCTGGTATGCCGCGGTAAGACCGGCGGGGCCTGCGCCGATGACAATCGGGTTCTGGCTTCTTTGCATATGAGAAT
>Ga0315294_10002436_pt1 | contig 20353 bp, 13 predicted proteins | sample YL17G13_40_MG_FD_203626 | JGI IMG/M metagenome (GOLD analysis project Ga0315294, IMG submission 203626) | Sediment microbial communities from Yellowstone Lake, YNP, Wyoming, USA - YL17G13_40 | ecosystem: Environmental > Aquatic > Freshwater > Lake > Sediment | place: USA: Wyoming | collected...
TGATGAAGCTCGAGGATGAGGACGACAAGGAGAAGATCATCGTCCGCTCGGACGGGACGGTCACCTATGTCGGCAAGGACATCGCCTATCAGCTCTGGAAATTCGGGCTCCTGGAAAGGGATTTCTTTTACGAGTCGTTCCTCCGGGAGAACGGCCGAACGGTCTGGATCAGCACGGCCCGGCCGAACGCGGGAGGCCAGTCGTTCGGGGCCGCGACGAAGGTCTACAATGTCATCGATACGCGACAATCCTATCTCCAAAAGGTCGTCGTCCAGGGTTTGCGCGCCCTCCATTTCGAGGCGCAGGCGGAAAAATCGATCCATTTCTCCTACGAGATGGTCGCCCTGTCCCCCCGCAGCCTGAAAGAATTGAACCTGAAGCCGTCGCCGGAGGATGAAGGCCGGGCCTTCGTCGAGGTCTCCGGACGGAAAGGGCTGGGGGTCAAGGCCGACGACCTCCTCGACCGGCTCGAGCAGAAGGCCTTCGCCGAAGTCGACAAAAGAAATCCCGAAATCGCGTTCGAGCCGAAAAAGCGCACCGGCGCCGAAATCGCTTCCGGCGCGCTCCGCTATTTCATGCTCAAATACTCGCGTAACTCTCTGATCATCTTCGATTTCGACGACGCTTTAAGCTTCGAAGGCGAGACCGGACCCTACCTCCAATACTCGTGCGTCCGGCTCAACAGCATCTTCCGCAAGATGGAAGAGCGCGAAGGGACGACGGAGGCCGACCTGGAGAAGCTCGCGGCCGGGGCGGACGTCTCTTTCGAGGCGCTGGCTCCGGAAGAGCAGGCCGACCTCTGGGACGTCGTGTCCTACGCGGCTAAATTCGAGGAAGAGGTCCTTCATTCGATCTCTTCGCTCGAGTTCTCCCACCTGGCTAAATACACCTTCAACCTCTGCCAGAAGCTGAACGGGTATTACCATAAATATCCGGTCCTGGCTGAAGGGAACGCGGCCGTCAAGGCCGTCCGGATCCTGATCATTTTGAGCGCTCGGGACGTCCTGGCCCGATCCCTCGACCTTCTGGGGATCCCCGTTCCGGACCGGATGTAAGACACTTCTGTGAGGAGAATTATGGAAAAAGGAAAAAAAGGAGGTTCATGAATGATTGCCGTTGACCATCTCACCAAGAAATACGGTGATCTGACGGCCGTCCGCGACCTAAGCTTCAAGGTCGAAAAAGGCAAGATCTGGGGACTTCTCGGTCCCAACGCGGCCGGCAAAACCACCACCATGCGCATCCTGACCGGCTTCCTGCCGGCCACGGAAGGCCGGGCCTCGGTCGGGAACCTCGATGTCTTCGAGCAGCCCAACGAGGTCAAGAAGATTCTCGGCTATCTGCCCGAGACCCTCCCTCTTTATCCCGATATGACCGTGACCGAATACCTGGGCTTTGTCGCCGCCATCAAGAAGGTCCCGGCGGGCCGGCGGACGGAGTCCGTGGCCAAGGTCGTCAAGACCACCGGGCTGGAGTCGGTCAAGGGCCGCCTCATCAAGAACATCTCCCGCGGCTACAAGCAGCGGGTCGGCATCGCCCAGGCCCTCGTTCACGATCCGCTCGTCCTCATCCTGGACGAGCCGACGATCGGCCTCGATCCGGCCCAGATCATCGAGATCCGCAGCCTCATCAAATCGCTCAAGGGCGAGCACACGATCATCCTCTCGACGCACATCCTGCCCGAGGTCACCCAGACCTGCGACGGCGTCGTCATCATCAACGAGGGCCGGCTGATGGCCTCGGGCTCGCTCGAGGACCTGACCGCCTCGATCCGCCATAAAGAAGGCCTGTTCATCAAAGTCCGGAAGGACGGCCCGGAGGCCGCGGCCGAGATCCGCAAGATCGCCGGCGTGGACCAGGTCGAAGCCGCGGACGGCGAGCTCAAGGTCGAATGGAAACCCGGATTGGACCTGCGGGACGACATCGTCCGGCTCCTCGTCGAAAAGCGGTTCGGACTGCTTGAGATGCGGCCCATGGCCATGAACATCGAGGACCTTTACCTCAAGATCGTCTCGGGAGGCACGGAACAATGAAGAACGTCTGGGTCGTCGCCAAAAAAGAGCTCCGGACCTATTTCACTTCGCCCATCGCCTATGTCGTCATCATGGTCTTCCTGGTCCTGGTCGGCTTCTTCTACTACAACATCCTGATGTGGTTCAACGCCCAGGCCATGCAAATGGCCCAGAACCAGTATTATTATTCGCAAATCAACATCAACCAGATGGTCTACCAGCCGCTTTTCAACAACATGAGCATCATCCTCCTCCTCATGCTTCCCCTGCTGACCATGCGCCTGTTCTCCGAAGAGAAGAAGATCGGCACGGAGGAACTCCTCTACACTTCGCCCATCTCGGTCAGCCAGATCATCCTGGGGAAGTTCGTCGCCTCGCTCCTCGTCCTCCTGGCCATGCTCGCCCTGACCTGTCTGCTCTCGATCTTCTCCTTCGCCTACGGCAATCCCGAAGTCGCCCCCATCCTCAACGGCTACCTGGGTCTGTTTCTGCTGGGCGCGGCGTTCATCGCCATCGGCATCTTCTTCTCTTCGCTCACGGAAAATCAGATCGTGTCGGCCATCCTGACCTTCGGCGCTCTGCTTCTTTTCTGGGTCCTCAACTGGGCCTCGAACTCGGCCGCCGGGGCGTGGAAGGACATCCTCAACTACGTCTCCTTCCTCCAGCACTTCGACAACATGACCCAAGGCATCCTGGACACGACCGACGTGGTCTATTACGTCAGCTTCGCTTTCTTCGGCCTTTTCCTGACCCACTCCGTGATCCAATCCCGACGGTGGAGATAAGTCATGGACAAAATCAAAAAGAACCTGAACACCATCGGCGTGGGCCTGATCTTTCTGGCCGTCGTGGCCTTCCGGGTCTGGCCTTTTAAAAAGTTCATCAGCCTGGGGCTCGCCCTCCTCGGCATCGCCGCCGTCGGCGCTTACATCGGCCTCAACCTGGGGAAGCTCAAAAAAGGATTCAGCCGACGCTCCTTCCTCTACTCCGGAAACCTCCTTCTCGTCGTCGTCCTCGTCCTCGGGCTCCTGACGCTCGTCAACATCTTCTTCGCCCGGCATCATCATCGCTTCGATTTCACCGAATCCAAGCTCCATTCCCTGTCCGACCAGTCGATCAAGGTCGTCCAGGCCCTGAAGAACGACGTCACCGTCAAGGGCTTCTTCCGCGAGGGGAACATGGGCCGGGTGAGGATGGAGGATCTCCTCAAGATCTACGCCTACCATTCGGCCAAGATCAAAACCGAGTTCATCGATCCCGACAAGAACCCGGCCATGATCAAGCGCTACGACATCACCCAGGACGGCACGACGATCTTCGAATGCGGCGACAAGGAGAACCGCATTACCGCTTCGACCGAAGAGGACGTGACCAACGCCCTCATCAAGGTGACCCGCGAGAAGAAGAAGGTCATCTATTTTCTCGAAGGACACGGCGAACACAGCACCGAGGTCACCGACGAGAACAGCTTCTCCTTCGCCAAGGACGAGCTGGGCAAGCTCGGCTACGAGGTCAAGAAACAGCCGCTGGCGCTCTCGGAGAACTTTCCCAAGGACTGCGCCCTGTTGGTCATCCCGGGTCCGGTGAAAGACCTGCTACCGAACGAGCTAGAGACGATCGACACATATCTTCGGGAGGGCGGCCGCGTGTTCTTCATGGTCGATCCCCAGACCGCGCCCGGTCTTGTCCCTTACCTGGCCAAGTTCGGCTTCCGCCTGGAGAACGACATCATCGTCGATTCCATGTCGCGTCTGATCGGCGGCGACTATTTCATCCCGACCTTGAACGAGTACGAATCCCACGAGATCACCAAGGCCTTCCGCTACGCCACGTTCTTCCCCTTCGCCCGGCTCGTCGAGACGATCGACCCCAAGCCCGAGGCCGTCTCCACCTCTCAGGTCCTCGGCCGGACGAGCTCCAATTCCTGGTCGAAGCGGGACTTCAAGCTCAAGGCGAAGATGACCCTCAAGGAGATCTCTTTCGACAAGGCCAAGGACAAGCTCGGACCCTTGTCAGTCGCGGCCGTGGCGACGATCAAGCCGAAGACCGATGCCGGCGCCGCGGCCGGGACGGCCTCCAAGGAAGGCCGGATGGCCGTGTTCGGCGACTCGGACATGGCCACGAACCGCTATTACAACTTATCCGGAAACGGAAACTTCTTTCTTAACACGGTCAACTGGCTGACCGAAGAATCCGATCTCATCTCGATCCAGCCCAGGACGTCCAATCCGCGGGCCGTCCAGCTCACCCCGTCGCAGGGCAAACTCATCTTCTGGGTCTCGGTCATCATCCTGCCGCTCCTGGTGCTGGCCGTCGGCATCTCCATCTGGGTCCGGAGGAGGGCGCTGTGAAGATCAAAAACACGTTCATGCTCTTGGGTGCGTTCATCGCCCTTTTGGCCTTCATCCTGTTCCTGGACAAGAAGGGACCAGCCGACAAGCCCGCCGGCCCCGAAGAGAAATTCGTGACGCTCGTCTCCGCCGACGTCCAGAAGATCACGTTCAAGAAGGAGAGCGAGACACTGACCTTCAAAAAGGACGATCAAGGCGACTGGATGATCCTTGAACCCCTGGAGGTCAAGGCGGACAACACCGAAGTCGGTCAGTTCGTCGACGGCTTCGCCGATCTGAAGATCGAGCGGGTCGTGGAGAAGGAGAACGCCGACCTCAAAAAATACCAGATCCCCCAGAAAGAGGTCTCGCTGTGGGTTAAAGGCCAGGACAACCCCGTCAAGGTCTTGATCGGCCAGGAAAATCCGCTCGGCAACACATTCTACGCCCAAAAGGAGGGCGACAAGCGGGTCGTCCTTCTCCCGAGCACGCTCAAGACGCCGCTCGAGAAAAAGCTGTTCGATTTCCGCCAGAAGGACATCTTCAAATTCGAGACCGCGGACGTGGCCGGCATTAAGCTCCAGGCCAAAGAGGCTTCATGGGAAGCGCGTAAAAAGGACGGCGAGTGGTTCTTCCAGGCTCCGTTCAAGGCGCGGGCCAAGGACGGCAAGATCACGACGCTTCTCGATTCCCTGTCCAACCAGAGGGCCAAGGAATTTACGGCCGAGATCAAGAAAGCCGAGGACTTGAAAAAATCAGGGCTGGACAAGCCCGAATATCAGGTCGTCCTGTCTCTGCCGAAGGACAATAAGGAGCTGACCTTCGCCTTCCATAAAGCCGACGACAAGACTTACGTCACGACCTCGCAATCGACGAAGATCATCGTTCCCGAGATCGATCTCTCGGCCGATCTCGACAAGAAGCCGGCCGATCTCCGGGAGAACAAGGTCGCCCCATTCAATACCTGGCAGGCGAGCAAGGTCGCCCTCAAAAAGGGCGGGCTGAACCTGACGCTGACCAAGGCCCCGAACGACAAATGGTATTCCGACGCCGCTCAAAAAGAAGAGGCCGACGCCTCCAAGGTCGACACCTTCGTCCGCAAGATCGAGAGCCTCGAGGCGATCGAATATATCGACGCGCCTAAAAGCCCGGCCGAATACGGCCTCGACAAGCCTCAGGCCGAAGTGACGATCTGGACCAAGGAAGCCGGGGAAAAACCAGTTGAAAAATCGTTCTCAGTCCTCGTCGGCAAGGAGGACAAGGACAAAAAGCAGGCCGTGGTCAAGAACGCCAAGCTCGATTATTTCTTCAAGGTCGATTCGGCCTTCTTGACCGAATTTCCCAAGGAGGCCAAGGATTGGAAGGCCCCTGAGCCGGAGAAGAAAGAACCTGAAAAAAAATAGCGGGACGCCCGGCGCGGACCGATTCACCCGGCCGATTCTTAAGTGGTACCGGGCCCGCCGGCGGGATTTGCCCTGGCGTCGAACACGGGACCCATACCGGATCTGGATCTCGGAGATCATGCTCCAGCAGACGACGGTCGGCGCCGTCATCCCTTATTATGAAAAGTGGCTGACGCTTTTCCCGGATCTCGAGGGATTGGCCCGGGCTCCTTTTCAAAAAGTCCTTCGCGCCTGGCAGGGGCTGGGCTACTATCAGCGGGCCCGGAACCTTCATGCCGCCGCCAAGATCTTCGTCCGCGATCACCGCGGCCGAATTCCAGCCGACCCGGAGACATTGCTCGCCGTCCCCGGCTTCGGGCCTTATACGACCGCGGCCGTCCTCAGCCTGGCTTTTAACCAGCCGGAACCCGTCCTGGACGCGAACGTTCGGAGGGTCATGATGAGGATCATGGGGATTCACGGACAAGCGGACAACCGGCCGGACAAGACGATCCTCGAGCGGCTTCATGACGAGATCCCGCTCCGTTCCCCGGGAGATTTCAATCAAGCCCTCATGGAACTGGGGGCGCTCATCTGCCGATCCCGGAACCCGCTCTGCCTCCTTTGTCCGGTCCAGCCCGCCTGCCGGGCTTACGATGGCGGCGAGCAGGAGATCATCCCAAAGCCGAAAAAAAGAAGTACCCGGCATATCACCGCCGTCGTCGGCATCATCGAAAAGGACGGACGGATCTTGATTCAAAAAAGACCGGCCGCCGGACTCCTGGCCGGGCTGTGGGAATTCCCGGGAGGCAAGATGAGGCGCGGGGAGAGCCGGGAGAAGGCCCTCGCCCGCGAGATCAAGGAAGAGCTCGGAGCCGAAGTCTCGCGGGCGAAATTCCTGGTCAAGGTCGATCATTCCTATACTCAGTTCCAGGTCGACCTCCACGCGTTCGCTTGCCGGCTTAAAGGCGAACCGGAATTGAAGGCGGGGCGGCGGAAATGGATCGCATCGAAGGATCTCCAGAAATATCCGTTCCCTTCGGGCAGCGTCAAGATCATTCGATTCCTTGAAAATAGATCTTTAAAAGGACACAATACTGTGTCCCTCTTGTGAATGATCCCTCATGGACATATCCTTCAAATTCGTCAACTACGGCGAGCGCTTCGAGCCCGCGCCCGGGACGATCGTCCTAGACGTGGGGATGAAGACCGTCCCCGGCGTCATCGACCATCATCACCCCGACGCCGAGCCTGAATGCACGACTTCGCTCATCATCAAGCACCCTCGTCTCGTTCTCGACCATATTCGCCCGTCGCAGGCGGGGACGGGCGGAGCGGATGCCCCCCCGCTGACATTCATCACCCATCGGCTTCCGGACTTCGACGCCCTGGCCTCGATCTTTCTCACCTTGAAGCTGCTGGAGACAGGCCGCATCGATCCGGCCATGGAAAGGATCGCGGCTTATGCCAAAATGGTGGATTCAGCGGCCCTGCCCAACTCTCTCGACCTCGCCGCGACGCCCTATGCCATTCTCCGGGCTCTTTTTTCGGGATCAAAAAAGAGCGAGGACGAGATCAACCGGCAGAGGACCGACGAAGGTCTCAGGTTCATGCGCTATCTTTATGCTCGCGCGGCGGAAGGCGACGATATCATCGAGAACCGGAAGCTCTTCGCCGGCATCGACCGCTACGAGCGGGCCGTCCACAAGGTGGAGGGGGATTACTCAAGCTACCTGGCCGACCTCGATCGGGGCCGGATCCTGCGCCTCCGGCTTCCGGCGGTCAAGGGACGAGCCTTCGGCTCGCCACTCGCCCGTGATTTGTATCCACAGGCGAGTACGGCGGAAATGGACCCCCGGGCAATGCCCGGGGCCCCGGCCGCCGTCGATGGCCGGTCCGTCGTGGACGTGGACGGCTTGACCGTGGCCAATCCGCGCAGTTTCCTGCTCAAGGAATGGGCCCGCCGCGACCGCGAACATCCTCCGGACCGCCGGGGATTCGGCTTTCTAATGACGAAGTTCGGGGAGGACCGCTTTATTCTCGGCGTGGACCCTGACCGCGGAATCCACTTAAAGGGTCTGGGGCCGCGTCTCAACCTCAAAGAGCTCGAAAAAAGGACCGCCGCGGGCCGCCCCGCGGGGCCGCCCTGGTATGCAGGCGACAACGCCTTCTTTGATTATCGCATCATCGATTCGCCGCGGGACGGCACCTCGCTGCAGCCGGCGGAGGTTCTGGACACCCTCCTGGCCTTTGGCGACGGCCACATCGTCAAACCAGAATAAGGAGCGAGAGCCGGCCCGGCCGCGACAAGTTCATCGATAAGCTCGCGGAATTCGCATCACATAGGTTAGAATAAAGAGCCGATCCCGGCGGCCAACTTCAGATGAAGGGAAAAAGCGTTTTTAAACTCCCGCACACGCTGGTGCTGATCTATCTGCTGGTGATCGCGGTCTATTTCCTCAGTTTGGTTGTTCCCTCCGGAGAATTCAAACGCGTCGAAAAGACGGTCCAAGGCCAGACGCGGATGGTCACCATTCCGGGCACGTATCAAACGTTGGACAAGAAGCCGTTGGGACCGCACTGGCTCTTGATCGCGCCGATCCGCGGTTTTCAAGACGGCGCGCTCATTATCTTCCTGATCTTCATTTTCGGCGGAGCATTCGCCATCCTGGGGAGGACGGGGGCCATCGAAGCCAGCATTCAAAAATTAGCCCTGTTCTTCTCCCGAAACCCCCGCTCAAAAAAATTCGTCATTCCCGTTCTGATGATCGTCTTTTCCCTGGCTGGAGGGATCTACGGCATGGCCGAGGAATCGATCCCCTTCGTCCTGATCTTCATCCCGCTGGCTCTGTCGCTCGGGTACGACTCCATCGTCGGCGTCGCCATTCCTTTCCTCGGTTCGGCGGTCGGCTTTTCGGCGGCTTTCTTCAATCCCTTTACCGTCGGGATCGCCCAGGGATTGTCGGACCTCCCGCTTTATTCCGGCCTGCCCTATCGGCTGATCCTGTGGGTGATCGCGACGACCATCGCCATCATCTTCGTGATGATCTATGCCGCGAGGATCACCAAGGACCCGACCAAGAGCCCCGTCTTCGAAATCGATCGAAGCCGCGGCTATGCGCCTTCGCTCGACCCCGACAAACGCCTCCCGTGGGGCGCCTCGCAGAAGCTCATCCTCCTTGTCCTCGGCTTGGGCATCGCGCTCCTCGTCTATGGGATCCTGGCCAAGGGCTGGTATATGGAAGAGATCGCCGCCCTTTTTCTCGGCATCGGCTTGATCTCGGGTCTCATCGCCCGGATCCGGCCTTCGGAGATCGCGGTGACGTTCATCGCCGGGGCCAAAGACGTCATGAACGTCACGCTCATCATCGCCGGCGGCCGGGCCATCCTGATCATCCTCAAAGAAGCGGTCGTGCTCGACACCGTCCTTCAATTCACGGCGGGCGTTATCTCGGTCGTGCCCGGGTTGGTCACGGCCCATATGATGTTTGTCACCCAGGGCGTCATCAATTTCTTCATTCACTCCGGAACGGCCCAGGCGGCGCTGACCATGCCGATCATGGCTCCTTTGAGCGATCTCGTCGGGATCACCCGCCAAACGACGGTCCTCGCCTTTCAGCTCTGCGAGGTCATCAATCCGATCCTGCCGACCTCGGCCGTCACGATGGGCGTTCTCGGCGTGGCCAAGATCCCCTGGGAGAAGTGGGCCAAGTGGTTCGTCCCGCTGATGATCGTCCTCATCCTGTTCAGTTTGATCGCCCTCGTCCCTCCCGTCCTCAGCCGTTGGGGCCCTTTCTAAGGGCTCTTTTTAAGGAGTCGCACGAACAGCGGCCGAACGCTTGACAAAGGCCTGGAATTGTGTTTTTCTGAATGAAAATATGATTGCATATTTATTTGCGATGAAATTTTTATTTCATCATCAAATTGAATAAGGAGGGATGACGTGTCAAGAATCCGATGGAGTTTGATCCTTCTCCTTGTCGTTCTTTTCAGCGGGGTCGCCGCAGCTCAAGACATCATGCAGACGGGGACGGTCTCAGGGACGGTCGTGGACAAAGAGGGGAACGCCCTCCCCGGCGTCGCCGTCGCCCTGACCGGTTCGGCCCTGCTCCGGCCCATGGCCTCGACGACGACGGGCACCGGCACGTTCCGCTTCGTCCTCGTCCCGGTCGGACGCTATGACGTGATTTTCACCCTGGCCGGGTTCCAGACGCTGACCGAGAAGGGCATCACCGTCCTTCTCCGCCGCACGAGCACGCTGCGCGTCACGCTGGACGTCTCGTCGATCCAGGAAAACGTGACGGTCATCGGTGAATCGCCCGTCGTCGACGTCAAGAACTCGACGATCGGGGCCAACTTCACCCAGTCCATGCTCCAGAAGCTGCCGACGGCCCGCGACCCCTGGGTCATCATGCAGATGGCTCCCGGCATGGTCATGAGCGCGGAGAACGTCGGCGGCAGCACGTCCGGCAGTCAGACCAGCGGCTACGCCCACGGCACCCTGCGCAGCCAGACCGGTTACAACATCGACGGCGTCAACATGACCGATACCGCTATGAGCGGGGCCTCGGCTATGTACTTTGACTTCGACGCCTTCGAGGAGATCCAAGTTGCGACGGGCGCCCACACGTCCGACATCCAGAGCGGGGGGGTCGTCCTGAACATGATCACCAAGTCGGGCGGCAACAAGTTCGGCGGCGGGTTCAGTCTCTACGGGGAGAACGACAAGCTGCAATCAAACAATATTCCCGATAAAACGGCCAATCCCCAGTACGCCAACGTCGGAACGGGCAATCCGCTCGATTATTACTATGAGTACGGCGGCGACCTCGGTGGTCCGATCATCAAGGACAAGCTGTGGTTCTACGGCTCGTTCCGCAAGACAGCCATCAACCGGTTCATCATCGGCTTCACGCTGAACGGTGCGCCGCAGTCAGAGTACGCGGCCCTGACCCACGGCACATTCAAGCTGACTTATCAGATCGCCGATAACAACAAGTTCATGGGCTGGGTCTATTATGACAACAAGTATATGCCCCACCGCGGCGGGAGCTATACCCGCCCGCCCGAGACGACCTTCCTTCAGGACTCGCCGTCGTGGTTCTATCACCTCGAGGACACCTGGACCTTGAGCTCCAATCTTCTCCTCAACTTCAAGCTGGGCATCAACAAGATGTGGTGGCAGACCGGGCCCCAGGACGGCGTGGACATGAACAGCCCGTCCATCCGGATCTACTACACGACACCGCTCACGGGCGGGTACAATACGGCCTACTACCAATACAGCTGGTATTACTCCGACCGCTACCAGGCCAACGCCTATGCCAACTACTTTGCCGACGACTTCCTGGGCGGACAGCATGAGATCAAGGTCGGGTTCGAATACCAGAATTCGCCTTTCCATACGACGCGAAAATTTCCGGGCAACCACCTCCTGTATTTCGACAATCCCGACCGGACGGGAGCCTACCAGGTTTGGACATTTCGCGATGTTATCTGGGACCAGTCCGACATCGTTTATTCCGGCTACCTCAACGACGTCTTCAGCCTGAAGAAGCACTGGACATTCAGCCTCGGCCTGCGGCTCGACAGCACGCATATGAACATCAACGAGGCGGATGTCTCAAGCAACCAATGGGTCGATTATTACTATGCCAACCGGACGACGGCGACCCAGCTTCGCCATCAGGATGCCCTGAAGGACGTCTGCTCCTTCCTGACCCTCTCGCCGCGGATCGGCGTCACGTATGACCTCTTCGACGACGGCAAGAGCGTCTTCAAGGCCCATTTTGCCCGTTATTCATACCTGGTGAGCTATGAGCCCGTCTATCGGGCCATCGTGACCGGGACCTGGGAGATCGACTACAGCTGGACGGACGCCAATGGCGACAAGCAGGCCCAGACGAACGAGCTCGGCTCGATCCGATACACGAGCATCGCCCAGACGACCAAGATCGACCCCGATATCAAGTCGCCCTACACGAACGAATTCGTGGGCGGGTATGAAATGAAGCTGGCCCGCAACTTCGGGGTCAGCCTGAACTACATCTGGCGCGAAACGTCGCGGTTCTGGTGGTCGGACAACCAGGCCATCGATCCGACGACGGACTACACCGCGGTCACGGTCCAGGATCCGGGCCCGGACGGGACGGTCGGGACGTCCGACGACGGCGGCCAGCTGACGGCCTACAACCTGGCCAAAGCGAAGGTCGGCGTCTCCCAGATTTACATCACCCAGCAGCCGGGCTATAAAACTGGATTCAGCGGCTTCGAGTTCGTCCTCAACAAACGATACGCCGACCGCTGGCAGTTCATGGGCTCCGTGACGTACGGAAAGACGAAGGTCACCATCCCCCTCGAGGCCGTTGACGACCCGAACAACCGGGTCATGCAGGACGGCACGGTCGATACGAACGACGCGACCTGGATCATCAAGGCCAGCGGCAGCTACGATCTGCCTTGGGGATTCTACCTCGGCGCGTTCTTCAACTACCGGTCAGGGTATCCGAACCAGCGGTATTTCAACACGTCGACCACCCTCCTCAACCAGGGCCGGATCAGCGTCCAGACCCAGAAGGTCGGCGACAGCCGCTATCCGGACCTCATCATGTTCGATCTCCGGCTCAGCAAGGTCTTCGACATCGGCAAATACGGGAAGCTCGAGGTGATGTTCGACGGGTTCAACCTGTTCAACGCCTACACGACGTTCGGCTGGAACAACCAGTCGGGCAGCACCTTCCATTCGATCACCTCGATCCTGTCGCCGCGCATCCTTCGGCTCGGCGTGAAGTGGGCGATCTAATCGTCCGGGTCTGAGTTTCTTAGAATTTTCGGGGCTCCCCCAGAGCGGGGGAGCCCTTTTTTTCTCCCCATACCCTCCGCCCGGCCATTTCTGATAAGATGTTAAGCGTGCGATGCCCCGGCCCGACCCTTCGCCGCGCTCTCGGTTGGGCCGGTCTCTGCCTGGCTGCCGCCGCCTTCCTCCTCCCGGCCGCGGTCCTTCCCCGGCCTGCCAATGTCCTCCTCGTCACCATCGATACGCTCCGGGCCGACCATATCGGCGCCTATGGGTATGGTCGCGTCGAGACGCCGAACATCGACCGCCTGGCGCGGCGAGGCGTTCTCTTCGCCCTGGCCGTTTCTCCGGTCCCCTTGACTCTCCCGGCCCACGCCGCGATCATGACCGGGATGAATCCGCCGGCGAACGGAGCGCGCAACAACGGCCGGAGGCTGAGCTCCACTCCGGCTACGCTGGCCGCGATCCTGAAGGGAAAAGGTTATCGGACAGGCGCTTTCGTCGGCGCGTTCCCCCTCGATTCCCGTTTCGGGCTCGACCGCGGCTTCGAGACCTACGATGATCATTACGGAAGCCGAAACGCCTCGCGCGACATGACCTTCGTCGAACGAAAAGCCGATGACGTCAACGCGCCCGCTGCCGCCTGGATCTCCGCCCTGCATAACGAAACGTTCTTCGCCTGGGTCCACTATTTCGACCCCCACGCTCCCTACGAACCGCCGCCGCCGTACGCGGCCGCGTACCGAGGCCGCGAATATGACGGTGAGATCGCCTACGCCGACGCCGCGCTCGGCAGGCTACTGGCCGAGCTCGAGAAGTCCGGTCTCATGGAGAACACTCTGATCGTCCTGACCGCGGACCACGGCGAATCGCTCGGCGAGCACGGTGAGGCGACCCACGGCATCTTCGTCTACGACGCGTCCCTGCGCGTCCCGCTCATCCTGGCCCATCCGACGCTCGTTCCGGCGGGACGAACCGTCCGAGGCCAAGTGGGTCTGGTCGATCTTGCCCCGACCATCCTGAATCTCCTCGGCCTTCCAGTCCCGGCCGGGATGCAGGGCATCTCCCTGGTCCCAATTATGAAACAGCTCAAGGGGGATTCGACCGCACCGAAGGGGAATCGGGAAAGCTATTTCGAGTGCCTGGCCGGCTGGTTGGACAGGCGCTGGGCGCCGCTGCGCGGGATCAGGACCGAAGCGTGGAAATACATCGAAGCGCCCCAAGCCGAGCTCTATGACCTGAGGGCCGATCCGGGAGAGACGAAGAACATCCTGTCGGCCCACCCGGCCGAAGCCCGTCGGCTGGGCGAGGCGCTGGACCGGATCACCCGCGCCGCTCCCGCGGCGACCGCCGCGTCCGAACCGATGAGCGCGGAAACGCGGCAGAAGCTCCGTTCCCTCGGATATCTCGGAGGGGACGCCGTCCCGGTCTCGGTCAAGCCGCCCGATCCTAAGACGATGATGGCCGTGGATTCCCTCTTCAACGACGCCGTCCTGGCCTCCGAAGCCGGCCGGCTGGACGCCGCGGCGGCGCAGTTCGCGGCGATCCTGGACCGGCATCCCGAGTTCGTTCAAGCCTACGAATACGCGGCCTATAATCTCTACAAGATGGGCCGGATCGACGACGCGATCGCCCTCCTCCGGAAAGCCCTGACTTTGGACTTCCGGACGGCACCCCTCCTTTCCCGGCTGGGGCTCTATCTGCAGGAGACCGGCCGGACCGAGGAATCGGTCGCGGTACTGGAGCAGGCGGCCGGGCTCAGCTCCGATGACGCCGAGGTCCATAACGACCTGGGGGTCAGTCTGTTCAAGAACGGCGCCGCCGCCCGGGCTATCCGGGAATTCCAGCGCTCGATCGAGCTCGATCGGAGCAACGCTATGGCCTACAACAACCTGGGGAACGCCCATCTCGGCCTCGAATCCTACGATGAGGCCGGGGCGGCCTACGCTCAGGCCGTCGCTTACGACCCCAAGCTGGCTTCGGCCTACAACGGCTTGGGCGCCGTCGCCTACCGGCGCGGCGAGATGGAGAAAGCCGTCGGATTATGGGAGCAGGCGATCGCCATCGAGCCGCGGCTCTCGGATACCCTGTACAACCTGGGCCGGGCGTATCTCCGGCTGGACCGGAAAAAGGACGCTCTTCGCTGTTTCGAGGATTTCGTCCGCTTCGCCCCGGCCCGGAATTACGCCAAGGATATCGCCCAGGTGAAGTCCGTGATCGAGAAGTTGAAAAAAGAGATCGGAGGGGGCGCGCACGCATGAACAGGACATTCGTCGGATGTCTCGTTTTCCTCGTCATGATCCCGGCCGCGGTGTCGGCGGCATTCTCCCAGGACCGGCCGGCGGGCCCGCTCTCTCCGGCCCACGGGCGCTGGCTGAACACCGAGGTCGTCTATATCATCACCGCCATCGAGCGCGACGTCTTCCTCAAGCTCGCGACCGACCGCGAGCGCGATCTTTTCATCGAGGCCTTCTGGCGGCAGCGCGATCCGACGCCGGGGACGCCCGAGAATGAGTTCAAGGATGAGCATTACCGCCGCCTGAGCTACGCCAACGCCAACTACGGACGCGACACGACGCGTCCGGGCTGGATGACCGACCGCGGGCACTATCACATCCTGCTCGGACCGCCCCGAAACATCTCCAGCATTCAGGGCGAGGGGACGGTTTTCCCGGCCTATATCTGGTCGTATGAAGGGGAATCCAAGCCCGGACTGCCGGATAACTTCCAGCTTGTCTTCTTCCGCCGCGACGGTTTGGGCGAATACGTCCTCTACAGTCCGATGCAGGACGGTCCAGGCCGGCTCCTCGTCAACTACCAGGGCGATCCGTTCAATATGGAGGACGCCTATCTCAAGCTGCAGAAATATGACGCCCGGCTGGCCCAGGCTTCGCTCTCCTACATTCCGGACGAGATCTCGATCCTCGGCCGGCCGAGCCTGTCGTCCGAGCAGCTCTTGGCTCGGATCAACTCCCTTCCGGAAAAGATGGTCAACTCGACCTATGCCGAGGCCCTGCTCAAGTTCAAGGGCCTGGTCGATGTCGAATATAGCGCGAACTACATCGACAGCAAAGCGATGTTGAAGGTCTTCCAGGACGAATCGGGCCTGTTCTTTCTCCACTACGCGATCGAGCCCAAACGACTCTCGGTTCTGACCGGGAAGGACTCATATAGACTGAATTTCCTCCTCAACGGGATTGTCACCGATCCGCAGAACCGCGTCGTTTTTCAATATGAAAAGAACATTCCCCTGGATTTCGGCAAAGACCAGATCGAGGCCATCGGAAAGACATCGCTCGCCGTGCAGGACATGGTCCCTCTCATCGAGGGCGACTACCGGTTCAGCCTGCTCTTGAAGAACACGGCCTCGAAAGAGTTCACTTCGTTCGAAGCCTCGATCTCGATCCCGCCCGACGTGGAAGCGGCTCTGCGGATGGGTCCCCTTCTTCTGGGATACCAGAGAAAACCCGTCGCTGCGGCGGCCGGTTTCAACAAGCCTTTCAAGATCGGCCGCGACCAGATCGCTTGCCAACCGGAAAACATCTTTCATCCCAAGGAAACCTTGACCGTGGCCTTTCAGCTCTTCGGTCTGAAGCCGGAACTGGCCCAAACGGCTCAAGTGCGATACACGGTCTTGCAAGAGGAGCGTGAGGTGTCGACGAAGACCAAGGACCTTAAGGACGCGGACCGGCTCAACATCCTGGAAGATCTGCCTCTGGGCGGCCTTCCTCCGGGGAATTACCGGCTCAAAGTGGCGCTGGTCGACGGAGGACGAATGGAACTCCTTTCGGCCGAGGAGAACTTCGGCGTTTCTCCGCTGGCCGCTCTGCCCCGGCCTTGGATCGTCTCCAAGGTCATGCCTTCCTCGAACGATCTCGAATACCAATACATTCTTGGATCGCAGTGGCTGAACATCAATCGATTGGAAGACGCCGAACGCCGGCTGGGGTCGGCCGCCCGCGGCAACCCCGCTTCCCTGAAGTATGCTTTAGGCCACGCTCAGGTCCTGTTGAAAATGAAGGATTATCTGAAGGTGAAAGAGATCCTGCGTTCTTTCATGGAGAAGCCGGAGGCCTCCGACCAGCTTCTCTCCCTCATGGGCGCGGCTTGCCAGGCCCTGGGCGATTATGAGGAAGCGATCTCCGCTTATACGAAATATCAGGCCCAAGCCGGCACGAGCCTGCCTGTCCTCAATTCGCTCGGAGACTGTTATTATCGACAGGGGAACTTGAAAGAAGCCCTGGCCGCCTGGGAACGATCTCTGGCGATCAATCCCAAGCAGGATTCCATCCAAAAGCTGGTCGACGAGATCAAACGGAAGAAATGACGCGCCGAAACCTCAGCCCGGCCTGAACTCCTCACGGCGGACCGTGACCCTGTCCAGCCTGTCCATCAACACCGTGACTCCGATCCCCGGTCCGGTCGGCACGGTCAAGGTCGAATCGGGATTGAGGACGAATTCGGGCTCGACGATGTCTTCCCGGTAATAGCGCTTACTGGCCGAAATGTCGCCGGGCAGAGTGAAGTTCGGCAGCGAGGCCAGGGCGACGTTCCCGGCGCGCCCGATCCCGGACTCCAGCATCCCGCCGTGCCAAACGGGGATCTTCTTCGAATCGCAATAATCATGAATGGCCGCCGATTCCGTGAAGCCCCCGACGCGGCCGGGCTTGATGTTGATCACACGGCAGCTGTTCAATTCCAGCGCCGCGCGCGCGTCGGCCAGGCTGTGAATGCTCTCGTCGAGACAAATGGCCGTTTTGAGCTCGCGCTGTAATTTGGAATGATCGTAGATGTCCTCATAACCTAAGGGCTGTTCGATCAGGAGCAGGCCGGCGTCGTCCATCGCCCGAAAAACATCGATGTCGCCCAATTCATAGGCGGAATTGGCGTCCACCTGGAGGAGGACCTTCGGATACTCCTTGCGGAGTGTCTTGACCAGTTCGATGTCGCGGCCGGGCGCGATCTTGATCTTGATCCGGCGGTATCCTTCGTCCAGATGCGCTCCCACTTTCCTGACCAAGGCTTCCGGAGACGCCTGAAGGCCGATGCTGACTCCCACATCCACCCGGTCGCGCGTGCCGCCCAGCATTTTGGCCAGCGAAACGCCTTTCGCCTTGGCCAGCCCGTCCCAGAGGGCTGATTCCAGCCCCGCCTTGGCCATGCGATGGCCCCGGAACTTCGTCCACAGGGCGATGGCCTCCTCGACCTTGGAGATGGTCTTGCCCAGGACGGCCGGAATCAGGCAATCCCTCAGGACAGACCAGGCGGTCTGGACCGTTTCGGAAGAATAGAGCGGCAACTCTTCGACGACGCACTCTCCCCAGCCCGTCACCCCGTCGCCGTCGACCCGAACCATGATGTGTTCCTCCTGGGTCTCGAGGCCCATGGACGTCTCGAACGAGGTCACCAGCTCCATTTTCGTATGGCGGATCTCGATCCGGTCGATGCGCATGGAATCCTCCCCCTATTTCAACCCGAGCTCCGCGTGTTTCCGGACGATCGTCTCGGCCAGCTTTTCCAGAGCGGCGAAGTCCCCTTCCCGGGGCTTTCCGCGGCAGATCACGGGCGCCAGGACCTCGACCTTGAGGTTGGGGATCATGGCCGCGATCTGGTCGACGATCTTGTGACCCCAGCCGTAAGAACCGATGATCGAGGCGAACTTCAGCTTCGGCCGCAAAGCGTTTGCCAGGAAGACGGCATGAGCGAGCCGGGGATGAGGTCCGATATGGACCGCCGGCGTCCCGAGGACGATTGTCGCCGCGTCCACGAGGGCGACGGCCAGTTTGCCGATATCGGTTTCGGCCAGGTTGAACTGGTGGACCCGGACGCCGCGTTCGGCCAGGGCGGCGACGAAATGATCGACCATCGAAGCCGTGCTGCCGTGCATGGAGATGTAGGCCACGACGGCTTCGTTCCTCAACCTGTCCGAGGTCCATTCGCGGTAGGCTTCGAGGATGAATTCCGGCCGGCCGTAGAGAGGCCCGTGCGACGGGGCGATGATCCCGATCTCGAGCGTCTTCAGCCGCTCCAGGTTCTTCTGGATCGCCGTCCGGAACGGCATCATGATCTCGGCGAAGTAGCGTTTGGCCGCTTCATAAACGGGAGCCTCATCGGCCACGAAAAGATCCGACTGGGCGATGTGAGAGCCGAAGAAATCACAGCTGAAAAGGACCTTGTCCTCGCGGAGATACGTAACCATGGTCTCGGGCCAATGGACCCACGGCGTATGGACGAACTCGAAGGTCCGGTCGCCCAGAGAGAGCGTCTGGCCGTCGTCGACGGTGAGGATCCTGTCTCCGGACAAGCCGAGGTGGTCCATGAGGATTCCCTTAGCCTTGGGCGAGCAGACGACCTTGGCCTGGGGATATTTGGCCAGAATCTCCGGGATCAGGCCCGAATGGTCCTGCTCGCCGTGATGGGCGATCAGGTAATCGATGGAGACGACATCCCGGAGATTCTCGAAAAGGATATCGTGTTTCGAGGGGTCGACCGTATCGAGCAGCGCCGTCTTTTCGCTCCCCCGGACAAGATACGAATTGTAGCTCGTTCCGTCCGGCAGCGGGATCAATCCGTCGAAGAGCCGGCGGTCCCAGTCGACGGCGCCGACCGCGTATATCTGGTCTTTGATCTTGCGTGGTCTCATTGGTTTTTCCTTTCGTCGGTCTACGGAAAATGTTTAAAAAATACTATATGGGAACGCGCCTTATTTTTCAAGTCAGCGGATGGTCAGGCGGCCGATCAGCGCCCGGTGCCGGGGGAAGCGGGCCAGAAGATCCTCGCGGCGGCCGAACTCGAAGTCGGCGAAATCGAAGCCGGGCGCGACCGTGCACCCGCAGAGCGCGAACGACCCGGCTCTCAGCGGCTCCGCCCCGAACAGGACGCCTCGCGGAAGGACGGCCTGCAAGACCTCGCCGGCCCCCGGATCGCGGCCCAGGCGGAGCCGGCGATAGGAGCTTTCATCGAACGCGTGGAACAGAAGAGGACCGCCCTCATAAAAATGCCAGATCTCATCGGACCGGAGGCGGTGGATATGCGAGACCTGGCCGGCCCGCAGGAGAAAATAGATCGACGTCGAGAAAGCTCTGGGGCCGCCGTATCGGGCGGGAAGCGCTTCGGCGGGGATCGACTCCCCCGCCCGATAGATCTCGCGAAAATATCCCCCTTCGGGGTGTTCGATGAGCGCGAGGGTTTTGATCCAGTCAGCGGCAGTTTTCATAGTCCCTCCCGAAAAAGCTCGGTTCTCGAGAACAGGGAGACGGACCGAATCAAGAAATTCGGAACATGTCCCCGCCTATCTAAGCTTGCCCCGGCTCAGCGAGGCGAAAACCCCTCCCAGGCAGAGCGCCGCGAAAAACCAGAAAGCGGTCCTGACCGCGGTCAGGAACTGCGGGAAGACGTCCGGCGTGATCCGGGACGCTCCGAGGAAAAGGGCGAAGATGAGCATGGCCGTTCCCATGCTCAGCATCTGGCCTGTCATCCGCATCGTCCCCAGCGTGGCCGAAGCGACGCCGTAAAAACGTCTCTCGACGGAGCTCATCACGGCGTTGGTGTTGGGAGAGGAAAAAAGGGCGAAACCGAAGCCGAGGACGAGGAGGGCCGCGCCGATGAAAACGAGGCTGGTCGCCGGACCGAGGAGCGACAGCAATAAAAGGCCTAAAACGGAAACGGCCATTCCGGCCGAAGCCAGAAGACGAGGCTCGATCCGGTCCGATAGCCTTCCGGTCAAGGGCGAGAAGACCGCCATCATGACGGGTTGGGCGATGAGGATCAGGCCGGCCTTCTGCGGGCTCAGGCCTTTGAGGTATTGCAGATAAAGACTGACCAAAAAACCCA
>Ga0315294_10002439_pt1 | contig 20331 bp, 11 predicted proteins | sample YL17G13_40_MG_FD_203626 | JGI IMG/M metagenome (GOLD analysis project Ga0315294, IMG submission 203626) | Sediment microbial communities from Yellowstone Lake, YNP, Wyoming, USA - YL17G13_40 | ecosystem: Environmental > Aquatic > Freshwater > Lake > Sediment | place: USA: Wyoming | collected...
GTACGGGACCTCTGTGGCCGCCTTCGCGGTGGCAAGCTCCGCCCGCATGGGATCTATGTAATAGTCGTTGAAGCGCTGGGGGTCCACAAATCCCGGCGTCGCCGTCTCCAGCTTACGGAAGGCCGTCTCCATGCCCGCCAGTATCTCCCTGGCCTTCGGACGGTCGGCGGTATCCATCAGGCGCATCGGACATACCACCTCCGCGCCGTTCTCCGCCGTCGCGAACCGGAACAGCTTCCTGAGCGACCGGAGTCCGTCGTCGAAAACCTTCGCGGCATCGGCGCTCTCAGGCCGAAAGACCAGCTCGTAGATCCGCCTGCGCACGGCGTTCCAGTCGTGCTTCTCAGGCGACCAGCCCCACCAGCTCAGGACGGTATACGTGTACTCCCATTTCCAGGCGCTGCCGCCCCACTGCATAATGGCGTCGGTCCAGTCGCCCGCCCCCGACAGCACATCGTAGGTCGGCTGATGCCATCCCTCTTCCAGGGTTGGAACTGGGAGGTACGCCCGCTTGTCATCCCGACGGTTGTACCCTGAGCCGGCCAGGAATCCATAGGCGTAGGCCGTGCGTCCGACCATTCCGTGGCCGGGCACCCTGGGCCAGTTGTGCCACCACCCGGGGTCACTCTTCAGCCCGATGGAGCGAGCGGCCTCGAGCGCCTCCGCGGATGGGATGCAGGTGAAGAACCAGAGCGCGTCCTCCATGCCGGGGACGGCCGCGATCCTGCGATTGAAGTCGCTGAGGATGACCTGGTACGCCCCGCCCGGCGGCGTCGTGGCTATCAAATGGCCGGTCATGCCGTGTTTCTTCCCGAGCTCGATCACCCGGGCGACAAGCGCCTCGGGCGCTTCGCCCGCTCCCTTGTCGTCGAAGGAGAGCCACAGTCCGTCCACATTCAGAGGAATGAATCGCTCGAACATCTTCAGAACGGCGTCGTGCCGCGCGCGATCCACCCCGCAGTTCACAGACGCGTAGACAATCATGCCCCGGCGGTGGGCCTCGCCTACGGCTCTGGTGATTAACTCCGTGTTCAGCTCGTCCTCAGCCTCGAAGGCGTAAGTGCCGTTCCGGAGGTCGGTGAAGTTCATGCGCGAGCGGAGATACCAGTCCATGATCCCCTCTTGCAGGTGGAGCTCGACACTCGTCTGCGGCTTGCCCCGCCAGGGTATGCTCGGCCGGTCCCTCACGGATGCCCGCGTGAGTGCGAGGCCGCCGTTTGCGTCCTTCACAAGCTGGAACAGCGCATCCTGGCCGTAGATGACGCCCCGCGGATCGCTGCCGCCGACGAGGACGATCTCCTGTCCGCCTTTCTGCCGCATCTCGATCACGTATCCGTCGTGGCCGGGCGACTGCTCGCTCAGGTCCAATCCCCACTCGCGGCAGAGTCCGTCCAGGAAGGCGTTTGTATCCCGTCGGCCCAGAAGGATGAGGACCTTATGGCCATTCAGATTGTCGCTCTCCCGGCAGATTGCCCACGTGGGGCCGAATCGCGTGCGGACGCTCGATTGCAGAGTCGAGGCGGCGTATTTCTCCGGCTCGGATGCCCTGTCTCCGATCACGATGGCGACGGAGCCCTGGCTCAACGGCAGAGCCTGCGATTCTGTGAGCTGAATCTGCTTCGGGGCAGGGACGATGCTTGTCGCCCCGAGCCCCGGCAAGGCTAGTCCAAGTAGCAATAATGAGGCGAGATACTTCATGGCAACCTCCCCAGACATCCTAACAGGACTGTGTTGGACAGTCAACTTTCGATTCTACGACGGCCGGGGATGCTCCACGGAGCATCAGGCGTTTTGGGGCCTCTGCCATCGAGCTTCCATCCATCGAGTAGATCTCTTCGAGCGCCTCATCCACGGGTCTGCCTCCCGTCCAACGCGACGATCCTAGGCGGGGACATTAGGCCGCTTGGCGGCACGGGTAATACCTCCGCGCCCCAGTAGCCGCGACGCAGATTCCCGCCGAGAGTGTTCGTGATCCGTACCTCGACCGTGTGCTCGCCTGGACGGAGATCACGAGCCATGAAGGCACGGGGTCCCCAGGCCCGCTTCCCGAGCGATATGCCATCAACCGATACCTCGACCAGATCGCGGCCCGCATCGCCTTCGTTGACGTCAGTCCACGCATCGTCCGATTGAAGCTCCGGCGATCCGATCTGCAGACTGCCGTCGGCGTCCGGTCGCAGCTTCACTGCCGGTTTATGAAGATTGGGACGGTCTGGCGTGAACTCCCAGGTGCCGCCGAGTTCCGGCGACGGCTCGGAGTCGGCTGCCGATAGGAAATGCGCCGGAACCTCACTTCCTGCATCGGACACGCCCGCGGACTGCACTACCCATATCGCCTCGTCCTCAGGCAGCGCGAGCCTGCACTTGCCGGGCGACTGATCGGGTTTCCAGCGGTTTCCGGCGGCGGCATCCCACAGCTCGACCTCCCCGCCGCCCGGCCACCCGATCTCGATTTCCTTGTTGCCGGGTGTCATGTTGGCGACGAAGAGCATGCGCCTGAGTTGCGCAGGAGAGTCCCCCTGATACCAGACCGAATAGGAGTTCTCCTCGTAGACCATATGTCCGGTCAGGAGAAGACCGTGGGCTTCACACCAATCGGCTATCTGGCCGGTGAACGCATCGGCGTACATCTCGGTAACGAGAGACCAGTAATCCACCCTGGTCCGCTCGGAGGTTGGGGTATCGAAAGTGAGATCGTGAAGCTGCGGCACGATGTCATATCCGTGCTTCTCTCGGAATCTCTCCGGAAACCCGTCGGTCCACGGCACAGTACCGGGTGCGATGGACGGCTCGTCCGTAAAGAATCCTTTCACAGTTGAGCCGAGATAGCGCGAGAATCGCCCGGCTATCGGCTCGTAGGCTTCCTCTACATACGCTTTGCAGGCAGCTTTGGAGAGCATATCGAGCATGCCCGGCTCGTTCCTGCACCAGAGGCTCCCTTTTACCGTCAGACCCACCGTCTTGTCCCTGACTCTGCGGTAAACTGCCACGTCCGCGCCTTCGGTGTCGGAAAGCACGTCCCGCGTAACCGCCTGAGCTGTGCCGTCCGGCCTCACCTGCGCAGCATGGATGACCGATGGATCTGCCAGTAACTGCCCGATCTTCACGGCAGAGACCCCCGTATGGTTTTCGAGGTGGAGATTGGCAGCAATCGCGTCCGGGTGATACCTGGCTACCCGACCCCCGGCAGTTCCGCTCGGCCAGTTGTACTCGTCGTATATCCAGACCTTCATCCCCAGCGCACCGCACCACTCCAGAACCATGCCGATTCTGTCAAGGTAGGCATCGCTCATGTACTCGACTTCCATGCCGTATATCGGGAAAATGAAGAACTCCCGGATGCCTTGATCATGCATCAGGCGCAATTGCTTCTTCAGCAGTTTCGGATCGAGCTTGCCGGTCCATGCCCACCACGGCACCGGCATGTACTCGCCTGCCGGGCTGGCAAAAAGCTCTTCCAGTCGCCTGGCGCTGCTCTTGCTCAAGACTGACCCTCCCTGCAGCCTAGTGCCTATGCAACTTAATACGCCGCACTCCGGCCCAGGGTTGTCCCGAGTGCGGGATCCCGCTCAGGCGGGAAAAACCCTGGGCTACACCCGGGCAAAGCCCTGCCGGGCTGAAACGACTGTAACCCGGAGGGTTTTGCTCGACGGTAGCCCAGGAATTCACCCGGATTATTCGCGAACGGCCGTCCTTTCCTGCCCGTGCGGTTAAAACCACGGCTACGAATGCACGAAGTCCCCCTACGGGGACTATATCCACAGTGTCCGGAGGGACACTTTGTGCCTTCGTTGCCGTGAATTCATTCGCACGGGGAGGAAGCACTCTGTGTCAACGTTACGCTCCTCATGAATAATGCAGGTTCATTCCTGGGGATTCTAGGCCATACAAGTTGCATAGGCACTAGTGCAGAATCCGAGAGCCAAGTTCCGGGTTTCACGTCGCAGGTTTCAGGTTTCAGGTTGGGGATCTCTGGCAACCTGCGACTTGAGACTTGCAACCTGCGACTTGAGACTTGCAACCTGCAACTTGAGACTTGCAACCTGCAACTTGAGACTTGGAACCAGAAACACCTTTTCCCGATCTTGCACTAATCCTTACTCGACACGTACCACCTGGTAATCATACCAGTTTTCCCAGATTGTGTGGCCTCAGCCGGGTCAAGTCAGACGCCATTCCGTGTATAATGTATTATGGGGTGCGCCGATTCTCGTCCCGGCGACCTCCTGCTGAGTTAGAGAGGTAGTCCCGTGTTGTGTAAGAGGCTTATCCTGCTCGGTCTTCTCGCGATCGCTGCCCACTCGCCGGGTTCCGCCGATGTCACTGACTGCTCGTGGGTTTTTTCGACCCCCGGGAACATGCTGGGCTGGCAGGCGAACAAGTACTCGAGCTACGCCGTCTCAGACGGATACTTCCATGGAACGACCGCTGCGTACGACTCGTCGTTGAAGGGGCCCAGTATGGGCGCCTCATGCCCCGCCAGCTCCAACCACTACGTGCAGATCAAGATGCGCATGCGGATGGCGACCGCGCCGACCGACCGATACGGCGCGTCGGATGCCTACCTCCACTTCATGACTTCCGCTGACCCTACGTTCAGCAGCGGCAAGTCGGTGGCTTTCAAGACGTACGGGAACGGCGCCTGGAAGATATACGACGTCCGAATCGGGCACCTCTCCACCTGGACCTCCAACATCACCAGGCTGAAGATCTACTGCACGGGCATGGCCGATGCGGAAACCGATATCGAGTGGATCAAGGTGATACGGGACACCACGCCGCCCAACTTCTCTGCGGAGCACCTGTGGACCTACGACGACGGTGAGACCACCAATGATGCGACTCCGACAGTCAAGCTGAGGGAATGCTATGACATCGTTTTCGGAGTCGAGCGCGCCGAGTTCTACCTGCGGCCGGGGGCATCGGGGTCGGAGGCGGATTGGGTCCTTCAAGGAACGGATGCCGACCCTTCGGACGGGCTGCATTTCACTTACCCGCAGCTCTCAAACGGCGTGTACGACCTGGGCGCCAAGGTGTACGACAAGTCAGGGAACGTCGGCTCCTGGGCAGACGGCGACGACAGGTGGATTGATGATCTGACCATTGACTCGGGTCTGGCAACCCGCATAGATGTGGATGCTGGAGAGGCTCTGGACGCAGTACCGAAGGAGGTCTTTGGCAACAACATCGCCTGGTTCGACTGGAGCAATAAGTACAACCCCTCTACCGGGCTGCTGCTGCAGAGCCTGGAGGACCGCATCGCGCGTATGGGCATCACGGTCCTGCGCTATCCGGGCGGATGCTATTCCGACACATTCTACTGGAAGAAGTCCATCGGGCCGCTGGAGTCCAGGCCCGACCAGTACGCGAACGGCTGCAACACGACGCTCACAAACCGCGGGCCGGCGAAATTCGGGCTCGACGAGTTCCTGCGCTTCTGCGAGACCAGGGGCATACAGCCGATGTTCACCTGCCGGTTCAGGTGGCTCGGCGCACCCGGCGCCCCGGGACTGGACGGCCCGGACCCTTACGCCGAAGCACTCGCGGACGCGATTGACCTCGTGGAGTACTGCAACTCGCCGAACGATGGGTCGAACCCGAACGGCGGCACCGACTGGGCCGCGGAAAGGGCCGCGAACGGCCATCCCGAGCCGTACGATGTGAAGCTCTTTGAGATCGGAAATGAGCCCTGGGGACCCGATCCGTGGGGAAGCGCGGGCAATATCGGACTCGACGGTGCTTCTGAGTACTCTGTCGCGTTCCTCGACTACCTGGAAGCGATGACTGCGGTTGACCCCGCGATCAAGGTAAGCGTGACTTCGAGCACTCAGGCGCAGTTGGACTTCGATCCTGCGAGCCCTCCGTGGACCTGGAGCGTCTACGAGCAGACGGGAAGCTATATCAGCCATGCGCAGACTCATCCCTACCTGCCGTATAGCTGCTGGCAGACTGATCTCGTGAAGCTCTACGACGAGACCATGGCTGTGTCCAAGGCCATGGATGATGTTCTGTGCACCCAGCGTGCGACTATCCGACTGACAACTCCTGAGAAGGCCGGACAGATCAAACTGAGACTCACCGAGTGGGACATCAACTACGGCTGGACCTACGATCCGTCACAGGGAAGGATAAACCTGAACCATGCGAAGACCCTGAAGCCGGCAATTTCCGCGGCAGACACGTTTCGCATCTTCATGGAGAACCGAGACCTGGTGGAGAGCGCTGAGTGGTGGCATCTCTACAACTGGGTTTACGCCTGCATAGCAGGCGATGATGTAACCGTGTATCCCATTTACTACGTTTTCAGAATCTTCAACCGACATTTCGGCGATAACCTGGTGAACTGCAAGGTCATCGGCTCGCCCACGTTCGACTATGTCTGGGCTTCCGGAAGCGTCCTCAAATCGCAGTACGATCTTGCCTACCTGACCGCCACTGCCTCCGTCAGCACCGACGGCATGGCTCTCTATCTGGTTGTAGTCAACAAGGACAGAGAGAATCCTCACACTGCGACCTTAAACCTGGCTGACTTTCTGAATCTGCCGGAGACCCAGGTCGAAGCAGAGATATGGGAGTTGAATGGCCCGAATGTGGACGACTACGTCAACGTAAACAATGTGAAGATCACCGAAAGCAGTGCCGTTTACGACCCGAGTTTCACTTACTCGTTCCCCGCTCACTCCGTCACCAGCTTCAAGTTCGTTCAAGCGCCGCTCTCGGTGGCAGACATAGGCAGCCTGAAGACCTTGCCGGGAGGAACCAGGGTTCAGGTCGCCGACAAAGTGGTGACCGGCATATTCCCACCCGACGCACTGTACATCGAGCAGGATGACAGATCGTCAGGGATCCGTGTCAGCACCGATGATCTATCCGCGTCGGAAGGTAACCGTGCTACCGTCGTGGGAAGAACCGGAGTCAATGCCCATGGCGAGCGATACATTGCGGCGGAAACAATCGGCCACGATTCGAGTGCTGTTGCATTGCCTCCGGTGGCTATGGTGCAGAGAGCGCTTGTGCCACCGGCGCTCGACACGACCGGGCTGCTGGTCCAGGTTTTCGGTTGGACCAGCGGGACATCCGAAGACAGCTTCTACGTGCACGATGGGTCGCCCATCGCCAGCATCACCGGCCAGCCGGGCGTAAAGGTCTTCTCATCCTCCCCGCCGGGTGACGGCAAGCTGGTTATCGTTACCGGGATTCGCTCCCTGGAGATCCCGCAGGGCGGAACGACAGCCGAACCCGTTGTGCTCACCCGAAGGGACAGCGACGTTCGGGTGATCATGTAGAGATCACAAGCATCCCTGGTATCGGACCGATAGTAGTGAGGGGGTTCTTCGGATTGCGAACTGCGTACGTACCATTGCTCGCTCTGCTGGCTGTGATCGCCTGGGCTGGGCTCGCCGCCGAGCCGGCTTCCCCGGATGACGCGCAGACATGGGCGTACTACCTTGTCCCACTGCCGAAGGCCCTTTCCATCTTGGGGACGGTCGGCGTCGCTCCATCCGCTGTCGGAATATACCCGCCGGCCGGGCCGGACGCAGTCGTTGACCAGGCGTGCAAGGAGCTTCGACAAAGCATGGGACTCCCCGAGGACGCGCCGAACCCGCCGAGTCCTGCTTTCTCCATAATCTTGGTACTGGGCGGGGCGGAGGCGGACCCGCTCACAACACTCAAGAACTCCGACCAGGCATACTCGATCAATCCGGCTGCTGGTAACACTGAGCTTCGCCTCGTGGCTCTGTCGTCACGCGGACTCTACTACGCGGCCAAGGCCCTCCAGCAGCTCATCAAGGCGAAGGCGACCCCGAGCCTCGTTACCATGCCGATCCTCACCGTCACCGACTGGCCGGACATGACGGACCGCGGTCTGTGGGGCAGCGATACGCTGAACTGGCTGCGGTGGATGGCCGATCGCAAGCTGAACATTGACGAGCGGGTCGCCGGCAGGAGCGTGACGGCGCCCGGCGTGCACGATGCGTACCTGAAGACCGGCGAGGACGCGCTTGTGGATGAAGCGCCGCTGTACGGGATCAAGCCTTCACCGGCGATTCCGCACATGGAGCTGCACGAGAGCACAGGCTTGTTCGACGTGTACCCGAACTTGATAGCGGTGGACGCCGCTCCCGGGGTGATCTGCTATTCCCAGCCGGAGATCGTGCCCGTCCTGCGTGACTGGATCGCCGACCTGGGCAGCCTGCCCCATGTGGAGGACGTGAGCGTCTGGATGAGCGAGAACCTCTTGGACGGAGGCGGGTGCAAGTGCGCGGCGTGCTCCACGCACAACCGGGATGTATACGAGGCGGAGAAGATAGTCGAGGGCTGGCAGCAGGCGAAGGCGATCATGGGTAACAAGGGGCTCCGTCTTCTCACCAGCGAGGAGACCCGTGAGAGCAACCAGCAGATCTTCGACACCATCCCTACCGAGACGAAGGTCTGGTACTTCGACAGCATGTACACGTACTCGGTCGGAGAGACAAATATCATTCTAAACCCCGTGGCTAACCTCGCCCAGTCGGGCAGGTATGCAGGTCTAGTGCCGCTCATATCGCCGTTCAGCAGGTACTTCCACCCGTTCACGAGCGGGCATTTCGTGAAATACCGGATCAACGAAGCCGTGACCAAGCAGCTCTCCGGCCTGCTCGGATACGCCGTGCCCGCGACCGGCTGCTACAAATTCAACGTGGAGGCCGCCGCGGAGTGGTCGTGGAACTCGACCGGGCGGAGCACGAGGGAGTTCGCGTACTCGTACGCCCTCCGAAATGGGATCGTCAGTCCGACGATGTTCGCGGACTGGGCGGAGTCGATCGGTCCCGTGGCGTGGGACATATACGGCTCCGACTGGCCGAGGAGCGAGAGGCGGAACTGGCCGGGCCCGGTTGCCACGCGGCTTCAGAACGGGACGCTCCCGGCGCTGGGGACCACCAACGGCATGTTCCGCGGTCCGTGGGGCGACATCAAGACGGTGACCCAGTTCAACGACGACGTTTCCGCGAGCGTGCGGGCGATGGAGCTGGCGCGGAGAATGGGAATCCCCGAGCACCGGTACGAGAGCATTGTGGTAAACGGCCACATCACTGCGCTCAGAGCGCTTTATGAGCTGAAGCTGCTCATGCCGGGGGGAGTCCTGGACCCGGCGAATATCCCCGTCGCCAACACGTACTTCAGCATGTACATCAACGGCTTGAAGCAGGCCATCTACGGCCTGCAGAACTGGAGCACGGTCACGCTGGGAAGCTCCTCCTACGTGACGGATTCCGTGACCCTGTTGAACGACGCGATCTCCGGTATGCAGACGGTCGCGGCAAACGTGGGCTGCACGATCACGTACTGGTCGTCATACAATGCGGTCGGCACGATCCCGGGCGGGAAGTGCAGCAGCAACGGGGTGCCGGTCCATCTTTCGGAGGTCAAGGTCACAAGCAACGCGAATGGGTACTACTACGTTCAGGAGGCGGACGGACGCGCCGGGATACGGGTGACCTCCAGCCTGCCGCTGACCGTTGGGAACTCGATATACCTCTCCGGCACGATGTCCACGACAAGCTCGGAGCGCGTCATCACGGCCCTGGGCGCGATAACCTTTGCGACGGGGCAGCCGGCATCCCCAATACTGGTGCGCACCAAGTGGCTGGGCGGGGAGCAGTTCGGCCTGCAGGTGGGCGTAAAGGAGTACGTAGACGGGCAGACGGTCTACGCGGTCGGGCTGAACAACATCGGGCTGCTCGTGACGATCACCGGCAGGGTCACGAAGGTGGGCACGGACTACTTCTACGTGGACGACGGCTGCCAATGCGATGACAAGTCCGGCACGGGCGTGAGAGTGCTCTCAGGCAGCTTCAGTGAGCCTCCTCTGGATAGCTACCTCGTCGTGACCGGCATCTCGACGATGCACTATGTGAAAACGGGCCCGTGGCGCGCCGTTCTCCTGCGGCACCAGGACGACTGGCAGACGTGCCAGCCCTGAAGTACCCTCAGGGGCTGCCCCTCGACCCTCGGCGCTCCCTGATCAGCCGGTATAGTTCGTCTCCTGTCTCGAAGCACGAGCTTGCTACCGTCACCTCCGCTGCCGGATCAACAACTTGATCCCCACGACCCAGATTGGGTCCTTCAAAGCTCGACGGTCGCTGCACGGGGAAATCCGCGCCCCTCCCCACCTCAACTCGAACGGGGCTCAGCGGCAGGAGAACCGTCACGCTTCCATCCCGATCCCTCTTGAACGATCGGTATGGCTTCCCGGAGACCAGAACCTTGCAGCGGCTCGGAGCATTGCGGAAGGTTATCCTGACCTCGAGCCCCTTGCCGTTCGGAATCCGGCTGCCGTCCAGTGAGACGTAGTTCCTCCCGGCCTCGATCGTCAGGTGATTGCCCCGGTAGAAGACATTCCTGACCCCGATCTTCTCGAGCTGGCTGGGAACCGCCGGGGTCACAGAAAGCACCTTGTCCGCCTCGGCCCGGAGCCCCAGGAACGCGAACGGGATGAAAGCGGTCTCCAGGCTCCCGTCCGACAGGAACTCGTGGTCGAGGCCAAGCCCTCCCGGCATCGGGCTCTGCTGGATGCCTCGCTCCGGATGGCCGCCGTAGTACTTGCGGTAGAACTCCTGTCCCTGGCCGCCCGCTGATTTCACGTCCTCATACCACGCCTGAATCTCCTTCGTCCTCTGGAACGCCTCGTCTATGTCTTTCTGCCTGCCGGTACTGGTTCGAAGCAGAAGGTCGAAGAACCCGGTCATCGGGGCGGCTCCCCCGTCCTGATACTGGTTGCCCCATTCGCGCGAATACTGCCACTCCGGTGGAGAAGTCTTCCACTCTGCCATCCACGGCCAGTAGTACCAGCTCTCGTTGCGCCGGGTAGAGGTCCGCGGCCCGAACCGCCAGTGGTAGATATCCTTGCCGGCCGCTGTATCGCCGGGGACGGTCCGGCTGCCGTCGAACCAGGAGAGCACGGACTCCCTCTGGGCCTTCGTGCCGATCCCCTGTGCGAGCGCCCACACGTTGAAGTGGACGAAGCCGTAGTCGTGCTTGCCGCCCTTCACATCAACCGCCTTGCAGAAGCGCCCGGTTTCCTTCATCCAGAAGACGTCCTCGATCCGCGCCTTGACTCTCTTCGCGTGTGCCCTGAGCCATTCGGGAGTCACGCGGTACGTGAGCATGGTCTTGTTGTCCGGGCCGAGCACGCTCACATCGGGGACCGATATGCCTCTCGACTTGCAGATCCTCTCCAGATCGGCCATCGCCAGGAGCGCGGAGTAGTAGCTGACGCTGCTCTCGATATCGTAAACGCCCGACGGCAGAAGGTCCCAGTAGCTGCTGTATACGCTCCGGCCTACCTCGCCGCCCAGGCCCTCTTTCCCGACCATCCACCCGCTGTGGATTAGGCCGTGCTTCCTGCCGCCCAGATGCTCGTTCATGTATATCATCGCCTTGCGCAGCCTGGGCATGATCGCTTTCAAGAACTCCTCATCGCCGTGCCACATGAAGTACCGATAGGCAGTGTTGATAACGATGGCGTTCGTAGTGTACAGGCGCACGTCGTACGAGGCCCGAACGTAGTTCACGGATACCGTGACGCCATCGGTGCCCTCGCCGACTGGGACGATCTTCAACTGCGTGATCCGGCGGCCCTCACGGCCCCATTTCGGGTGCATGCACATCGGGAAGAACAGCGGGTACCGGGCGCTGGTCTCCGATGCGAAGCCGGCATAGTCGCCCGGGAACCGCTTCGGCGGCAGGTCACAGAAGTCCACGGTGACCATCTTGTCCTCGGTGAACCGGGGGGAGTCGCTCGTCTTCCAGTAGATCTTGAGGCCGTCCACAAGCCCGGCGGCCTTCTTCCCCTCGGGCGCTTTGTATGTGATGTCCAGCTCGATGATTGGCACCTGGAACACGTCCACGTCGAACTTCGGGGAGATGAACTCAGGACGCGGGCCGGTAATCATTCCCGCCAGGCTGTGGTCCACGTATCCGGGTGACAGCTCGATGTCCGCGGCGATCCATTCGTCCCGCGCCCCGTCGGCCGGATCGTTGAACTCCCACCCATGGGGCCGGGTGACGGTCGTGTCCCGGTTGTACTTGGGCCACGGCCACCCGAAGAGGGGCACCCAGCCGCCCAGATGGTTTGTGGGCTCGGGGAAGAATATCGCTCCCCAGACGTAACCGTACTTGTCCATGGGTACGTTCAGCAGGTAGTAGTACTGCCACTCGATATCGTTTCCGCCCTGCCTCTCCGTGCCCATCGCGCCCCGGTCTATCCATGGGAGATACCAGGAATCCCACTCGACACACCAGAGGTGGTTGGTGCAGCCGAGGATGACCCCTTTGCCGTATCCGTAGATGGCGCGCTCGGGATCGACGCTCAGGTGCCGCATGAACCACTCGTTGGCAAACTCGTCGTACTTCGGGTCGGATGTGTAGAACACCGGCAGGCGGTCGTAATCCGCCTTTGGTGACGGATTCTCGAGGTGGAACAGCGGCGGCTTCTCCGCCTCGGCCGCCTGCCCGGCCAAAGAGGCGAGAAGCAGAAACAGCGCGGCAAGGATGATCTCCGACTGCGATAAGCTCATCTTTCACTCCAATGCAAATGGCACATGGGGACGCGGGAGGGGCGATGCTCAACCTCCGGTGCCGACCCTTCGGCGCACGGCCTCCTCAGGCCGGTTTCAACCCCGAGGGAGCATATTCCTGCCGGCTGCCCCTTTTCGCGGCAAAGGCCACTTGGCTGACCGGCAAGAAGTCGGGGTATTGACGGCTCTGCACTGAGGCAGCTTCACGGCAGGTCAGCGCTTCCAGATGGACAAGGCAGATCACTTCCCGATGCGGATCCGGCAGTGCGAACTCCGCCCGCCGTAATACGTCGCCCTGGTCTGCTTGCTCCAGTACCTCGTATGGGTAGGGCGCATCGTCTGCCTCATGCCACTCTTGCAGAGGCACGGTGTCTACAGCGCGCTCGTCCTGCCGCCGCAGGATCAGATACTGACGGTAAGCGATGCCGAAGACCCAGTTATGGGATGCCGAGATCCCTGAAACCTGCTATCATGGCAGGGTGAATAACCTGCCCATCCCCAAAGCCATACTCTTCGACCTCGACGATACGATCCTCGACTTCGGCGGCAGCACGGATGTCTGCTGGGAGATCGTCTGCGAGCGGTTTGCTCCGGAGGCGTGCCTCCCGGCGCAGGAGCTGAACGATGCCATCAACGAGTACCGCGAGTGGTACTGGAGCGATCCCGATCGGCATCGGGAAGGGCGAGTAAGGCTGGAGGATGCTCGCAAGGATATCGTGCGGGAGGCGATGCTTCGGCTGGGAGTGGATAACCGAGATCTCGCAGACCGGATCGGCGAAGAGTATACCATCGCGCGGGACAAGGCGCTCTGCATACTCCCCGGTGCGATCGAGGCACTGGGAAGACTGCGCGGTATGGGCATTCGGCTGGCCCTGGTGACGAACGGCCCGGCGGACATGCAGCGCGGCAAAATCGAGCGTTTTGGGCTTCGGGACTACTTCGAGTTCATCCTCATCGAAGGTGAGTTCGGCATGGGCAAGCCGGACGAGCGCGTGTACCTCTACGTCCTAGACCAACTGGGCGTCTCGCCCGCGGAAGCTTGGATGGTGGGCGACAATCCGGAATGGGAAGTGGCCGTACCCCAGAGACTGGGTATGAAGGGCATCTGGTACGACCGGAGGGGAACCGGCCTCCCCGCGACGAGCCGCGTCCGGCCTGATCACATCATCCGCCAACTGGATGAGCTCGTTTCCCTGTTCCTTCGGTAGTCCACCGTGGAAGCTGTCATTTCCTCTCACTATGCATCCCTGCGAATCTGCTATAATGGCGGCGGGACGGCGAGCGTGAGGAGCAGTGATGCAGAAAGGCTGCGTGCCGAAGGCTATGTGCGATATTCGTGAACTGAAGGAAAGGGCGTGGCGGGCGATCAGGGAGGAGAGCGCCCGGCTCCGGGAGCTCGCCCTGCGGATTCACCGGTCTCCCGAGTGCGGCTACCAGGAGGCCGGGGCGAGCAGGTGGCTGGCAGACGCGCTGGCCGAACGCGGGTTTCAGGTCGAGCGCCCCTTCTGCGGGCTGGAGACATCGTTCCTGGCGCAGACCGGAACGGCTGCTTATCCGACTGTCGCGCTCCTCGCTGAGTACGACGCTTTGCCCGGGATAGGCCACGGGTGCGGTCACAATCTGATCGGTCCGGCCGCGGTCGGGGCCGCGGTCGGAGTGAAGAGCGTGCTCTCGGAAACGCCGGGCGGTCGCATACTCGTCATGGGAACGCCCGCAGAGGAGTTCGCAGGTGAAGAGGAAGGGAAGATCCTGCTCCTCGACAGAGGCGCTTTCGATGATGTGGACGTCGGGCTCCTGATGCATCCCATGGACGAGAACAGGCCCGTGGGCGGAGACCTCGCCGTGATCATGTGCGAGATAACGTTCCACGGGAAGCCGGCGCATGCCGCGCACGATCCCTGGAACGGAGTGAATGCCCTCGACGCGGTCCGGCTTACGTTCAGCAATATGGACGCCGCGCGCCAGCAAATGCGTCCGGAGGCCAGGGTTCACGGCATCATAACCGATGGCGGCCAGGCGGCGAACATCATACCGCAGAAGGCATCGGCGGTCTTCATGGTGCGGTCTCCCGATCCGGCGGGCCTGGACGTGGTTTACGACCGGCTGAAGAAATGCGCCAAGGCGGCCGCGATGGCCACCGGAGCGCGGCTCAAGCTTCGGCACCTCACAACGGTGCTGAACACTCGGCCAAACGCCACTTTGAACCGGCTGATCGTGGAGAACTTCGCCTTTCTGGGCGAGCCCGTCGGAGAGCCGGCCAGGATCTCGGGCTCAACGGATTTCGGCAACGTGACTCATAAGCTGCCCGCTGCGTGGTTCATGGTGCGTACGCATCCGAAAGGGATAACGTGGCACTCCGCCGATTCGGCTCGGGCTTCCGCTGCGGAACTAGCTCTTGAGGGAATGATCACAGGCGCCTGCGTGATGGCGGGCGTCGCCCTCGACCTCCTGTGCCAGCCCGAACTGCTCGACCAAGCCGGCCAAGACTTCAGGCAAAGCGGCTAGCGGCCGGTTGAGGCGCGATGCTGTCGAGAGTCTGCCAAGGTTTTAGCCCGCGGTCGCCGGCAAGGCTTCAACTGGGCGTGTAAGGCGCGTCATGTCCTTGTTCCGGTATCGGAGAGCCAAGCTCGGCACAATGCGCTAACTCAAAAGATCGTCTCCGGAGATGAGGAAGACGCCGTCGTGTGCGGGTGTCTGCTTCAGCTCGTTGTCAAAGCCAGCTGCCGAGAAGATGGCGTACGTCGGCTGGTCTTGATACTTGGCCTCAGGTAGGTTCGCCACTTTGTTCCGGAGATCATAGTAGACTCCGAGTCCCAAGGGTGCTGATGACCATTTGCACTCCCCAAAGAGGTAATGCCCGTCTTCCAGCTCGGCGACGATGTCGAGCTCCAACCGTCCATCTCGGCTCCAGTACCGTCCAGACCTCCGGATAGGCTGGCGCACAAGCTGTGAGCCTCTGAGTCTAAGGTACTGGTGGCAGATGTCCTCAAACGCGTACATGCCCATGTAGTCGTCGATGTATGGCTTGACGCGTCTTTCGTACGTCTCCCCGGTCGGCTGGAACTCCAACTCGCTCCGCAGTCCCGCCACGAACCTATACCAGAACCGCACAAACGGGTCGGAGATCTTGTAGATCGAGCGCCGGTCCGATGTCTCATCGAATGGATACTCACGGGTCACCCACTCCAAGTCCATTAGATTCCTCAGGTAGAAGTTCAACTGCGCGGAAGACGCTCCGACACGCTGTGAGATCTCCGCAGGACGTGTGCATCCACCCGCTATGGCCCTGAGCGCGGCGTTATAGGGGCCTGGATCCCTGATCTGACTTGATGCCATGAGTACCTCCGGCTCGTTGTGGAGAAGCCCCAGCGGACTCAGGATATGGCTGCAAATGCTCTGCCCCAGGCTCACACTCGGGTCGAAGAGTGCATGGTATCGCGGCGTACCCCCGAGCACTCCGTACGCGGTCAGCTTGTCGCGAGCAGATAGGATGCCGCCGGCATAGAACTCGGCGATATCGCGATAGCTCATGGGAAGGAGCTTGTGCTTGAATGTAAACCGGCCGAATAACGGGGCTTGGCCGCCTCCGAGCCCTTCCATGACGCCGAGGTGCGAGCCGCAGAGCACGAGGAAAACCTTGCTCCTGACGCCGCTAGTATCCCACCATGCCTGTATCTGGGACGGGATTGAGCGGTCCAGTTCCAGCAGGTACTGAAACTCATCCAGTATTAACGCGAACCTGTGCTCTGATGCAGCCTGGTCCACGAATCTCAGTATGCTGTTGAACGTCGGCAGGTCGGCAGGGGACAAGCCGTTTTGAGGTAAACACCCGACTACCGCCTGAGCTGTCTGCGCGATATTCTCAGACAGCGAGGTCTGGGCTGCAAGAAAGTAGCAGTGTGGCTTGTCCTGCCCCAGGAAATACTGCAGGAGATAGGTTTTCCCGACGCGCCTACGTCCATAGAGCAACAACAGCTGTGCACCAGTCGAGCCCCATCGGTCCGCCAGGGCCGCAAGCTCCGCGTTTCGGTTGTAGAAGACCATCGCAGCCTCCCGTTGTTCAAGTGTACTTTGTAAAAGTATACTTGAACAAACCGCGTTTGGCAAGAGGGACGTTTGGCGTCCGGGTTGTCCGCGCACGAGGCCATCGTCAATGGTCACCAAGCTTGGCGCTCGGCGTTGGTTCTTGCGCCGCCAGCCAACATGTCGCTCGCGGGGTCGTGGTGGGTCCGCACCCAGAGCGCCACCCCTTTGTTCGCGTTGGCATAACAATAGACGCAGGCGTGCGGGCAAGTGTTGTAGGCCCCGATATCCGTGCTCTCGAAGCACCCGCACTGCTTCCTCGTCGGCCGCTTGGGAATTGATCCAATGCGATCCGGGAAGAGCCGCCCCAGCAGCTCAGCGTCAACGCAGTGGGCCTTCTTTATCTTACCGGCAACCAGGTAGTCGCCGCAGCAGGAGTACATCTCGATCCCATGGTTAGCGCCTATATCCGCCATCTGGAGTGACAGCTCAATGCAGTCATCTTTGGGTAGGTCGTAGCACGCGATGCCGGTCTCTCCGCTGAGCTTTCCCATGTTTCTCAGCACCTTGTCGTAGAAGATGGGAAAGCTGAAATGACAGCGTCTGGTTAATCCCTCCATTCCGCCGGCTATCTCCTTGAAACGGGAGAGATGATACTGAACGCTAGTCAGGCTTGAGACGAGTACGGGGTCATAACGCCAGAGGACTGCTTCCGGCCCGCAACGATCCGCCAGATGGCGAGCAGACTCCAGCAGATCAGGCAGCTCCGGCACGTTGGGCTCGAATGGCCGGGGCAGCCCGGTGATCGTGAAGTGGAACACCATCCTGTAGCCGAGTCGGTCCAGCTCGTCCAGATACGGGAGCAGGGGCAGGTAGTTCTTCGACCAGAAGACTATCGCCGACACGTCCTCCGGATGCAACGAGACCTGATAGGGCACGCCGGAGAACGGATTCTGCCATCGCACATACCCGGCCCGGATGCGGTTCATGAACCACTCCGAGTAGAACGCGGGTATGTCCGTTCTTCTGCTGGCGGAGATGATCTTCATGGCTTCGTGCGTGCCGGAGGTGGGTTGCCGACCAACATGTCCCGGCGGGAGTCCTGCTTGCCGTGATTGTGGAGTGCCATACGCCTGTTCGAGTTGGCATAGCAGTAGACACAGCCGTGGACGCAGGTATCGTACGCCCCGATGTCCGTGCACTGGCAGCACCCACATTCTTCCCTTGTCGGGATCTCCTCCGGGAATCCGACCTTGTCGGGATAAAGCCGATTCAGGAGCTCGGCGTCCGTGCAGTGTGCCTTCTTGATCTTGCCGCTAAGCAGATAGTCTCCACAGCAGGAGAGCATCTGGATCCCATACTCAGAAGCGATGTCGGCAAGTGCGTTTGCCAGCTCGATCCGGTCATCTCTCGGCAGGTCGTAGAAGACGATGCCGGTCTCGTCCGACAGCGCGTCAGTGTTGCGCAGGACTTTGCGGTGGAAGACCGTGAAGCTGAAGTAGCATCTCTTTGCCGTTCCCTCAAGCTCAGCGCACAACTTCCTGAAGCGGCCGAGATGGTATTGCGGGCTTGTGATGCTCGAAATGAACACAGGGTCGTAGCGCCAGAGAATGGTATCCGCTCCATACCGGTTTGAGAGCATTCGGGCGCACTCCAGCAGTTCGGGGGCATCCGGGACTCGCGGCTCGAACACCCGTGGAAGACCGTTGATCGTGAAGTGGAAGACCATGCGGTAGTCGCCCGCGTCGAGCTCGTCGAGGTGCGGCAGCAGGGGCAGGTAGTTCTTCGACCAGAAGACGATCGCTGCCACGTTCTCTGTCCGCAGTGAGACCCGGCAGATGGCCTTCGAGAAAGGGTTCACCCAACGCACATACCCGGCTCGGATGCGGTTCATGAACCACTCCGAGTAGAACGCCGGTATGTCGGTTCTCCTGCTGGCGGATATGACCTTCATGGTTAAGTGCCTGCTAACATAGGCTATGCCTGCCATTCTAAGGTAGCGGGTCTGGTTAGTCAATGGTCTGTGAGGCGTACCACCCCTACATCCTGAGGGAACACTTAACTTGCAGTTCTTTGACGGTTGGAGTCTGTTGGTGTACAATTGTAGAGATGCTGTATTGAGGGGCTGAATCTCTTGGCAAGAAAGCAAAGAGGATTGAGCATTACGGAATTATCGGAGAAGTTGAAGCCGGTAATAGAAACTCTGAGTGAGGAAACCCACCGGGGTGCCGCCCTCGTCGGTGCTGCCTACTTGGACGACCTTCTCGCAGCACTGTTGCGTACGGTCTTCATCGAGAAGTGCGCTGATGAACTACTGGGACGAGAGCGACCGTTAGGCACGTTTTACGCGCGCATCTGCCTGGCTTATAGCATCGGACTTCTCGATGAGGACGATTACAACGACCTGCACATTGTTCGGGACATCCGTAACGCCTTCGCTCACCTATACGATGACCTGTCTTTCGAATCGGAATCCGTACGAGCTAAGTGCGACAAGATGCATCTCGGTCAACTTGCTGAGACCGTTCGAGACTCAATGGGCCTGAGAACAACGGATAAGGAGCGTTTTGCCGCTTCGGTAGCATTGCTGGGCAAGTCCCTGGTTTCCACGGCACGAACAGCGAAACGGGCTACTCCAGCCAATGGGTTCTACGCCGGGTTCTTTAGCCGGCGGCGTGGCAGTTGAAACCAAGCCTGCGCCAACGTCTATCAGCGTAACGGCCGTTGTCCCGAAAGGATACGGGTTGAGCTGTGCCTGCCTGGAGTGCCATTCCAGAAGCTGTTGGGCGGCTGCCTTCTGGACCTTGAAGAAGTGGGTTGGGAAATAGAAGGCCATCTGCGCCGCCACCTCAGCCATGTTCCGGGTATCGTCCGGCGGCGGCATGTTGTCGGCAGAGTAGAGCCGCTGCCACTGCCTCGCTTCCTTGTCCTGATTGAAGGTCTCCATCTGCTGTAGGTATGCTGCGCCCATCCGTTGGCTGAACCGCCAAATGCGCTCGCCTACTGCTCCACCGCCCTCCGGCGCCAAGCGATCCAGCAGTGCTTGGGCTACCCTTTCATGACTCATACACAAGACCTCCTTGCCAGTGCGACTGCGATCGCGATGGAACATACGTTCGCCTCCTATACCGAAAGGAAAGGCTGGTCCTGACCAGCCTGAATCCAGCCTTTCAGCTTCTCGCGTGCTCTTGGGCCATTTCCTCAGATCGCGTCGCAACATGGAAAAGTAAAGACACTTGGACCTACGTGAGACGCGACGCTATCATCGGCCTTCTCTTGCTCTCTTACGCCGATGGTAGTGAATCCTGGCCCCGAATTCCGCTCCCATATACATAGGCGACTTAGCGGGCCATTCTAAAAGTACAAAGAGTGAACATTTCGAGAATTCTTCCGCTGAGCTCGGGCCACTCGCGTTGCGCCGGGAGCATTCCTATCATTCCTTGGTCCAGAGGCACCACCGCGGGCATACAACCTGGGTGCAGGAAAGCAGCGATATAAGGGCCGTACTCGCCCGGTGACCCGATACGATCTGGCATCGTTGATCTTGGCTGGGGACCCGTCCAAGCACCTGTCGTCTCGGCCATCCACTGGTACGCCTCTATCCTGCTCTGAGTCACAACAGGCAGTCGAGGCGTCATCTGATGCATGACGGTAAGAGTTCACGACTCCTGATAGACTGCTGTTTTCCTGACCTAACCCCCTGGCCCCCTTCCCGAAACGGGAAGGGGGGAACAAGTTCCCCTCGCCG
>Ga0315294_10002441_pt1 | contig 20326 bp, 18 predicted proteins | sample YL17G13_40_MG_FD_203626 | JGI IMG/M metagenome (GOLD analysis project Ga0315294, IMG submission 203626) | Sediment microbial communities from Yellowstone Lake, YNP, Wyoming, USA - YL17G13_40 | ecosystem: Environmental > Aquatic > Freshwater > Lake > Sediment | place: USA: Wyoming | collected...
CAGCGACATAGTCTTTCGTTTTACAGCCACTCAAATCGACGGACATCCCAAGTTTATCAAAAATGAATTTTGCCATTCCGAGCCGGCTAACATAGCCAGCGCTTGCAAAATGCAACAAGTCCTGCGGCTCTTCAGGCAACAATTTACAGATCACTTTAGCAACTTCCGTTGTAGCTGTTGGCGAGCCTATCTGGTCATCGACAACCTTTAACCACTTAGTGGTCTTTGCACGGCTGATCAGCTTGGTTACAAAATTATTGCCGTGCAGCCCATAAGTCCATTCCAGTCGCATTATACAATGACGGCAGGAGCTTTCAACTAAAAGCTGCTCACCGGCCAGCTTGCTTGCGCCATAAGTATTTATCGGGTTTGGCGAGTCGGTTTCGACATAGGGTCTGTCGGACTTGCCATCGAAAACAAAATCGGTGCTGATGTGCAGAACCCAAATGCCGATATTCTTTGCCACACGGCCGAGCTTACCTATTGCCTCGGCATTTATTTTATATGCCAAATCGGGCTGGCTCTCGGCTTTGTCGACATCGGTATAGGCGGCACAGTTGACGACTGCTTTAACATCTTTGAGGGCATCGGTGAGATGTTGATTGCTGGTAATATCGAACTCGGGTAAATCAAGAACTTTTGTGACAAGCCCATGTTTCTGACAGGCCAGGGCCAAATCAGAGCCGAGCATGCCCCTGCCGCCCAGAATTGCAACTACGTTACTAGCCATCTTTTCGAGTCCAGTCGTAGGGTATGCTCTTGTCGTGCGGGTCGGTACGGAATTCATCCGGATTGGTATAGTTATACACTTCGGAAGGGATATTTAGTATATAGGCTTCGATCTGGCCGAGGCACATCCAGCCATGCATGACACCTGGTGGTATTTTGAGCAGACCTGGGCAATGCTCGCCAAGATAAAGCTCATTGACAATGCCATAAGTGGGCGAATCTTTACGCTGGTCATACAAAGCGATTTTCACCGTCCCCTTGATGACGTAGAAATGGTCGGTTTGTTTTTTGTGGTAGTGCCAGGCTTTGACAACACCTGGGTAAGTGGTTGTAAAGTACACCTGGCCGAACTTTTTAAACCAGGGGTCATCTGCCCGCATTATCTCGCCGAGTCTGCCGCGCTCATCGGGAATTACCTTTGCCCGCCGAGCTGCTACACCATCAATAAGTTTGCCTGAACCGCGTATGATTAATCCTTCCTCTGCAAAAACTGTTTTCAACGGCGTTATTTTTTCGCTCATTCCGGTGGCTCCTTTTTAACCAATTCATTTACTTTGTTTAAGGACTCGAATGTGCCGGCATCACTCCACCATCCCTCCAGAATATCGTATTCCAACCGTCCCTTTGCAATGTACGCATTATTGACATCGGTGATTTCAAGCTCACTCCGAGCCGATGGTTTGAGTGACCGTATAATGTCAAAGACTGTGTGGTCATAGAAATATATGCCGGTTACGGCATAATCTGACTTGGGTTTTTCGGGTTTTTCAGCGATGCTGAGAACCTTGCCATTGGATATCTGAGCGACACCAAATCGACTGGGACTGGGGACCTGTTTGAGCAGTACCCTTGCACCGGTTTTTTGGGATATGAAGCCGTCAACATAGCCCCTCAGGCTGGCGTGGAAGATATTGTCCCCAAGAATCACCGCCAGGGGGCCGCCGTTGGAAAAATCCTCTGCCATTCCCAAGGCCTGTGCTATTCCGCCGGCCTGGTCCTGAACCTTGTATGTGAACCGACAATTAAAATCCCTTCCTGAGCCAAGCAGATTGACCACGTCACCCATGTGCTCCACGCCGGTTACTACAAGAATTTCCTTAATGCCAACTGCAGTGAGCTTTTCAATAGGATAATAAATCATGGGTTTATTTCCGACCGGAAGCAAATGTTTGTTAGTAACCTTGGTCAACGGCATAAGCCTGGAACCAGTCCCTCCTGCAAGCACAATGCCTTTGAGAATCACGGTTGGTCCTTTCCAAAATAACATTTTAGCGATGCCAGCTTTGTGTTATTTTTCAAAACTGGCTCAAGAAACGCAAATCATTTTCAAAAAGCAGACGAATATCTGTAATACCGTACTTTCTCATAGCAAGCCGTTCTATGCCGAAGCCAAAGGCCCAGCCGGTGTACTTTTCACTATCTATTCCAACCGCATCAAAAACATTGGGGTCAACCATACCGCAGCCGCCCATCTCTATCCAGCTTTCTTTGCCTGTTTTGTCAGCCCAGAGCAAATCGACCTCGGCGCTGGGTTCAGTGAACGGGAAAAAGCTTGGCCGAAACCGCCACCTGGTATCCGGGCCAAAAAAGGCGTGAATAAACTGGTCGATGGCAGTTTTCATATCAACCATGCTAACACCCTCATCAACAACCAGCGCCTCGAGCTGATGAAACATAAACATATGGGTTGCATCAACGGTGTCTGGGCGATAAACCCGGCCAGGCGCCACGACCCGAATAGGCGGCTTGGTCTTTTCCATAACACGAATCTGAATCGTCGATGTCTGGGTACGCAAGAGGATATTGTCATCAATATAAAAATTGTCCATCGGATCCCTGGCAGGATGCTCCGGAGGGATGTTCAGTGCGACAAAATTATGCCATTCATCTTCAACTTCAGGGCCATAGGCGACAGCAAAGCCCATGCGCCCAAATATTTCCAGCAATTCATTTATGGTCTGGGTAATAACATGGGTTTTGCCAATATTAGGGATTATGCCCGGGAGAGTAACATCTATCAGCTCTTTTGATTTTGCCTGGTGCGACTTCAACAGAGCGTTTTTCAACTGCTCAAATGCCTCGGTAACCTCTTTTTTTATTTTGTTTGCGAGCTGACCTGCCTGAGGTTTTTGTTCAGCGGGAAACCGGCCTATTTGGCTGAGCATCTGGGTGATTTGCCCCTTGCGACCCAGATACTTTATGCGGAAATCTTCCAGACTAGTTAAGTCTATAACTTTTTTCAGGTCTGCAAGGGCATCTTTGCCGATTTTTTCAAATTGCTCAAGCATCTAAACTCCGCTCTGAGACTGGCAAAGGCATTTTTGAGTTTTTACTTAGGCGATTGCTGCTTTAGCGATTTCGACAATGGTATCAAAGTCAGCGGGGGCAGCGATGGCAATTTCGCTCAGCATCTTTCGGTTCAGTTGAATTTTGGCTTTTTTACAGCCGTTGATAAACTGGCTGTATCTAAGACCACGCTGCCGGCAGGCTGCGCTCAAGCGAGTAATCCACAGACCGCGGAAATCTCGTTTTCGGCGTCTGCGGTCGATGAAAGCATCGACACCAGATTTAATAACACCTTGCTTAGCTAAGCGAAACAAATGACCTGCAGCGGCACGATGCCCTTTTACTGCCTTGAGGATTCGCTTTCTGGCGCGGCGTCTTGCGGAACTTTTTCTAACTCTTGGCATATCAGCTTTCCTTTAAGATTTTTTGAGTTTCCGGCCTGCTGGCGGCAGCTGATTGGAAGCCGAGAAGCAAGGCCTGTAACCACAGTTTTGTAGTAATAGGCGTCTACTTACAGAGACGAATTTTTGCTGTTCTAGCCATCGTAGCATTCATAATAACCGAGCTTGCTATCCGCCTTCGGCGTTTGGCATTTTTGCCGCTCATAAGATGGCTCCCAAAAGAGTGTTTGTGCATAACTTTGCCGGTAGCGGTAATTTTGACTCTCTTGGTTAACCCTTTATGGGTTTTTTGTTTGGGCATATATATAATTCCTTCAAAACCGCCTATCTAGAACAATTGAGAACGCGGTAGTCTACGCTATTTGCAGCGGTTGGTCAATACTGCGAGATGCAAATTCTATAAAAAACTGAAAAAAGCGGGCTCACGCTTTTTCGACTTAAGCCGCCCACTTAACAGCCAGGAATATCACCAAACTTAGTTACTGTTAAAGCCCTTACAGACTATCGGTAATCAGTTTATTTCGGCAGAAGCAGCAATGTCATGCGTTTATTGGCCATCTTGCTTGGTCGTTCGACCTTTGCCACATCATCCAGTAACTCAATGATCCGGTTAAATATTGCGTAACCCTGTTCCTGATGCAGGATCTGCCGTCCGCGGAAAAACATTGTGAATTGTACCTTGTGGCCCTTTTCCAGGAATTCACGGGCGTGATTTAGCTTGATAGTCAAATCGTGTTCGCTGGTTTCGGGCCGAAGTCTGATTTCTTTCAGAACTGAAGTGTGGTGTTGGCTTTTCTTGAGGCTCTCGCGAATTTTGCGTCTCTGCTCGTAGAGCCATTTGCCATAATTCATTATGCGGCAGACTGGCGGGTTATCCAGCGGCGCAACTTCGACAAGATCCAAACCAACCTCGCGGGCCTTGTCCAGCGCGACATATTTTCCTACGATTCCTACCTGATTGTTTGATTCATCTATCAGCCGAACTTTGTCGACTCGAATCTCCTCGTTTACTCTCAAACCTTTTTGTTGGCTAATTGGACATCACCTTGCCTTTCTAAAAAGAACCAAGATTAATCACGGCCCAGCCGACTACAGACCGAAGACCGAGCCCGATTAAAACGCTAAATCTATACTCTTATCGGCAATTTTAGATTTTGCCGTTCTCAAAAACTGGTCAATTGACACGGTCTTGTTTTCTTTTACTCCGCGGATTCTTACGTTAACTGCGTTGGATTGAGCTTCTTTGGGCCCGATTACCACCATGTAGGGCAGCTTTTCGCTGTGGGCTTTGGCAATTTTGGCGTTTATTTTTTCATCGGACAAATCCATACTGCAGCGTAACGCAGCATCTTTGAGTTTATCATGAACAATTTTTGCATAGTCATTGCTTTTTTCACTTATCGTAAGGATTCTAACCTGCTCCGGTGCAAGCCAGAGAGGCATATTGCCGCCATAGTGCTCTATAAGGATGCCGATAAACCGCTCAAAAGAGCCCAGAATAGCCCTGTGAATCATAACTGGGGTCTTCTCGGTGTTATCTTTGTCGGTATAGACCAGGCCAAATCGCTGGGGCATAGAGAAATCCAACTGAATTGTGCCGAGCTGCCATGACCTTTTGAGACAGTCCCTTATATGAAAATCTATTTTGGGCCCGTAAAAAGCACCATCACCCTCATTGAGTTTATACTCAATTGCTTTGTGCTTTAGCGCGTTCTTGAGAGCACCTGTAGCAATTTCCCAAATCTCATCCGAGCCTATGTGCTTTTCGGGTTTGGTTGAGAGCTCGACGTGAAAATCCTCAAATCCGAAAGCCCGGTATATCTCGAAGGTAAGGTTGATAACGCCGATGATTTCAGACTCAATCTGGTCAGGGGTACAGAAGATATGGGCATCATCCTGCGTGAATTGCCTCACCCTGAAAAGCCCGTGCATAACACCGCTGGCCTCGTGTCGGTGCACGAGGCCGAGTTCGGCCACCCGCATCGGAAATTCACGATACGAGTGCTGGTTGGTTTTGTACACTAAGCATCCGCCGGGACAATTCATCGGTTTTATCGCATAGTCGACGCCATCAAACTTGGTAAAGTACATGTTCTCCTTGTAATTGTCCCAATGGCCGCTCTGGTGCCAAAGCTTTTGATTTAGAATAATAGGTGTTTTGATTTCCTGGTAGCCATATTTATTGTGAACACTTCGCCAGAAGTCCACTATGGAATTCCAAATAATAATTCCCCTGGCATGCATGAACGCAAAGCCAGGGCCAGCTTCGTCAAAACTAAATAAGTCCAACTGTCTGCCAAGAACACGGTGGTCGCGTTTTCTGGCTTCTTCCAACCTTTGCAGGTAGTCGTCAAGCTCTTTTTGTGTTGGCCAAGCGGTGCCATAAAGACGCTGGAGCATTTTTTGGGTGGGGTCGCTGTGCCAATAGGCGCCTGCCACAGACATAATCTTGAAGCTTCCGACCTTGCCGGTGCTGGGCACGTGCGGGCCGCGGCATAAATCCTCAAAGGCATCTCCGTGGGAATAGAAACTAATAACATCACTGTCGGCCCTTTTTATATTGTCCGTCTTATACTTGTCGCCAGTCAACTTAGCCAAGGCCTTGATGCGGCTCATTTCCTTTCGAACAATCGGCTTGTTGGCCTTGACAATTTCTCGCATCTTCTGCTCAATGCGTTCAAAATCAGCTGGCCGAATCGGTTCGTCAAGGTCGATGTCGTAGTAAAAGCCGTCTTCAACAGTCGGACCGTATACCAGTTTTGCAGCCGGCCAGATGCTGCACACAGCTTCAGCCATTATGTGCGCGCAGCTATGGCGCATGATTTCAAGACCTTCCGGGTCTTTGAGGGTAATGATTTGAAGGTTTACATCGCTGTTGACAGGTGTAGACAAGTCCACCAATTGTCCGTTTATTCGTGCCGCTACGGCTGCGTCCCCAAGTCGTGGCCCTATACGGTATGCTAACTGTTCTACAGTTGCACTTTCATTAGCTTCTAATATGCTGCCATCGGGCAGGGTTATTTTTGCCATAAATTAGTCCGGCATTCCCAGATTTTTCGTTGTTTGCTTAGAATAAGTTGTTTGGACGAATTTGTCAAGTTACCTTTCCGTCAGCTCCAGCCCAAAACAGCGGGGGGAATTCAGCAAAAAATGCGCCAAACTGCCCCTGGCGTGATAGTACATAATAAATGCAACTGACCCCCATAACTCTATATTTGGCAGAGAGTTACGTAAGTTTAACATGAGGAATCTACCCTGTCAATATTCCTTGTAAATCGACTTATCTGTTGCCAGATGTTAGTATTGTTTATATAATGGAAAGATTACGACAAACATTGCTCTAACAGGGAGTCAGCAAAAATGAACGTAAGTTTGGTTCGACTCAGGAAAAACGGTTCGCCACAGGTTTTTCCTCTGGGAGGCGTAAGTACAATAATTGGCCGACGGCGCAACTGCGACTTGCGTATTCCGGTCATGTCTGTTTCCAGAAAACACTGTCAAGTGGACATAGACGACGGGGCCCTCAAAATTCGTGACCTCGGCTCACATAACGGCACCTACCTTAATGGTAAACGCATAGACGAGACAGCAGGTCAGGCGGGAAATTTTCTCAAAATAGGGCCCGTAACGTTCGTACTTCAGATCGACGGTAAGCCTGAGGTAAGTGCCCCACCGGCGCAGGTTGCCCAAAGCACACCCCAGCAAGATACGCCTAAACAAGACGCACCTAAAGAAGACTTCGCAGATGAGCAATTTGCCGATTTTGCGGATCTGGAGGATCTCGCTTCACTAGAGGAAACTGACTCAGCTTAATCTAACTTGCTGAGAAGTAAGTAATTCATAGATTCTGACAGGAAAGGAGTGAACAGTCTATGAACAGGATAATCACGGGTGCATCTTTACTTTCGCTTCTGTTTGTCTGTTCATGCAGGAATTCTGCGGTTAGTACCGTATGGGATATCGACAATCTCAAATCCATAGGTGGGCGCAAGACAACGGTTCTGGGTTCGCCTAAAGTGATAGAAACAGATAAGGGCAAAGCAGTAGAATTCGACGGGGTCAAAGATGGTCTTCTCGTAGAAGCCCTGCCGCTGACCGGTGCGGGGAAATTTACGCTGGAGATTATTTTCCGGCCTGATGCAAAAGGCCTGAAAGAGCAGCGATTCCTGCATCTCCAGGAAGATGGCACAGCGTACCGCATCTTGATAGAAACCCGCCTGACTGATAATGACCTTTGGTATCTTGACACCTACATCGAAACACCGGAAGGCAAAAAGGCGCTGCTGGATGCGAAAAATACTCATCCGGTGGGACAATGGTATTGCGCAACTTTGGTGTACGACGGGCAGGAAATGAGGCATTATATCAACGGGGTAAAGGAAATGTCAGCGGAGCTTGCGTTCCGTCCACTAAACGAAGGGAAAACCTCAATTGGGGTGCGCATGAACCAGGTGTACTGGTTCAAAGGGGCAATCCGCAAGATCAGATTCGGCCGGGAGGCGTTAGAGCCCAAAGAATTCCTGCAGCCATAATGTGCGGTCAACTAGTACGCACTTTAACAGAAAGGAGAAAAAGAACATGAACAGGTTAGGGGTACTTGTAGTTTTGTTGGTGTTTGCGTGCTCTTGTGGGAATTCAACAGCTGGCGCCGCTGGTATTGTATGGGATATTGACAATCTCGAATCCATAGGCGGCCAAAAACCAATAATTCTGGGTTCGCCTAAGGTAATCGAAACAAACAAGGGCAAGGCAGTAGAATTTGACGGGGTCAAAGATGCTCTTGTCGTGGGAACTCTGCCGCTGGCCGGCACGGAGAAATTCACGCTGGAGGTCATTTTCCGGCCCGACCCCAACAGCCCGGGGGCACACAAGTTTCTGCACATGGAGGAAAACAACACAAAGAATCGCATATTAATGGCGATAGAAATTCCGCCGAGCGATAGTAACCAGTGTTACCTTGACACCTACATCAAAAGCACCGCGGGCAGCAAGAATCTGAATAAGCCGGCACGTACCCATCCCGCAGGACGATGGTACAACGCCACTTTGGTATATGACGGACAAGAGATGCGGCACTATGTCAACGGAGTAAAGGAGGCATCAGCCAAGCTGCGGTTCAGTCCGCTCAGTGAAGGAAAGACCTCAATCGGCGCAAAACTGGATCAGAAGACATGGTTCAAAGGGGCAATCCGCACGGTGCGAATCACGCAGGGAGTTCTGAAGCCAGAAGAGTTTTTGAAGCCGTGATGGCTTACCCTTGCAACTAATTATTGATAAATGATAAAATGATTATTGCTCAATAACCAGCCGAAACCAACTGGAATAGCTTGCCAATACAGAAAAAATGTGTTAGCTTACGATGCATTAGTGCCTGATTTGCCGATATTGTTAGGGCGAAGTATTGTATGCAGATATTGGCCTTTACAGAATGTTTTCAAAAAGCTTTTCCCTGTTTACCGCTGGTGGGGGTAAGCGCAGTGTCATCAAGCGTATCTTTGCCTTTCAATTCGATTAAACTCCTTTTTCTTGTGGGATGGGTATACCTCTGCATGTACATTGTTCTGCGCATTCAGTTCAGCCTCACGGTGCCAAAAAATCAGAAACCTATAGCCAATGTTGTTGCACTTTTTTTGGGGCCTGTGCTTGTATTGGCGCTGGCAATAGTTTCTACTGCGGTACTGGTATGGAAAGCGGTCGCCAAATCCGCTACGGAACACGGAATAAAGGAACGGATACAAAGTCTGGTTGCAAATCTGAGAGCTTCGCATTTCTCCACCATCAGGTCTAGTTCAGCAATAACATTGCTCAATTCGGCAGGCAGAGAGCTTAAGGAAATATACACCCACGGCAAAGACAGGCAACATGATAGTCACGTTCTCGACCTGACCGAGCAAATCATCTGGAATGCTCTTGAAGAACAGGCCAGTGACATTCTCATTGACCCAAAAGACGAATCACTATATGCAGTCAGGTTTCGAGTGGACGGCGTGCTGAGAGAAATTGAGCAAATCGAAACTGACACGTGCAAGGCGGTTATAAATAGCATCAAAGTCGTTTCCGGCATGGACATCTCCGAAAAACGAAGGCCTCAGGATGGTTCGTTCATAGCAAGAACGGGCGACGGCACAGTTTCATTTCGCGTCGCCAGTGCCGGTGTCGTCAGTGGTGAGAAATTATCGATAAGGGTATTAAGCCAAAATGCCGGTGCTTACACTCTAAGCAGCATTGGACTGACGGAGAAACAACAGGCAATTATCAGAGAGGCTATAGGTAAACCATCCGGCATGATACTCATGTGCGGCCCTACCGGCAGCGGCAAAACCACAACCATGTACGCTATGCTGAATGAGATTGACCTATATCTTCGCAACGTTATTACGGTAGAAGACCCCATAGAATACATACTTCCGAACGCCAGCCAGATTGAAGTCAACCCCAAAGCAGATATTACTTTTGCAAGTACTTTGCGTAGTATCCTAAGGCAGGACCCTGATGTAATATGCGTAGGCGAGATTCGGGACGAAGAAACCGCAGGCATCGCGCTTCGAGCAGCACAGACCGGCCATCTTGTTCTGGCAACGGTACACAGTGAGAGCAATGCATCTGCATTGGTACGACTACTGGATTTAGGCATTTCTCCCCTCCTGCTATCATCGGGTTTGAATCTTCTGATTTCCCAGAGACTGTTACGCCGACTCTGTAACAAGTGCAAAGTCCGCGCCGAATTGACCCCAAGTCAAATCCGCGACTTCATCAAAATAAAAGTAAACTATAAAGATATTTTCCAACCGAAAGGGTGCGAGTATTGTTACGGAACCGGGTACCGAGGAAGAACGGCAATTTTCGACATTCTAGTCCTCGATGATAATCTAAAGGTCAGTATTGCCAATAACACATTATCAATTACTCAAATGAAGAAAGACGGCGATATGCGAGGCAGGTCTAATATGCAGAAACAGGGATTAAGACTTGCAGTATCCGGGATAACAAGCATGGAAGAGCTGAAAAGAGTGGTGGGTTAGGGACATATGGTATTTTGGACAGGGATATTAGTTGGTGCAATCTTCATGTGGCTCGCTATCAAGGTGAAGTTCTACGAAGCCTGGGCGATATTTTTCAATATCGTGATATCGACGTATTTGGCCGTGTACCTTCGGCGAACAATTATAGATGTAATCCCCGCGAGCACTGGTACGCCATACAGTAACGCCCTAATTGTCTTCGCTGTCGCTTTGGGGACTTTTCTGGTTTTACATGGCATAACATTCGCATTCTTCACGGGCCAGTTCAGCATTTCAATGCCCAAAATATTCGATATTCTTGGCGCCGGTCTTTTAGGCTTTTTAGCCGGGTTTCTTGTCTGGAGTTTTGTAAGCCTTCTAATCTGCATCATGCCGATTTCGCAAAACATCTTCGTAAAAGAAATTGGTTTTGTTCAGCAGTTTGAGCAAACCGGCATGCCGTATATTTCCTGGTGGTGCAATTTGGTCAATGCGGTGGTGTCCCCTCGACCTGGCGAATCCGCCACAGAACAGGCAGTTAAAGAGTTGCTAGATAGTGCTAAGCAGGAAATGAAGGCCCCAAAAACCAGACAGGCGGCCGAGCCGCCCAAACCTCCAAAACTAACTGATCCCAACATTCCTGAACCCAGTCTCAAGGAAGAACTCAACCTCGCCAAGCCACGGGATAACAATGCGAAAACTGAGAGTCCATAGTCGATTCTTTCGTCGGTCACGCACCTAACCCCTAAAGAAACCTCAAAAATGCCAAAAAGTTTCATTGCGTAGCGAAAGCCAAATCGGTATTATACATGTCCTTTAATAATCGTTCCAGCTAACAGCTTTGCACGTTGGTCGAGCATGTAGGTCAGGAAAAAAACGTATGCCAGATACAGGAAAAAACGTCAAGAGTACCAGACTCAAAAATGGTTTTTTAGTTACCGACAAAGGTCTTCGACGCAGCGATTGTTTACTGCTCGACGGCCGCATTGATTTATCAGGCAGAGAAACTTCGGCCCGCGCCGAAGAAAAAACCGTTGATTTAGCCGGCAAGTACGTACTGCCTGGCTTTGTGGATATTCATTTTCACGGTCTTAACCTCTTTGACTTTACCCTGGGCCGGTTCAATCCCGAAACTGAAACCTTCGACGCCAGCAAATCGGCTTACAAGAAAGGTTTCGAAATGCTGGCCAAAACTCTTCCTGGCTTTGGAGTAACGGGATTCTACATTGCCACCTTTGCAGCAGGGCTGAATTCATTGAAGAATTGTTACGGCAATCTGGCTGAATACCTGAAGAAACAGCAAAAACCATCAGGAGCAAGATTGTTTGGAGGACTGCTTGAGGGAAGTTTTATAAGCCCGGATATGGCAGGCGCACAGGACCCTGCTTTTGTGTTCAAGCCTTCGCCTGAGGCTTTCGACAGTATCGAAGATAAAGGAACTATCAAGCTGGCACTTGTGGGGCCCGACTCCGGTGAGCCTGCACTTAAGCTGATTAAATACCTTACCGATAAAGGAATAGTTGTAGGGGCCGGCCACACCAACGCTACGTACAACCAGGTCGCCGATGCGGTGAAAACGGGACTTAAATATTGCATACACTTTACCAATGGGCCAACAGGCGGCTCGTACAAACCTTTCAACCGCGGCGGCGCCGTCGAGGCGGTACTTCAGCTCGACGGGATGTACGCTGAGTTAATAGCAGACGGCTACCACGTCAATCCCGCTTATATCCGGGACATTATTCACCGAAAGGGTGTTGAGAAAATTATCGGCATGACCGACTGCATGTTTGTCGCCGGCTCATCTTTGAAACGAATCAAAATTGGTGCGGTTCCGGGAAAGGTCAGCGATGACGGTAAATACATCGCGGTTGAAAACAAAAAGAACACACTTTTCGGCAGTGTCCTGACAATGAACAGGGCCTTTGAGAATATGCTCAACTGGCTGACCAGCGAGATGGAGGGTATCTGGAACCGCCGGCATGCGGCTTTGAGTTTCGAAGAGGCCCTTGCGGCAGTGACGAGGATGTATTCAAGAAATCCATGTGAATTGGCGGGCTTGAAGGCCCAGGGCTTTGGCCAGCTGGCTGATGGTGCAAAAGCAGATATTTGCGTGCTCGATATTACCGGTTCATCAGGTAATTATAAAGTGACAGTCGACTCAACTATAGTTGACGGCAATGTAGTTTATTCAAGAAATTAAAGAGGGTCGCAACATGAGCAATAAACCTCAGGTTTGTATTGTCGGGGGAGGAATGATAACGCAGGTACAAATCCTTCCCTCGATCTATCACCTTCAGCGTGCAGGACTCGTCGGGGACATAAGTATTTGCGCCCTGAACAGCCCCCCGCTGAGGGAACTGGCCGGCGATAAAATGCTGAAGAAAGCCTTTCCGGGGCAAAGTTTTACGGCGTACCCGGCATTGGACACAGATGTGGAAAAGATGTTTCCGGACATGTTTAAAGAAGTAATCACAAAAATGCCCAAGCACAACATTGTCGTGGCCGCGGTGCCGGACCAGCTGCATTATCGAGTTATCAATGCGGCACTGGCGAACAACCAGCATATATGCTGCGTTAAGCCATTAGTGCTCAAATACGCTCAAGCAGAGGAAATAGCCAAAGAAGCATACAAGAAAGGGCTGATTGTCGGCGTAGAGTATCACAAGCGATTCGACGACCGCGTGCTGATGACTCGCCGGCTTTACAAAGAGGGCCAGTTCGGCCAGTTTCGTCTGGGTCAGGCCGCTCTGCACGAGAAATGGTACTACCGCCATTCAAATTTCCAGAACTGGTGCACCTGTGAAAATTCCGATATGTTCGCCTATATCGCATGTCACTATATAGACCAGGTGCAATTCATAACGGGCCTGCTGCCAACAGCTGTTTCGGTCTACGGCGTTGTTGATAAATACCCCAACGGCAACAAAGGCTTCCTGTGGACCGACGGCAGAGTTATCTGGGAAAACGGGGCCTGTCTGAACGTGCAGAATTCCCTCGGACAGCCGAATGAAGCCCCCGGCGGAAACTGGCAGGGCATTCGGATGTACTTCCAGGAAAAAAATGCCAGTACAATGATTGTGCATGACGACCAGTATCGCGGAGTCAGCCACGTATATCTGGATAAAGGCGACCAGCCCGGCGACACATTTTATACCGAGCCAAGCCCGGACTATTTCAAGTATGTCGACCTCGGCGGCAAAGGCCTGACTTGTGTCGGTTACGGATACCGCTCAATCGAATACATAATTAAAAATATTCTTCACGGCATCGAAGAGTCCAGAGGAGCCGGTGAAAAACAGGCTTTAGCCAGAAGGCAAAAGCTGATTAAGCAGTTCGACAAGGAAGGCGTCATGGCAACACCGATAAACAGCTCATATAACGAGCTGGTGATGGAGGCAGGCCGGCTTTCGATTTTGAATAACGGCAGAGAAGTTGAAATAACCTATGGCAAAAATGCCGGTGTACATTTTCGCAAGTACCAGTAAGTTTTTTTTGTAATGTAATTTTTATAAGCAGAAGGAGTGTAAGAAGAAATGGCAAAAGAGTTCCCATTGGTACCAATGCAGGTAAAGCCGGTATCGACAAAGTACCGCAAACTCTCCGGACTTATTCCAAACGAAGAGACCATCAAGCAAATCGAAAAGCTTCGCAAATGCGAGCCGATAAGTATGCGGGGTCAACCGCCAATCATATGGCATCGTGCTGAAGGAGCGAACGTTTATGATGCCTATGGGAATATGTGGCTTGATTTTTCATCCGGCGTGCTTATTACCAACGCAGGTCATGGTGCCAAGAGGATTGCCAACGCAATCATCAAGCAGGCGTCTATACCGCTGCTGACCAGCTATTGCTTTCCAAATCAGCCTAGAATCGACCTTGTTCAGAAGCTTGTTGCACTAGCTCCAGAGGGTTTAAAGAAGGTATTTTTGCTCAGCACTGGTTCGGAAAGCATAGAGTGTGCTCTGAAGCTTATGCGGACATATGGCCGGAAGGTCGGTGGCGATGCGAAAAACATCGTCGTTTCATTTAAAAGTGCCTTTCATGGCCGAACACTCGGCTCTCAACAGATGGGCGGCATACCGGCATTGAAGGCCTGGATAAAAAATCTCGACCCGGAGTTAGTGCAGGTGCCGTTCCCTGATGGCTTCCGCTGTGAAGATACCGGTTTTGAGCTCTTTGAGAAAAGCCTGGCTAAACTAGGGATAAATCCGGATAACGTCGCCGGTGTCATAAGCGAGACATATCAGGGCGGCGGGCCGTATTTTATGCCGAAGGAATATGCCAAGAAACTGAGAAAATGGTGCGATAAGCACGATGCACTGCTTTGTTTCGACGAGGTTCAGGCTGCCTTCGGCAGGTGCGGACGAAAATGGGGATTCGAGCTTTATGACATTGTGCCGGACCTGTTCTGTCTAGGTAAGGGCATAAGCAGTTCACTGCCGATAAGTGCGGTAATCGGTCGGGAAAAAGTGATGGACCTGTACGGTCCCAACGAGATGACCAGTACTCACTCGGGTAATCCGGTCTGCTGCGCTGCGGCAATAGGAAGTCTTGAAACCATCGAGAAGGAAAGGCTTATTGAAAACGCCGATAAAGTCGGCGCAGTACTTCAGGCCGAGGTTAATGCAATAAGAGAGGAATTCTCTGATGTTATTGGGTTTTCGCCGGGAGCGGGCCTGGTTGCGGGCCTGCAGGCAGTCAAAAAAGGAACAAAAGACCCAGATGGCGATTTGGCCTGGGAAGTGGTCAATTTTTCTTACCGCAATGGCCTGATGATGTTTGCACCGGTCGGCATGGGTGGCGGCTGTATAAAAATCGCGCCGCCGCTTTGCATTAACAAAGAGGCCGTCAAAGAAGGTTGCGGCATAATTCGTGAAGCCCTAAAAAAAACGGTAAAGTAAGCTCTCCCTGAATATAATAACACTGAAGGCTGCAGACCCGTTGATGGCCGTTGGGAGCAAACTGAGGAACAACAATGCCTGCTGAATTCCTGACAGATGATTTTCTGCTACAAAACAAAACTGCGAGACTTCTCTACCACGAATACGCCGTGAAAATACCCCTCTACGACTACCATAATCATCTGCCCGCCGAGCAAATTGCCGGTGACATTCAATTCAACAACATGACCCGCGCCTGGCTGGCCGAGGACCACTACAAATGGCGTGCAATGCGAGCCAACGGTGTGCCGGAAAAATACATTACCGGAAAAACCGACGACTATGAGAAGTTTGAAAAATGGGCACAGACCATGCCATATTGTCTCTGCAATCCGCTTTATCACTGGACTTGCCTGGAACTTAAAAACTACTTCGGGATAACCAGACCTTTAAACCCGGATACCGCCAAAGAAATTTACAGTACCTGCAGCCAAATGCTCAAGACGGCGGAATTCAGCGTCCGCAATCTGCTGCGAAGAAGCAAAGTCAAGCTGACCTGCGGCATTGAGCAGCCATTGAGCTCGCTGGAGCATTACAAGAAAATCCGGCAGGATGGTTTTGAAATAAAAGTCCACACCGCTTTTCTCACGGACAAAACCTTTCTTTTCAACACAATCTCAGACCTGAACAAGTGGATAAATCAGCTCGCAGAGGTTTCCGATACGGACATAAACAGCTTCGCCTCTTATATAGAGGCTATCAGAAAGCGACACAGCTATTTCCACGAAAACCTCTGCCGGGTTTCCGATTGCGGCATCCCGACTATTTACGCTGAAGAATATACAAACAGTGAAATAGAAAAGATTTTTCAAAGAATAAGAGCGGATAAAGACCTGGACACAACGGAAATCTTAAAGTTCAAATCGGCGGTCATGTATGAAAACGCGATTATGAATGCAGAAAAAAGGTGGATTCAGCAATTTCATCTCGGTGTCATCAGAAATAACTGCACCAGAATGATAAGGACTTTCGGTGTCGACGCCGGATGCGATTCCATGGCCGATTTGCCAATAGCTGCTGCATTGGCCAAATTTTTTGACCGGCTGGATACGAACGGAGAACTGCCCAAAACAATTATCTATAATCTTAACCCATCCAAAAATGAGGTGGTAATAACTATGCTCGGCAATTTCCAGGATGGTTCTGTCCCCGGCAAAATGCAGTACGGTGCAGCATGGTGGTTCAACGACCAGAAAGACGGAATCGAAAAACAACTGACGGTTCTTTCAAACATAGGGCTGCTGAGCCGATTCATAGGTATGCTGACAGACTCGAGAAGTTTTCTGTCATTTTCAAGGCACGAATATTTCCGCAGGGTTCTGTGCAATTTCTTAGGTAAACAGGTCGAAGAAGGGCTTTTGCCAAACGATTTGGCGATACTAGGCAAAATGGTTGAGGATATCAGTTACAATAATGCCAAAAATTATTTCCCGATGGATTAGGATTCGCTCAATTTACCTTTCGGCAATTTAAGTCTTCCCACCGCGTCCCCACAATCCCGTCAGTCACTGAAATGTACCCTAAGATCTAAAGCTTCTTAACAAATGCTACGGCGAATTTTCCCAGTTTTAGCTGCGGGCCTCGTCAAGTATCAGGTTCTTTACTTTCTGGCTAGGCAGATTAAGCGACCCGTAAGCAGCGGCAGCAGCACTGCGGAGCTGCGGGTCAACCTGCTGCGAGCTAACCAATGAATAGATAGAGTCCAGTGTTTGGTCATCAAGCAAATTGCCATTGAGTTTTGCTGAGACTGCCAGGGAATTAAAGGCAGATAATCGAACACCTATATCATTGGTCTCAGCAAGAGCCATAGCGGCTATCGACTGCTGAGCACCGGGGCTGTTAAGCCGAGCCAAAATCTGGCCGGCAAGAACCTTAATTTCTGTACGATTATCCTTTGTCGCATCTATAAGGGCACTCTGAGCCAAAGACAAATCAATCACAGGATTTCGCAATTGCGCCAACTTGAGCATAGCTTTGGCTGCACGAACAGCATAGCTTTCAGCTACCCATTTATTCGCCAGCTCCGTACCTTCACCTGTCCCCTCAGCAGTCTCACTGAGAGCCTGTATCAGATTCTCAACAACCAGTTTACTTTCGGCAAAACTTTCGGTAGGTCCGGCCGCAGCTATTGCTATCGCCGCACTATACTTTACGGCTTTATTATTGAAAGACAGCGCCTGAATCAACGGCTGAGTTGTACCAAGCCGATAAAGTAACGACTTTTCGCCTGCAGTAGTCGCCAATGCTTCCACAGCACCAAGTGCAACATAAGCGTTGTTATCCTTAACAGCTCGCGCAAGTGCCTGATGCAGATATTCAGGGCCCGCGGTAGTGGCGTAAACAATGGCATCAGCGTGGCTGGGGCCAAAGTAAGCGGGCATATTAACACCGGCCGACTCAGCCTTGAAATACGCAGCCAGCCATAAGCCGATAGCCAGGCCAAAGCTGGTATCAGCCTTGAGAGCGTACTCGCACGCCCACATCGCCATAAGTTCGCCAAAATAGTTCTTGTCGACTTTCTCCGCGACCAGCCGCTGAGCATCAGGGTTCCAGAACCAAACGTTGGCAAAATTAGCATCTTCTGCCGGTGCCAATGACTCGGCATGATAATAATAGTTTTCAGCAAGCTGATAGAACAACTGCGCTGCAGGAATCTCTGACGCACTTGGGTCAATTTGTGAAATGCTTTGTTTGGCCAAGTCACGAAGTTCGGCAGAGTCATCTTTTTCAACAATGTATTTTAAGTGTGCCAGCGATTGAGGATAGCCAATACCGCCAAGGGCCTTTATTATTTCGGCTTTAACCCCTACGTTCCGGCTCTGCAAAGCAGTGGTAAGAGGCCTTATTGAATCTTTGCCGAGCTGCGAAAGTGTCCCTACAATATTCGGTAATTCCTCTTTGCGGGAGTCATCGGCTATCGCGTCGAGCATAAACGGTACCGCATATTCGCCGGCGTTCTTGAGGTTTTTGGCTGCCGCAAGTCGGCCGCGAGTGGTACCGCTCAATCTTTTTACCTCCTCCACGACAGTCTTCGGGTTGGCTCGGCGGATAAACTGCCCCTGTTTGATAATATCCATAACTTTCTTGCAGAGCTCGGCCAGTTCAGCATCAGGAGCAGTGTCAATAACCTTTAATAGAATCGCATAGCCCTGTTCATTTGCCTCACTCAGAGCAAGCAGTGCTACAGGGTCCGGCGAACTATCCAGAACTGCCTGCGCATATCCCTTGGCCAAATCGAACCGACCAATTTTCGTATAATGCAAAAAGTCGTTCCAGTTTTCCTCAAGAGTTTGGCTGAAGCCGGCGCTGACGATAAAAAGTCCCAATGTTAAAATTGCTGTGACAGTTTTTCTGCTGAACATCGAAAGACCTCCAAAAACCCACTTGTCCTGTTACAAAAACGACCTTGGCTGCCAAAGCACACGGAAAATAGCTTCGACGGCCCCGACCTGGTGAACCACATTGGGTTCACTACCATAAACCCAACGCGGTTTATGGACTTGTTATCAAAAACCGCATCCTACAGAAAAACACCATTTCTGTCAATAAAAAACCTCTGCTGATAACATGGGAAACGAGAATATCGAAGCACCATACGATACTCGTGATGACCCATTTTTTCAATTGCATTTGCAGGCGGTTTTGGGTATACTTAAAAAGTCAATTCTGCTGGAAGTTATGTCCCAGCGAAGGAGGAGAGAATGAAAGCGTGGCAAAAGAAGATAAACACTTCAAATTTGCGCTTCCCCGCTACTACAAACCTAAAAAGATTAATTTTTGCCTTCGGACGCTCGTCTAAAAGGCGAAATTTGCAAAAAAACGGCATTTTTGCCGGTCTAGGAGAAATTCTCTGAAATTTCTAAAAATTTTTAAAAAAGTTTGTAACAAATGCCTGACCTAGCCCCACTCAGTTACAGTGTTGGCAAACAAACAATCTGGTTATAGGCGTAGTGCCTATATGGTGCAATAATGTCATTTTTCTTGATATTTTTTGGAAAGAGGCCAAAAATGAAGAAAACAATCCTACTAAATCTGGTTGTGCTGCTGGTAACATCAGGTTTTGTATCGGCAGAAATCCGCCCGGTTCCATCATCCGCCTATCCTACCATTCAGGCAGCGATTGACGCAGCTTCCAACGGCGACACTGTTATTGTCGCCACCGGAACATACACCGGTACCGGCAACCGCGATATTAACTTCAAAGGCAAGAAAATAACCGTCTGCAGTACAGACCCCAACGACCCAAATATTGTCGCCGCTACGATTATCGACTGCAACACTTTGGAAGAATGGGGGGAGCCATCCCGTGGCTTTACCTTCAACCACCACGAAGACGCAAACTCGGTTTTGAGCGGTTTTACCATTACAAATGGCCGTGAATTCCAGGGTGGCGGAATTTTTTGCTGGGAAAGCAGTCCAACAATCAAAAACTGTGTTATCAAAAACAACAATGCACCGGATGGAGGGGGTGGAATTTACTGCTACTTAGCCAATCCAAAAATTATCAACTGTGTTATTAAAAACAACCATGCATGGGTTGGAGGGTGTGGAATTTGCTGCTGGAATAGCAGCCCAACAATTACTAACTGCACAATCACCAATAACACACTCTTAGAAGGCTGGAGCGAGGGCGGTGGTATCTACTGCTGTTCCGACTGGCACTCCTTCGGCCTCACAATTACCAACTGCACCATAACTAACAATACAGCTGGTTATGGCGCTGGAATATACAGCGATGGCGACAAGATAAGAATTGCTAACTGCAAGATAACTGGTAATATTGCCACAGAATGCGGCGGCGGGATATTCTCAAGACCTTTGGTGGGCCCCTCTGAGGTCAAGATTACCAACTCCGTCATTAACGGTAACTCAGCAGAATCGGGCGCCGGTGTTTATATCAATGAAGGCCGTACCAATATTACCAACTCTACAATAAGTGCCAACTACGCCACGGGCGAAGGCGGCG
>Ga0315294_10002442_pt1 | contig 20325 bp, 21 predicted proteins | sample YL17G13_40_MG_FD_203626 | JGI IMG/M metagenome (GOLD analysis project Ga0315294, IMG submission 203626) | Sediment microbial communities from Yellowstone Lake, YNP, Wyoming, USA - YL17G13_40 | ecosystem: Environmental > Aquatic > Freshwater > Lake > Sediment | place: USA: Wyoming | collected...
CGATAGCTGAGCATACGCTTGTACACAAAACCAATACTCCTATTTGTGAAACGCTGCGCGAGCTTGGCTGCGACCCGATGGGACTTCATTCTCTCAGCAGCTGCGTGTTGGCGGCTGAGGTGCTGCGGTTAAACGGAGAGGACGGACGAAAGATTGACCTCGGACTTGTTGGACAGGTTACCGAGGTGAACGCATCTGTATTAAAGGCCCTCTGTGCGGCAGGGACCATACCGGTTATTGCACCGATAGCGAAAAATAAGGCCGGCGCACGATTGAACGTAAACGCTGATACCGCTGCGGGCAAGGTTGCGGCGGCGATGCAGGCAGAAAAGCTGGTTGTCGTAAGCGATACACACGGTGTACTGACGGATATGAACGACCCGGACAGCCGGGTCTCAAGCTTGGATGAGCAACAAATCAAGGAAATGATTGACGCGGGTATTATTACCGACGCGATGTTCCCAAAGGTCGAGGCCTGCCTGACAGCGCTGGAGGGGGGCGTCAAAAAAGCGCATATCATTGACGGCCGAATAGAACATTCACTATTACTTGAAATCTACACCGACAAAGGCGTAGGTACGGAAATCGTTAAAAAGTAAGAGCACGCCATCGGCAGAGAAAAAACAAAAAATTATGACTACACAAGAAACGATAGATTTATTTGATAAATATGTTATTGCGAATTACCGGCGCCTGCCTCGGGTCATTGTCAAGGGACAGGGCTGTTATATTTTTGACGCTGACGGCAACAAGATACTGGATATGTTTCCGGGCTGGGCTGTCAGCGGCATAGGCCATTGTCACCCTAAGGTTGTTAAGGCGATACGTGCGCAGGCTGGGGAGCTTTTGCACATTGATAACACTTTTTACTCTGAGCCGCAGGGGAGATTGGCAAAATTGCTTAGCGAGCGGGCGTTCGGCGGCAAGTGCTTTTTCTGCAACAGCGGTGCCGAAGCCAATGAAGCGGCGCTGAAACTGGCACGGCTGCATGCCGGAAAGGGAAAATATAAATTCATCACTGCCGAGGGCAGTTTTCATGGGCGGACCTTCGCCACCGTTACGGCGACGGCCCAGCCTAAATATCACGAGGGTTTTCAGCCGCTGCTGCCGGGGTTTATCTATGTGCCGTTCAACGATATTGCGGCGATTGAAAAAGCATTCAATGAGGAAGTTGCAGCGGTTATGGTTGAGCCTATTCAGGGCGAAGGCGGAATAAATGTCGCGACCAAAGAATATCTGCAGGCAATCCGCCGGCTCTGCGACAAAAACGGCGCAGTGATGATTCTTGACGAGGTCCAGACCGGAGTGGGCAGAACCGGCAAATGGTTTGCATATCAGCATTTTGATGTTGTCCCTGATGTTATGACATTGGCAAAAGCGCTTGGCGGCGGCGTGTCGATTGGAGCGATGATGGCCAAAAAGGAAATCGCGGCCTGCCTGGTTCCCGGCAAACACGCATCAACTTTTGGCGGCAATGCCTTGGTCTGTGCAGCGGCCATTGCGGTTATTGAGGCCATAGAGGAAGAGAACTTGCTGGAAAATGCCGCTCGGCTTGGTAAATATGCCAGGGATAAACTCACCAAGCTGAAACAGAAGCATGATATTATCGACCACGTTCGCGGCATTGGGATGATGATAGGCATACAATTGAAAAGCTCAGGGATGAAAATAGTCGATAAGTGTTTAGAGAAGGGGCTGCGGATAAACTGCACCAATGATACTGTTCTGCGTTTTATGCCGCCGATGATTGTCAGCCGCAGCCAGATAGATGAGGCGATTGGCATTCTTGACAAGGCTTTAACTGAAAGTAAGTAATGAAAGATTTTCTTTCCATAAACGAGTGTACTGCAGAGCAGCTAAGAGAGCTGCTCAAGCTAAGCAGTGATTTGAAGAAGTTGTACAAATCAGGCGGTCGTGATTTGTGTCTTTCCGGCAAGACCCTGGCGATGCTTTTCGAAAAGCCGAGTCTGCGGACGCGGGTAAGTTTCCAGGTTGCGATGACCGACCTTGGCGGCAACGCGATTTACGTTAAGCCCGAAGAAATCGGCGGCATAGGTGAACGCGAGCCGATTAAGGATATAGCAAGGGTTCTAAGCCGGTATGTTGAATGTATTGTAGCGCGGACTTTCAAGCACCGCATGGTTACGGACCTGGCCGCTTTTGCAACAGTGCCTGTTATAAATGCCCTGACGGATTGGTGTCATCCCTGTCAGGCGATGGCTGACCTGCTCACTATTTCAGAGCACTTCAATAATCTGCGGGGCGTGAAAATGGCGTTCATTGGTGACGGCAACAACGTTGCACGCTCGCTGGCCTTTGCCTGTGCGAAGTTTGGTATGAAGATGACCATTGCTTCGCCGAAAGGCTATGAACTTGACGGCGAATCCATCGGTGAGGCAAATAAAATATCAGCAGGCGCCGTTACGCAGATAAATAACCCTGTCGAAGCGGTCGGCGGTGCTGATATTATTTACACCGATACATGGGTCAGTATGGGGCAGGAAAATGAAAAGCAGAAACGCCGGGCTGATTTTGCGGGGTTTGCGGTTGATGCGAAACTTTTGAAGTCCGCGCCGAAGGGTGCAAAGATTATGCACTGTCTGCCGGCTTATCGCGGCTGTGAGATTACCGATGAGGTTGTTGAGTCGCCCAATTCGATTATTTTCGACCAGGCCGAGAACCGCCTCCACTTCCAGAGAGCTCTGCTGAAAAAACTGATGAGCTGAACTATGACAACGCATAGGGTCATAATTGGCGATTCGAGAAAAATGACTGAACTGGCTGATAAGTCTATTCAGCTTGTTATTACATCTCCGCCTTACTGGCAGCTAAAGGATTATGGTAATGGATAGTAAATTGGTTTTTTTCTTTTCCCAAACCACCTTGCTAGGGATCGATGGTCGAGGAAATGTTAGCCAAGCCGCCAAAAAAGTAAAATAAGTGAATTTATGAAATCCTTCATAGTTGAATTCTGGTCAAAAATATTTAAGTGGTTGAGATTCGTATCTCCATTTCAATTGATACGAGCTCTATTTCCGAAAACAAGAGGAAAATATGGTTTTGTAGATATCTGGGTTTTGGGCAATTTGATTTTTTCGTTCCTGTGTCTGACAGTCTTATCAGCTCCCCAAATTCACTGGTGGGAGATTGCAATACTATGCTATGCAGGAGTTCGTATTTTCGAAGTCGTAATATATCAAATCAATGTTCTACTATTTGACGAATATAGAGCAAAAAAGGCAAATCAAAAATACGCCGTCCGAGGATTTAGAAGAATCGTTTTACTTCTTCTTCATAACTACATTGAGGTACTTTGTTGGTTTGCCTTGTTCTATCGTAATCTTGCTTTTCTGTTTGATAGTAGACATATTTCACTTGATTCTCTTGGTGGTTCTTTGTATTTCAGCCTTGTTACAATGTCTACCTTGGGTTATGGTGATATTATTCCTAAAGAGAGAGCGGGTTTGCTTCTCGTCTTTATGCAAATTTCAATTGGGATATTTATGGCCTTATTGATACTTGCAAGGTTTATTTCACTAATACCGAAACCAGAGACTCTTGATGAGTTTGAGTAACGGTGAAGGTCGAATATTTAGAATAATGGACGACGAATACCCTCCAGTTTACATCAGAGAATTCCCTGAGGTATTTGACAGGTTTACATTTGATTATCTGTTCAAAAGACTTTTGGCGGACGGTTAAGACAATGAACAAGCCAAAGACGTAATTCTGTACGATTGCGCCCTGAGTCTTTTAGTGATGCAGGAGAGATTAGATAACGGCTATTATCTGAAAATGAAGGCAGACGATGAGATAGCTCCCGACCTTCTGGAGTTGTATGTGGAGCATTTAATAAAACGTTTATTGGCGAAAAAAGGTGATGTGATTTTTTGTCTCTGCGTTCTCTGAGAACTCGGCGGTGCAAAATAATTATTCACCACAGAGAACGCCGAGGAACACAGAGAAAGATATAATTTAAACTTATGGAGCAGCGTGAATATGAAAGATTACGATGAGCTAACCGGCAAAGTTATCGGCTGTGCCATAGAAGTTCACCGCAACCTTGGTCCCGGTCTGCTGGAATCCGCGTATGAAAGATGTCTGTCGTTTGAATTATTAGCCAATAACATACACCATTGTGTTCAGAAAGAGTTGCCCATAAAATACAAAAGTATCGACCTTGATTGTGGTTACCGAATTGATTTATTGATTGAAGATAAATTAATCGTCGAACTAAAATCCGTCGAAAAGATTCTGCCGATTCATGAAGCTCAACTTTTAACATATATGAAACTGGCCGATATTAGTACAGGCCTTCTAATAAATTTTAACACTCCTCTTTTGAAGGAAGGTATAAAAAGATTTGTTTTATAACTCTCTATGTTGCTCTGCGTCTCTGTGGCGAGAAAAGTATTTTTAATTTTCTCGGAGGTCTCTTTTGTTGAAGTTAAAAAAAATTCTCATCGCCACAACCAATCCCGGCAAGATTGCCGAATTGACAGCTGTGTTGGGCGCTAATATCGAGTGGCTGGGACTTTCGCATTTCAAGGGAGTTGCTGAAATTCAGGAAGATGGCGCCACCTTTGCCGAGAACGCCCGCAGGAAATCGCTCGGCTATGCAAGAGCGACCGGCTTTTGGACAATTGCAGATGACTCGGGATTGATGATTGATGCACTTGGGGGTCAGCCGGGAGTAAAATCTGCAAGATTCTCCGGCGAAAATGAAAAAGCTTGTCCTGAGTTTATCGAAGGAAACAGAAAACTGCTCGACCATAAGAATATGACCAAAGCTTTGAAGCTGCTTGCCAATATCCCGCGAAAAAAACGAACGGCAAAATTTGTCTGCTGTCTGTGTTTGGCAAGTCCCGAAAAGGTCTTAATTGAAACTGAAGGGACTTTGGAAGGTGTTATAGCTGAAAAGGAAATCGGGGAGAACGGTTTTGGCTACGACCCGATTTTTTTTGTGCCGAAATTGAACAAAACCGTTGCGCAGCTGACTAGAGAAGAAAAAAATGCAATCTCGCATCGCGGCAATGCCATCAGAAAACTGAAGCCTTTGCTGGATAAGCTGTTAGAAACAGCCTGAAAGGGGGAGAAAATTGTTTTTGCTTGACATTTCTGGACCGTGCCCGTATTTGTCCATTTCGCCGTCAGGCGTGGCCGAGTCCACTAAATTTTATATCTGAAATCGCCGATGATAAAGTAAACCCCCCGCTGAAAGTGGGGGCTAAATATATTATGGCAAAGTCGCACAAATCTTTGGTAATTGTCGAATCACCTGCAAAGGCGAGAACGATAAATAAATATCTCGGTTCGGGTTTTGAGGTAAAGGCTTCGATGGGCCACGTCCGCGACCTGCCTTCAAAGGGTCTGAACGTTGATATAGAAAAGAATTTCGAACCGACTTACGAGGTTGTGCCCGGCAGAAGGCGCATAGTTGCTTCATTAAAAGCAGCGGCGAAGAATTGTGACAAGCTATATCTGGCCACTGACCTTGACCGTGAAGGCGAGGCGATTGCCTGGCATCTGGCGCAAATCCTTGGCGTCCCGGAGGAGAAGACATACCGGGTGATTTTCAATGCTATTACAAAGTCTGCTATAACAAATGCTTTTGCTGGGCCGGGCAAGCTCGATATGCACAAGGTTATGGCGCAGCAGGCCCGGCGGATTCTCGATAGAATCGTTGGTTATAAGATAAGTCCACTGCTGTGGAAGAAGGTTGCCAGGGGGCTATCGGCGGGTCGGGTGCAGTCCGTTGCCGTTAAAATTATTGTCGAAAGAGAAAAGGAAATCCGCGGTTTTAAGCCTGTCGAGTATTGGCTTATTCCGGCAGTTTTTACCACAGACCTGCAAGGCGATTATCACCGGCAATGGGTGGACTTTATTACGCCGAAAGGGCAGACGGATGTTCCCGGCACTGTTGCAGAACAGAACAAATGGCTGTTGGAGCACAATGCTTTTAAGGCTGAGCTGCACAAAGTCGGCGAAGAGAAGTTCACAGCATCGAATAAAGAACAAGCTGAGCGGATTCTTAATGCACTGAAGCAGGCGACGTTCAAGGTGGCTGACCTGCAAACCAGGGAATCCACATCCAGACCTTCGCCGCCTTTTATTACTTCGACACTTCAGCAGGCTGGGGCGAATAGGCTGGGTTTTGCGGCACAGAGGACCATGCGAGTTGCCCAGCAATTATACGAGGGCATTGATTTGGGCTCGATGGGAGCTTTGGGTCTTATTACGTATATGAGAACGGACAGCACCCAGCTTTCACCGGAATCAATCAAAGAGGCGCGAGATTATATCAGCAGGAATATAGGCGCAGATTACGTGCCCGAAAAAGCTAATGTTTACGCTTCGAAGAAGAGCGCTCAGCAGGCGCATGAAGCTATTCGTCCAACCGATGTTGACCTTACGCCTTCCGATATAAAGTCATTTCTCACCAGTGACCAATACAGACTATATGACCTGATATGGCGGCGGTTCGTAGCCTGCCAGATGGCACCTGCCAGGTGGGATGTAACCAATCTCAATATCATCGCTGAGACTTCCGCTGGGCCATGTTGTTACAGAACCATCGGCAGGGTGATGGCTTTTGACGGCTTTACCAGAATTTGGCCGACCTCATCGGACCAGCAGCAACTGCCTGCGATGAAGGTCGGACAGAAGCTTTCGGTTGTCGATATGAACGCTGAGCAGCATTTTACCAAGCCGCCGGCTCGATATACCGAGGCATCGCTGATAAAGGCGCTGGAGAAAGAAGGTATCGGCAGGCCGAGTACCTACGCAGCAATTATAAGCACGATTCAAGAAAGACGTTATGTTGAGCAGGCGGACAAAAAGTTCTACACCACCGACCTGGGAGAGGTGGTGACCGACAAGCTCAATGAATATTTCCCGAAGATAATGGATGTTGCTTTTACCCGTTACATGGAAGAGCAGCTTGACAAGATTGAGGAGCAGCACATTGATTGGATAGGCGTGTTGAGGGAATTCTACGGCCCATTCAGTCAGAGCCTTGATACGGCACTGGCGAACATGGAGCACGCCAAAGCGAAACTAGTTCCGAGCGAATATAAATGTCCCCGGTGCAGCCAGCCTCTTGTTTACAGGCTTGGCAAGAATGGGAAGTTTCTGAGCTGTTCAGCATATCCGCGTTGCAAATTTGCCTGCCCCTGTGATAGGGATGGCAAGATAGTTGAACAAAACAGCGAGTTCAAGTGCCACGTTTGCGACAAGCCGATGGTGTATAGGATGGGGCGATTCGGCCGATTCCTGGGCTGCTCTGATTATCCGAGTTGTAAAACTATTCTCAGGCTGGACAAAGAAGGCAAGGTCATACCGCCCAAACCACCGCCGGAGCCGACAGGAGTAAAATGTTATAAGTGTAAAGACGGTCAGTTGGTGGTCAGGCAGAGCAAGAAGGGGCCTTTTCTTGGCTGTAACAGATTCCCAAGGTGCAGAACTATTGTTAGTTACGAGAAATTGGACGATCTGAAGCGGTTGCAGTCGGCGGGGCAGTGGCCTCCTGAAACTCGGGAAGAAGCAGACAAAATTCTTGGCAGAAAAGGGGCAGGTAAAACCGCTAAGACCGCAACAAGCAAGAAAAACAAGGAGAACAAAGCTACGGCTGTTTGAAGTGGCGCCCGGGTCGTGGCAGCAAATGTGCGATGGGGATTGGTGTGCGTATCGGCCGGACTTGAATTTTTGATTGCTGTTTTCGTAGCATTTTGATATAAATCAGCGCGATATCCACCCAGACAATGTTGTTCGGAAGATCCCGGATTATGATTGGTAAAATAAGAAGAACTGTTACCTCGGTCCTGCCTGTTTCCAAACAACGAAAGGGGCAATGCGTTAGTTGCGGGGCATGCTGTAAACTGCCCTATATCTGTCCCTTTCTCAAGTACGCGCCGGATAGAAAGTCTTACTGTTCTATCTACACAATTCGCCCCCCAAATTGCAGGAAATACCCGCGAACCAAATCTGAGTTTGTAACTACAGAGACATGTGGTTATAGATTCGAGGAACAGTGAGTTTGGTCACAAAACAGGCCCCTTGTTCCTCGAGCCCTTGAAGGCTTGGCATTTTCTTTTTAGGGCCATTGCATCTAGGCCGTTCATTGTGCCGTTTTTCCAGCGAAAAGTTTCACTCCCCAAGCTGGTTCTACTTTTTTCTACGACAAATGAACAGTCGGCCTAGATGCAATGTGCTCTACTGTAAAAATTGCCGCCGGGCAAATCGCCAAGTCCTTAGAAGCTCAGTGTCGCCCCGAAGGTTGCCGATGCCAAACCATAAAGGAAAGCAACGACTATGGGCACTGAACTCGACCGTGTTCTCATTTTTCGAATCCTTCTTCAAAAGAGCGGTTTTGTTCTATTTTGCCTGGGCCGGCCTCATACGCAGAATTGTTTTATCGACTGCGTAATTCGTTTTATGGGGGGCAGAGGGGCCTTGGCTATTTTTCCTTTCGAATCGAGCAAGCTGCCTTAGCGAGTTGTTTTTTGCGCGGCGGAGTTTACTACTATGTCTTTTTAGAAAAGCTAAGGTGCCTGTTGCCATGAGACAAAAAGTTAAGGGCTCGGGCACATTGACTCCAGATTCACTTGAACCGTCGGGCAGGGCAATGACATGGGTTCCGATGCGAATGGAGGCAGTATTCAACTTGTCAACAACTTGTTCAAACAAAACGCCATTGTTTAGAGTGAGATTAATTCGGAGCCATTCGCCGGGGTTTATGCCGTTCTTAGACGTAGGTGAAACATCGCCGAAAGATAGTCCCGTGCTTGTCTCAAATGGAGGTGTGAGTGTCTGGCCAGCCGGGAGATTTTTAGGACCTTCGCCCTGAACAAAAGACGTTCCGGGCCCATTAGTTATGCCAGCAAAGCTCAAAATTGAGTCACTGTCGAAATAAATTTGCGAGACACAAGAAGCGATTGAGCTTTTGTTGTAGAACGTAAAATCTACCTGCTGTGGGCGTGGGCTGGAAACTTCGACATAGAAATTAAGGCCGGGGCTGTCATGATAATTGCCGCTGGTAGTGAAAATTTCAATTGGCTGTATGTAGCCGGCATGCGAGATGCTGACCGGCGTACTCAGCATGAAGAGAAAAACAAGGCTATGATAAAAAAGTTTTTTGCTTGTCATACACTGTTATCCTGCCGCAGTGTCGGTTTGTTACTATCGGCGCGGTGATATAAAAGCCTTGTCTTGTCAGGGGCGCCTTTTCTGCGGTTGTTTCTGTCAAGCAGTAAAAATTTTACGGTTTCAATTAGCGTTTTTATTTAGGGACCATTTTGATACTTTTCATACGATTCAATTTTTTAACTCTATTTCTATTAGTGGCGCCAAGCCACCCAGCGCCGGCAGGGACACCGGTGCTGGTTCGGATATCCTCCAATCAAGGTCATATTCACCAATAATGGGCCCATGACCAGGTGCCATCGTCTGAAGCCAGCTTAAAATGAGTCATAGTGCTTTTCTATGGTGTCGCCGGCTAAAGACCGCACAACACTTGTCTGGTCCAAAATAAGACTAAAGGCGTCCTTGCCCCTCCTGGATGTTCAATCGCACAAGCTAGAGCATATGCCCTATCTCCTGCGACGCATATTCGCCGGGACATGTGCTTGCTTTTGAGCCAATGCCGGCTTTTCCCCCTTGGGAACCCATCTATCACCCATCCCCATAAAACATATTGTTCCTATGCTGTTCCTCCGCTTCTTATCTTAATTCTGAGTTTGGCTGTCAGTTTTTATGTAGATTGCTTTTTGCTCTACGCCGGGTCAAGACCGCCAATCCGCCGATGATCAGCAATACCCCCGTTGTCGGCTCGGGTATCGGCTCAGGGACCGGAAAGTCCTCTGGTTTAGGCGGTTCAGGTGGTCCCGGAGGTCTAAACTTGGGAGGCCTTCTACCACCACCGCCACCGCCGCCTTGCTGGCTATAATCTGCGCCGCTTGCAATCAAACCACCGCCGGGCGCACTTTGTGACGTCCCTTCGGTAATCAGAAATTCATATTTTACTCGCTCAAATACCGCGATGATGATTTTCGGAGCATCGAGGAATGCAACGGTGCTGTTTGCAGTGGGGTCACTGACGTCCCCCAGCCAGTAAACAAATTGGTAGCCCGGTTCTGGGACCGCGGTCAGAGCAACCTCGGTGTTGAGGTCGAAGTAATAAACCCCTGTGACCGGAGTTATCGAACCACCATTAGGCGGTGTTTGCTGAAGTAAAAGTGCAGTGCCGTCTGCTTGGCAGTATGCTGGCTCAAGCAAACCAATTACACCAACCACGATTACCAATACCACTGTTTGCCATCCATGGACTGTTAAATTATTGCTTTTCATCATCCCCCAACCTGCCATAAAACTTAATTGTGCGAATGGATTCGTTGTTGCCGAGCAAGCTTTCTCTGTCTTCTCAACAGGATTGCGCCACCGATACCAAGCAGTGTGAGCACATTGGGCTCCGGGGTCGGAACAGCCGGGATGTCATCGCTCCTTGTCATGGTGTATGTTCCCTTGACCCAATCTTGGTTACTGCTAAGCGTCAAAAACCACGAATGCTTGGTAGCAGATAAATAGCCTCCTTCGAACTCCCAGATTCCTTTTGTGTATGAGGCGTTAAAATATCCATCGGTTGACGTGATACCACCGGTCAGATCATCTTGCGAACCGATGCTTGTTTTATCAACGTCCAAAGGTTTTTGTTCGAGGCCGAGTATGGCGAAATAATCGATTGCTGATTCGGCGTACTGGTCGCAGAATATCTGATACGCGTAGATATATCGGCCGGTACCGGGAGTTGTGAACCCTTCGGCTTGGAACTCATTTCCGTTGCTCCCCTGCGTGTCGTAAACAGCAAAATCTATGTACCCAAATAGGGCTTTGCCGCTATTTGCAAATTCGTAATAACTGGTACTACCCGAGTAATGAGAGCTCGCGGGTAAAATTGTCGCGGTTGTGTTTTGCACAAGCAACGTTGCAGCAAAGAGCAGGCTGCTCAGAATAACTTTTCGTGCCACCATCATTTTTGTCCTCCCCCGTGAGGAACTATCCCCCACTTATGTTTTGAAAAAAATTACCTTCATCTGTTTTTCGAAGCACTTAATGGATTTACCGCTTGCGAATAACAGCCATTACACCTAATCCGAGCAGGGCAATTATCGTCGGCTCAGGGATGCAGATCGTGTCCGCAGAGACGTAGTTTATATTTGAAGCGTTGCTGTGAATGTTCAAGGCCATCTCTTCTGTAAAGGGGTTAGGCACGATCTTCCAGCCGATATTCAGTATCCGCCAGCCATCAACTGTGTTTGTTATATTACGGCCCAGCTCAGTAACGACTCCCCCCGGATAGGGCGATATTATTGGCTCCATCAGCTCGCCACGGAATTCCATTTCAACCCAAATTTCCTTGTACTCGTTTGGTATTGGTATGTTAGGGATCTGCAGGACTAAGGTAATTTCCGCCCCACACCAAACACCTGGCCGGCCAAGAAACTGTGGATACCATCCCGGCTGAAAGCCGAGAAACCCGCCTGTGGCATCGATAAATGCAACTGACTGCTCAAGATTATTGGAAATCTCCGGTGTTGCTGGGTTATCGCCTGTATTGAATGTCCATTCCTGATAAGTAGAGCCCGGTGCACCTCGCCAAGGCGGCACCACAATGCTTGCACCTGCATTTTGCAGGAGCAGCATGCCTGCGAGCAGCACAACTAGTGCAACAACTTTTTTCTTAATCTTCATTTTCTAACCCTCCTGCGTGAAGGGCAATTTGCCCCACGTGTTACTTTGTACGAAGATTTTAAATTAATCGCCTTTCTGCCAAACCTAATATTCACACAAACAAACTTTCACACCTGGAAGTCGTTAACCTCCTTGTGGAAAACAAACCTCCTTGTAGGAAATCAACATCCTCGTGGGAAACCACTGTCATTTGCCAGCTGGGTTTCGCGCTGCAACCTTGCAACCTGGAGTGCCGCAAAAAAGCACTCCAAATAATGCAGTCACACCCCTAGCTTGCCTGTGGCCGCTGACAAACCGCGATTGCATCCTCCTTTATGCCATCGCTTCGTATCAGCTTACCGGGTAAAGATCCTATGCTGACCAACTGGTGTTACGCAGTTGACAGGTTGGGATTTACGCGGCTGCCGCCGCTGTCGGCGCTAATACTTCCTGGTCGTCAGTCACTAGCTCGCTATGGTATATCCGGCCCACGGAAACTGCTTTGGAGCTGGGGCTCTGGCTATGTCTTTTGCTGGTGTCGATATAAGCCCACTCAAATAGCACTGCAGCGAGCAGCGAACCAAAGATTCCAAATCCTTTCATTAGTTTTTTCATGTTTATCTTCCTTACCTTAAAAAAATTACCTTCATCTCTTTTCAAATCACTTAACAGACTTTCGTCTCCGAGTAAGAACCATTAAACCTAATCCGAGCAGAGCAATTGTCGCCGGCTCAGGGATGCAGATTGTATCCGCAGAGACGTAGTTGATATTTGCACCGTCACCGGGTCCGTAAACAATGTTCAAGGCCATCTCTTCTGCAAAGGGGTTAGGCACGATCTTCCAGCCGATATTCAGTATCCGCCAGCCGTCAACTGTGTTTGTTATATTACGGCTCAGCTCAGTAACGACCCCCTCCGGAATGGGCGATATTATTGGCTCCATCAGCTCGCCACGGAATTCCATTTCAACCCAAATTTCCTTGTACTCGTTTGGTATTGGTACGTTAGGGACCTGCAGGACTAAGGTAATTTCCGCCCCACACCAAACACCTGGCCGGCCAAGAAACTGTGGATACCATCCCGGCTGAAAGCCGAGAAACCCGCCTGTGGCATCGATAAATGCAACTGACTGCTCAAGATTATTGGAAATCTCCGGTGTTGCTGGGTTATCGCCTGTATCGAATGTCCATTCCTGATAAGTAGAGCCCGGTGCACCTCGCCAAGGCGGCACCACAATGCTTGCACCTGCATTTTGCAGGAGCAGCATGCCTACGAGCAGCACAACTAGTGCCGCAACTTTTTGATTCGCCTTCATCATCCACCTCCTCCGTATTAATAAACTTTCAAATCTCACCTCAACAAAACTGCGATCGTTTACTTATTGGTGCGCGCAGAATCTCCACACGCTTATTCTTGAGCTTTCTTACCCTGAGGGCTTCTGTCCCCTCATGTAGCAGTTTAGCTTACGCCGAACCGCCTTTTGTACAAATGCACGCTATAATGTGTGCAGGATGTACAAAAATTCCCTTGAGTTTTCCCCACCCAATTTAGATAGGTAGTAAAAGACAAATTAAAACTAGATAAAAATCTCTAAGAAGCTAAACGAGATAGAATCATACTGATGAGTTTTCTCACAGCCCCCAAGCTGTACAGGTATTTAACCAGATTGCATTCAAAAGGTCAAGTCTTTTTTTAAAAAAAATTTCCCCAGAGGCGGGAGATTCTGGACCAATTACTGCCAATGCGGGTTTAGGGGCTTATAAAGGGCAATTGCAGCTAAAAGGACAAATGAAAATTTTCTGCAACAATCCAACTTTGTGGTGAAAAAAAGTCCGTGCTGCCTGCCTGGCGTTTGTTGCGTTGACGTTTTTCTGCGATAGTGTTTGTGGCAAGAGCCCTATAAAACCCGCCTCATTTGGGGTTTTTACCGATGCGAGGCTTGGTCTTTGGTTTTAACTTATCCGGTTGTTTTCTTAACAGGTTTTTCCCGCACGAATCGGCTAATATTGCGAATTGCCTGCCGAAGACGCTGTTCGTTTTCCACCAGCGCCACCCGCATGTAGTTCTCGCCGTTTTCGCCAAAGGCCCTGCCGGGAGCAATCGCGACCTCCGCATATTCCATCAGGTCCATCGCGTAGTCGATAGTGCCTTTGCCCTTGGAATGTTCTTGCGGCACTTTCGCCCATACGAACATTCCGGCTCGCGGTTTTTCCACTTCCCAGCCGATTCTTGCAAGGCCGTCGCATACTACATCACGCCGCGACCGGTATATCTCGTTCTGAATAGCTATATCCTTGTCGCAATTCCGCATTGCGATTATGCCGGCTATTTGTATCGCCTGGAATATTCCGTAATCATAGTAGCCTTTTATTGTGGCCAGGTGATTGATCATATCTTTGTTGCCCGCAGCAAAGCCGATACGAAAACCTGCCATGTTGTAAGGCTTGCTCATCGTGATAAATTCGACACCGACATCCTTTGCACCTTTAGCTGAAAGGAAGCTCGGCGCCTTGTATCCGTTGAAACAGGTTTCTCCGTAGGCGAAATCATGGATAACCGCTATGCCGAATCGCTTTGCCAGGTCCACAACAGGTTCAAAAAAACCGTCGTCAATTGTCTCCGCCGTCGGATTGTTGGGATAGTTCAGGATAAGCAGTTTAGGCTTCGGATACTGATGCTCGCAGACCATGGCGATGGTGTTGATAAACTTTTCATCGTTGCCCAATGGCACTGTTATTACATTTGCTCCCGCTAGAACGACACCATAGCTGTGTATTGGAAACGCAGGGTCCGGTACAATCGCCGAATCCCCATGCCCTAACATTGCCAGGCACATGTGGCTGAAACCTTCCTTTGAGCCTATACAGGCCAGCACCTCCGTTTCCGGGTCCAGCTGTACATTCCAGTTGCGCTGGTATTTTTTCGCCACTTCCGCCCGCAGGTTCTTAATACCTCTTGATGCACTGTACCGATGATTGCGCGGGTCCTGGGCCGCTTCGCAGAGCTTGTCGATAATGACTTGCGGAACGGGGTCAGAGGGGTTGCCCATGCCCAGGTCGATAATGTCCGCACCCTGCTGACGCTTGGCCAGTTTCAAAGCGTTCAATCTGGCAAACAAGTAGGGTGGCAGACGCGTTATTCTTTCCGCCGGCTCAATCTTAAAGTCCATGATTACCTCGTCACTTAAAAGCCCGCTTTTTCGGGAATTTTATCGGGGTTTATGGTTATTGTATCGCCTCAGTTAATCTTTGGCAAAAACTCAATATCTATATTATCGGCTTCCTGCGAATTTTTCGAAAAAAAAATAAAGGGGTTTCTTCTAACGTCGGCTGCGCCTGGCCCTAAAAGGGTTAGATTGGGCTGATAAAAAAAGCGGGTCCCAGCGAGGAACCCGCTTTGCATTAGTCTGTTAATCGCTTGGGCTTAGTACATTCCGCCTCTGGGTGGCATTGCCGAGGGTTCCTTTTTCTCAGGAATCTCGCTGACTATCGCGTCGGTTGTCAGCAGCAGCGAGGCAATTGAGGCCCCGTTCTGCAGTGCGGCCCTTTCGACCTTTGTCGGCACAATCACGCCGAACTCAATCAGGTCGCCGTATTCCTTGCGGAGTGCATCGTAGCCGAAGTTCTTTTTCTTGCTCTCCAGAACCTTCTGGGCCACGATTGAGCCATCAAGGCCGGCGTTCTCAGCGATTTGCTTAATCGGGGATATTACCGCCCTGCGGATGATATCGACGCCGACTTTCTCATCGCCGACCGTTTTGATTTTATCCAGTACCGGCAGGGCCCTGAGCATCGAGACTCCGCCTCCGGGCAGGATGCCTTCTTCTACCGCCGCTCGGCAGGCGTGCATTGCGTCCTCTACGCGGGCCTTCTTTTCCTTCATTTCAGCTTCGGTTGCGGCGCCCACCTGTATCTGCGCTATGCCGCCCGCCAGTTTAGCCAGTCTTTCCTGCAATTTTTCGATGTCATAGTCGCTGGTGGATTTTTCGATTTCGGATTTAACCTGCTCGATTCTGCCCTTGATGTCCTTGGCATTGCCGGCCCCTTCGATGATGGTGGTGTTGTCCTTGTCGATGGTAACACGTTTGGCCCTGCCGAGCTGGTTCAGTTCTATGTTCTCCAGCTGGAGGCCCAGGTCTTCAAATATGGCCTGACCTGCGGTCAAAACGGCGATGTCGCCGAGCATGGCTTTTCTCCTGTCGCCAAAACCGGGGGTTTTCACGGCCGCTACCTGCAGCACGCCGCGGAGTTTGTTGACGACCAGTGTGGCCAGTGCTTCGCCTTCGACATCCTCGGCGATAATCAATAGAGGCCTGCCCTGTTTGGATACCTTCTCAAGCAAAGGTACCATCGATTTTATCGAGCTGATTTTCTTTTCGTATATCAGGATGTATGGCTTTTCCAGCACAACGGTCATATTTTCCAGATTATTGATGAAGTGCGGGCTGAGATACCCCTTGTCAAACTGCATGCCTTCGAGCAGTTCAACGGTTGTTTCAAGCGACTGGCCCTCTTCGACGGTTATGACGCCGTCTTTGCCCACCTTGTCCATGGCCTCGGCCATCTTTTTGCCGATTTCGGCATCCTGGTTTGCCGAGCAGGTCGCCACCTGTTCGATTTGTTTGCCGGACTCGATGGGCGTGCTCATCCTTTGAAGCTCTTTTACAATCGCATCGACGGCCATATCGATGCCGCGCTTTACCTGCATCGGGTTGGCGCCGGCGGTGATGTTCTTGAGGCCCTCAATGAAAATACTCTCGGCAAGGATTGTCGCGGTGGTTGTTCCGTCGCCTGCCACGGTCGATGTCTTTGAGGCCACTTCCTTGACCATCTGCGCGCCCATATTCTCGTAGGAATCTTCCAGCTCGATTTCCTTGGCTACGGTGACCCCGTCTTTAGTGACGGTAGGCGAACCATACGATCTTTCCAGAATGACATTCCTGCCGCACGGCCCAAGTGTAATCTTTACCGCCTTGGCAAGTTTACGCACACCTTCTCTGATGGCTGCGCGTGCGTCAGTACCATAAGCAATTTTTTTAGCTGCCATTTGTTTCTATCTCCTTCTTATTGATTACTGTTTTCCCGGCGGATTAAATTCTCCAGCCGTGATAAATTTCGCAATACTATTCTATTACGGCCATGATATCCGACTCATCCATAATCAGATACTCTTTGCCGTCAATTTTTATCTCCGTCCCTGCGTAGCTCGTGAAAAGCACCAGGTCGCCTTTTTTCACGGACATCTCCTTGATTTTTCCGTTGTCAAGCATCTTGCCTTTTCCGGCGCTGACTACTTTTCCTTTTTGGGGTTTTTCTTTAGCGGTGTCGGGCAGGACTATTCCGCCGGCGGTTTTGCTCTCCGCCTCGATGCGCTCGATAATCACCTTGTCTGCCAATGGTCGAATCTTCATTTGTTCTTACTCCTTATAAAAGAATTTGTTGTTGATTATTTTTTTCTCTCCGCTTTGCCGCGGGCCGTCCCGCAAAACTATCTGTCCGCGAAGATGTCGCTGGCGTATTTTTTCACAAAAAGTCTGTTCAGAAGCTGCTGCAAAATATCCATATCAACAGGTTTGTAGACGACGGCGAAGACATCCAGACCAAGCGCCTTGCGGAGTACCGCTTCATCAACCTCGCTTGTCAGCATTATACACGGCAGCAGCGGGTAATCCATTCGAATAATCTTTATTGTTGCCAGCCCGCCGCGCCTTTCACAATCCATATCTATAATTGCGGTGTGAATCCGTCTTTGCCTGATGACGCTGACAAATTCGTCCGCACTTTCCGCCACCAATAGATTAACGCCTCTTGGCCTGAATATATCACGCAGCGCCACAGGCCAGGCCCAGTCGGCGTTACTTGCCAGCACGTTTATCTCCTCAAATCGTGATAAGTTCGACATCATAGCTAATACTTACGTGCAAAAATTGTGCCAGATAGGCTGTCTTGAGGGTGTATTTGCATAACTTGTTATTCTAAGGCATGTTACGTTATATGGGCGGTTTTTGCTCTATCTGGCAAAATTGCAGCCCGCCCCCATTTCCCTGCCACCCTGACAGACCCCCGTCTTCTGTCTCCTTTTCATTTAGCCCACAGCACTGCTGTGGGTTATTCCCGCGTGAGGTTCACTTAAACCTTTTTCAACGTCCGTCGTCTGGACGTTTGTATTTAGCCTCGGCCTCTGGCCGGGGGTGCACGCTTACCTTAGTTCGAGAGAGTTGCTGTCTCAATCCGAAAGCCCACCGGCCTGTCCTGCTTGCCCTGCGAAGCCCGTTGGGACGAAGTAGGGTCGGAATCTCCGACCAACGACTTTGCCTCCCTTTAAATTCTTCAAATGTCTTCTTAATAAACCTGTATGATTGCTTCTTCGCCTCTTTCCCGCTCGCTACCCCAAACCGCTGCTCCGCAATATACACACCGCTTTTCCTGCTTGGCTTGTTGGCACCTTGGTCGTGATGAAAAAACGTATGGCGTAGAACTAAGTGGTTAACCCACGCAATTTATAGCTTTCCCCCAAAGGTATCAGTTATGATTGCGCTTTCGCCAGCCATCCTTTTTGCTCAAGGACTTTCCATGCAATACGAATATGTTCCTCTTGAAACATCCGTTTACGGTCGTTCCATGCATAGGTTTTAGCTATAGCATCATCTACTGTTATGGCATGTTCGCGAGTAGCTACCCAATGAACAGTAGCGAGTAACTCCATACCAAAAGGAGTTTCAAAACCCTCAATCAAATTTACCACCCGGTCAAAATGTTTTCTTGTGTTAACATTATTCTTTAAGAAAGTTTCTGCTTTCTCAGCTGCTTCAGGATGTAACTCAACTTGTATGTCTGGCTTGTCCTCTGCATCTCCATAGCCCGTAATAAAGTGTCCCTCAATATGGCTGAGAACATGACGGAGATTTTCAGCATAAGGACCATAAAGAGCCTTTTTGTATTTAAGTCGCAGTGGTTCGCCTGATTCCTGCATAAAGTACAACAGCTTGTGAATTTCCAGCAAAGATACGAATGGATCCATAACAGCTGCCAAATATCTCCGCATAAGACCCAGTAGCGATGCTCTGCCGACAGTCATTCTTGGCACCACTTTTTCTTTGACCATCACCTCTGCCTCAGGTGCTCCTGTAGGCTCGTAGAGCAACACATTAACATTTGCCAAAGTTTCAAAAGCATTCTCTATAATCAGCCTGACTTGTTCCCAGTTCAATCCACCTAGACCACAACCCAAAGGCGGAATCGCGATAGAATGAATATTTCTCTGTCGTACTTCCTCTATCAAAGCTTTCAGTCCGGACTCAATGTCCTCTATCCGACTTTTTCCTTTCCAGTGGCGCTTTGTGGGAAAATTGATTACATATTTGGGATTCTCAAGACGATTCAGATCAAGAATAAGCATCATACCCGGATGTAACTGTTTTTTGTCGCAGGCGGACTTATAGACCTTGGAGTTTTCTGGGAAGGCTTTAGAGAATTGCAAAGCAATTCCCCGTCCCATCACACCCATACAATTGACGGTATTTACTAAAGCTTCAACATCAGCTTTAAGTATGTCGCCTTGTATTAACTTGATCATGTTTATTTCCTTATGGTCTCTAATAATACCAGCTTGGTTCAACCGACACAAGAGATTGGTTTTCCTTAGTCAATTTCTCAATTACATTCTGTCGAACAATATTATTGTGTACGCCGATCTTCTCCACCAGTTCCCATGGAAATGATTCATAGATCAGAAACTCTGCCTGTTTTCCTTCTCGAATTTTTGTATCCCGCCAATCTGTTGCTGCCACTGCCGTCCAATCAACTTTGTTAAATTCGTTCGCATCATTATAAAAGTTAGCGATTCGTTCTCCAGCATTCCGGTCGGAAAAAGCCCAACGAACCTTGTGTTTTTCTGCCCATTGAATCGAAGCCATTAAATCAGCCTGCAAATGAACAATCGGACATTGGCCTTCACGATAATCAATATCCGGATGGTTGCCCATATACAGAATATATAGCATAATTGAACGAGGGCAGAAATAGAACGGTACATATTCTCCAACCCTTGTTCTCGGATGGCATTCTACTTCCAGTTCTTCCAGCCTTCGCTTCTTAATCTTCGACATTCCGACAATTTCACAATCCAGACCAAGCTTGAGCCGCTTTGTGTCAGACCATATCACCTTATCACTCAAGATACCCTCAAGGTTGTTGATGTGCGTAATATGATATATCTTCTGATGTCTTGGTATTTCAGGCATATTAAAAAACCATTACCGAATTTTTATACGCTATTCAGTTAATCTTATTTATCAGGGACAGTCACCGTTTTTTATCAACATGCCATAATTCCTGTTTTTCTTATTTTACAATTCTACCCCTCCCCTCCCCGTTTTCAACAAATAAACCTCGTCTTTCGTAGCGCACCTGTCCTGAGCAGCTTGTGGTGAGCCTGTCGAACCAGGTCGAAGGAGCGCAGATCCTCGCATGTCGTTGGCGGGGACCCATCCTCAACACCAGTTCCCTTCACTCAAAAACCTTACATTCTTAATGTTAGTGCACTATATAAGTATATACGCATATACTTATATGGCCCTGCAAAACCTTTTTTATGCACTGC
>Ga0315294_10002443_pt1 | contig 20320 bp, 17 predicted proteins | sample YL17G13_40_MG_FD_203626 | JGI IMG/M metagenome (GOLD analysis project Ga0315294, IMG submission 203626) | Sediment microbial communities from Yellowstone Lake, YNP, Wyoming, USA - YL17G13_40 | ecosystem: Environmental > Aquatic > Freshwater > Lake > Sediment | place: USA: Wyoming | collected...
GGCTGGCGGAGGGCGTGCAGCAGATGTCGGCCCGCATCGCTGAAGCGGCGACCGGGCTTTCCCTGTTTGTGGCGGCCCTGGTGGTCACGGCCGCCTTTGCCCTGCTCTATACGCTGGGCAACCGCTCGTCGCCGTACTACGCCGCCGGATGGATTGCCATACTGGCGGCACTGGGCCTCGTGCACTGGGGCGCGTTCTTCTGGATCCAGAAGCGGCGGGCCAGGGCGGGCCTGCCCCTGGTCGAGGCCAGGCGACCCGGCCTGGGGCGCATCGTCGTGCTCACAGCGGCCCTGGGCCTGTATATGGTCGGCGGATGCCTCCTGATGGCCTTCCTCGACGCCTACAGCCTGTATCGGTTCGTCCTCATCGTGCCGTTCGGCGTCCTTTACGGGTTGGCCTGGGGCGCCTACGGCCTCAAGATGCGCCAGTGGGAAGACGTCATCCAGGGCCTCGCCCTGTGCGCCATCACGGGCATCCTGGCCGCCGACGCGCGGTTTCCGCCGGAAGTATGGCTGACCCTCTTCGCCTTCTGCTTCGTGCCGAGCGGACTCGTCAAGCATCTGCGATGGCGCCGGTGGGTGCGATCGCTCCAGCAACCCGGGAGGGAGCCCGCAGCCGTGGGGGTGCGGCCATGACGCCCTGCCCTCCCGGTAACGCCGATTCGTTGGATCCCCTCATCCACGAATCGTCGCGACTCGTAATCGTGTCCGTGCTCAACGAGTGCCAGGTGGCAGACTTCAACTTCCTCCTGGGCACGACCGCCCTGACGCGCGGCAACCTTTCGACGCACATGGCCCGGCTTGTGGCGGCGGGCTACGTCCGGGAGACCAAGGAGTTCGTCGACCGCAAGCCGCACACCGAGTATCGGCTCACCCCCGCCGGCCGCGCGGCCTTCAGGCGATACCGCGACGCCTGGCGGCGGCTGACGGCAGGCGGGTCGTAAGACAAAATATCGTGGAAAGCCGCCGCCCGGCCGACCTAGAATACCGCCCGGCAACCACATCCGTGGGGGGGGCAGCCGCCCAGGAGGCGTCCGAACCCATGAAACGCCCGCTTCTTGCCGTTCCGCTCGTCCTTTCGTTGCTCGCCCTGGCATCCCTGGCGTTGTGCATCGCCCCGGCGGTCGCCCAGGCGACGCCGGCTGCGCCTTCGAAAGCCGCGCCCGCCGGCAAGGCCGCAACGCCCGTCCTCCGCAGCAGCGGCGCTGCCGCTGCGGAGGGTGGAAGCGCCGCCGGGCCCGCATCGCCCGGCGCGGCCGCCGCGCCGGCCGCCGCCACCGCCGACGCCGCCTCGGCCGACCTGGTGCGCCTGGCCGACGACGTGGCCAAGGACGTCGAGGCTATCCGCGGCTGGAAGTTCAAGCAGCCCGTCACCAAGCAACTCGTCACGCCCGAGCAGACGCAGGCGTGGCTGGAGAAGGAGATCGCGCGGCAGGCCCCGCCCGACCTCATCGCCCGCAAGCAACTGTTCCTGCGGACCGTGGGCCTCCTGCCGCCCGACTGCGACCTCAAGAAGACGTTCCTTTCGCTCATGGAAGGCCAGGTGGCGGGCTACTACGACACCGACGCCAAGGTCCTCTGCATCGTCAAGCGCGACAGCGTCAAGCGCGCGGGCCTGGTGGCGCGGGTCATGCTCGCCCACGAACTCACGCACGCCCTGGACGACCAGCACGCGGACCTGGCGAAGTTTCTGGAGACCCGCATCGGCCAGAGCGAAGACGGCGACCTGACCGCCGCCTCCATCCTGGAGGGGTCCGCCACGGCCCTCATGATGCGGTACATCCCCCGCCTGCAACTGTCCGGCGCACTGGACCTGTCGGAACTCCTCGCGTACAACAAGGAGGAGGAAGAGCACAACCGGCAGTTCTTCGGCGCCCCGCGGTACTTTTCATCCTTCCTGGCCACGTACATATGCGGGATGAATTTCCTGGCGCGCGGCAACGTCCTGGCGCTCATGCGGGGCGACAAGGATGTGGGCAACGAGGTCCTGGCGGCCATCAAGGACTCGCCGCGATCCACCGAGCAGATCCTCCATCCCGAGAAATACTGGGACGCCGCCGCGCGCGACGAGCCGGTCCTGGTGTCCGATGAGGACGTAACGAAGAGGCTCTCGCAGGACGGCCGCGTGGTCGTCCACGCCGACACCGTGGGCGAAATGCTCTGCGCCATCCTGACGATGCCGAAGGACACGAAGCCCGACCCGGCCCTCATGGCGACCTCGGCGCACTGGACCAACCCCGCCGCCGCCGGCTGGGGCGGCGACCGGGTTTACCTCCTCGCCGTCGGCCCGAGCGCCGAGGAGGCCCGCAAGACCCTCAAGGACCCGCGCGCCGTCTGGCTCACCTTCTGGGACACCGAGAAAGACCGCGACGAGTTCCTCCAGGCGTACGAAGCCCTGCCCATGGCCGGGCGCGCGGCCGCCAGGATCGGCAGCCTGGGGGCCGCGTTCTTCTACGGCTTCACCGAGGCCGAGCGCCAGGCCATCCAGACGAAACTCGAAAAGTCGCCGCCCAGGATGACCCGCGACTCCAAGCCCTGGTCGCCCTGGGCCATGTAAAGAAAAGGGGGAACCGGGAACAGCGGCTGTGTTTCTTTTCAAGCATTTTTTGGTAGTGGCGGCGACCATAAGCAATCGTTCCTAACAAGGGAACCGGAACGAGCCGCGAGCCGCTAGCGGAAGCCCCACAGTGGTTTTCCCGTTCCCTGGCCTGCCCGCCGTAGTTCCGGCTTGCCGGAACGAAGGCGGGTTCCCCGTTCCCTGTTTTCCGTTCCCTGTTCCCTGTTCCCGCCTTTGTTGCTATCATATCCTGACTTTGCTGCCGCCGCGGCAGCCCGTATGAACAACGAGCGCGAGAAAGGCCATGGCCATCGCCATCCGCACCGACATCGCGTACCAGCAGTGCATCGGCCAGGGATGCGGCGCGCGCTTCAGCGTCGAGGAGCCCCTGTTCGAGTGCCCCAAGTGCGGCGACCTCCTGGATGCGCGCTACGACTGGTCGCGCGCCGCGCTGCCGAAGCACCTGAAGGACTTCGAGGCCAAGTGGGCCCGGCAGGACGACCCGCTGGCCTTCTCGGGCGTGTGGCGGTTCCACGAACTGCTGCCCTTTGCCGGGCGCGAGCACATCATGACGCTGGGCGAGGGCCGCACCATCCTCCAGCGGGCCGACCGCGTGGCCGCCTTCGCCGGCCTGGCGCCGGGCCGCCTGTTCCTCCAGTACGAGGGCCTGAACCCTTCGGGGAGTTTCAAGGACAACGGGATGACCGCCGCCTTCAGCCACGCCCGCCTGGCGGGCGCCACCCGTGCGGCGTGCGCCTCCACCGGCAACACCAGCGCCTCGGTGGCCCTGTACTCGGCCGTCGACGGCCGCGTGCCGGCCGTGGTCCTGGTGGGCAGCGGCAAGATCGCCTACGGCAAACTGGCGCAGGCCCTGGACTACGGCGTGCGGGTCATCCAGGTCCAGGGCGACTTCGACGCCTGCATGAAGCGCGTCAAGGAGGTCGCCAGGGAACTGAAGATTTACCTCATGAACAGCCTGAACCCCTTCCGCCTGGAGGGCCAGAAGACCATCATGTACCGCATCCTGGAGGGCCTCCGGTGGGAGGTGCCCGACTGGGTGGTCGTCCCGGGCGGGAACCTGGGCAACTCCTCGGCGTTCGGCAAGGCGTTCCAGGAACTGGTGGAGACGGGCCTCATCCAGCGCCCGCCGCGACTGGCCGTCATCAACGCCGCCGGGGCCGACACGCTCTACCGCCTCGTGAACGAGGAGCGGATCGCCTGGAACGGCGGCCGCGTGGACGAAGGCCGCATCGCCGCCTTCTACAGCCAGATGGATGCCGAGAACCGCCGCGCCAAGACCCTGGCCTCGGCCATCGAGATCAACCGACCCGTGAACCTCAAGAAGTGCCTCCGGGCGCTGGAGTGGACCGGCGGCCTCGTGGAGAAAGTCACGGACCAGGAAATCCTGGACGCCAAGGCCCAGGTGGGCGCGGGCGGGTTCGGCTGCGAGCCCGCCTCGGCCGCCAGCGTCGCGGGCGTCAAGAAACTGCGGGCGGCCGGCGTCATCGGCAGGGACGAACGCGTGGTCTGCGTCCTGACGGGCCACGCCCTCAAGGACCCGCACGCCACCGTGGCGTATCACACGAAAAAGGAAGGCGAACTGGCCGAGGCGTACGGCGATTACGGCATCCGCACGGCCGCCCACGCCAACCGGCCGATCGTCGTCGAGGACAACCTGGAGAAGATCATCGCGGCGATCCAAGCCTGACGAATCGCGCCGCGCACCATCCTGGTTAGCCGCCCTGCTTGTCGGAGACCCGACTGGGCGGGCAGGGCGCGTTTGCGACGCAACGTATACACATTCGAGGAGCAGCCAATGATACACGTGGTCATCTCCGGCGCCGCCGGCCGCATGGGCCGCACGCTCGTGCGGCTGGTGCAGGAATCGCAGGACCTGAAACTGGTAGGCGCGGTCGAGGCCCCCGGCCACCCGTGCCTCGGCAACGACGCGGGCCTCCTGGCCGGCGCGGGTGACATGGGCGTCCCGATTGCCGACGCCCTGCCCGAGACGTTCGATGCGCTGGTCGACTTTTCGCTGCCCGAGGGGTCCCTGGGGCGGATCGAGGCGTGCGCGGCCGCGGGCCTCCCGTGCGTCGTCGGCACGACCGGCTTTTCGGCGGAGCAGCGGGCGCGGATCAAGGCCGCGGCCGAGCGGACCGCCGTCGTCCTCTCGCCGAACATGAGCGTGGGCGTGAACGTCCTCTTCCACGTGGCGGCGGAACTGGCCCGCACGCTCGGCCCCGAGTACGACATCGAGATCCTCGAGGCCCACCACCGCTTCAAGAAGGACGCCCCCTCCGGCACCGCCCTGAAGGTGGCCGAGGAGATCGCCAGGGCGACCGGCCGGAACCTGGCCGAGGCGGCCGTCCACGGGCGCGGCCCCAGCCACCCGCCGCGACGGCCCGGCGAGATCGGCATCCACGCCATCCGCGGCGGAGACATCGTCGGCGAACACATCATCTATTACAGCGCCCTGGGCGAGCGCCTGGAACTGAAGCACGTCGCCCACAGCCGTGAGACGTTCGGACGCGGGGCCCTGCGCGCTGCCCGGTGGGTCGCCGACCGCGGCCCGGGCCTCTACTCCATGGCCGATGTGCTCGGCCTGTAAGTTCGAGCCCGCCGCGGGAGCGGCGGGTGATACCGATATGCCGTCATGACCATCAAGCAGTCACCCGCCGATTTTCTCGTCGAGGAAATCCTGGCGGCCGCCGTGCGCGAAGCCATCCGCGACCGCCCCGCCGCGCTGGCGCTCTACCGCCTGGCCAAGGAGAACCTGACCACGCCGCAGGCCGCGGCGGCCGTCGCCAAGGCGCTCGGCGTGCGGCCGGGGCAGGTGGCGCACGCCGGACTCAAGGATCGGCACGCACGGGCGGTCCAGCACGTCACCGCGCGGGCGGACGCCATGAAGGCCGGGGCGGCCCCGGAATCCCTCCAGGGTCCAGGCTGGCGGGCCGAGCGCATCGGATGGCTTGACGAGCCCATGACGGCGGCGGCCATCGAGGCCAACCGCTTCCGCATCACCGTGCGGGGCCTCTCGCGCGAGGCGTGCCGGCGCATGGATGAGGCGGCGCGGTTGCTGGCCGTGGCGCCCGTCGAACAGCACCCCGACGTTACGGTCGGGGCTCCAACAGCGGCGGCGCCTTCGTGCCTTCGTCCCTCCGGCCCTTCGTCCCTTCTTTTCGTGAATTACTTTGGCGACCAGCGGTTCGGCTCCGCGCGGCACGGGCGGGGGTTCCTGGCGAAGCACCTCGTGCGCGGCGAGTTTGAGGAGGCCCTGCGGCTGGCGATCGCCACATGGCACCGCAAAGACGCCAAGCGCGTCAAGGAATTCAATCGCGCGGTCGCCGAGTCGTGGGGCTGGTGGGATGAACTCTTGCAGCGACTGCCGCGATGCCCCGAGCGGCGGGCCGTCGAGCACCTCGCGGCCGCGCCCGGCGATTTCCGCGGCGCGTTTGCCGCCCTGCCCTATGACTTCCAGGAAATGGCCGTCCACGCGTACCAGTCGCACCTGTGGAACGCGACCGCGCGGCGGCTGGTGACGGAGCGGTGCAGCGCGGGGCCGATGCTGGCGGCGGAGGACCCCTTCGGCGAGATGCTCTTTCCGGCCGCGCGGGCCGTGCCGCCGGAACTCGCGGACCTGGAACTTCCCGTGCTCGGCCACGGCAGCGCCCTCTGCCCGCCGTGGCGTGCGGCCGCCGAGGCGGTCCTGGCGGAGGAAGGCGTTACGACCGAGATGCTGCGGATACCGGGCCTCAGGCGTCCGCAATTCGCCGAGGTCCCGCGGCGGCTGATGGCCGAGGCAAGCGGGTTCTCCCTGTCGGCCGCAGGGCCGGATGAAAACAATCCCCGCCGCCTGAAGCGCATCGTGGCGTTCCAACTGCCGCGCGGCTCGTACGCCACGGTCGTCCTGCGGGCGCTCGGGCAGTAGCCCTCCTTTGCGGAACCACTCCACCGGCTCATTGAACCGCAGAGCGCGCAGAGGTCGCGGAGAAAGGACTGCGAGCAAAAAAACGAAGCCACGACGTCACAACATGTGCGAATTAAGCATTTACCAGCATTTCCTCTGCGATCTCTGCGCTCTCCGCGGTAAAAAGGAACGGCGGAGCGGCACCGGCGTGCTACGCCGCGGCCTCGCGCGACCGGTAATGCAGGCACAGCGCGATGTCGAGGCCGACCAGGAGGGCGTTCAGCGCGTACAGCCACGTGACGGTCTCCGGCAGGTCGCCGGCGCCCCGGATGAACTTCGCCGCGATGCCGCTCAGGTATCCCAGCAGCACGAGCGCCATGAACCGCACGCTCTTGCCGCGCGTCTCGCGGGTCCGCACGGTCTTGTAGATGTCCACCGGCCAGGCGACGCCGAAACAGGCGAGCATCCCGGCCTCGAACACCTGGCCTGCAACCGTCAGCATTGCCAGCATGCCGGCCCTCCCATTATTACAACGCGACGTGGCGGATTTCAGCGCGCCCCCGTTTCAGGCCCGTAGGCGCGACCTGTCGGCGCGGTGGGTCGGGAGACCCACCGCGCAAATATCCTACCTTAGAGTGCCATAGAATGACAACGGCGCCGGTCATGACTGGAACAGGTCGTGCGTCGAGAAACTGGGTTCGCAGGTGAGGTTGACGCCCAGCCGCCTCAGGCCCGCCTCGTCGCCGGGCCGCGGGATGTGCGTCATGTGGACCTCGCAGCCGTGCAGGGCCTTGAGTTTGTCCATCGCCAACTGGGCCGTCGGGTTGGTGGCGGCCGAGATGCTCAGCGCGATCAGCGCCTCCTCCAGGTCCAGGCTGACGGACTTGGCGCGCAGGATGTCCTGCTTCAGGCTGGTGATGGACTGGATGATGTTGGGCGACAGGAGGTGCAGCCGGTCGGGGATCTCGGCCAGGGCCTTGATGGCGTTCAGGACCAGGCTGGAGGAGGCGTGCATGAGGGGCGAGTTGCGGCCGGTGACGAGCCGCCCGTCGCCCAGTTCGATGGCCGCGCCGCAGCAGATGCCCTTGTTGCCCTTGCCCGAGGCCCGCGCCTGGCGGGCGGCCTCGCGGGCCGGGGCCACGACGCGCCGGTTCTCGGGGCCGACGCCCAGTTCTTCCATCAAGAGTTGCGCCCGCTCCACAGTGTCCTTGGTCACGAAGCCCATCGCCTGCTCGCACGCGCAGCGGAAGTAGCGGCGGATGACCTCCTGCCGCGACGCCTCGCAGCAGACGGCATCGTCCACGATGGCAAAGCCCGCGCGGTTCACGCCCATGTCGGTCGGCGACTGGTACATCGAGTCGCCGCCCGTGATCCGCTGGAGGATGCGCTTCAGGACCGGGAAGACCTCCACGTCGCGGTTGTAGTTGACGGCCGTCTGGCCGTAGGCCTCCAGGTGGAACGGGTCGATGAGGTTGAAGTCGGCCAGGTCGGCCGTGGCCGCCTCGTACGCCACGTTGACGGGGTGCTTCAGGGGCAGGTTCCAGATGGGGAACGTCTCGAACTTGGCGTAGCCCGCGCGGAGGCCGCGGCGGTGCTCGTGGTAGAGTTGCGAGAGGCAGGTCGCCAGTTTCCCGCTGCCGGGGCCGGGACCGGTCACCACCACCAGGGGCTTCGTGGTCTCGATGGGCGCGTTGGCCCCGTAGCCGGCATCGCTGACGATGAGGTCCACGTTCGTGGGGTAGCCGGGCGTGGCGCGGTGCGTGTACACGCGGATGCCGTTGTGCTCGAGTTTGTTCTTGAAGATTGTGGCCCCCGGCTGGCTGTCGTAGCGGGTGATGACGACCGCGCGAATCTCGATGCCCCAGTCCCTCAGGTCGTCCATGAGTTTCAGGGCGTCGGCATCGTAGGTGATGCCGAAGTCGGCCCGGAGTTTCTTGCGCTCGATGTCGCCCGCGTAAATGCACAGGATGATGTCGGCCTTGTCCTTGAGTTGCTGCAAGAGGCGCATCTTGACGTTCGGGTCGAAGCCCGGCAGCACCCGCGACGCGTGGTAGTCGAAGAGGAGTTTGCCGCCGAACTCCAGGTACAGTTTGTCGCCCACCCGGGCCGCCCGCTCCAGGATGGCCGCCGACTGGTCCGCCAGGTACTTTTCATTGTCAAATCCGACCGCCCGCGGGCCAGTACGCCCGCCCGTACTGGGCGGCGGACCGTTCGGCCCGCCCGACGGGCGCGGTCCCGCCTCCGCCTGCCCCTGCGTCATATCGTACCCCCTGTCTGCGTGTCCTGCTCTCTTGTACCCTTGCGTGGCCTGCGTTGTGGCAGGGCCGGCCCGCCCAGTCGGGTCTTCGACTTGTCCGGCCGCGGCGAACTCCGGCCCACTCACCACGGCAAGACGAGCCCGCCGCGCCACGGCGCCATGCTACAGCGTGCGGGGCCGGGCTGCAAGCGCGTTACCGCCGGGCTGGGCGCTGGGCGCAAAAACGCTTGAAAGAAACGCCCTTTCGCCGCATAATGCCTTTTCGCTTGGTCCGAGGAAACCAAGACAGGCACAAAGGAGAGGAAGTCGTGGCCGAAAAACTGACAGGCAACGCGTGCGTGGGGCAGTCGGGTGGCCCATCGGCCGTCATCAACCAGAGCCTGGTGGGCGTGATTGAAGAGGCCCGCCGCCACAAGAACCAGATCAAGAGCCTCCTGGGCGCCATCCACGGCACCAAGGGCATCATGGGCGAGCAGTTCATGGAACTGCTCAGGATTCCGCAGAGCCGGCTGCAGAAGATCGCCGCCACGCCGGGGGCCGCCCTCGGCAGCGTCCGCCACAAGCCCAAGGATGAAGACTGCGCCGCCATGCTCGAGGTCTTTAAGAAGCGCGACATCCGCTTCTTCTTCTACATCGGCGGCGACGATTCCGCCAAGGCCGCCCACATCATCAAGGGCATGGCCGAGGCCGCCGTCCCGAAGTACGACCTCCAGGTCATCCACGTCCCCAAGACGATCGACAACAACCTCATGGAAAACGACCACACGCCGGGCTTCGGCAGCGCCGCCCGCTTCGTGGCCAACGCCGTGCGCGGCGATGAACTGGACAACCGCAGCCTGCCGGGCGTCAAGGTGGACGTCATCATGGGCCGCGACGCCGGCTGGCTGACGGCCGCGTCGATGCTCGCCCGCCGCCGGCCCGGCGACGGGCCGCACCTGATTTACCTGCCCGAGGTGCCCTTTACGCCCGAGCAGTTCCTCGAGGACGTCAAACGCGTTTACGCGGAGCGCAGGCGGTGCCTGGTGTGCGTCAGCGAGGGCATCCGCAACGCCGAGGGCAAACTGTGGGCCGAAATCGCCGGCCAGCGCCTCTACGACGGACTCAAGGACGACTGCAAGAACCTCCTGGGCAAGCCCAAGAAGGACGCCTTCGGGCACTTCCAGTTGTCGGGCACGGGCGTCCTGGCCGACTTCCTGACGGGCCTGATCTCAAATAATACCGATATTTCGCGCGTGCGCGGCGACACGTACGGATACCTCCAGCGATCCTTCCCCGGCTTTGCAAGCAAGGTGGACCGGCGCGAGGCGCGGGCGGTCGGGCGCGCGGCCGTCAAGTGGGCCTGCCAGGGCAAGGTCGGATCGGTGGCCATCAAGCGCGGCACGGGCAAGGTTTACAAGTCGTACCTGGAACTCGTGGACCTCGCGCTCGTGGCCGGCAAGAACCGCAAGATGCCCAGGGAACTCATCTGCCCCGGCGGCTGCGACGTCTGCCCGCCGTTCCGCGACTACTGCCTGCCGCTCGTGGGCGGACTGCCGGAGACGGAGACGCTGGAGTAGGTTGGTGGCCGTTGCCGGTTGCGCGCTCGCCCTTGGCTCGCGGCTTACCAATCGCGCGGCTGCGCAAACGCTTAGCCGCAAGCCGAAGGCGAGCGCTTGCGCGCCGCCGCGCGCAAACGCTTAGCCGCAAGCCGAAGGCGAGCGCTTGCGCGCCGCCGCGCGCAAACGCTTAGCCGCAAGCCGAAGGCGAGCGCTTCAAGTCTCGAACGGGGCTACGAACGACCACCGCTGGCGCCGCAGCCCTTCGCGCCCGGGATTTGCCTCGACATACGCAATTGCCCGGCGAACATCTTGGGGCGTGCGCAGGAACACGGCCCATTGCTCTCTGGCCCACGCTTTGGGGCAACACCCCGTCGCGGTTCGATACGCCGCCAGGGGGTGGGCGTTCTCGAACCTCATGCGCCGTGTTGAAGCGCCTTTGAGCAGATTGGCAATCTGTTCGACCGGGTAGCGATGCCGAGCCACAACCAGATGGGCGTGATCGGGCAGGATCGAGCACGCCCAAACGGTTATGCGGCCTTTCCGCACCGCGAGAGCGAAGCCCCGCCCGACGGCCCTCGCCTGGATGCCGTTGAAGCGAACCGGCGGGTACTTCAGGGCCTGCTTGGCGGCCATGCGAGCCGAGGCATCGTGGCTCGCGCCGGCGAGCGACCGCAGCGTGGAGACCTTGGTCGCGCGGCCGAAACGCAAGAGTTCCCACGCGCCCACGAACTTCGACCATGAGCCGCGCGGATCGTTCGGCAGCCAGAAGCCGTAGGCGCTCAGGATGACGTGATAGCCGATAACCATGCACACACACCGGTTGCGCGCCGCCGCGCGCAAACGGTTAGCCGCGAGCCGAAGGCGAGCGCTTGCGCGCCGCCGCGCGCAAACGGTTAGCCGCGAGCCGAAGGCGAGCGATTGCTCGCCGCCGCGCGCAAACGGTTAGCCGCGAGCCGAAGGCGAGCGCTTGCGCGCCGCCGCGCGCAAACGGTTAGCCGCGAGCCGAAGGCGAGCGATTGCGCGCCGCCGCGCGCAAACGGTTAGCCGCGAGCCGAAGGCGAGCGCTTGCGCGCCGCCGCGCGCAAACGGTTAGCCGCGAGCCGAAGGCGAGCGCGACTATGTGCGCCAGGCCCTACAACACGCCCTTGGTGCTCGGCACGCCGCCGGCGCGCGGGTCGATGGCCACGGCGCCCCGCAAGGCACGCGCGAGGGCCTTGAACACGGCCTCGGCCATGTGGTGGTCGTTCGAGCCGTACGGCACCGTGACGTGCAGCGTGAGTTTGCCGTGCGTCACGAAAGCCTGGAGGAACTCGCCCACCAGTTGCGTCTCGAACTCGCCGATCCGCTCGCCGGGGAACCGGACGTTATAGACCAGGTACGGGCGGCCCGAGAGGTCCAGGGCCACCTCGGCCAGGGCCTCGTCCATCGGCACGGCGGCCGAGGCGAAGCGCGTGATGCCTTCCTTCCTGCCGAGGGCCTGGTCGAGCGCCTGCCCAAGGCATATGCCGATGTCTTCAACCGTGTGGTGCAGGTCCACGCCCGTGTCGCCCGACGCCTTCACCTTGAGGTCCACCAGCGCGTGCCGCGCCAGAAGCGTCAGCATGTGGTTCAGGAACCCGACGGGCGATTCAACGGCGGCCGTGCCCGTGCCGTCGAGGGCGAGTTCGACCCGCACGTGCGTCTCGTGCGTGCGGCGGTTGATTTCGGCCCGGCGGACGGAATCCTGCGGTTGGGTGTTCATGCGTACGCCCCCTTCCTGCCGATGGTGCGCGGCGGCTCTCCTGAGCCGCCGCGCCGCCGAAGCCATGTCGGCACGCTGCCGCGCGGCGGGTCAGGAGACCCGCCGCGCAAATGCCGGCGAAATCACCCCTGAACCATCTCCTCCGCGGCCGCCAGGAGGGCATCGTTCTCCTCGGGCGCGCCCACGGTGATGCGCAGTTTATCGGCCAGGCGCGGCAGGTTCCACCAGCGAACCAGGATGCCGCGGGCCTTGAGGCCCTCGGACCACGCGCAGCCGTCGCCGCCGGGAACGCGGGCCAGGATGAAGTTGGCCTCCGACGGCGTCACGCCGAAGCCCAGGGCGGCCAGGCGCTCCGACAGGCGCGCCCGCTCGGCCCGGATTTTGCCGGCGTTGGCCCGCATCCAGTCCTGGTCCTGGAGGGCCGCCGCCGCCAGGGCGATCGAGACCGCATCGACGTTATACGAGTCCTTGACCTTCTCCAGACCGCCGATGAGGTCGGCCGGCCCGACGGCGTAGCCGAACCGCAGGCCCGCCAGGCTGTACGACTTCGAGAGCGTGCGGAACACCAGCACGTTCGGCAGTTCCTTGGCCAGCCGCATCGCGTGGTCGGAGGCAAAGTCGACGTACGCCTCGTCCACCACCACCACGCCGGCGAACCGCTCGGCGATGCGGCGCAGCGCATCAACAGGCGTAAAGACCCCGGTGGGCGCGTTCGGGTTGCAGAGGATCATGAGGCGGGCCTTGACGCGCAGCAGTTCCTCAACCGGCGGCGAGAAGCCCTCGCCCGTGGGCACCTCGACCGCCCGGGCCGCCTGGATGCCCGCCAGGACCGGGTAGAGCGAGTACGTGGGCGTCGGGTAGGCGATGGCCTCGCCCTCGCCGACGACAGCCCGCACGGCGAGCGTCAGGAGTTCGTCGCTCCCGTTGCCGCACAGGACGTTCTCGCGCCGGACGCCGAACAGGCGGGCGACAATGTCGCGGACCTTGTCGGCCAGCGGGTCCGGGTAGCGGCGCAGGCGGTCCGGCGCCAGGGTCCGGAGGGCCTCGACGACGCGCGGCGACGGCGGATAGGGGTTCTCGTTGGTGTTGAGTTTGACAGCGCGCTCCCCCTCCCCCGGCTGCTCGCCGGGGGTGTAACCCGCCATGGCGTCGATGTTCTTGCGAAGGTAACCCACGCTTATCGACCTCATCTCGTCGCCGCTGCGGCGACGGCTAAAGCAGTTCACGGTTGCTTGTAGCCCGCCGCGCTTCGCCCGTGCCCAGGCGTCTCGTGGCGCGGTCGCCATCAGGCTGGGCGACCGCGCGATTTGCCGTTACATCCGACCGTTAACGGCTCTAAACTGAGCCGGGGCGCGCCCCGGCCTACTTCTTGAAGCGTTTCCGGACGCTCTCGGCGTGGGCCGTGAGGCCCTCGGTGTCGGCCATGCGGCAGAGGTCTTCGGCGTCGGCCGCGAGCGCCTTGCGGTCATACTCGATGACGCTCATCGAGCGAAGGAAATCGTTGGCCGTCAGGCCGCTGGCCCACCGCGCCGTGCCGCCGGTGGGCAGCGTGTGACTCGGCCCGGCCACGTAGTCGCCCACCGCCACGGGCGTATGGCGGCCCAGGAACACGGCCCCGGCGCAGCGAACGTCGCGCAGGACCGCCTCGGGCCTCTTGACCTGGATTTCCAGGTGCTCGGGCGCGAAGAGGTTCACCTGCCGGACGGCCGCATCCATATCGGCCACGATGACCACGGCGGAATACTTTTCCAGGGCCGCGCGCGTGGCCGCGGCGCGCGAGAGGCCCGCCACCTGCTTTTCGGCCTCGGCCGCGACCGCGTCGGCCAGCCGCTCGCTGGGCGTCACCAGGATCGCCGAGCCGGGGTCGTGCTCGGCCTGGCTGAGCATGTCGGCCGCAATCAGGCGCGCATCGGCCGAGGCGTCGGCCAGCACGATGACCTCGCTCGGCCCGGCGAAACTGTCGATGTCCACGAAACCAAACACGAGTTTCTTGGCCAGTTGCACGTACAGGTTGCCCGGGCCGACGATCTTCTCGACCGGCCGCACGGTCGGGGTGCCGTAGGCGAACGCCGCAATGGCCTGCACGCCCCCCATCCGGTACACCTCCGACACGCCGGCCACGCGGCACGCCGCAAGGACCGCCGGATGGATCTCGCCGCCGGCCGACGGCGGGCAGGCGACGGCCACCTCCGGCACGCCGGCCGCAAGGGCCGGCACCGCCGTCATCAGGACCGTCGAGGGATAGAACGCCTTGCCGCCGGGCACGTACACGCCCACGCGTGCCATCGGGCGATAGACCAGGCGCAGGGCCCGCCCTTGGCGGACGAGGGCCTTGCGCTGGCGGTGCAGAATGTGCCGCTGGAACCGCCGGACCGAATCGCGGATGCGCGTGAGGGTCCGGATAAAGTCGCGCGGCATGGACTTGTAGGCGGCCTCGATGGTTTCTTCCGGGACGCGCAGGTCCTCGGGCCGCAGGTCGGCCCCGTCGAACTTTTTCGTCCACTCGCAGACGGCGGCGTCGCCGCGAGCCCGCACGTCGTCGAGGACGCGGCGGACGCTCTCCGACGCCTTGTCCGCACTGCCGCCGCCCGAGACCATGCCCTGCCCCACGTTGAGTTGGGCGCGCAGCCGGTCCAAGGCTTGGCGGCCGGCGGGCGTGCGGGCATCAATCGTGCGAATCACGGCTTCCTCCACTTCCCTTATTCTTTCCGGGCGACTATTGTAAGGGTAGCGGCACACGATTCAACCCAGATTGTGGGCTTGCACGGAAGGCCGCAGAGGGTAGGCTGTAAGCGGCCAGCATACAGGAAAAGGGGGCTGCACCCTTTTCCGGCCGTTTGGAAAAGGGGGCTGTCCCCTTTTCCCGTCCAGCAAAGGGGACAGTCCCCTTTTCGCAAGAGCGCGAAAAGGGTACAGCCCCCTTTGCCGTGCACACGCAATCACGGGGCGCGGCGGGCAGGAATGCCCGCCGCGCGGCCAGTGGCGTTGGGGGATTAGCAGAGAACCTCCGGACCACCTTATGACCGAAGCGGGGAACCTATCGCCGCCGCCGAGGGTCGCCCAGCCTAATGGCGACCTCCTGGCCCGCCTGCCGCACTGGGCCGTTGCGCTCATCCTTCTGGCGCCAGTGCTCCTCGTGGGCCAGGGCTCGCTGCTCCTGCTCGTGCCCGGGATGGGCGACGGCGACCGGCAATCGTACGGGCTGGCGGCGCTGTTCCTGCTGGCCCTGTTCCTGCCGGGGGCCATCAAGCGGCTGAAGTGGCGCCACGGCCTTGTGATGCTGGGGTTTGCGGCCCTGGCGATAGGGGCGGCGGAGGCGCTGAGTTTCCTCCGCGTGCCGCGCGCGGCCGCGTTCCCCGCGCCGGTCCTGATTCCGCTGGGCGTGGTTATCCTGGTGCTGCTGGTGGGCGTGGGCGAGGCGTTCCTGGCGCGGCAGCGCGACGGGCGGACTCTGGCTTGGGTCGCCGGTGCGGCGATTGCGGCCGGGTGCGCGGCCGCCGTGGTCGGGGATTTTGTCCTGTGGTCGGATTGGCAGGTGAACGTCCCCCTGGGCGGCGGGGCGTATGAGCACCTGAAGGTCGGGTTCCTGGCGTACCAGTTGCTGGTGTCGATGCTCACGTGGACGGGCGTTCCGGCGGCGCTCGCGGCCGGGCGGGAAGCCTGGCGCGGGTCGCCCAGCCTAATGGCGACCGCCGCCCTGGCAAGCCGGGCAGGCGTGACGGCCGCCGTCATGGGGGGGGCCGTGGCGGCCTTCGTGGGGTTCTACGGGCTGGCGGCGTATCCGCTGGCCGAGCGGTCCGTGGACGGGAAAGGGCCGTTCCCGCGGTCTCAGGGGGCGATGCTCCTGGAGGTGCGCGACCGCGACTCGGACTTCGAGCGATTCTGGCGAGACCTCGAAAACGCCGACTGGACGCAAGGCCCCGGCGCCGCCGGGTTCCCGGATTGGCGCGACACGTACGTGGGCATCCTGTCGCGGCACGATGCAGCCGAGACGGCCGCGCGCCTGTCCGCGCTGCTGCTCTCGAAGCCCGCGCAGACGCTGGCGTGGTTCTCGGCGGAACTCCTGGCGGAGAACAAGCGGTACGAGACCGCCCCCCTGCTCATGCGGTTCGCCCTGCGCAGCCGCGACGGGTCGCCCAGCCTGATGGCGACCGCCCTGGCCCTGGAGTGCATGAACATCCCGCAGGCGGCGTACCCGACGCTGCGCGAGGCGGCCGTCTACGCGCAGCGCACGCAGGGCGCCCGGGAAGGCGAGGACTTCGAACTGGATCCGTGTTACCGCGAGCGCCTGACGGACCTCCTGGGGCGCGACGCAGGGCCGAACTACCTGGCATGGGAGAAACTGTACAGCGAGGCCGCGCGCGAGTCGCCGACGCCCCTGGCGCCCGAGACCCGCGCGGAGACCGACCTGACCATCCAATCGTTCATCCAGTACTGGCAGGCGCGGGCCCGCCTCCAGGATGCCTGCCGCAGGCTGGCCGAGAAGATGCTCGCCGACGACGGAAAGTTGGACGCGATCGCCGCGTTCGAGCAGTGGCTGTACCAGTTTGGCGATGATCCGCGCCCCCCGGCCCACGACGAGGAAGTCAAGGCGGGCGCCCGCCTCGCCAGGGAGTACCTCGACAAGGCCGCCAAGGCCCTGACCGTCGCCGGGCCGAACTGGAACGCACCGACAACGCAGGCATTTGCAGAGGAGATTGACGCCTACTCGGACCGCGCGGACAAGGTTATTGAAGAGCACCTAGGCCCGCCCGCCGCGCCCCAAGCGGTTCAGCCGCCGTAACCCGGCTGGGCGCGCAGCACGTCCATCATGGCCACGAGGTTCTCGGGCGGGACATCCGGCGGGACGGCGTGCGACGGCGAGAAGACGTAGCCGCCCTGGCGGCCGGCCTCGACCAGGCGCGCGGCCATGTCGCGGACCTCGCGGACCGTGCCGAACGGCAGAATCTTCTGGATGCTCATCCCGCCGTGAAACGCCAGCCGCCCGTGGTACCTCTTCTTCACGGCAAAGACGTCCATCACCTCCGGCTGGAACGGGTTGAAGGCGCTGAGGCCGATCTGGACCAGGTCATCGAGGATGGCATCGACCTTGCCGCACGAATGGAGGAAGACGAACTTGCCCGCCTCGCGGACCGGGGCGAACAGGCGGGCCAGGCGCGGCTTGAAGAAGTGCCGCCAGCGGTCCAGGCCCATGATGAGGCCCGTCTGCATGCCGTAGTCGTCGCCGAAATAGACGGCGTCGATCGGCAACCGCAGCGCCTTGTGCACCTGGATGAGATTGTGCTCGACGATGCGGTCCAGCAGGTCCTCGACGAAGTCCGGCCGCAGGATCAGGTCCGCCAGCAGGTCGGCCAGCCCCCGCATCGTCCAGGCGCGCTCGTAGAGCGAGAAGCCGATGAGGTACCGGGTGAACAGGCCCGGCCGCGCCTTCACGCGGTCCGCGACGCAGGCGTAGAGGCTGTCGCGCGAGATGTCGGGCCAGCGGTACCCCGCCAGGTCCTCGGGCCGCCGCAGCGGCCACTCAAGCGGGATGCCGATGTCCTTGTCGACGCTGCGGTCCCAGACCACGCCGAAGGTGTCGCGCCAGCGGTCGTTGCCGAGAGGCGCGAACCGCCCGTTGATGGGCTCGATGTCGAGGAAATGCGTGTCGATGAACGCCTCGAGGCGGCCCGCGCCGAGGTGCGCCCCCAGGCGCTCGGCGCACCGGGCCGTGGGCTCCCACGCCCACGGGACGTAGGGCGGCGGGTGGAAGTTCAGCGATTCAATAACCACCTCGCGTTTTGTGGGGCGCGGCATCCTTCCTCCGCTATGGCCGGATGGCGGATTGCGGATTGCGAATTGCGAATTGAAAGAGGGCGAACCCGGAACCCGAAACTCGGAACTCGGAACTCGCAGCGCCGTCCCGCGACGTTGCCTCGCTGTCAGTTCCGCGTTCCGGGTTCCGGGTTCCGCGTTTTCCGTCTTCCGTTCCGCGTTCCGCGTTCCGCGCTCCGCGTTGTTCGTCTTTGAATCCGCAATCCGCAATTCCTAGACCACGTCGCCGCCGGAGAAATCGTAGAGCCACGGCAGGGCCGCGGGCTGCCAGTCGATGAGTTCGCGGGCCGTGAAGAAGAGGGCGATCTCGCGCTCGGCCCCCTCGGGCGAGTCGCTGCCGTGCATGAGATTGAAGCGGTTCGACACGCCGAAGTCGCCGCGCAGGGTGCCGGGTTCGGCCGCCGATCCGAACGTCGCCCCCGCCATCTTGCGGACCACCGCCACGGCGCCCTTGCCTTCGAGCACCAGGAGCACCGCCGGGCCGCTCGTCACGAACCGGACGAGCGGCTTGAAGAAGTCCCTGTGCTTGAGCAGCGCGTAGAGGCGCTCGGCCGAGGCGCGGTCCACCTGCTTCATCTTCAGCGCGACCATCTTGAGGCCCTTGGCCTCGAACCGCGACAGGATGCGGCCCACAAGGCCCCGCTGGACAGCGTCGGGCTTCAGGATGACAAGGGTGCGCTCCACGGATGCTCCTTTTTGCCGATGACAAATGACCAACGACAAGTGGCCGGCGCCCCGCTTGTCATGGGTCATTTGTCATGGGTCATTCGCAACGGACAACGGCCGCTAGTAGTCCGTCACACTTGTTCTTGTCGGTTGAACCTGGTCGCGCGGTGGGCAGTCTTGCCCACCGCGCGGCGGGCAAGACTGCCCGCCGCGCGAGCACTACTCACGATTTCAATGGTGACGGGCCGCTAGGCCATTCCCTCGAACAGCGCGGTCGAGAGATACCGTTCGCCGCAACTGGGGATGATGACCACGATGAGTTGGCCTTCCATCTCTTTGCGGGCCGCCACCTTCGCGGCCGCCGCCAGGGCCGCGCCGCTCGAGATGCCCACCAGCAGCCCTTCTTCCTTGGCCGCGCGGCGGGCCCAATCCAGGGCTTCCTCGTCGGCAACCTGGACGATCTCGTCGATGAGCGACCGGTCCAGGATGGCCGGCACGAAGCCCGCGCCAATGCCCTGGATCTTGTGCGGGCCGGGCTGCCCGCCCGAGAGGACCGGGCTGGCGGCCGGCTCGACCGCGATGGCCTTGAACGAGGGCCTGCGGCGCTTGATGACGTCGGCGACGCCGGTGATGGTCCCGCCGGTGCCGACGCCGGCCACGAGGACGTCGGCCAGGCCGTCGGTGTCCCGCCAGATTTCCTCGGCCGTGGTCCGCCGGTGGACCTCGACGTTGGCGGGGTTCTCGAACTGGTTGGGCATAAAGGCGCCGGGCGTATCCTGCACGAGTTGCGCAGCGCGGGCGATGGCGCCGCGCATGCCCTCGGCGGCGGGGGTCAGCACGACGTCCGCCCCGAGGGCCTTCAGAAGTTTCCGGCGCTCCAGGCTCATGCTCTCGGGCATCGTGAGGACGCAGCGGATGCCCTTGGCGGCGCAGACGAAGGCCAGGGCGATGCCCGTGTTGCCGCTCGTCGGCTCGATGACGGTGGTCTTGGGGCCCAGGCGCCCGTCGCGCTGCGCGGCGTCGATCATCGCGACGCCAATCCGGTCCTTGACGCTCGAAAGGGGATTGAAGAACTCCAACTTGGCGTACACGAGGGCCTTCGACCGGATGAGCCGGCGGATGCGGACCAGGGGGGTCCGCCCGACCGTCCAGGTCGCATCTTCGAAGAACTTCGCCACGGTCCGTGCCCTCCTCCGCCGCCGCACGATACCGGACAGTCTAAGGGGTGCCCGCGGGCAAGTCAAGCCGACCGCATCTTTCTGCCGATAAAGGTATGCCGGGAGCAGGTATAGGATGCCGGCGGCCTGTCGGAAGACAGGCGGAGGGCCGCATCAGGAGACCGTTGGCCATGAACGTTATCCAGACGCTGGCGCGGCTGGTCAGGAGAAACCGCCGGCGCTTCGACCGCAAGCCGCTGGTGTACGAAACCGTCCTCATGGATGATCAGCGGCAAATCCTCTTTCGCGGCAAGACCACGGACATTTCGCGCGGCGGCGCACGCGTGACGGGCCTTCCCGTGGGGACCGGGGTGGTCCCGACCCAGATCGTCCGCGTCGAGTTCCTGGTCGTCCCGAAGAAACTGTCCCAGAAGGCCATCCGTGCGGCCGCGGACGCCCTCGTGCGGCGCCTGGAGGAACACGAAGACCACTACGTCGTCGCCCTCAAGTTTACCCGCATTCTCGACACCTGATTGGCCCGGCCGGACCGCACGGCCAGGACGGCTCGCACCGCGCGGAGCGCCCCGGCGGCCGTGCCGCGCCGGGAGGGACGCCCGGGGACGGCGTCCGTTACGGTTGGTCCGGGGATTATGTAGCGCGGGGCTTTATGCCCCGCGCGGCCGT
>Ga0315294_10002446_pt1 | contig 20302 bp, 28 predicted proteins | sample YL17G13_40_MG_FD_203626 | JGI IMG/M metagenome (GOLD analysis project Ga0315294, IMG submission 203626) | Sediment microbial communities from Yellowstone Lake, YNP, Wyoming, USA - YL17G13_40 | ecosystem: Environmental > Aquatic > Freshwater > Lake > Sediment | place: USA: Wyoming | collected...
GAGAGGACACCGCCCACTTCCTCACCCAATTCGACAGGTCAAAGGGCTGCCGCAGTGTAGAGTACGGCATGACCTATTGGCTGACGGCCGAGGACTACAGCGACATCAACTCCGCCATGGTCGACGTGGCCGCCAAGTATATTCCCATCCTCACCCAGGCAGCTAAGGCCAAACAGAAAGAGGCCGATATAGCCAGGGCCCGTGTGCTGCTGGCCAAGCACGGAGTTTCCTTGGAGGACTGAGGTGAACAATCTAGTGTATCAGCCCATGCTGGCGGAGCTCGCCCCTGGTGCCTTCGACTCCGGGAGGCACATCTTCGAGCCGAAGTGGGACGGGGTCCGCTGCCTGGCCTACATCGGACCCAGCCTCAGGCTCGTGGGCAGGAAAGGAGCCGACCTGACGGCCGTCTTCCCTGAGCTAGCCCTGGCCGACTTCAGGGCCAGGGCACACCTTGTCCTGGACGGTGAGATTATCTGCGGCAAGGGCGACAGGGCCAGTTTCGCCCTTGTCCAGCAGCGCATACACAAGCAGGACGCTTTCGCCGTCAGGCTGGCCAGCCGGCTCAACTCCGCCATCTACATGGCCTTCGACATCCTGGAGCTGGAGGGGGCAGACCTCACCTCCAGCGGAAAGGCCCTCCCGCTCTGGGAGAGAGAGAAACTCCTGAGCGCCAGCCTGACCCCCAGCGCCAGGGTCCACCTGACCCCCTTCCTTGAAGGGGAGGGGAGGGCTGCCTTCGAGGCCTGGTCCGGCCTGGGCTATGAGGGGGTGATGGCGAAGGACCTGCACGCCCCCTACCTCCAGGGGAAGCGCAGCCCCGCCTGGCAGAAGATAAAGGTTGCCCGGGTGGGGGAGTTCTACGCCGTAGCCCTGACCCCCGGGGAGGGCAGCCGGCAGGCCAGTTTTGGCGCCCTGGTCCTGGCCAGCCTGGAAGGGGGGGCCATGGTCCACAGGGGAGAGGTCGGGAGCGGCTTCTCGGAGGCTGGCCTCAAGACCATCCTGGAGCAGGCCAGGGACGCCCCAGCGTCCCTCCCCATCACCATCAAGGGCGCCAGGTGGATAGCTCCCCTGAAGGTCAGGGTCAAATACCTGGACGAGACAGAAGATGGGAAACTCCGCTTTCCTGTCTTTGTAGACTAGCCCTTTGCGCCTCCGGTAGAAAGGAGGCGTGTGATAAGGTCACTCTGGAAGGGGACCATAAGCTTTGGGATGGTGGCCATCCCTGCCAAGCTCTTCACCGCTGCTGACGACAAGAAAGTCCAGCTGCACCTTCTCCACAGGAGCTGCCAGACAAGGATACAGCTCCCAAAGTGGTGCCCGAGTTGTCAGCAGAAGGTCGAGCCCACCGACCTCCAGAGGGTCTATGAGTTTGCGAAAGGCCAGTATGTTCCACTAGAGGACGCTGACCTGGAGAAGCTCCCCCTGAAGACTCTCAAGACAGTGGAGGTGGTGGAGTTCGTCGACCCGAAGGGGATAGACCCCAGGGCGGTCGAAAAGAGCTTCTTCCTGGCCCCGGATGAGGAGATGGGCGGTAAGGCTTTCTGCCTGCTCCTCAAGGCCATGGAGGCCACTGGGCTGTGTGCAGTGGCCAAACTCGCCCGCGGGGAGAGGGAGCACCTAGCGCTCCTGCGTCCCTACGGGAAGCTCCTGCTACTCCAGACACTGTTCTATGCCGACGAGTTGCGGGACCCCGGGGTGATCCCCGCGCCGGAAATGGCCGTGTCGGAGAGGGAGCTCGCAATGGCTCTCAACCTGGTCAAGGCCTTAAGGGTGGAGAAGCTGGACCTCAGCAAGTTCCACGATGACTACAGGGAGGCCTTCTACACTCTGATCGAGGCCAAGATAGCAGGCAAAGAGCTGAAAGCGGTGGAGGCCCCCGTCCCCACCGGCGCCGTGGACCTCGAGAGTTCGCTCATGGCGAGCATCGAGGCCATCCTGGCCCAGAAGGGCGTGGAGCCCGAACAAGCGAAGGTGGCGTAAAGGAAAGCCGGGGGCGCAAAGGGAAAGAAAGGGGAGGTAGGATGGAGCTACTGACGAAGGAGTTAAGGGAGAAGTTTCCAAAGCTCTACGCAACCGAGAAGGTCCCCGCGGAGGAGAAAGTCGTCATCGCCAAATTCTTCCAGCCGTGGGGGAGCTGGACCTGGTACGCTGTCGAGTTTGACGGTGAGGACCGGTTCTTCGGCCTAGTTGACGGCTTTGAGCTGGAATGGGGCTATTTCAGCCTGACCGAGCTCCAGTCCATCAAGGGCCCCTGGGGTCTCGGGATCGAGCGAGACCTCTACCTCGGCCACCCCAAGACAAAGGACATACCGGCTCTCCAGGGACGGGTGTGATGTCAGCCTTTATCGTAAGCAAGGCCCATATCACGGCCATGCTAAGGGCGGCCATCCAGTATTGCCCGGATATGTATTGGAAGGGGGGAAGATTAGCCGGCAGCAACCTGGACCTGGTCGGCCAGATGCTCCTGGACCAGTGCGTGGCCAGCGTCCGCTACAGGTATAGCGACTCTGCCCCCGATGACCTGCCCGGGCCTACTAACCTGGAGTGGCAAACTCCCTATATATGGGAAGCTCGCTGGAGCCATCCCTGGACCAGAGTGCCCGAGGCTATCGAGGCTCTCAAGCTGGTGAGGTGCTACGAATACCAGAGCTGCGAGAACCCTGAGTGGGAAGCCTCTGAGGCCAAGGATTTCTGTGAGACATTGAGGATTCAGCTTATATCTGCCCTCCCCGGGTATGAAGAGGCCGCCTGGGAGTGGAAGGGGTAGCAGAGGCCAATACAGGAAAGGAGGTGAAACATGGCACGGGTGTTCGTTTATGACGGAAGGGAGCACCCCGACCCGGATGCCGCCCTCAGCGTGGAAGAGGTGAAGGCCATAATGGCCGGCTTCTTCCCCGAGGTGGCCACTGCGGAGACCCGCACCACCCAGAGGGGGGAGGACCAGGTCCACGAGTTCGTGCGCCGGGTCGGGACCAAGGGGTAGGAGGAGCAAGGTGAACCGTCTCATACATATTCAGAGCCACGACGATGTATGCGTCGTTATAGACACCCAGGGCCTCTCTAATGAGAAGCTCCTGGAGAAGTACGGTGATGAGTTCTGCAAGGTGGAGGCCATCATTGACCTGCCCGAAGGGTCTATGGCCGCCTGGCCTACTGACCGGCCCCTGGTGGGACGTGACCAATGGTGAAGCGTGACCAATCAGGAACTCATAGCAGTCCTTGAAGCCGTCCCGGAGAAGAAGCTCCGCCTCCTGGAGCTGGCCAGGGAGCTGCTGGGGCCTGATGGCAGCGTTGACTGGGAAAAGTGCAGTACTCCTCCTCTCGTGGATGAAATCAACGAGGCGGAGCAGGAGGCCCATGCCTACGCTGAAGAGACGAGGGACTTGAGATGCACCCTGCAGAAGCTCCTGGGCCCCTAGCCACACTGGCCCTGGGGGTACGGAAGAGGCTCACCCGGGACTGGCCGCCATCCCTCAGCGCAGTGGCAGCCTGGCTGACGGCTGCCAACTCCTATGCGGCCTTCAAGGACCTGGTCCAGGCCTACGTGCCCCAGCAGGCCGAGGCCATCTACTCTTCACAGGAGCCGGTCGAGATGGTAACGGCCTTCGCCCAGGCCTTCCAAGGCCGCTACTTCCCCCTGCTCGAGCACTTCGTGGATGGGGACTGCGAGGGCTTTGAGGACATCGTGACGGCCATCCCCGTCAAGGTCCTGGGCTGGGAGTATGATGACTACCATGAGCTCCCGGACGCCAGACAGGGGATAGTCCTGGCCGCCCTCCTGGTGGACTTGGAGGAGGAGGGCATCAGGATCACCCTCCTGGAGAAAGCCCAGGAATGGCTGTCCCGGGATCTCCTCAAGAGAACCAGGGCCTACGACATGGACTTCCTCATCTTCGCCCTAAAGAAGCGCAGAAGTCCTCTCTATAGAGGCCTTCTCTATTTTGCTGCGCACCTCTTTCATGCGACAGGCCTCTATTTTCTCGACACCGACATGGACGAGCTCTACGGGATGGGCTGCCGCGCCACCGGCCCCCCCGACTGGGAAACCGAGACGGTATCGAGCCTGGCCCAGGACTGGAAAGTAGCCCAGGGATTGATGGATGAAGAGGTGAAGTTCTGGACCTGGCTGGAGAAGGACCCGAAGGCCCACCTGGCCGAGGTCGTCGCCTTTCTGGAGGACAAATGGAAAAAGTGGCAGAAAAAGCCCAAGAAGCCCTGAGCTGGGCCCTCCCCGGAGTGGAGGTCCCGCCGGACCCGCTGCGCCTGAGGCTGGATATCCACGAGGACGCCATAGTGCTGCGCAGCTTCAGGGACGGCGTGACTACAGTGAAGCCTGTCTCAGCTCTAGACATCACCAGGGCCTTCGCCCGGAGGCTGCGCATCTCCAGCGGGATACTCCCCCTGAACGCCCTGTGGTGGGAGTTGCGGCCGGAGGGGGAGGTGGTGGCGCTGTGGCGCCCCCCTCAGGTCTGGAAGCTTGCCCTGGTGGAGGAGGCCTTCCAGGCTCCCAGGAGGTTCAGGCTTCCCATGCCGGGGCTCATCTTCGTCTGCTCCGCGGGGAGGCCTCCTGCGGTCTACGCCGCAAAGAAGAGGCCGGCAGGCCCGAACTGGCCCATCTGCCATGCCCCGCTCTTCAATGTCTTCCGCAATGGCTCGACCTGCCCCGGCACCCACAAGTTCCCGGACAGGCTGGAGGAGGTGCCGGAGTCCTTCATGATGAGCTTCTTCACCAAGACAGCTGATTACCAAGGGAGGTCCAGGAAGCACCCGAAGGACCTCCTCGCTCTCTGGGAGGAGCTGGACGGTAAGCTGCACTATCCTATCCGGGACCTGGTGCCTTTCGGGACTCTTAAGGGAAAGGAGGAACGATGAGAAGGCTACGCCACTTCGTGGATGGTATCCTTTATGCGCTTGGCATCCGCCCCATCTACACCGAGGTGGAGTGCCCCTGGTGCTACGCCAGGTTTGAGGAAAAAGTGAGGTGACCAGAATAGTCGGCTATGTCGTCTGCAGCTCCCCCCCGGTGGGGCAGCCTGGGACAGGCTACACCTATATCCTGGGTGGCAACGGGCTCTTCTTGGATGCCCACAACAGCCTGATGGGGGTTCGAATCCCCCTGGCAGACGCCCCGGTGAGGGGGCTGCCGCCCCTGGAGCCCTACATCTGGCTTGTCCACGGGAAAGTCCCCTCCCACCTCCTGGACCTGGTCGTGTCGGCCTGCAGTGCGAGGGCGGACCAGGAGGTGTATGCGGCCATTGTGTGGGAAGGCGAGTACGGCATTCGTATACCGTCGCAGGACTGCACGGCCGGCAGTATCAAGTACGAGACCGCCCCCAACACCGTCGTCAACCTCCACTCCCATCCCGGGAAGCTCGGGGCCTTTTTCAGCGGCACCGACAACAGAGACGACCAGGGCTTCCAGGTCAGCGTCGTGGTGGCAGAGGTCAGCCGGCTTATTCCCTGCGCCCGGGCAAGGGTGTGTCTCTACGGCTACTTCTGGGAGATCCCCCTGGCCCAGGTGTTCGAGGGCCCACTGAGCGTCCGGGAGGGCCCAGTAGATGAATAAGGAGTATGACTTATGACCTACACTCTGGCTCCACCGCGGGAGGACCGCATAGCAGTGGTGGGGTGTGGGGGGACCGGGGGATTCGTGGCCGAGGGCCTGGTCAGGCTGGGGGCCCGCCTGCTCCTGATTGACGGTGACCGGGTGGAGGAGAGGAACCTCGGCCGGCAGAACTTCTACCCGGAGGACCTGGGGCGCTTCAAGGCCCAGGCCCTGGCGGAGCGCCTGGCCCTCAAATACAGAGTGGCGGTGGGCTACAGCGTCTCCCCCCTCCTGAAGGAGGAGGAAGGGCACCGGGGCCTCCTCTCGGACTGCGGCGTGGTGTGTGGGTGTGTCGACAATGCCCCCGCCCGGGCCGCCATCGCCGCCCACGTCGGCCCCCACCAGTGGTGGGTGGATGCCGGCAACGGCTCCGAGTTTGGCCAGGTCCTGATCGGGAACTGGGGCGCGGAGGACCGGAGCGAGACCTGCCATTCCTTCATCCCCATGCCGGGGAGGCGGGGACCCAGCACCGGGCCCCCGGTCCACTTCAACCCCTCGACCCAGGTCTGCGACGCCCTCCCCCTCCCCACCCTGGTCCGGCCCGAGCTCCTGGTGCCAGGGCTCCCCACCCACCCGGCCCCGGCCCCCGGGTCCTGCGCGGCTGCCGTGGCGGCCGGGGAGCAGGGGCCCACCATCAACCTCTGGATGTCCGCCCTGGTGGTCGAGGCGGTGAGGCTCCTCCTGGAGGGCCGGCTGACCTGGTGGCAGGCCTACCTGGACCTGGAGACCGGAGGCCTCCGCCTGGTCCAGGCCACGCCAGAGGGGGTAGCCGCCACGATGGGTGTGAAACTTCGCCCACAGAAAGCTCAGGGCAAGACGCTGATGGAGGTGTTCAATGGCCCAAGAACCCCTTAAGGTGGGCGACAAGGTCTCCTACCAGGGCCCGGACCGCTTCTGTTTCAGAAGCTGGACCTGCCGCAGGTATGTGAAGGCTGGAGACATAGGGGTGGTGGTGGAGCAGGGGGCCGACACCCGGCCCTGGTGCGTGAAGCCCGGAGAGGAGTCCTTGTGGTGGAGGGTGGACTTCGGGGAGGGGCGGGTCGTGACAGTGAGCAACTACGACCTGCAGATACAGCAATACCGGCACGAAGTCACGTAGGTATTTTGGGATTTTTCCCCTAGTGCCAGGGCAGTTTTTTCGGAGCGCACCACGAGCGCACGGACGTGCCAGCAAGGCAAAGCTACGGGCTCAGGACAAAAAGGCACGAAAAAAGAATTTTCCCCAAAACTCAGGACAAAAAAGAGCCTAGGACTAACGGTCTAGAAAGGAGGTGAACCATGGAAACCGAACTCAAGGTCGTGATACAGATGAAGGGGGACCGGGCCCTGGTGGGCGTCCAGGGGACCAACACCGACCCGGTAGTGGAGGCCCTGCCGGCCACATCCCTGAATGACGTGCTCGCTGCCGTCCCGGGGATCCTGGAGCGGGCCCGCGCCAGGTGGACCACCAGCCCCAAGAACCCGGCCTACCAGCGGCCCCCAGAGCCCCCGGCCCCCGCCAGGGCAGCGGCGGCAGCCAGGACAAGCCCGCAGCGGCCGGCGGAGCCCCAGCAGAGGTTCTTCTGAGCCAACCCTTCCAACGCTGCTAACCCTGCTAACGCTTCCAATGCCCCCGGCCTTGAGCAAGCCGGGGGCTTCTATTCTTGCTCAGAAAGGAGGTGATAAGAATGCAAGTCAACGTAGAAAAGCTCCGCGCCGCTCTCAAGCTTGTGGCACCGGCCGTGCCCAGGAAGCCGACCCTGGCGATCCTCTCCAACATCCGCCTGGGGGAGGGAAAAGTCATCGCAACCGACCTCGACACCGCCATCACCATTATCGGCATAGGTAGCGTTGACGATGCTCCCCTCTGCCTGCCCCACAAGACACTGTTGGCGTTCCTGGAAGCTGTGCCCGGGCGCGAGACCCTCATCATCACCCACCAGGATGGGAACGCTGAGCTCACCGCCGGCCGCGCCAGGGCCACCCTGGAGGGCACTCCAGCCCTCGACTACCCCCCCATCCCCAACCCCACCCCTGAGCACGTGGTGGCCGTGGACGGGGACGACCTGGTCCGGGCCCTCACCGCCGTCCTGTACTGCGCCGCAGGGAAGGATGACACCAGGCCGGTCCTCCAGTCTGTCTGCCTCACCCTAGGCGACACACCCGAGGCAGGAGCCGCCGACGGCTTCAGGCTCGCCTGGGAATCCCTCCACATCAAGCTACCCGGCGAGGGAGAGCTGCTTATCCCGGGCACAGCCGTCAAAGACCTCGACCATCTCTGGAGACATGCCCCAAAGCCCCCTGACCTCGAGGGAGCGGCCAGTCCAGCCCAGATAGCAATGGCGAAGAGGCTGGTCAAACTGGCTTACACCAAGGACACCCTCAGCGTAGCCTTCGGGGCGGTCTCCTTCATCACCAAGCTAACCGCCGGCAGCTTCCCCAACTACAGGCAGCTGATCCCCCCGCCCGGCAGCACAGCGGTCACCTTCAACGCCGAGGACCTCTGGCGCGCCCTCAAGGGGATAGGGCATGTGGCGCTGGATGGCTCCGGGATCATCCGGCTCTCCTGGGGCGACAGCGAGCTCAAAGCCGAGGCCAGGGCGGAGAAAGTCGGCACCGTCAGCGCCGTTGTCTCCTCTACCTGCACCGCACCCGGGAGGATAGCCTTCAATCTGCGCTACCTCCAGGAGTACCTCAGGGAGAAGCCTGACGATGTCACCCTCAGCACCGGCGCCGATGGGAAAGCTCCGGGGCTCTTCAGCTACCACGGCACTGCCAGGTTCGCCCTCATGCCCATGTTCGTGCAGTGGGGGGACGAACCCAAGGCCCCCGAACCTCCCGAAGCCGAACCTGAAGACCAGGAAGGCACCGACGCTACACCCTCGGAAGCCGGGCCAGAACCGGAAGAGGAACCCACCCCGGCGCCTGAGCCGGCCCCGGCCGCTCCCAAAAGACCCTCGGCAGCCAAGGCCAAGAAAGCCAGGCCCCGCCGCAAGAAGGCCAAGAAGTGAACCTGTAGGGGCGGCGGGGCTTTCACCCCGCCGCCCCTGATCTTCCTGAGCCCCTCAGCCTTTGATGACGGATAGGGCCAGCGGTGCAACAGAATGGACTAGTGTTGAGCTACGGAATGGTTATGCAGGCCGCAAAGTGCCAGCAAAGACCTGCCATGCCAGGGCTGATTTCGCAACGAGACTGAGGACGATGTAGGCTCGCTCTCCGTAGAGATACTCCCTCCACGGCCCGACCTTCTTGTATTGAAGGACCATGTTGATGGCGAAGCTGTTGAAGAAGAGAAAGATAGAAACATAGATCCAGTACACGAAGCTGGGAACGCCGCTACCAGCCCCGATAAGGTAGATTGCTATCGCAACCCAGGGCACTGCGCCAGCTATCACCCCGAACCAAAATGAAGTCCAGTTGGTCTTTTCCGTCGTCTGGTTGTGTAGCTCCATAATCAGTCCGAATAGCATCATCATCGCGTTCAAGGCAAAGATGAGAACCAAGCTGGCAATATCGTAGATGCCCACGAGCATAGCAATAGCGACGATCATCACTGAGGCGCTGAATGCGTACTCTATCCAGCGGGCATAGTTGATGCCTCTGTTCAGGTTGCGGACATACCAGTTATAGATGCCCGGCGCAGCGATCAGGAAATGAGCGAGAGCAGACATAAAGAGAAAGGCAGCAACTAATGGTCCGATGCGAAGGTCGAATAGCGTCTCTGGGGTCGGCACAAGCCTTTTCGCGGCTGGGTCAAACCGCAAAAAGGATGCAGAGACCGGTAGCGAGAAGGCGGTGCTTAGCCACAGCATCAAGATGCCTTGGACAAAATGAGCCAGCCCTATCACTCCATTGAACCACCTAAGTCGACCCATCTGCGTCCCTCCTGTCACTTCTTGACTCTCAAGACCCGAATGCAAGGACCGTGATTCTTTTGAAAGGCAGATAGTCCTTGAACCCTTTTCGCACCAATAGTATGGCTCTCGCACCCGGTCGTCAAGGCTGCTGAGGGGTCCAAGACAAGGAGATGGTAGGAAAGTCACAGGTCTTGAGCGATGAGCATTGCCAACTACGAGACATGTCCAATCACCACTATAATGATGAAGCATATCGTTTCAAGAACCCCACAAACTGCACGCACCGGATATTGACGACCATTGGTAGTAACAAAAGCGAGTTTCGTCTCTCCATAGATGTGGCGGCAAAAAGTCTGGACTTCTGTTCAACACCATCAAGGCTGCCCTATGTGGGCCTGCCTATTCAGCCTAGGGGTCTCATATTCTGTGTGCCTTGACTAGGTTGGTACTTCCGGGGACAGCCAGAGGAAATCCGGCAGTAATGATTATGAGATCGCCCCTTCCAGCTGTCTCTGTAGTCATGACAACCTCTGTCGCCTGCTCAAAGGCCTCCTCCAAGCTGAGGGGTTCAGGCCTTCTTACCGAGAGGACACCCCAAGCTAGAGAAAGTCGCCCCAGGATGTTCTCTGAGGGGGTCACGGCGATGATGGGCTGGCGTGGTCTGTACTTGGATACTCGAAAGGTGGTGGTTCCGCCCGTGGTAAAGGTTACGATGGCTCGAGCTCCTACCTGATGGGCTATCTGGCAGGCCGCTCTGGCAGTGGCATCGTTGACCTCGGGCGGAACATCCCACCGCCTCTCATAAAGTATTTGCTCGTAGGGAAATGCTGTCTCAGCCTCTAAAGCTATTCTGGCCATCGTCTCTGTGGCTTCGACAGGATATTTACCGACGGCCGTTTCTTCGGAGAGCATCACAGCATCAGTGCCATCCAAGACCGCATTGGCCACATCGCTGGCTTCTGCTCTGGTAGGGGTGGGCGACTCGACCATAGACTCCAGCATCTGAGTAGCGGTTATGGCCGGTTTGCCGCAGTGGTTGGCCTTCTTTATGAGCTGCTTCTGTGCCAATGGCACCTTTTCTATCTTTATCTGGAGCCCCAGGTCACCCCGGGCTACCATTATCCCCTCACAAACCTCGAGGATAGCGTCGATTTCCTCCAGAGCCCCGGTCTTCTCTATTTTAGCGATTACGGGTGTGTTGGCGCCCATCTTTGTAAGCAGTTCCTTAACCTCCTTTACCTGGCTGGCAGAAGAAATAAAGGAGAGGGCAACGAAGGTAGCGTTCTGGGATAGGGCGAAACGGAGATGCTCCCCAAAGACATCCCTCATGTTTCCTGCACTACGTCTGAGTCCAGGAAGGTCAAGGAGGATGCCTGTGGTGAGTTTGAGTTCTTTACTAAGTTGGCGCACTTTGCCAATGAGTTGGCCATGCTCAGCTAGGGTGCCATGAGCCAGGTTAAATCTGGCGATGTCCATGCCGGCTTTTAGCATCCGCTCGATGACATCGGAGGATTTGCTGGCCGGGCCCAGGGTACAGACAATCTTTGTCCGGCGTTTCAGCCTTTCATGATCTACCATCACCGTTTATTATAAGGCTTCTTGCCCCCGATGGAAGCGTAGCTGGACTGCCATCGTCCCCAAAGCTCAAGGACTACAGGATGCAATCGACCCTAATGAGCCGCCCTTCACCCTAGCAATGGTGCTCTGGGCATGCATAGACGGGAAGAGGAGATGAGGAGATAGATCAGAAGAGCTTCACTCATGACGCCGAACCCGATGGCAGCCAGCTTCCTGCCCCAATCAGCTAGCCTCGCCGAACAGGGCATAGAGCTTGAACCTTCCCATTGCTGTTTCTTGGAATTATCCCGACTTGTTGGCACGGACTCAAAAACTCTCCTTGCCCTATCAAGCAGATAGCATAGTGTATACACTAAACCCAATGATTATTGGGTCAAAGTTTGGGCGGACAGGAACCGGACAGAAACGAGTGCTAGCTGCTGAGGTCAGGGACAGACACGGAAGGGTTCGCGGGGTCAGAAACGGTCCCAGAAATGGGCAGCTACCGTTGGGGTCAGGGAGGGTTAGGGAAACGGGCTGTAAGCCAGAAGGAAGCAGAGGCCGCAGCCTCCTTTGCCGCAACCAACCTGAGCCTCGCTAAAAAGAAAGTTCTTCCTTGGACTGATTTCAAAATAATTTAAGTGTTTGTCCAAACCACCCTTCCCCTACAAAGACCTCGGTGTGAACTTGAGCCTGGAAAAACGAGAACCAATTGTTAGATTGTTTTAAAAAAGGTATTGACAAACAAGGGAGTTTGTGTCCTATAATTGCGCGTATTGGGCCGAGGGGTGGAGGGGAGGGGGTAAGGAGGAAGATGGGACTCCTCCAGTTTGTGAGGGTTGATGGCGCACCCGGGCCAAGCTCCGGGTGCTCTTTATCCTGCCAAGGCACCCCTGTGCCTGCTTTGACGCCACGCCTTTTCCCTCTCCCCCGAGGGCTACCTGCTGGACCTCTCCGAAGGCTTGGAGGAACTGGTAGCCGAAGGGGTGGAGCTTCTCTGTCCTGGAGACAGGCTGGTGGTGCTCTCCTACCACTCCCTGGAAGATAGGCTGGTGAAAGAGTCCTTCCGGCGGGAGTCCCGGGGGTGCCTCTGCCCGCCCCGGACCCCGGTCTGTATCTGCAGGCACAAGCCCAGCCTCCGCCTACTCACCTCAAAGCCCATAACCCCTTCCCCGGAGGAAATAGCGGTCAATCCCCGCAGCCGTTCCGCTCGGTTGAGGGCGGCAGGCGGGTATAGAAAGGAGGTCGCATGAAAGTCTACTGGGCCGACTGTCTTGGAGGGGCCTACCACCTGGCGGGAAGGTGCGCCAAGTGCTCCTCGGGGGTCATCTTCGTCACCTCCAACTCCCAGCAGTCAGGGATTGTCCTGGCCCCCTGTCTAGACTGTGGTGCCAAGCAAGCCCTCTATGTGCATCCAGCGGAGCACCAGGCCTGGGCCCTGGCCGAAGCTGTCGATGTGGTCCCGGTCAAAGGGTAGGGAAGGGATGCCTGGTTTGAAGGAAAGGGGAAGCCTCTTCCGGCACCTGGCCCTGGTTGCAGGGGTCCTGCTCATCATTGCCATCCCCGACCCCACTTTCATCACTGACTTTGTCGGGGCCATGGTGGTGGCGCGGGCCCTGCGCCCGCGCCTGGGCCAGTTATTCCCTGGACTGGGGCCCTGCCGCTGCGACTACCACCACTATGGGGCCTGTCAATGCCAGGGTTTCCCTTACCTTCAGGTCTGGAGCGGTATCCCCGCCCCCCTGCGGGTCAGGGTTGAGCCCCGGGGCCGGGGAAACCTGTCCCAGACCGGACTCTTCCATCTATCGGAACCCAGGGCAAGGGAAAGATGGGACCGGACAGTCACCTTCCGGGGGCAACCCAGTTTCTAGAAAGGAGGAAATAGATGGCGAAAACAATCTTCGCCGCCCTCGATGTAGGCACCACAAAGACCTGCGGCATCATCGCCAGCACCGGGGACGCCGGTGCCTTTCAGGTCCTGGGGGTGGGGGTCTCCGCCACCAGGGGCCTGAAGAAGGGGGTGGTGGTCAACCTGGAGGAGGCCAAGGATGCCATCCGGGAGGCAGTGAAAAAGGCAGAACATGCCAGCGGGATAAAGATGGAATCGGCCTATGTGGGGGTCACGGGCAAGCACATCTCCTCCCTCAACACCCGCAGCGCCGTGGCCGTCGGCCGGGGCGACCGGCTGGTGAAGGGCGGCGACCTGAAGAGGGTCATGGAGTCCGCCCGGGAGATTGAGATCCCCAGCGACCGCAGGCTCCTCCATGTAATCACCCGCCAGTATATCCTGGATGGCCATGAGGGGGTGAGGGACCCCGTGGGGATGTCGGGCTTCCGCCTGGATGCCGATGCCCATGTGGTCACCGCCTCCACCGCCGCCGTGCAGAACCTGGTGAAGTGCGTCCGGGGGGTGGGGGTGGAGATAGAGGGCCTGGTCCTGGAGTCTCTGGCCGCTGGTGAAGCGGTGCTTCGCCCCGATGAGATGGAGGCCGGGGTTATCCTGGCGGATATCGGCGGGGGCACCACTGATATTGCCATCTGGAAGGGTGGCAGCGTCTGGTTCACCGCGGTCCTGCCTGTAGGGGGCTATCAGGTCAGCCGGGACATCGCCGTAGGCATGGGTATCCCCTATGAGATGGCGGAACAGGTAAAGGTGAAGTATGCCAACCTCATCCCGGGCACCGATGGCAAGACAAAGACGGAGCCGGCGGTAGTGGGCATGGACAACGGCCAGGAGATCCTGCTCCAGGACCTGAACGACATCGTCCGGGCCCGGATTGACGAGCTCCTGCGGATGGTGGCGATGGAACTGCCCCGCTCGGAGCTTACCGCCCTGGCGCCCGCCGGCCTGGTCCTGACCGGGGGGAGCTCCAACCTGCCGGGGATTGAAGCCCTGGCCCAGGACATCTTCCGCCTGCCGGTGCGGGTGGGAGCCCCCCAGGATGTGTACGGCCTGGCCGACATCCTCTACGACCCCGCCTATGCCACCAGCGTGGGCCTGCTCAAATGGGGGGCCAGGAAGTCCGCTGGGGAGGAACTGCCCCACGGGCGCCTGGAGGAACCGGGCAAAATCTTCCGCCACTTCCTCTTCCGCGCCAGGCGGGCCGTGGAACACTAGGCTAGAAAGGAGTTATGCCATGGCAAAACAGATCCTGGCCGCCAGTCCTGCCCGCATTAAGGTCATTGGTCTGGGCGGTGGCGGCTGTAATGCCGTCACCCGCATGGTGCGGGATGAAATCCAGGGTGTGGAGTTCTATGCCCTGAACACCGATGCCCAGGCCCTGATGCTGGCGGAGTGTCCTCACAAGATGCAGATTGGGGAGAAGCTCACCCGGGGCCTGGGGTCGGGGGGAGACCATAGCGTAGGCCAGAGGGCCGCCGAGGAGAGCCGGGACGACATCCGGGATATAGTGAGCAAGGCCGACATGGTCTTTATCACCGCCGGCCTGGGCGGCGGCACCGGCACCGGCGCCGCCCCCGTGGTGGCCGAGGCCGCCCGGGAGACCGGGGCCCTGGTCATCGGCATCGTCACCCGCCCCTTCTCCTTTGAAGGGGCGCACCGGCGCCTGGTAGCCGAGGACGGCATCAACCGCCTCACAGAGCAGTGCGATACCCTTATCATCGTTCCTAACGATAGACTTCTTGCCCTCTGTGATACCAGGACAGGGGTGGACAGCGCCTTCAAGATGGCCGACGATGTCCTGCGCCAGGCGGTGGCTGCCATCGCCGAGGTCATCACCGTCCCAGGGATGATCAACCTGGACTACGCCGATATCAAGTCCATTATGAAGGACGCCGGGCCGGCCTGGCTCTCCATGGGCAAGGGGACGGGGGCGAATCGGGCCACCGATGCCGCCAAGGCCGCCCTGGCCAGCCCCCTGCTGGATATCTCCATTGAGGGGGCCAGGGGTGTCCTCTATACCGTCACCGGGGACTCCAGCCTCACCCTCCACGAGGTAAACGAGGCCGCAGAGATCATCAAGGGGGCAATAGACCCCGCAGCCAACATCATCTTCGGCGTCACCTTTGACCCCAAGATGGAGAGTGAGGTCGTCATCACCCTGGTAGCCACGGGCTTCCGCACCAAAACGGGAGGCACCCCTCTCAAGCCCGAAGAGATAAAACAGCTACTTAAGGAGACGAAAGAGGAAAGCGAGCTGGATGTTCCCTCATTCCTGCGCCGACCCTTAACCCTACGCCGCCAGCAGATGCTCTCCAGAACGTCCTCTCTCACCACCCACACCCCCCCAGGCTCAATCTCCGGCCGCTGACCTCTCCGCCTCTGCCTCTGGAGGCCGGCCGCCAAAACGGCCGGCCTCCCCTTTTAGCTCAACGTTCTGATTGTTCGCGTTTAGGACCCTATATATCGTCGTCTAATGGGTCCACCCTTGGCGGCACTGATCGGATGTCACTGGCCTCCTTCGGGCATCTTACGAAGGGATTCCCATCACAGAAGGCCATATTGCCGTCGGAAGCGGGGAATTCTATTTGGCCCCTTCCGGGAATTTTATGGTCACCCGGACAGTCAGGGATGAATAACCGATAAATATGATAGAAGGTGGGCAGCGGAACGTCCTGTTGGCTTCTTCTTTGGCGTCAAGGGCCACTTACGTGCCGAAGCCTATAGTCCCGAGAGCTGAAGGGTTGGGTTACAGAGTGCCGCGGAAGCGCCACCTAGCCCGTTGACCACCCGACAATAGTAGGCTACCCAGTCAAAGGAGCCTGCCTCAGCTTTCCGCAATCTCCTTGAGCCGATGAGGCTCCAGAACCAGGATCCGCTTTAGCCGGATGCTCACAATTCCCTGGCGCTGCATCTCGCCCAAAGCCTTGTTCACTGTTTGTCGCACCGCTCCAATTGAATCGGCGATTTCTGTCTGCGTGAAGTCGGGTACAAGCTGCGAAGACTTGTCTATGTTGGCAAGTAGAAAATGCGCCAGTCTCACTTCCACCGGGCCATAGGCAGCGTCTAAAAGGCGTTCCTCAAGAAGGCGCAGGCGGGTGCCAAGCAACTCCAAGAGACAGAGCGCGACATCGGGCCTCTTTCTTAGAAGCTCTAGAACATCCTTCCGTGTCACCGTACATACAAGGCTGTCCTCTACCGTCTCAGCGAAATTCCCTTGCATGCTCTGCCCTACTAACCCCATTATCCCGAAGAGGGACACAGGTTTGATTTGCCGGGTCACCAATCGCTTGCCATCCGGGGTAAGTCGGTATAGCTCCACTCGGCCCTCCTTTAGGATGTAGAGCCTCTCACCCGGATCGTCGGGCGTAAACAGCAAGGTCCCAACAGGACATTGTTCAGCCGCAACATGCTCGAAGAACAGATGCATGTCGTTGGCCGTCAGGCTTCGAAAGGCGTCCGTTCCGTAGAGCAGATCAATGATGCCGCGGGCTCGCCGGCGCTTCCAGGAGATAGAGTTTTTCAAATGGTTCTGCCCCTTGGCCCTCACGGCTCCATTTTATATCATAAGCCTCGTGGGAGGGGTGTGTCACCCAGGCGACAACATTTCTTGTGGTTCCTTGGTAAAGTAATTACCAAAAGGCGTGAGAAGAGGGAGGCTACTCAGATTTGCTAACACGGAACAAAGGAGGCATTTAGATGGCAGTAAAAGTTGGTGAAGTTCAGTCTGAGATGACTGCCGATGTGAAAAAGACGGAGGATCTGAGGGTTCGCCTCAGTGCCAGCTGGTCGGACAGGATCAAGGAAATCACGTTCAAGCCATCTGAGGACCTGAAAAAGGGAGATAAGGTAAAAATCACTGTCGAGAAACTGTAACTATCATTTTTGAGGTAGAGGCGAAAGAGTAGCCTTCCGCTTGTCAACAAGGGCAGCTGGTGCCGATATGAAATTCTTAACAGCCGGAGGTACTAGGGACATAACCCTGACCGGGCTGGGATGTAGCTGGCGAATAAACCTGAGGAGTGAGGCAGGAGCGGGCCGAATGACGACATCAGAAGGGGGAGACGGTCTTTCCTGGAGGCACTTGACAGAAACTACGGAGGAAGAAACACAAGATGCGTTGGTAGTACGCCTTAAGAGTCTTGCCCAGCTACCTAAGGACGAGCAAGAGATCCAGTTTGGGACAATGATCCTCACTGCCGCGAAACTGCCCACTGAAAAAGCCGTGCTCTTTACGCGATTCTGGCTACGCGCCTGGCTACAGATGGACCCCGAAATGGCGAGGATGATGGTGGAGTCATATCGGGCTGCCCTCGCCTGGATGTCTGCAGATATTGCCTGGCAGAGGTTGACCACAGTGCAACGAGCAGTCAAGGGGCTCTCACCGGAAGAGCAGGGCGCTTTGCACTGTCTCTTTCCTCAAGAGGTGCCTGAGTCGCCCGCTACCGGGATTGGTTTTTGTAGTGCGTAGCCGATCACTCCGAGAAAAAGAGATGGTGGCCGTTCTCGAAGAAGGACGCCTTGCACAGGATTGATCTGCCCGAGACTTTAGCAGGGAAGGAGGTGATTTCGGGATATGAGTATGAGGTGGAGACCTACACCGCCTAAGAGACCCACCCCCCCACCCGCGGGGCCTACGCCCCCACCCAAGGGGCCCACGCCCTCACCTACGGGGCCCACGCCCTCACCTACGGGGCCCACGCCCTCACCTACGGGGCCCACGCCGCCACCTACGGGGCCCACGCCCCCACCTACGGGGCCAGAAAAGCCCCCTGAGAAGAAATAGGGGGGCAAGGAAAGGCGGGGGGCCCGTACAAGGGACCCCCGCCTTCTGGAGAATGGGGGGCAGCCAAGGCAGGTTCAGGAAAGGAGGACGCTTTGATAGCTTGTGTGCTTCTCCGGGTGGCAGCGGGAAAAGCGGGGTCGGTAGTGACACGGCTGAGAAAGCTTGAAGGTGTCGGGGAGGCCTATGCCATCTAGCCATTGTGCGGGGTATCCTCGCTGGCGACGATGGCAGGAGCATCGTCATCCTGGTTATCCTGGGTATCGTGGGCTGCTCGAACGTCACTACGAGGGAGCTGGTGCTGCTGGTGCAGCGTACAGCGCTATTCGGAAAGTCATGAGAAAGCGGAGGTTTGAGGATGAAAGCTTACTGCTTTAAGTGCCGGGCAAAGAGGGAGATCAAGGGTCCCAAGGTGATAATCCTTAAGAACGGACGCTCCGCAACCCGGGGAGTGTGTGCTGCCTGCGGCACTAAGGTTTACCGCTTTGGCGTGGCTTGATTACTGCCACCGGTTCAGTATCTTCTTAATCCGGGCAACGCTTTCTGAAGGCGCGTGGCCCCCGTGACTTCTTTCTGGGCAGTTTGGTAATGCCTGCCCACGAAGAAAGATGAAGCGGCTCGTTTTTTTCCTTCTTGTCGGTCTGGTGCTGAGCCTGGTCAGTTGCCAGGTCTTGCCCGGAGCACCATCCTATACCGAAACCAGCTTTGCAGTGCCACCAGGGGAGAAATATACCCTGGCCGTGGAACTTCGGGCCGGCCGCACTGTAGAAGGCAGCTTCAGCGTCAGCGGCGCCGAGAACTATGTAGATTTCTACATAAAAGGGCCTAAAGGGGATCTCGCCTATGGCGTAGTGCGGGCTGTAGGCGGGCAGAGCTTTGCAGTGAAAGCGGAAGTACCCGGGGCTTACACCCTGTATTTCGATAACTCTATTTCCTTTGGTTCGTCCAGGCAGATTTCGGTACGCTACCGGACGCGCTAGCGGGAGAAGCCCGAAGAAAGGTCGAGGAAAAGGGAGATGAGCCTATCCATGATTGCTGGGGGCCGACCAGCCCCCTCTGTCTCCCGTTCGGGCGGTGAGGATGAAGGGCCCTTTCTCCCCTGCTTCCGCTGCGGCATCTGCTGCACCAGGTACCGGGTCCGCCTGAGCCTGGTGGAAGCCCGTCGCCTCGCCGATGGCCTGGGCTTAGCCTGGGATGATTTTCTCCGGCAATACATTGACCGGCACTACCCTGGGGCCCAGGATTTCCCAATCCGTCAGTGTAATGGGGCATGTATCTTCCTGAAACCTGCCTGGGATGAGAAGAAGGCGGACTGTCTCATTCACCCCTTCAAGCCCTCTGCCTGCCGCCAGTGGACGCCCAGCCTCTTCCGGCATGACTGCCGAGAGGGACTGGAGACATACTGGGGGCTCCAGGTAGGCCCTTCAGGGCAACCACAAGGGCGTGAAGACAAAGTTCGGGATTTCCACTCTTTCCTGGAATCACTGCGAAACCAATGACGACTTAGAATTTCAACGCAAGCGTTGCTGCGGCTCTCGGGCACAGTGGGACACGGAGCTACCGAGGCACACCAAGGTGCAATTCCATCACAAGGTGCCGGCTCTAAGGGATCCGCTTAACGAAACCGAGAAATGTGACTGAACGAAAGTCAGTTTTGTTAAGTAAGTGGTCTTTCACCTTAAAGAAGGGCACTGTTTTGTATTTGTCAGCTTTATAGTCAGGTGCTATACTGTCACTGTTATGGAAAGATGGTGCCGGGACTGGAATTGGCCACAGCAACGAACGAACCCTTATAGGTAGCACGCCGTGACCACGTCAGAAGAAGCAAACGAATACCTCGTGACTTTCGCAAATGCTATCCGCGAAAAGTTTTCCTCCGTGCTGGTTGGACAACCTGAAGACCAGCTAAAAAATCCCACCGAGAACCTAGTCAGATCTCTTGGTGCTCAATTGGGTCATACCCTGAATGTTATTACGGAAGCAACTGCCGAGGATATCGGGCGCCCCGATATGGCGGTAGCTGTTGACGGAGCGCTGGCAGGACATATTGAACTTAAAAAGCCTGGTACGGGTGCTGACCCGACGCGGTTTGCCGGTCACAATGCCCAGCAATGGCGGAAATTCCAGGAGCTTCCCAATCTAATTTATACAGACGGAAATGCTTGGGCACTCTATCGGAGCGGACAACGGGTTGGTGATATTGTTGATATCGGCGATATCGACCAACGGGGAATCCGTGGCTTAAAGCAAGAAGCAACTTCTGATTTTTTGACAGTCATCCGCCAATTCTTGACATGGGAGCCGATTACACCAGCGTCACCCCGGGCACTGGCTGAATTATTAGCACCACTGTGTCGTTTTCTACGTGACGACGTGCTTCAAGCCGCAAGGAACAGTGATTCCGCACTGGCCCAACTTGCGTATGAATGGCGTAGCACCCTGTTTCCTGATGCTACAGACGAAGGATTCGCCGATGCTTATGCCCAAACACTAACGGCTTGCGTCAGAGCTCCCGATACAGGTCACGGTGAGGAATAGACTACAGGTCCTGGTCTCTGGGTACTCTCGGCAGTAGGATACACAAAGCAGAGAGGAGGACCAGGTGACGCAGTTGGGCAACG
>Ga0315294_10002448_pt1 | contig 20299 bp, 16 predicted proteins | sample YL17G13_40_MG_FD_203626 | JGI IMG/M metagenome (GOLD analysis project Ga0315294, IMG submission 203626) | Sediment microbial communities from Yellowstone Lake, YNP, Wyoming, USA - YL17G13_40 | ecosystem: Environmental > Aquatic > Freshwater > Lake > Sediment | place: USA: Wyoming | collected...
GGAGGAAAAGGAGGTCTTGGAGCGAGCGGAGGGAGAAGCGGAAAGGATCCGGCGAATCGTCCGGGAGCTTCTGGACTTCGCCCGTCCCTCTCCCCGCCTGGATGAAGCGGTGGAGGTCAACGAGGTCATCAACCGGGCCCTTTCCCTCCTTTCCCATCAAAAGAAGGTATGGGAGCAGATTCAGGTAGCGAAGGAGTTCCAGGAGGAGCTTCCCCGCTGGAAAGGAGACCCCCATCAGCTTCAGCAGGTGATGATCAACCTCTTCCTGAACGCAGCCGATGCCATGGCGTCCGCGAGTCCTCCCCCAGGAGAGAAGGGGAAAAGGCTCCGGGTGGCGACGAGAGCCCTCACCCTCGGCGAGGTCCCCGAATTCCCGGACTTCGTACCCCAGAGGAGAAAAGAAGACCGCCCGCGGCTGGATTACTCCCTGCTCCGTTCCCGCCGGGACTCCCCGGCCCAGGTTTCCCAGGAGATCCAGTCCATCCTCCAGGTGGAAGTGGAAGACACGGGCCCGGGAATCCCTTCGGAAACCCTGGGTCGAATCTTCGAACCCTTTTATTCCACCAAGCCCCCGGGGGAGGGGACCGGCCTGGGCCTGGCCATCTGTCTCCGGATCCTGGAATCCTACGGCGGGCGGATCTCGGTGCAGAGCGAAAAGGGAAAGGGGACTCGATTTACCGTTCTGTTACCCATTTTTAAATGAATGAACCGCAGAGATCGCAGAGAACGCGGAGGTTAAAGAGGCAAAAAAGAATGGAATAATGGAACAATGGAACCATGGGGTAGACAAAAATTGATGGTCTCGTAAAAAGTCTCTTGGATCGTCACCCCGGCGAAAGCCGGGGTCCAGGCATTGTCCCCGCGGAAGCGGGGAACCATTAAAGAAAATCTGGATTCCCGTTTTCACGGGAAACCCTGGATTCCGGCTTTCGCCGGAATGACGGATTCTATGGAATTTCGACATTTTACGAATTCATCAAAATTGTTTTCTCCAATATTCCAGTATTCCATTAATCCAGTTTTTCAGTATTTTTTCTGGGTTCTCTGTGGCCTCTGTGCTCTCTGTGGCTAATTGCTTTTATGAGGAAAAACATGGAAAAGAAAAAAGTTCTGGTCGTCGACGACGAAGAATCCATGCGCCACATGCTTTCCCTGATCCTCAAGCGGGAAGGGTATGAGGTCCTGACCGCCGGGGGCGGGAAGGAGGCGCTGGGCCTGGCGGAGGCCCACCTTTTCGATTTCGTCCTCCTGGACGTGGTCATGCCCGAGATGGACGGGCTGGAGCTGCTGAAGACGCTCAAGGGCCGGAAGATGGAGGCCACGGTGATCATGATGTCCGCCTACGGGAACCTGGACACGGCCGTGGAAGCCATGAAGAGCGGGGCCTACGACTATATCTCCAAGCCTTTCAAGCCCGACGAAATCCTGCTGGCCCTGCGCAAGGCCGAGGAGCGGGAGAACCTGCGGAAGGAGAATGTGCGCCTGCGTGAGGAAGTGCGCCGGGATTTCTCCTTCGGGAACATCATCGGCAAGAGCGCCGGGATGCTCCAGCTCTTCGAGACGATCAAGAAGATCTCCGACTACAAAGCCTCGGTCCTGATCCTGGGGGAGAGCGGGACCGGGAAAGAGATGGTGGCCCGGTCGATCCACTACAACAGTTCCCGGGCCCCCGGGCCCTTCGTGGCGGTGAACTGCGGGGCCATCCCCGAGACGCTTCTGGAGAGCGAGCTCTTCGGGCACGAACGGGGAGCCTATACCGACGCCAAGAAAGAAAAACGGGGAAGCTTCGAGATGGCCCACCAGGGGACCCTCTTCCTGGACGAAATCGGGGAGACCCCCCCGTCGGCTCAGGTGAAGCTCCTCCGCGTTCTGCAGGATGGGGAGGTGAAGCGCCTGGGAAGCGAGCAACCCCTTTTCGTGGATGTGCGGATCATCGCCGCCACCATCAAAGACCTTGTCCGGGCCGTGGGCGAAGGGAAGTTCCGGGAGGATCTCTTCTACCGGCTCAACGTGCTTCCCCTCCATCTTCCGCCCCTGCGGGAGAGGAAGGAGGACATCCCCCTGCTGGTGGAGCATTTCCTCCAGAAGTACAATGACCAGCACCGCCTGAACATCCGGGGAGTCGCCGAAAACGCCCTGGCCCGCCTGTTGGAGTACCCCTGGCCGGGAAACGTGAGAGAACTGGAGAACACCATGGAACGGGCCATGATCCTGACCCAGGGGGAGAGGATCGAATCCGACTCCTTGCCCTCGGAAGTTCTGGGAGAAAGGGCCCCCTGGAAGAGGGAGATCTGGGGGGAGGAACTCTCCATCAAAAAGGCCAGCCGGGTCATGGAAGAAGAGTTGATTCGCCGGGCCCTCAAAAAGACCAAGGGCAACCGTTCCCAGGCGTCCCGTCTCCTGGAGATCAGCCACCCCGCCCTCCTCAGCAAGATAAAAGAATACGGGATCACCGGATCCGACTTTTAACCGTCGGCGGAAAACGATTCCTTTCGCCGCCGGGGATATTTCCCGGGAAGTCGGATTTCCCTCCAGGCCCCCTTTAGAGATTTCCCCCCCCCCAACTGTTAAATCATTTAAGAGGGTATTAAGGGATTTAATAGCTAGACGGGGAAAAATCGGGTCTTTTCTGTACGTTCAGGGGCCAAAAACCGCGGCGGAAAATAATATTGCTTGAAATGATTCCTAATTTTTAATACAGTAGAGAGGGTGATAAAAGGCTCCGTTCTTTCTTGCGGGGGAAAAGAACGGGGAATGGAATTTGCACACCTCAATAAAGAAGCCCCTCCCTATTCTGAGTCGGCGAAGCAGTCGCAATTGGTCATTTTGGGTCGTTGCGAACGATCCCGTCTTGGCGGAAGAGCGCGGCAATCTCAACCCCTCCCCACCCTCCCCCCCTCGAGGGGGAGGGAGAGGGTGGGGCGAAAAGACATCACGAAACAGTCTCTCCCGCCGGGGGACATTTGGGAAACGGTTCAAAAGCCAATGGAAAAAAACCGGTACTCCCAGAAAGGGATGTCGCCCGGGGGATTCACCCTGACGGAGGTGATGATCGTCCTGGGACTCCTGGCCATCGTCTCGGCGATCGGCTATCCTCTTCTGCAGCGGACCGTGATCAACGGAAACCTTCGGTCCGCCGCCCGGGACCTGATCGGCGATTTCAACCACCAGAAACAGAGAGCCATGAGCGGCGACACGGCCGCCGCCGGTTCCCGCGTCCATCGCATCTCCCTGAGCCTGGGGACGAACAGTTACACCCTGCAGAGGTGCACGGGAACGACCACCCCCTGCAACGACTGGGAGAACCTGCAGGTAAAGAATCTGAGCGCCTTCGGAAACGACATCGTCTTTGACCCGGGCAGCACGAACCCGACGACCTTTGACTTCCACCCTCGGGGGATGGTAACCTTCCTGGATGAGACAGAGGGAAAAATCGCGCTGAAAAATAATCGGGAATCGACCGCCACCATCACCACCAACCTAGCCGGGAGGACCTTTGTTGATTTCAATATGCAGTAAAAAAGGCATCAGCATGATCGAGGTGCTGATCTCCATGGTTCTGATCAGCTTCGGGGTCCTGTCCCTGCTGACCCTGCTCCCCTCGGGCTGGAGGCTGTCCGGAACGTCGGACATGCTGGGGCGGGCCGCCGGAATCCTGCAGGGCGAGCTAGAGCGGAACGAGGTCCGGATCATGAATGAGAAGAACCAGGTGACTCCCATCCCCAAGAGCGCCGCTTCTCCCCAGCCGTTCTATGCCAGCGGGAAGAATACCCCCCAGCCGGGAGACATTCCCTATCGCGTGACCACGGAAATTGAGGAACTGGGAGGAGGAAGCGGAGGCTGGAGGGTGCGGGTGCGGGTCACCTGGCCGGGGAATCCGACGGGAATTACGGAAAGTGTGATCGTGACGCGGCAGTTGTTTTTTGCTCAGTGAGGACGGAAACATGAAGACCGGGGAGAAGGGTTTCACCCTCATTGAAATTCTTTTTGCCATCTTCATCGGGGTGATTCTCATCGCCGCGTGCTACATCGCCATGACCTCGGGGCAGCAGACCTCCGCCGGGGTGGAGCGGAAGGTGGCGGCGCAGCAGGATGTACGGGCCGCCATGCAGGTCATGGGCCTGGAGCTGAGCATGGCCTCCTATAACCCGCATTACATGCCCAACCTCTGGCATGACCTGCCGCCCCTGGGGACCCTGGTGCAATGCCAGGGGTCCGGCAATCAGGCCTATAAAGGAATCCGGGAGGCGACTCCCACGGCCATCACCGTGGAGATGGACGTGGGCGAGAGCAACCTGGTAGGGGACGAACGGGGGGAAATCATCCGGTACGTGTATAATCCGGAGAGCCAGTACCTCACCCGGGAAACGGCCAACTGTAATCAGACCCGGAGCGCCTCGGCGGCGGCCCCTTTTCTGGGAGATGATCCTCAATCCAAACGGTCGAGGACCGTGCGGGTCATTAACGATACCCTGGGGATCAATAATGGCCATGGTTCTCCCGCTGTGTTCCGGTACTTCAATGCTATAGGCCAGGGGGTGGAACTGTACCCCGGAGAAAATACCAATGATATTCCCAACATCCGGAGGATCGATGTCACCCTGGCGGTGGAGACCGACGAAGTGGACCCGGCCAGCAAGCAGAGGAGGCGGATGATCTATTCCACCAGGGTGCTGGTGAGGAACCACGTTTTTTAGCCCGCACGGAAACGGGGGGGAATGAGGATGGAAAGGCGAAAAGATTCCGGTTTTGCCCTGATTGCGGCGCTGCTCACCATCTGGATCCTGACCGCCCTGGGGATCCTGGTTTTTACCGTGACCACCCAGGATGTGCGGATCAGTTCGCGATTGGTGGGGGAGAAGAAAGCCTTCTTCGCCACGGAGGCGGGGGTTCACAGCCTGGTGCAGGGGTTTGACCCCTTGCAGCTGACCGATCCCCAGAAGTATAAGAAAGATTTCCAGGTGGATGCGGCGGGGGATCCGGATTCCAGGTATCAGATCGGGAACCCGGAGGTTCCAACGCGGGGTCCGGCGGCGATTCCCCTGGACGCCTATGCCGTGGGGGGCGGACAGCAGTGGGGGGCGGCGCGGTACGTGGCCGTCGTGACCGGGAGAAACGATAGATACCGCAGCACGGTTCAGGTGGACACGGGGATCGGGTTCGGCCCGGTGGAGATCACCACGGCTTACCGGTAGGAGAAAGGAGTCAGGTATGCGTTTCTTCGGGGTGATCCTAATCGCGGTTTTCCTGACGGGGGTATGGGGGGAGGCCGGGGCGCTGACGCCCGGAGGGCAGAAAATCTCCCCTCCGGTAAAAGGGGAGGGGATCCAGAAAGAGCCGGAGATGAAAAAGAGCCCGGCCGCGGCGAATTCCGTCCGCCGGGTCACCAAACTGGTCAAGAAAATCGAGGGCGGGATGCTCTACACGGAAAGCGGTCAATACAGCCTGGCCGGAGTCCAGGTCCTGGATTTGACGAAGAATATTAAGGTGGCCGGACGGGAAGGGATGCCCCAAAAAACCGCCGAGATGACCTTTCTGAACAACCAGCTGAAAGAAGTGATCATTCGCCAGCGGCAGTAAGAACCGCCGAAGCGGGGGAAGGAAGATGAATCGCAAGTCTACCTTGATGGGGTTGGTCGTTGGGGTTTTTCTTTTTTCCCTTCTACCCGGCGCCCACGGGCAAACAACGACGGACGAAGGACTGTTCACCGGGGCGGTCAAAGCCAACGTCCTCATCATCCTGGACAACTCCAACAGCATGGATGAGGACTTTCTGGGAAACGCCGTCGGCTCTTGGAACCCGGACAGCAAAGCGGCGGCGGGGAAACGGGTTCTCAACAACCTGGTCAACACCTATGCCAGCCCCATGCGCATCGGGCTCATGACCTACAAACTGCCCTCGGTCGAGAAAACCTATATTGGCAATGCCTCTTATTTCGTTTCCTACGACCCGAGGTCCTACTGCCCCACCCCGGTCGATGCCTGCGTGGAATACTGCCGGACCGGAGACGAGGGGGCGCGGACAGCCTGCCAGAATGCTTGCCGCCCCAATAACTCACAATTTGACGCCACCTATATCGATAACAGCATCAGCGAATTTCCTCCCGGAGACGCGAGGAACAAATACTGCGCCCTGGCTTACCCCAAGACCAACCGCATGATCAACCCCACGGACCCGAACAACTTCATTTATTACCGGCAGGCCCTTCCTTTCTATTCCAGCACCGATCAAGGGACCCATTTCGATGTCTCTCCCACCTACAGCGCGGATGACAATTTTCCGGACAGTTATCAGGTCTACCCGGTCAAGACGGGATCCTCCGACGGTATGCCCGGGCTCGAACCGACGAACGCCGGTTATTCGGCCTCCTGGCAGCCCGCTTCCTATGAACCCACGGACTCGGACATTGCCCTGGGATACAGGGAATTCGGCAGGCGGCTGGCCTTTACCCCCGTGGGGAGAAGCTGGTATGCCAATACCTCCCCGGGGGGCGGGTATCTCCAGGTGGCCGTGGACGATAACCAGTCGAACAACCAGCAGCGGGATAAACTGCTGGCCAGGCTGAAGGCCTATGAGAATGACCCCAACGGGTACATGGACACCTGCGCGGAAACCGACCGCAACCAATGCCCGTACATTATCAGTGCCGGACTGACTCCCACGGCTGGAACCCTCCAGGCGGTTATCTCCTATTTTCAGGGCGGGTACCAGCAGGAGGGGAGCACCTTCCCCACCCCCATTCAGGCCAGCGCGGCCGACTGTCAGAAGAGCTTCATCGTCTATGTGACCGATGGACTGCCCAGCGTGGATGAAAACGGGGCCCCGGGAGACGCCGATTCCCTCATGCCCGCGGTGATCAGCAAGCTCCAGGCCCTGCGGAGCCTGCCGGTCAGCATCGGGGGAACAACCCACACCTATGACCTTCGAACCTACATCGTGGGCGCGGGGCTGACCAGCGAGGCCAAGGCCAAGCTGGATGCCATGGCCGTCGCCGCCGGGACCGCGGTCGAGGGCCACGCCTACTACGCCGACAACGCCGACCAGCTCCAGGGAGCCCTGGACCAGATCTTTACCGACATCCAGTCCAGCATCTATTCCTTTTCCCTGCCCTCGGTCACTTCGGTCCGATTCCAGGATGAAAACTTCCTCTACGCCGCCTCCTTCGAGCCCAAGGGCGCGGAGCCTTTCTGGAAAGGGCAGCTGAAGAAAATCCAGATCGAGATCGACGGGAGCCTGGGAAATGCGGTCTGGGAGGCTGGAGAGATGCTGGAAGGAACTTTGGAAGGGAGCCGGAACGTCAAGACCCTCATCGGCGGCGCGGTGCTGGGCTTTACGGAATCCATCGATCCCGGCTATTTCGGCCTGGCCCCCTCCAAGACCCAGGAGCGGAACCAGATCGTGGGCTACATCCGGGGAAAATCGACCCTGCCCTCGGGAGACAGCCAGGTGACGAACCCGGATGCCCCCCGGAAGCTGGGCGACCTTTTCCACGCCAACCCGGTGACCATCGGCTCCCCGTCGGTTTTCTTCAGTGACCCGCGGGATCAGAACCAGGCCTTCGCGAAATTCCGGAATAACCATCAGCGGTCTTCGAGCGACGGAGGGAGAATCATCGTCGCCGGGGCCAACGACGGCCAGCTCCACGCCTTTGAAACCGGAGGGGGGACGGAAAGATGGAGTTTCATCCCCCCCAATCTTCTGCCCAAGCTGAACGACCTGGCCCATGTCTTCCACCCCACCACCAAGAAACACAAATACTACGTGGATGGGCCGGTCAGTGCGGCCGATGTATGGTGGGCGGCCACGGAAAACGACGGGACGCAGAAGCAGGAGTCCGACTGGAGGACTCTCCTGGTCTTCGGCCTGGGAATGGGAGTCCGGGGTCCCGGGGAGAAGAGCGATTACCTCTGGAGCAAGAACCCCTTCTGCGACGGTGATTTCAAGGATAAATATAACCCGCCCCACTCGAATTATTGCGGATACTATGCCCTGAACCTGACCAACACCGGCCAATTCCCCCAGTTCCAGTGGATCCTCAAACCCGACGGGGATGAGGCCCCGTATCTGGGCGAGCCCTGGAGCAAAATGGTCATGGGCAGGGTGCGAATCAACGGAAACGAAAAATGGGTCGGGTTCATCGGGGGCGGCTACACCCTGGGAACCGCGAAAAAGGCGGAGGGGGGAAAAGGGTTTTTCGTGGTGGACCTGAAGGACGGAAATGTGCTTTGGAGCCACACGGGAAAGAACAGCGGGGCCATGAGTTTTATCCCCGCTACCCCGGCCGTCGTGGATAAGGACAACGACGGGTTCATCGACACAGCCTACGTGGGAGACCTGGCGGGCAATCTCTGGAAGTTCACCTTCTGCCCCAACGATCCGCTGGAGTCGCAGAAACCCCAGAAATGCGGCCTGGCGGACTGGAGCGCTTCGATTCTCTATAACTCCCAGGAAGGCAAGCTGCCCGTTTTTACCACTCCGGCCGTGGCCAAGGATAAGAATTACTTCTGGGTCTTCTGGGGGACCGGGGAAAAGGCCTACCCCAACGTCGACGGACCGCAGAATAAATTCTTTGCTCTCCGGGATGAGAATCTGAGCGTCCCCTACACCCTGGCCAATCTCCAGAACATCACCTCGGGGGTCTTTAACGATTCCACCAAGAAGGGCTGGTACATCAGCCTGGACGGGCAGGAGAGGGTGATCTCCGATGCCACCGTTTTCAAGGGGATCGTCTTCTTCACCAGCTACACGCCGCCGGCGGGGGAAACGAATATGTGCGGGGCCACCGGGCGCGGCGCGCTCTACGGGGTGGCCATGCTGTCTTTGTATATCGGGGGGACGCCCTTCTTACCCGGTCAGGGGATCTTTTCCGCAGCAGGGCAGAGGAAGATCGAACTGGGAACAGGGGTTCCCTCGGCGCCGGTCGTTTCGCAGAAACCGATTGACAGCGCCCAAAAGGGCGGCAACGCGGATGTCTTTGTGGCCATCAGCGGAGGAGCCGGGTTGGGGACGGAAATCCAGACGAGCGCCACCGGCATGGCCGGCGTGGCCGCGGCCTTGGCCGGTTCAAGCCCCTCCTCCTACATCATTCACTGGCGAGACCGCAGAGTTCAACCCTATTAATGAATTCCCCTTCCGCCGGTCGGCCAGCCTCCCGGCGCGGCCGACCGGCGGTTTCTGGGCTTGATTCCCCCTCCATCCTCAGCCCCTCCTTCATCCCTTCTTGAAGTCCGAAGAAAGGTTGCCTTCCGCAGCCGCTTTTCTTAATTTTGGGCTTTGTTCGAAAAGTACGTGATTCATCGCGTAAGCGGTCAAAATGAAAAATTTTGAAATTTGCCAAGAAATCTTGTTTGGCCGATCCCTCTCTGAAATCCCCCCCAACCCCCCTTTGATAAAGGGGGGCAGGGGGGATTTCTGGCAGGGCAGGGGTTCCAGGGAAAAGCCAGCACGCTTTGGACAAAGCCTAATTTTGGGGGCTCGGGGGTATTTCAGAAAATGGGATTCCCCGGGGCTAAAAGAGGTACGGATTTTACTTGAATAATTGTTGATATGAATATATGATGATTAATCATGGACGCAGGAATCGGACATGGGAACCCATCGGGAAAGCGGCTCCCCGGGAGGAAGGGGGGGAACAGGGGATTAACGGTTACGGAGTTGATCATCACCCTGGCCCTCATCGCCATTGTGGGGGCCATCGCCATGCCCTCTTTCAACCGGATGACGGTCAACGGAAACCTCCGGTCCGCGGCCCGGGACATCCAGGGAAGAATCGCCTACCTGAAAGGGAGGGCCATGGCCGATAACACCCAATATACCTTTACCTTTGACGTAGCCAACAATCGCTACCGATCTTCCGACATGAAGGCGGATGAATGGAAGTACGCTTCTTCCTTCGGCCAGAGCATCCGGATTACCTCGGTGTCTTTCGGCGGGGGATCTACGGTCGCCTTGGAGACCCGGGGCACTCTGGCCCAGGCGGGAAATATCGTCCTGGCCAACAGTCGAGGTTCCACCGCGACCATCACCTGCAACCTTTCAGGAAGGACCTATGGGCAATTCCAAATGAAATGAAAAAGGCAACCCATGATCGAGTTTCTGGTTGCGGGGTCCCCTCTTTTTAAAGCCTGCCGCCCTTATTTTTCGATGAAGATCTGGTTCCCGCCCCTCTTTTTGGCGGTGTACATGGCTTCGTCGGCATGCTTGACGAAGTTGGTCAGGTCGTACTGAGGGTCGAATTCGACGAGGCCGATGGAGAGCTTGATCTGCTGCAGGTAGGGCGTGTTTTCGAAGGTCTTGCGGATCCGTTCCGCCACGTGGGAGGCCTCGACCTGGGTGGCTCCCGGCAGGATGACGGTGAATTCATCGCCCCCGTAGCGATAGGCGGAATCCATCCGGCGAATCGATTTCAGGACCACCTGGGCCACACTCCGGAGGACCTTGTCCCCTTCCAGGTGGCCGTGGATGTCGTTGAAGACCTTGAAGTCATCCAGGTCGAAGAGGAACAGGCTGAGGGGGGTGTGCTGCCGCTTGACCCGCTCCATTTCCTTGTCCAGTTCGTTGTAGAAATGCCTCTGGTTGTGCAGTCCGGTCAGCCCGTCGGTGATGGATAATTCGAGGAGTTCCTTCTCCAGCCGGATCTGTTCGGTCACATCCCGCAGGACCGCCAGGATCCCCACCACTACGTTCTTCTCCTTCAGCCGCCGGAAGTTCCCCTCCACGTAGATGACTTTTTCTTCTTTGTTGATGAGCCGGAAGGTATACCGCTCGGGAACGTAGTCTCCGCGGATGACCTTCTGGTGGTCATTCACCATCATGGGGATGTCTTCGGGGTGGAGGATCTTGGAAAAATGGAGGCTTCGCATCTCCTTTTCCGTGTACCCGGTCATTTTCAGGAACATGCGGTTGAAGGTGCTGAAGTACCCCTCCCGGTTCAGGTAGAAGATGGCGTCGTTGACCGCCTCGAAGAGTTTCTGATAACTCTGCTCGGTCCGGGTGATGTGGTTGAGGAGGTTCTTGTACTCGGTGATCTCCCGGCTCACCCCCAGGGTTCCCACGGGGTTGCCCTGACCGTCCTTGAGGAGGGAGGCGGAGAGGATGACGGAGATGGTTTTGCCGCCGGGCCCGACGAACTCCGTCTCGTAATTGCGCAGTTTTTCTTTCTTCGCCAGGACCTTCATGATCTTTCGGGCTTCCCGCTCTCCCCCGGTGTAGAACTGGGAAATCTTTTTTCCCAGGAGCTCTTCCTTGGGAAGACCGAGCATCTCTTCGGTTCCCCGGCTGGCAAAGGTGAACTTCCCGTGCAGATCGGTGGCCATGATGGGATCGGCCGAGCGGTCGACGATGTTTTCCAGAAAGGTTTTGACCTGCCCTTCCCGCTTCTTTTCCCGGGATAGGGTTTTCAACCGCCCCTGGAGTTTTTCGTAGGATCGGGCGTCCTCGACGGCCACGGCCGCCTGATCCGCCAGAGCACAAAGGAGCGCCAGCTCCGCGGCCCCATGCGGCCGGGCCTGCCGGCGCAAAAGGGTGATCGTTCCCAGGGTCGATTGTCGCCCCCGGAGGGGCAGGGAGAGGGCCGAGGTGAACCCTTCTTTCTGCGCGGCCCGGGCCCACGGTTCGGCGGGTTCTTTCATCAGGTTGGACGCGGAGACGGGCTTTTTCTGGCGAAAGGCGGACCCGGAAACCCCCCGCCCCGGCTTCAGGGGGGCGGCGAATTTCCGGCCCGCTCCATGCCGGCAGGCGGTCTCCAGGAGGTTTCGTTCCCGGTCCAGAAGATGGATCAGACATCCGTCCCCTCCCGCAAGGCGGGAAGCCAGGCGGGCAATATTCCGGAGCGTGGGTTCCAGCCCCGCCTTCGGGTCGAGCGAGCGGACGCATTCGACCCCCCGGGAAAATTCTTGGGGCGAGAAGCAGGGCTCTTTCAATAACCCGGCGGGTTTCTTTTTCCCTTTCCCGTTGGCTGCGGCCATCATGGCAACCCTAGCAGAGAGGAAGCTGGAGCGAGAAGTTTTTTAAAGAATACAAGATCTCACCCTCCGGCAAATGATCTTGCGGAGACTCGAAATTCTTGTCTCCTGGAAAAAACCGAAAGCTAAATTTTCCGCCTGCTTTAGAGGGGCTGTAACCCGCCGCTAATATTGCACTTTGGTCATTTTTTGTCAACTTTTTTCTTAAATCATTCTATGGTTATTTTGGAAAACTGGGGAATCCGTTAAGAGTAAAGTGACATTTTTCGCCAGTGGCCTCGGGGCGAATTCATGAGGAGAGAGGGTACGCATGATCCCTGGTTGTATTGACACCCCTCTCGGTTTCCGATAATCTTTTAATAAGAAAACAAGGGAAACTGTTTAGCCACAGAGGTCACAGAGATCACAGAGGTTAAAGAGGCAAAAAAGAATGGAATAATGGAATGGTAGACAAAAAATTGTTTTCTCCAATATTCCAGCATTCCATCATTCCAATTTTTTAGTATTTTCCCTGTATTCTCTGCATTACTGTATTGTAAAGCCTTTAAATTTTTTTGAGATTTTTTCATGAATCTTTATCCGTGTTGATCCGTGTTCATCCGCATCCCATTCAGTCTTTTGTCTTTCAATCTTTTGCGAGTATAAAATCTGTGTTCATCTGTGTTTATCTGTGTCCCGATATAAATTTTTTGGTTGCGGCTACGCCGCGCTGTGTCCCCTGTGGCAAGGGCTTTTGAGATTTTCGTCTTTATAATTTCATTTCTGTTTTTTCAGTCAGGAAACCCGAACCCATGGCCCGCGTTAAATTAGCGAAAAATGCCGGTTTCTGCATGGGAGTCCGCCGCGCGGTGGATAAGGCTCTGGACGCGTCCCGGAAAAAGACCGGCCCCATCTATACCTACGGCCCCCTGATTCACAACCCCCAGGTCCTCGAGATTCTGGAGGAAAAGGGAATCAAGCCACTGCAAGAGGGAGATTTAGAAGAAGTTTTATGCTCGGGGGGAAACGGGGGTACGCTGATCATCCGCGCCCACGGGGTAAGCCCGAAAGAGAGGCGGAAGATCAAAGATACGGGGGTCAGAATTCTGAACGCCACCTGCCCCCATGTGGGAAAAGTCCAGGGAATCATCCATCGCCACGCCAAGGATGGCTATTCGATTGTCATCATCGGCGAGAAGGACCATGCCGAAGTCATCGGACTCCTGGGGTACGCCCGGGGGAAAGGATATGTGGTTAACAATCTGGAAGAGCTGGAGTCCCTTCCCCCGCTGGATAAAGTCTGTCTGGTGGCGCAGACCACCCAGGATCAAAAGCGCTTCCAGTCGCTGGCCGATGCGGTGCAGAATAAGTACCCCGGGGCGAAGATCTTCAACACCATCTGCGACTTCACTCACCGGAGGCAGGATGAGATCCTGGCCCTGGCCAAGAGAGTGGAAGCCATCGTCGTCGTGGGGGGCAAGGGGAGCGGGAACACCCGGAGGCTGGCCAAAATTTCGGAAGAGGCCGGAGTCCCCACCTTCCACGTGGAAACGGAGAAAGACCTGGACCTTCAGGCCCTGTCCGGTTATGCGGTCATCGGCGTCACCGCCGGCGCGTCCACTCCCAACTGGCTGATCCTTCGGGTCGTGGACCGCATCCATGAACTGCGGGGCCGGGGGGGCGCGGCTTCGCGCATGGAGACGCTGGGGCGGCTGGCGGCCATCAGCTATCTTCTCCTGGCTTTCGGAGCGGGCTGTTTGACCTACGCCAGTGTCCTGCTCCAGGGGCTGCCCCTCGAGCTTTCCTGGGTTTTCATCGCCGCTCTCTATGTTTTTTCCATGCATGTTTTGAACCGCCTGGCGGACAAGGCTTCCGAGAATTTCAACCAGCCGGGGAGGTCCGAATTCTACCGGCGGTACGGAACCTGGATGGTCTCCGCCGGAATCGCCTCCGCCGTCTTCGCTCTCACCCTGGCCTGGTTTGAGGGGCTTTTCCCCTTTCTACTTCTCTTGGCGATTTCCGCCCTGGGGATGATCTACAACCTGCGTCTCCTTCCCGGCCGGCCGCGGAGCCGTTTCCATTACCAGAAATTGAAAGACCTTCCCGGTTCCAAAACTCTTCTGGTGGCGCTGGCCTGGGGAGTGGTGACGTCCCTCCTGCCGCCCCTGGCCCAGGAAGGCCGGCTTCTTCCCGCAACCCTGGTGGCTTTTCTCTACACCTCCATCCTGGTCTTTGTCCGGTCCACCCTCTACGATTTCAAGGATATCCAGGGCGACCTCATGGTGGGGAAGGAAACCATCCCCATCGTCCTGGGGAGGTGGAAAACAGAGGCCCTGGTGGTCCTCCTGCTCATCTTCCTGGGAGCCGCCCTGACCGCGGCCGCAACCCTGGGATGGACCACGTCGCTGGCTTCCGTCCTCCTGATTTCCCTGAGCTACGTGGTCTCCTACTACTACCTTTACCGGCAGAAGATCACCGCGTGGGGCTTCCTCTTTGAATGGGCGGTGGACGGAAGCTTCATCTTCGCCGGCCTCCTGGCCTTCCTCTGGGCGATGGCTTAAGAATAGGAGCGTTCGCCAAGGGCGCACTTGAGGAGCGTCACGCCAGGGCGTGACTCGAGGAGCGGTCGCTGCGCTCCCTTGAGGATCGCTTCGCTTGAGGCCAATACACATTACAGCGGTCAGCGGTCGGCCGTCGGTTTTATCTTTTGCCTCGAGGCCACCGGAGGTGGCCGCTCCTCAAGATCGCCTTTGGCGATCGCTCCTTGAGCCCGAAGGGCGCTCCTCGAGCCATGCCCATGGCATGGCGGTCCTTTTCCCCGTCCAGCCTCCAATTGACGAAACCCATTCCGCTTGGTACGATTGAATCAGTCGGGAGGGTTTTCTCCCGCTAGAATTTTATTCCGGGTTTTTCTCCCTATTTCACGGCATGGCTGTTAAACCCCTATACCTAGACTTTTTCAAGTTCCTGGACCGCATGCCCGAAGACGACCCCTGGCCTCTGTACCGGGACCTTTACCTCAAGCCTCACGAAAGATTTCTCCTGGCCTACTGGGGGCGTTACGACCATTTCGACGGGGACCAAATTTCCCAGAGGGTGAAGCAGATCAAGAAAGAGGACTATGGCCAGCTCCGAGCGATGGTCCAAACTCAAAACCCCGGGGTGCTGGCCGAGGATGCCCTGCAAAGATGCCAAAAGGTTTTCTGCCTCCAACCTGAACCGGAGGCCTACCTTTTTGTCGGGTTCTTCAGCGCCGACGGCGCAACGGTGGCGATCGACGGGGCTCCGGCGATCGCTCTGGGGTTGGAGAGGTTCAAGGAATTCAAAGATATCCCCCTGCTGGTGGCCCACGAGTACTGCCACTGCGCCCAGAACATGCTGCTCCAAAATCTTCCGCCGAAGGATCCCCCGCCTCTATTCCAGAAAATGATGGGGGAGGGACTTTCCGTCCTCTTTACCCAGCTGGTATATCCGGAAATCCCCCTCCACCGGCACCTCTTCCTGACCCCCCAACGCCTGGGTTGGTGCCGGGAAAACGAGGAGACGCTGCTGGACCTGGCGGCGGCCGATCTGGCCACGGAGAAACTCGTTCCCGTGCTCTTCGGCGCCGGGGATCCGGATGCCGGCCTTCCCCCCCGAGTGGGCTATTTTATCGCCCGGCAGATGCTCGGTCACTGCCTGTTTCACCATGGTGCAGCGCAGTTTGGAGAAACCTTTCCCGGGTTCGAGGATCTATTCCGAAAGATCCTGCAGGGCGGCATTCTGACCCGGGGGACGGAGAAGGAGTAGAGATCCCGATGGCCCTTCCCACGCCAAGCTCCTCTTTCCTCCTCGACTACGAGAAGGAACTCAATCCCCAGCAGCTTGAGGTGGTCAAGGCCGAGGGAGGACCCATCCTGGTCATCGCCGGAGCGGGGAGCGGGAAAACCCGGGTGGTGACCTACCGGGTGGCCTACCTGATCGAAAAGGGGATCCACCCCTCCGGCATTCTTCTGGTCACTTTCACCAACAAGGCCGCGCGGGAAATGCTCCGGCGGGTCGAGCTGTTGATGCCGGGGGCTGTGGGGGTCAGCAGCCGGGTCTGGGGGGGGACCTTCCATCACATCGGGAACCGCATCCTCCGCCGTCACGCTCCGCTCGTCGGTTTTCAGCCCAACTACACCATCCTCGACCAGGAAGATGCGAAGAGCCTCATGGAGACCTGCATCACCGAACTCAAGATGAATCCCAAAGGCTCCCGTTTCCCCAAGGGAGAAGTTTTGGAAGACATCGGCGGCCTGGCGGTCAACACCCAGCGGCCCCTCGAGGAAATCGTCCTGGAGCGCTATCCCTACTTCTACGACCTGCTGGACGACATCCGCGCCGTGGCCGCGCACTACCGGAAGCGGAAACGCGAACTGAATTCCCTGGATTTTGACGATCTCCTCTTTTACTGGAAAACCCTTCTCCAGGAGCACCCCGAAGTTCGGGCCCGATACGGGGAGCAGTTCCGCCACCTCCTGGTGGACGAGTACCAGGACACCAACCGGATCCAGGCGGACATCATCGATCTCCTGGCGGAGCGGCACGGGAACGTCATGGTGGTGGGGGACGATTCCCAGTCCATCTATTCCTTCCGGGGGGCCAACTTCGCCAACATTCTTTCCTTTCCCGACCGCTATCCGGCGGCAAAAGTCTACAAGCTGGAGATCAACTACCGGTCCACACCGGAGATTCTTCACCTGGCCAATTCCAGCATCGTCTTCAACCGCCATCAGTTTCCCAAGGAGCTCAAAACCGTCCGGCCCGGGGGGTCGGTTCCCTCTCTGGTGCCGGTCCAGGACGTTCTGGAGCAGGCTTATTTCGTGGCCCAGAAGATCGAGGAGATCCGCGACGAAGGAACCCCCCTCGCGGAGATGGCCGTTCTGTACCGGGCCCACTATCACTCCATGGAGCTGCAGATGGAGCTGACCCGGAGGGGGATCCCCTTCCAGGTCCGCTCCGGCCTGCGCTTCTTCGAGCAGGCCCACATCAAAGACGTGTGCGCCTACCTGAAGGTCGTCTGCAACCCCCTGGATGAGCTGGCCTGGAAGCGGATGCTCCAGCTCTATCCCAAGGTGGGCAAGGCCACGGCGGAGAAAATCTGGCGCTTCATTTCCTCCGGGGCTTCGGACCCCTGGATGGCCCTGGACTCGAAAGAGATGGCCCAGAAAGTTCCGGCGGGGGCGCGGGAAGGCTGGCGGGCGCTCCTGAAAACCATGGTCCCGCTGCGCCGCGACGGAATGACTTCCGATCCCATGGGAATGATCGAAAGGGTCATGCGGGGAGGGTATGAGGAATACCTGCAAGCCAGGTATCCCAACTACGAGTCCCGGGCCGACGACCTGCGGCAGCTGGCGGCCTTCGCCGGCCAGTACGCCTCCTGCCAGGATTTCCTCAGCGAGCTGGCCCTCCTCACCTCGATCGAAAGCGAGGCCCAGCCCTTCGAGGGGGGGGACGGGATGGTCACCCTAAGCTCGGTCCACCAGGCGAAGGGGCTGGAGTGGTCGGCGGTGTTCATCATCTGGCTGGCCGAGGGGCGCTTTCCCTCCCTGCGCAGCCTTTCGGAAACCGGGGATGAAGGGGAGGAGGAGAGGAGGCTTTTCTACGTGGCCATCACCCGGGCGCGGGACGAGCTTTACCTCTGCTATCCCCGGTTCGCCCCCGACCGGGGCGGAAGGGACATGATCCAGCAGCCCTCCCGGTTCATCTCCGAGCTTTCGGGGGAAGGATACGAGAAGATGGACCTGGATGAATAAAAAACAATGATCATTGATCATTGTCCATTGCCCAATGATCATTGACCATTGATTATTCTACTGGGCGATAATCTTTACCCAGACCTTGCGGGATCGCGGTCCATCAAATTCGCAGAAATACACTCCCTGCCAGGTTCCCAGGGCCAGCTTTCCGTTCTGGATGAAGAGGGTCTGGGAGGGCCCCAGCAGGGTCGTTTTGATATGGGCGGCCGAATTCCCCTCGGTGTGCTGGTAGGCGCCGGCGAAGGGGACGAGCCGGTTGAGTTCGGTGAGGATGTCGTGCTGCACGCTGGGGTCGGCGTTTTCGTTGACGGTGATCGCCGCCGTGGTATGGGGAACGAAGATCACCAGGAGGCCGTCGGTCACCCGGCTCTCCTGGACGAGCCGGGACAGCTGGCCGGTCATATCCACAAGCTCCGTCCGGTTCTTCGTGCGAACATGGATCTCTTGGTAGCTCATTCCAAGCTCCTTTGATTTTATGGCCAGGTGATTGAATCGTGCTGCTGTTCAGCCGTTTTTCCGCGGAGCCGATTGTCAGGGCAGCGCAGCCCTTTTTTCATCCCGAGCACTGAGCACTCATTAACCCTAACCCGGCATAGCCGGAACCAACCAGGATGTTGTAGGGGCGGCCCTATGGGGCCGCCCGAAGGATGGGCAACCACGCAGGGTTGCCCCTACAATTTGTGACCATTTTGGCGTCAATTTAACAGGTAAGGGACTACGCTTTTTCCGCGACGTTGCGCGGGGAAAGTGGCCCCTACACCGGCTGAACACTCAACACTATTTGGCCTGCAGATGGATTCCCAACTTCTCATTTTAGCCTCCGCCTCCCCACGAAGGCAAGAGCTTCTGAGCTCGGCGGGCATCTCTTTTGAAGTCCTTCCCAGCGAAGTGGATGAGGGATTCCAGGAAGGAGAGGCCCCCGAGGAATACGTGGTGCGCCTCGCTCGCCGGAAAGCCGAGAAGGCGGGCGAGAGGCATAAAGATCGATGGGTGCTGGCCGCGGATACCGTCGTGGTCATCGACGGGCGGATCCTGGGCAAACCGGGTAGCCGTCAGGAGGCCAAGGAAATGCTCGGGATGCTGAGCGATCAGGAGCATCGGGTGATCACCGGTTTCTGCCTTTCCCGCGGCGATTCCGGGGAATCCCGGGAAGGGACGGTCATCACCCGGGTCCGGTTCAAGAACCTTTCTTCCCGGGAGATCGACTGGTACCTGGATACCGGTGAGCCCTTCGACAAGGCCGGGGCCTATGCCATCCAAGGAAAGGCGGCTTTCATGATCAAGGAGATCCGGGGATCCTATACCAATGTAGTGGGATTGCCTTTGACCGAAGTGATCGAAGCCTTGCAGGAGCTGGGAGCGGTCGATGATCTCCGGAAGGCTTAGTGCTTCGATTCGCAAATACGGCAGCGAATCCTCCAAACATTTTCGCCGAGTCTTATCGATTGGGAAAGCTCTCGCTGAAATCCCCCCCAACCCCCCTTTGCAAAGGGGGGCAGGGGGGATTTCGGGGAGACCTTTTCAGCAGGCTAAACAGTTAGCTTCTTTCAAAAAGCAAAAGCGTTACCAAAGATAAAATATCTCAACCTTTGCTGTTTTGGGTGTTGATTTCTTTTGTTTGGAATTTGGGATTTGGAGCTTGGGATTCATCCCCCTCCGCGGGATGGGGGTGTTGGTTTTTTGAACCGGGAAAGTCAAATATGTTACACGTGGGAGAATCATCGGATCCTCTTCCGGAAGGAATGAAGCCATGACCATAGCCGAAAATGTGGCCCGGGTCCGGCAGCGGATGGAAGCGGCAGCCCGCCGGGCGGGACGGGACCCCCGGAAGATCCGGCTGGTGGCCGTGAGTAAGACAGTGGACCCCGACCGGATTCGGGAGGCCATCGAGGCCGGGGTGGATTCGCTGGGGGAGAATTATGTGCAGGAAGCCCAGAAGAAGATCGAAGAACTGGGACCCAAGGCGGCCTGGCATTTTATCGGCCACCTGCAGACCAACAAGGTCAAAGTGGCGGTGCGTCTCTTCGACTGGGTCCATTCGGTGGACAGCCTGCGGCTGGCCGAGGAGTTGAACCGGGTCGCCGGGCAGCAAAAAAAGGTGCTTCCGGTTCTCCTGCAGATCAACTTGGGTCAGGAAAAAACCAAGTTCGGGGCCCTGCAGGATGACACCTTCCGACTTCTGGAGCAGATGGGTTCCCTTCCGGGGATCTCGGTGAAGGGGTTGATGACCATGCCCCCGTTCTTCGACGACCCGGAAGAATCCCGGCCCTATTTTCGCGCCCTCCGGGAGCTGGCCGGGGCGGTTTCCCGGCGAAAGATCGCGGGGGTCTCCATGGAGGAGCTGTCCATGGGAATGTCCAACGACTTTGAAACGGCCATCGAGGAAGGAGCCACGCTGGTCCGGGTGGGAACGGCGATTTTCGGCGCCCGCCCCCATAAATGACCGCACAAATTTTCTTGTCCGATTTTTCGGGCGATGGTAAATTGATAGAAAAATGAAAAACGTAAAGCCATAGGGGCCTGAAAAGATCATCCCAGAGTTTTCATTTTTTGGTCATTCCTTTCTCTGAGTCCTC
>Ga0315294_10002450_pt1 | contig 20290 bp, 19 predicted proteins | sample YL17G13_40_MG_FD_203626 | JGI IMG/M metagenome (GOLD analysis project Ga0315294, IMG submission 203626) | Sediment microbial communities from Yellowstone Lake, YNP, Wyoming, USA - YL17G13_40 | ecosystem: Environmental > Aquatic > Freshwater > Lake > Sediment | place: USA: Wyoming | collected...
ATATTATCCTTGGCGGCGTTTGCCTTGCCTTGGCGCTTGCCTTTGGATTAGGCGGTAAAGATGCTGCGGCAAGGTATCTCGAGGAATTAAGGCAAAAACGCTCTCAGAAAAAAAGCTGATGAAAAGTCAAGCTGCTTAGGTTTTGAAAAACTGTTTTGAGCAGGTTTTTTAGCCACGAAAAAACACAAAAGTCACAAGGGGAACCACAGATTCATCCTTCGCGGTCCCCAAGGCACGGAGAATGGATTGCGCAGATTACACGGAAAAGAGCGTAAAATCCTAAATTCTCCCGTAAGGAATGGCTGACGCCGTAAACTCTAAATCCTAAATTCATCCTTCGTAGTAATACTACAGAGAACGGACAAATTCAAATAACCAAAATACAAAATTCAAAAAACAACCACAGAACCTGTCTTGAGCAAAGTCGAAGGATTCTTGCTCAGATTTATCCGTCGTGGCGGAATTCACCGGAACGACAGAGTTCACCCACACCGTATAGCGGCGTCGGGCGCAGCAACATGTTCTGCAAATTCCTTGTGTATTACGACTGTTCCAGCGATGAAGTCGTGTAGTGCTCGCTTTCTCTTGTTGAGTAGCAGAACGACAACCTCGCTCCAAATCCAGATATGCTGAGAAATTGTGACTATGGAAAACCAGGATGGATAGTACGATTGGAGTAATCGCATTCGCTCGACGAATGCAGTTGCTGAATACTGTTCGCCATTGACTTGCGTCAATGCCCAGACCTCTACACACAACATCAGGAATCCGAAGGCCAGATCAACCGCAGAGCGTTTCCATGCTTCTGGCCACCCGATTTTTGCCCCGTCGGGTCTTGTGATTCTGATCCTGACGGCCAGTTTACCGAGAGTGCCCCCAAAGCGAGCATTGAAGTAGACGTGGTACATGGAAAACAATGCCGTGGATGGAATTGTAATTAGAATCGCCAGGTTCTTGTCAAAACTCTTAAGCCAGATGAAAAGGAAACCCAGAGGCATAATTACGAAAAAATCAACCCATAGAGCGCAAAAACGCTTCCAAAACCCGGCATACACCTGTTTTCCATCAGATGTGATTGGTAAGAACTCCATTATCGTCTCCCTGCCCAACAACGACCATACAGTCTGTATAAAACGGGAAGCACTATTCGTCGCTCGTATATCGTATGTAGTAGTTCGTATTTAGTAAATAATAAATCCCAACTTGTGTCTTGTGTCCAATCTTTTGCGTGATAAATCCGCCACACGGTTTGGCAGGTAAAATAGGTGAAAAGAAGGCAAAAGCCAAGCCCCAAGCGAGATAGGTTTTCCCCATCTCACGGGGCAGGGGGAAAAAGTAGAACCCCTGCGGAGCCGAGGGCTAAACGATAAGGAGATCTGCCTTACACTTTCAAACTAAAAACCCGGTGAAAACCCCCATCCTTATCTAAAAATATCTATCTCTTATTTTCATTCCAATAAACCCAGCCACAATCACAACAGCCACACCAATAACTATCCAACCCATAGTGCTAATTAAAAGCATATTAAGTCTCCTTTTCCACCGAACAATGGTTATACAGTCTGTATAAAACGCCAAAGCTTGTCCCCGCATGCCTCTGGTGGGGAACAGACTTCTTTCTTCAGTATAAGAAGTTCCTGTTGCTTCTTCCTTTGGCCAATGAAGACAGGCCGCTATATCACTTGAAACAGAAGCACCACTCGCGACCTTTCCGGGGACATTCAACCGCAATACCGAGTAAAGGCCATAAACGTATCATCCCCGCTGCCCCGACTTGCGTCGGGAGACGCAGGGGCCAGTCATGCTGTTTATGCGGTTCTGGCTGCTTTCTTCATTTTCCTCGCAAGCCGTTTCTCTTTTAGCGTTCTTTGTGCTTTCTTCTTTACATCTCTTTTGGTATCACGACTTTTACCCATACATTATCCTTTCCTGAATACCTCGTATTCTATAGTTTCCTGGCCTACTTCTCTGCATAGTATCTCTTATGAGCTTTAGCTCATCCTGTTTGTGTTTGGGCAGATGTGACAGTGATTTTTTCATACGGCGATATTATTGCCGATTACAGCCATAGAGTAAAGCAAAAATTCGACACCGGATGCTCGATGTGAGCTGTGGGTAGTTTTTTTGGTTAAGCGTGGATTGGGCGGAATTTGGGGAGATAATTGATTACCGATTTCTGATTAAACAACCCGACCGCAAACAATTTAATATAATCCATTCTGGTCATTACCAAGCAGCTCGCGGAAATATACCGGAACTTTGGTTTGAAAAGTCATCTGCCTGCCGCTTGTGGGATGTTTGAGGGAAATTGATTTGGAATGAAGTGCTAAACGATTATGCACATCTTTGGGTTTGCCGTATTTCTTATCGCCTACAACCGGATGTCCCTTATCAGCCAGATGGACGCGTATCTGATTCTTTCTGCCGGTCAAAAGACTGACCTCCAATAAACTGAATTGTCGGGTTTCTTTAAGCACCTTATAAGCGGTATGGGCCAGTTTTCCTTTTGTGGCATCAGTCGTAGAATAAACAACATAAGCTTTGTTCTCGGCTAAGTATGAGGTAATAATCCCTTCTTTTTGGTCCAATCGGCCGTGAACTATCGCGAGATATTTCTTTTTCGTCTCTTTCCACTGCCTCTGCAATCGCAGCTTAACTTCTTCGCTTTTTGCAAAGACAAGCACGCCGGACGTCCACTGGTCAAGCCTGTGAACGATGAAAATTCGGTTGCGCGATTTTAGACAGCCTTTGCGGACATAATCGGTCAGGATGTAATAAGCTGTTCTTGTTTTGTTGGAAGCTGTGCCCACCGTCAGGAGTCCTGCCGGCTTAACCGCCACAAGGATATCGCTATCTTCGTAGAGTATTGCCAATCCTCTCGGCAGATGTTTATTAGTCGAGCGTCTTTTTTTACGCATATTGAGTACTCCATTTGTCTCGTGCAGGTTTAGGCAACCTCTAAAAACTCATTTTTGCTGCAAATGGCGGGCTCCGCCTGCGGCGGATTTCGGATTTATGGCGTCAGCCATCCCTCACGGGAGAAATTCGTGCTTCGTCTAATGCACCACTCACTACCTTTCCGGTAAAGCATTACCTACGCGGGATAACCGACTGTCTGGGCGAAGAGCACGCGTTGTTCAGGCCGCAACTTAAACTCCCTGGCTGTGTTCTCCTTGTCGCAATTGTGAAACCAGGCGGCAAGGCCTTGCGAGGCGGCGAACAAATAAACGTTTGCGGCAATCAGACCCGTGGCGGTGTAATAATAGGACTTCTGGACCTCCGGGTCCCCGATGCGCCGGTCCGGCTGGCCCGGCCCCAGAGAGTATCGCGTCAGGTCCACGACGTAGAAGATATTCACCGGAGCTGTTCCCGCGGAGCCCCTGCCCCTGCCGGACCTGGCGCGAAAGTCACCGGCGACAACAGGAGTCAGACGATGAAAAACCGCCTCATAGAGATAGACTCCTTTAGGCAGGGCGACATAAAGGTCGATTTCCTGGGAGTTACTGGCCGATGCGGCTGTTCTTCCCGGCTTTCCAAATGACCCCTGCTGGCGGTTCACACCGAATGCCGCCCAGAGAAGATTAGACAGCATCTGCGGCGGAAGTTTCTCTGCTTTGATGTTGCGGATAGTCCTTCTTTCCTTTAGGGCTGCCAGCACGGATTTGCCGCCGTCCGTCTCGGGTTTCAAAAGTGCTATCGGCTGCAGCTCTTTGATGGAGCTGGATGGTCCGTTCTCCGTAGGACTCCGAAGGATGAATATATTGGCGTCCTGGGTGAAGCTGGATTCTGTGGCTGCCAGCACGGCCAAAGCCGGCACGCTCTTTAAGAATGTTCTGCGATTCATATATTCCTCAAATCTTTGATTTGTTTGACATTAGAAACTTTAGAAACTATATACAGCCACCGTTTTTTGTCAGGGTATTTGTGCTGATTTTTACAACTATTCGTTTTACCTTGCTGAAATCACGGATATCGAAAGACACTGAGTCGCACCTCTCTATCCTGTCACATCCAAGAGCTGATTCTTGACTTTCAGTGCCATGTTTTCAGAGTGTATCTCAGCGAAATTTTTTCCTACTGCTAAAATTGCCACCCCTCTCTTTCCATGAAACCCTCTAAGTTTGTATATTGTACTTTGAAGTGTTCACATACGTTTGGTATCGTTGCCGCGTTCTCCTTAAATTTTTCCTCGGTAAGCAGGGTTGCTTGTTCTATCTTGGCCTTCGCGATAACGAACGGATCCGCGACTGGTTTTCCAGTTAACCTTTCTTTCTTCCTGACCAACTGCTGAAAGTGGTTAATGCGAAATATTTCTCTTACGAATTCTAACTCCTCAACAGACGGTTCCTCAAATAAGTCCCGATTGTCTTTGGCCCATTGCAATAACCTGCCGGTTGACTCCCCTCTAATTATTTCGTTGTAAACTTCACGGACCAGCAATATCTTGTTGTCCGAAACCAGTTTCCCGAACTTTTCCCAAAGCGAAGGGAACCGCTCTGGGTAATAGTGTTTCAATACAATGCTGAGGCTGCTCGTATCAAATACGTACATTATCTGGACTAACTCCTTCCAAGGAAGGCTGCTTCCAAACCTGGAACATTACTTACTTTAACACCGAGGTACTCGGCCATCTGTTCTGCAGAAAACCGGCCTTGATAGTATTTTGTGAACACCAAGTCTAAGTAATGGTCACCCAGATAAGCGGCAACATTATTGTAATAGTCTCCTCCTTCTGCGTTCACGGTTCGCCTTCTCTTGGCCTCCTCTATCCACTCTGCTGTTTTTTGTTCATAATACTCTCGGCTTATTAAGTGCCGGTCAAACCATTTTCTCAGAATGACCTCTCTGCTAACCTTGTACCTGTTTGCCAATTGGTTTATCCCTTCATCGTTTATCTCTACATTCGGCATGATTTTGTCAAGGTCAGAGTCCGGTACCAAAAACGCTCCGGCAAAGTGATTACAAAGGACTTCAGCCCTTTTGTTGCCACCCTTTATTCTCCTCAAGAATGCGTCATTATTCTTCATATCAATGCCCCCTGTCCTCAGTAACAGATGAGTTAACTCATGAAACAGGGTGAATATTTGCCTAGTCTTTGGCATGGTATTATTTGCGTATATAACTGGGAATTCATCATCATATATGCAGAACCCGGAAATGTCATCGAGTCGGAAACTGTCTTTGAATACAAAGACTCCGTTTTCTTCGATAATATTTCTCCACTCCCTTAGTGCCGTTTCAGTATCTCTCCACCCGGTTTGCGTATTTATGCTAACACCTATATACTCTCTGATATCTTTAACCATATCCCTTACGTTACTATTAGGTGCGAACACGATATCTCTCAATATCTTCTTCGGAGCAGGATTTACCCCTTCATTTAGCTCCTCGAGGTTTATCTGCATTGCCTGAGCGCGCCTAAAAAGCCGTAGAAAGGTTGGGGGTAACTCTTGGATTTCGCTCTCAGGTAGGGTTCGGAACGAACCTTTCGGATCCATTTCTTTAGGCGGTTCAGGAAAAAAGAAGATGGCTATTGGCCGTTTGAATACTGTGTATGCCAGAGTCTCTAACTGGATATAAGTCGGTGAACTGTCGCCTCTCTCCCATGCTGCTATAGTATCGGGAGATTTATTCATCTTCGACGCAACATCTTCTTTGAGAAGATTTGCACTCTCCCTTGCCCATATCAGAATATCCGGATTTATGGGGAGTTTTCCCTTCATAGATTCGACCTTATGAATCTTCCCATCTTTCCTGTCAACACCAATTATAACAACAACTGATAGGTTTCTACAACTTCCTAATGGCTGATTCGTTTATGCGAAAAATTTTTTTTACCCTCTGCGTAGTCGGCCACAATCTGGCCGGCGCCGAGAAGTTTCCATTTATAAATCACTAACCCTTCCAGCCCAACCGGCCCGCGGGCGTGGATTTTATTGGTGCTGATACCCACTTCGGCCCCGAGGCCGTAGCGGTAGCCATCGCTGAAACGCGTGCTGCAATTCCAGAATACGTTGGCGGAGTCAACTAAATCCATAAACCGCTCCGCATTATTTTTGTTGGCAGTAACAATCGTGTCGGTGTGGCGGGAGCCGTAGCGATTTATATGCTCGATTGCCTCATCGAGACCATCCACGACTTTTATCGAGATAATGTAATCGAGATATTCTGTTGACCAGTCCTTTTCAGTAGCTGGCTTTACATTTATTATCGATGCTGTTCTCTCGCAGCCGCGAAGCTCGACCCCTTTTTGTTCGAGGGCAACTTTGATTTTCGGCAGAAACTTTTCAGCAATTTTGCTATCGACCAACAGAGTTTCAGCGGCGTTACAGACCGCGACATACTGGCACTTGGAATCGACGGTTATATTTACAGCCATATCTAAATTTGCATCGCCGTCCACATAGACGTGGCATATACCCTCAGCGTGGCCGAGCACGGGTATGTCGGTATTATTCATTATGTAACGGACGAACTCGTTTGAGCCGCGGGGGATAATCAGGTCGATATACTCGCTCATTTGCAGCATTTCCGCAACGTCCTGACGTGTATGGAGTAGTTGCAGCCATTTTTGGGGCAGGATGGTCTTTTCGGCGGATTCGACAAGCTCACCGCAGGTCGCTTCCAGAATTACCTCTGCCAGGATGGTGTTGGTGTGTTCGGCTTCGCTTCCGCCTTTGAGCAGGACGGCGTTGCCGCTTTTCAGGCACAGCGTTGAGATTTGCACGAGTGCATCCGGCCGAGATTCAAATATGACGCCGATAACGCCGATTGGGCAACTGACTTTATAAAGCTCCAGTCCCTTATCAAGTTCGGTGGCGGAGATGGTCTTACCCACGGGGTCGTCGAGTTTGATTAAGCTTTCGATGCCCGCACAGACCTCGCCTATTTTGCCTTCATCGAACTTGAGGCGTTTCAGCAGGGGGGCAGCGAGATTATTTTTCTCGGCGATAGTTAAGTCTTTTTTGTTAGCCGAGACGATTTTGGCACTGTGTTGCTTTATGGCTCTGGCAATCTCGGCCAGAGCGGCATTTTTTGTATCGGGTTTGACCGCTGCCAGTTGGATTGAGGCACGTTTTGCCGCTGCTGCTATTTCACTAATACCCATTTTATGGTCGATTTCCTGTTTACGATTGGCCGTTGAAAGTTTATAATTCAATATGCTCTGTGGAAAAGACCCTAGGGGTCATTTCTCGACTCGCCTTCGGCTCGCTCGAAATGACGGTCTAAGGTGATTTCTACAAGGCAAGTTCAATAATAAATAATCAATAATCAATAGTCAATTGCAAATGCGGGTGTAGCATAGCGGTAATGCACCGGCCTTCCAAGCCGGCGATGTGGGTTCGATTCCCATCACCCGCTGTTTCATTTTGTCGTCAGTGGTTAGTGGTATTGCGCCTGGGAAGTTCATGACGCAGACTTAAACTGGAATTGCTCAGTTTGAGTCACTTACTTTCTTTTTTGTGGGCAGACCAACTCTGCGGTCTGATATTCAGCTAAATCCTTTAGAATAATGGGGGACGTTTACTTCTTCTCCGCCGAAACTTTTTTCATTTTTGATTTTTAATTCTCTGCGGCCTTTCCCCGATTACCGTTTAACCACTCACTGAACCCCGAGTATCGAGAATCGAGTATCAAGCATCGAGTATCCACTCACCAATCACCAATAACAACTCACCAATCAGAATGCCTCAGGCAGAATCTTCCTCGCAGCGTTGCGCAAATAACTTGAAATCTGCCTCTCAGAATTCATACTGAGGGCTTTCCTTGCCACACTGTTGCATTCTTCAATCGTAACAGAGCGGATAATTTGCTTTATCTCCGGCAGCATCGGGGGAGCAAGAGAAATCGTTCTAATCCCCATTCCCAGCAGCAGCATAATAAACTCCGGGTCTGAGGCCATCTCCCCGCAGATGCTTGTCTCTATTTGTGCTTTGTTCGCATCCTGGCAAACCATCCTGATGAGCCGCAGCACCGCAGGGTCCGCAGACGAATATAACGTGGAAACCAATTCGTTGCCCCTGTCAACGGCCAGGGTGTATTGTGTAAGGTCGTTTGTTCCGATGCTGAAGAAATCAACGTCCCGGGCAAGAGAAGCTGCCGTTAAAGCGGCTGACGGCGTCTCAATCATAATTCCTGTCGGGATATTCTTATTGTACTTTATAGATTCCTCGTGAAGGTCTTCCATTACATCATGTAAGATAAACCTGGTCTGCTTAAGCTCCTGCAGATTTGTGATTAACGGGAACATTATCCTGACATCGCCTTGCACCGATGCCCGCAAAATCGCACGCAGTTGCGTCTTGAACATCGTAAGGTTTTGCAGACAGAATCTGATAGACCTCAGCCCCAAAAACGGATTTGGTTCGGGCGCAAAGCGTCTGCTTTGAGTATATTTATCCGCCCCAAGGTCCATTGTCCTTATTACCACAGGCCTGTCCCGGAAGACAGCAACGGTCTGGGCATAGGCACGATAATGCTCCTCTTCGGTCGGCTCGGTTTCACGGTTTAGGTAGAGGAACTCCGTGCGATATAATCCTATCCCCTCCCCTCCCTTGTCCAGAACGAGCTGCGCCTCATCCGGGAACTCAATATTGCCCAGCAACGTGATTCTCACGCCGTCCCGCGTTACAGCCGGCTCACCCCTTATTGCATCAAGCCGACTCCTTAGCTCTGCAAATTCGCGCGAATACTGCTCATACTGCCGGATTGTCTGCTCGTCCGGATTTACAATGACAATGCCGCGGTTGCCGTCAACAATGATGGTATTACCTGCGCCGACAATTTCCGTAAGGTCTTCCAGCGCCACCACCGCCGGGATACCCAGAGAACGTGCCACAATTGCCGTATGGCTGGTCCGTCCGCCCGCATCGGTAGCAAGTCCTTTTACAAATCGCCTGTCGAACCCGGCGGTTTGTGTAGGAGAGAGCTCTCGAGCGACAATCACAACCTCTTCGGTCAGATGCCCGACATCTTCACGCCTTTTGCCGAGAAGCTGCTTTAATAACCGCCTTTCAATATCGCGAATATCCGCCGCTCGCTCACTGATATAAACATCCTTGGCCTTGCTGAAATGCGAGGCAATTTCCCGAAGGACGGCAGATACAGCGTACTCCGCCTGAACTTTTTCGGAGCGAATCAAATCCCCTATCTTCTTTTGCAGACCCCTGTCACGCAGGAAATGCAAATGCACGGCGAAGATGTCTCTTATCCTGCCTTCTTGCGTTCGGTCCTGTGCCGCATCGAGATTAGCTAACTCGTCAATAGCGCTTCTGAAAGCATTCCTGAGGCGCCTTATCTCCGCCTGCCGCTGTGAAGGTTCTATTGGACGCCGGGGAATTCGGTAGTCCTCGGAATCAATAGTCAGCGACCTGGCTATAGAAATACCCGGCGAGACAGCTACTCCCTTTTTTATCTCCATACACCACAGTTTTCAGCTTTTATCCGTCAGATTCACCCGCCATACGTAGTGGCGGGCAAGTGCGGGGAATTTAGCTTTTATCCGCCATAGGCGGATTAAGTTTTTGGTTTCGGTGGCGGCTCACCAAACATCTTTTCTTCCACAAGCTCCCGCAAAGCACCGATTACTTTCTGGGCATCTACACCTTCGGCTTTGATTTCCAGTTTTGTCCCATAAGTTGCAGCAAGCATGCTCATCTGCATGATGCTTTTGCCATCCGCACTGTTTTCACCGCTGGTAACGGTAACGTCACTACTGAACCGATTTGCGATATCAACAAATTGCATCGCCGGGCGCATATGAAGTCCGTCCGCATTCTTTATCTCAATTTCCGCCTCACAAACCACTTTCTGGACCGAATCTTTTCCTGTCTGCATCCCCAGGCCGGACCTCCACCTTATATCAGCCAAATTGCATTACTATAAAAACGGATTTTCATCGGCCTCTCTAATAAGGTCTTCAATCTGCTCTGCCCTCTGGCACTGTCTTAGGAACTTACGAAATTTCTCCTGCTGCAAATGCCTGAATACATTTTCCATCGCCTGTAAATGCTTGTCTGGGTTGTCCACGGGGCTGATTAAAAGTATCACCGTATAAACCGGCTGTTTATCGAGGGCAGAGAAATCGATGCCGGCACTGCTTTGCCCAATCGCGGCAACTACACCCTTAACCACGCCGTGCTTGACATGAGGCACAGCAACACCCTTGCCCATCCCCGTACTTGCTTCCCTTTCCCTTTTAATCACCGCTTTGATAATCTCTTCACGGTTGCCCTTGCCGAGCTTTCCAGCTTTATCAAGCGCCGAAACAAGCTCTGCTATCGCACCATCACGGTCTCTAGCCCGCAATTCGGGAATCGTTGCCTTAAAGCAGACAAAATCCGCAAACTTCATTTTACCTATCCAGAACTATTTCTTCGGCTTCGGCTGCCTAATCAAAGACGAAAAAAAGGTAGTGCCGTAAAAAACCAAGTTACGTTAGCTTAGCACCGCGTGTGCGCTTATCGTCCCGTTCTTTACTTTTTTTTCTTCTGAGTTGTTGCTCAAGCTTACGGACAGCTAAATCAATGCACAGATATACATCCGTACCTGTTCGGCTAACAACAAAGACCTTGCCATGCTCGGCCCTTGCAATTATCTCCACGGTAACGCCGGCACCGCCCTGACCGCTGCCGATAATTACCTCAACCTGGTTAATACTATTGTAGTATCTCGGGAGCTTAGAAGTTTTTTCCTCTGCGTGCTTTCTGACAGCTTCCGGCACATCGAGATGTCTGCCACTAATTGTAAAAAGCAAGGCTCTTCTCCTTTCTCCGTAGTCCCGATTTTATCGGGACGAAGGATGAATCCTTGACTGTTTTCTTGACAGCCCGCCCCGCCAATGGCGGGTATAGCAGGTAGGTTAATTTACGGGCTTATTATAGTCAATAGAAAAGTCTTTCGGCAAGCCCGCTGGATGTCCGGCGGGTAAGTGCGCTCCGAGTAGATGTATTGCCGCCCCCGGTAAGGACGCAATCATCCATACAATCCGCTGGCACAAAGCCAGCGCCAGAGCCGGTTCGTCTCCAACACCGGCAAAATGGGTAAACAGGTAGAAAAGCAGCCCTTCCATTACCACCGCCCCGCCAATGCTGACAGGCAATGCTCCGAATGCCCATCCGAGCGGGAAAAAGACATAGTAATACCTGACAGCGGCGGAAATCCCAAGATTTACGCCGAGAAACCAGAAGCCGGTTATTGTCAGAAGCTGCAAAAAAAGCGTCAGCCCGAATACGGTAAGGATTGCCAGTGGCTTGCTGCAGTAAATAATCATCGCGTTTTTAAACTTCCCTACCACCTTTTGGCCGCGGATTTTAATGTATGACCAGCTCTTTTTAAGCAACGCCCGGCTTTGTCTGTGCAGCATAAGGCCGTAAAAAGCCGCTGCTAACACCACAATCACCCAAAGAATTACCCCCTTATGCTCCGCAAATAACTTCAGTGAGCTGCCACCGAAATCTACCTGCAAACCCCGACCCCGCAGGAAAAGTGAGTAGAAAAAAACAGCAATTGCCACCGAGCCCAACAAGCCAACAATCCTGTCAACAAACACACTTAAGACCGCCTCAAACTTTCTATCGGTGTGCTTGGTAACATACCAGGCCCGGAGCAAATCCCCTCCTATCGCACCCGGCAAAAAATTATTGTAAAAAAGTCCCAAAAAATGCAGCCGAACGGCAGCCCAATAATTTATGAAGATAGATTGAGTTCGCAACAGTAACCACCAGCGGAAAGCTATCATCATCTGGGCGACGACAAAAATAGCCAGCGCCGCCGCGAAAACCCCCAAATTCATTCGATGAAAGACTGCCGTTAAATTGCCCCACCTCTGCTCTTTCGACAGCCAAACTATCGCCCAGGTAACGCCAGCCGCAACCACTCCAATCCGCAGAAACAGAAAAATGCGATTACGTTCCTTAACTTTGGTCCGGGGCATCGTAGCAGTTTGCCTTAAAAAAACTTGTTTTCACAGATAATAACAGATAAAACTCCTCCCTGCAAGATGCAAAAATACTAATTTAGGAGGCACGAAAGGACGGGCAGACCACTTGGCAGTGAGAACTTTGTAGTGAAACTGGAGAGGATTCTGGATAGGATGTTGAGGCATAAAAAGGCAGGGCGAAAACCTAAGAAGATACTAAAGAGTATCAGGGGTAGAAAAATAGGTAATGGTGTCCCCAGATTTTAATCTCAGATTTACAGATTTCAGATTTAGCTTTTTATCGGAGATTTTGGAGTTTAAACTTGAGCTTTGCAAACAACAGGGATTGAAACGATAAGCTGAATTTAGATAAGCCCGAACGAGGAATTGCTTGGGTCCCCCTCAACCCACCCGTAACTGACCTATTACAAAGTGCAGTTGTTTGTAATTGACGAAAACCCATCAATAGTCAATAATAAATAATCAATTGAATGGCCGAAGTGGCGGAACTGGCAGACGCGCAGGACTCAAAATCCTGTCCTGGCAACAGGGTGAGGGTTCGATTCCCTCCTTCGGCAATTATTCGTTGTGCGTGTTGCGTAAAAGGCAGGGTCGGCAATTGCTCGTTTCGCCGGCTCCCTCGACTGCGGGACAGACATACGTATTGCGCAAAAGACAAGGGATAAATATGACATTTATCACAACACCGGAAAAAGGAATAATATTCGCAATCGCGAACTCGCGCGTGATTGTTACACGTATTTTCGGCGTTGCAATTCTACTGCTTCTGCTTTTCACCAGCCATTCCTTTGCCGATGGAACTATAATAGATACATCCTTTGAGCTATCCGGGTTATTCCTGCTCACGATATGCAGCGTGGGGCGTCTGTGGGCATTAATGTATATAAGCGGCAACAAAAGACTCGAACTTATTACCGAAGGGCCATATTCAATGGTCCGGCACCCGTTATATGTTTTCAGCTTAATAGGCGCGTTGGGAATCGGGCTGGGGTCGGAAAACCTGCTGGTCCTGGGACTTATAATTGCGTTCTACTTATTATTCTATCCTTTTACCATACTTGCTGAGGAAAGGAAGCTGACGAATAAATTCGGAGACGCCTACCTTGAATATGTGAAAAAAACCCCAAGGTTTATTCCCAAATTTTCCCTGTATAAAGAACCGGAACTATATGAGGTAAAAGCCCCCGGTTTCGTGCGAAACTTTGTAAATGGTATGTGGTTTATATGGATATTTATGCTTATGGATTTGATCGAGAAGCTCCAAGAGTTGGGGGTCCTGCCTGTATTTTTCAGGATTCCGTAATTCAATAATATAATTCATATCGGCGGTCACGTCCTGTTATAAGTTGAATAATAACAACTGGTTATGAAATTGACAAAATTCGTCTTGCGACATATTTTTTGTACTCAAACTGACCGTTTTTTTGAGAAAAACTATCGTAACTGCTTATCTGACAGCAACGTAGCAACATTTGTCATTCCCGCGCAGGGCCTGCCCTGAGCGCAGTCGAATGGGCGGGAATCCACCGGTCGATTCGCTAATGAGCTTGGCCATCCCTGCCATAAGGCATCCCTTACGGGATTACGGGACTGGATACCCGCTCCCCGCTTGCGCAGGAACAAGTTTACCCCTGCGAAAGCAAGAAGGGGGGCTCAGAATGACACCCATTATTTGACGAGTGACGAAGCAATGGGACATTCCGATACCACTCTTGAAATTAACCAAAAGGACGATTAAAAACAGCCAATAGTTTTGAGAAATTTTTCCAAAAGCAAAGTAAGAAGTAGCCAACCCCGTATAAATCGTGTATAAGGTAGTCGATTTGCATAAATAAAATTGCGAAGAGACAAGAGATGTTTTAGGACGGAACCAAAGCATATTCTTTTAGCTCAAGGAGGAGCATTATGCAGAGAAAATGGATTTATTTGCTTTCCCTCATCCTGTCGCTGAGCATACCCACACGCCAGGCAGACGCAGCATATCCATTTCAGCAGGACTCCGGTCCGGATGGTATCGTATCGATGGAGGCCGAGAACTACGATGCCAATGTGTCGCAGGGCGGTCACACCTGGACTTTGGTAATTTTGCCTGCCGGTGCCAGCAGTTCCAAAGCAATGCAGGCTTTGCCGAATGACGGAACTACCCGCAGCAGTGACTACGTGACTCTCAGTCCACATCTGGACTTTAAGGTTAGTTTTGTAAAAACGGGCACACATTATGTGTGGGTACGCGGCCATGCCAACGGCAGCGGGAACGATGACTCCTGCCACGCAGGTCTGGACTATCAGGCCACTGTGACTGGTGAGCGGATTTCGCTTAACGCGGCTGCAGACTGGGGCTGGTTTAATGCCAGAACGAATGGTGCTCCCGCGACTTTTGAAGTCCCAAACGCAGGCGTGCACACCATCAATATATGGATGCGTGAGGATGGGGCGATTATCGACAAGATAATTCTGACAACAAACTCTAATTACCAACCGTCAGGCAAAGGTCCCCAAGAAAGCACGCGAGGCAACCCTCTTTCTGTGGATGATTTCGAGAAATACGATGTCACTAACCGGATATTTGAGACGTGGATACCTATCAGCGGAACAGGTGCGGCAATAGGTCACCCTGCCTCTCCTTACGTTGAGCAGACTATCACTTATGGCGGCGGGAAATCAATGCCCTTTTATTACGACAACAACCGAGCCGGCAAAGCATATTATTCAGAGACCGAGGCAGATACCGCCAAACTGGAAATCGACCCGAATTGGACTAAAGAGGGTGTTAAAGCACTGGCGCTGCACTTCTTCGGCAACCCAAACAATGATGCTAATGCTACCGAGCGGATGTATGTTGCTCTGAAAGACGATGCCAACAAGATGGCGGTTGCATATTACGACGGCGACCCCGATGACGTCAGGGAAGAAAAATGGCACGAGTGGAATATCGACCTTAAAAAATTCACTAATGTGGACCTTAGCACTGTTAAGAATATCTATATTGGATTTGGTAACAGAGACACCCATCCGGCCCCAGGCGGTTCGGGGCTGGTGTATTTCGACGACATCCGGCTGTATCCGCCCAGATGCGTGCCAAGCCGTGTGAAAGGCAATTTCAATGATGACTGTGTAGTTGACTATGCGGATCTTGAAATTATAACAGCCCATTGGCTGAACGATTACCAATTCGAGGACTTTGCTTCGCTGGCAGATAGCTGGCTCGATGAAATATTGTGGCCACAGTAAGGGGGGTTCTTTTGTCATTCCCGCGCAGGACTTGCCCTGAGCACAGTCGAATGGGTGGGAATCCGGAATATTTAGCCCGGCGTTTTACGCCGGGTCGTCTCACCATCGCCGCCTCGGCCACACCCTTTGTCACTCCCGTGAAACCTGTCCCGAGCAAGGTCGAGGGAACGGGAATCCAGATACTTGTCCGCCTTTGGCGGATTTATTGGGCGGGCTCATCCTTATCGGTTAGCACCAATTCACTAATCCACCAATCAACTAATCACCTGGTATCCTGTTCTCCTGATATCCTGCCTCCTGCTCCCCTGCTTTCCTGATAACCATAAACGAATGTTGACATTTTATTTCCGCTAAACTAAATTGCTGACTAAAAGTGTTGTATATTATTATGTCAGCCAATGTAGTGCAGTAAGGTTGAACGGTCCGTGGAGAAACTAGGCGAAAGATCGTGGGAATAGAGGATTACTACAACGATTTTGTGGACGCATCGGAGGATTACGAAGGGTCAGGGCCGGATAGCTACTTCATTAAGGTACAACAGCAGATTCGGGAGATATATGAGAGGGATAGGCAGAGCGTATACTATGTGAGACAGATGCAAATCAAGTTCGAGAAAGAATACTTCCACCGGATAACGTACAATGCGATGATTGGCCTGAAGGCGATAGGGTATCTGACAGACATACCGATAAAGAGGGAAACAGGTACATCCACCAGGTACTTCATACACAAGTCCAACAGATATCCTATGAGACGAATTCGGACGATGGAAAAGCTAATTGAGGAATACTCTGATGATACGATTACGCGAAGTTGTGGGCACAGAGCGGAGGATCTGTTCTGCAACGGGCTGGCGTTGAAAGGATTTTTACCCAAGGACAAGAAGGTAAGTTCTTATGGCGGAGTGAAGTGGGAGAAGACTGGACACAATTTGGATTTCGTGTTTGAGAAAGACGGGGGTAGCGTACGGGTGCGAAATAAAGAACACGCTTGGGTACATTGAGAAGAATGAGTTGGAGAATAAACTCAAGATGTGTGAACACTTGAGGGTCAAGCCACTGTTCATAATGAGGTGGTCACCAAAGACGTACAACAAGATGATAATTGACAAGGGGGGATTTGCTCTGATTTTTGGTTCACAGATATATGAGCTGAGTCAAGTGAAGCTTGTTGAGCGATTGAAGACGGAACTGGGGTTGCCGGCGGACTGCCCAAAAGCGATTCCTGATGGGATTCTGGAGAGATTTGTGAAGTGGCATGAGAAGAAAAAGATGTGAATTGAGAACAGGATTCACACAGGGATAGACATAACCTGTTGATAGTAAGGAAGTTACGAAATACCCCTATGAATACTATAATGTCTATATGTTCTGTCTTGTGATGGTCGTGAGGATGCAATTTCCAATCCTTGATATTATCAAAATGGCAGCATAAAATCAGTCCAAACCCTGCTGTATATTATTATGTTCGCATAATGAAGCAAGACATGGAATACATCAAGTGGAAAGAGTACCCCACGGATCATGCATCCCGTGCTTACCGGGAGGGTTTCTTTCTCGAAGCGGTTCAGGTCCTCCACGGTTTCCTCGAGGCGAAGATGCGCGACCTCCTGATGGTCTCTCGCCACGGGAACATCAAGCGCAGCTACCAAGAAGTATGGGACATCACCCAAGAAACGGGATTCAACATACTCGCGCGGGCGCTTTTCGTAAGTGGGAAGTTGACCAAGAAGGAATACGATGACTTTCAGAAATTCAACAGGCTGAGAAATCGGGTGGTGCACAAATTCTTCCGGGAACCATATGAGAAGGACTACAAAGGAGTACCCAAGAAGGAATATGACCTTGTTTTTCAGGCGGGCATGCGCTTGGTGGATCAGATAGACCACAAGGCCGGATCAGTCTTGTACCGAAGACAACGGCGAACCTCAGCTTCCAACCAACGCCGAGGCGGCTGAAGCGGCATGTTATCATCCGTTGTTTGTCCGCCTGAGGTGGATAAATTTTTAATCGGTTCGGTAATATAGAACGGGCTTTGCTCACCACAGGTGGAAATTGTGTTGTATATTATTATGTTATAACAAAAAAAATGAAATTCACTGATACTGAAAAAGAAGTAATATTTCTAAAGGCCATTAAGGAGCTTATTGACTCTATGGTCAACTATGAAGTTCTTAATTTATTAGGCGAAGATCCCCATTCTGAAGTTTATTTTAAATCTATGACCCATCAAAAATATTTCAATATTATTCTTTTAGATTTCCTTTCTTGCTCTGACAAAAAAGTACTTGGCAAGCAACAATCGTATTTGGGTGCCATTAGAGATATTTGCCAATCACCAAATTTTAACAAAAACAATTCAATAAAAAATTTAACTATATCTACTCAAGAATTTGTTGACTGGCTTGAACAAGAAGCTCAAGTTGAAATATGGCTACCCTCTATTGACACTCAAACAACTTTATCAATCAAAAGAATAGAATTTATAAAAATATGTGGGAATATTTCAAAACATAATTTTTCAAGGTTGTCTGGCGTTGCAAACGAATTAATAGAAATATTTAAAAGGAACGGCATAGATATTGGTTTTGAAGATGCCTTATCAATTCTTGATGAATTCTATGATACGTTTCATTCTGGCATTTTAAATTATCATGGTAGTACCATCTCAGAATTTCTTAATAATATCAGGTGGGGCATCTATGAATATCTTCAACCTGAATTTCAGCAATCTATTGTTTATGAGGGCACTGAGCATCCTCAAAGATATCACTATACTTATCCAAAAGAAATAAATGATAATTTTGCAAAAAACTGCTATTGGGATTTAATGAACGAGGTTCGTTCAAAGCCATATATGAACAAATTTCAAGTAACTCGTTATTTAAAAATGAGATATTAAGCTGTAACAGCTCATTTCAGGGGGCCGAAAAGCTGCATTTTCCAGCCGGTTAGTTCGAATGTTATACATTGAATTGGACTCGACCTGTTCGTTTGTTTGTAAGGTGTTGTTCAACTTTTTGAGTTTTGCCTTTTGATTTTTAATTTTTGATTTCTTGCCTGCCCTCGAGGTGAGCTTCCTCGTAACAGCAAACGGAGGGTCCGCCGGAGTTTACCCGCCACTCCGTATGGAGGGTTTACCCGCCGTAGGCGGGGCGGAAGCCAGTATCAACCCATCTACTCCTCCCCTCATTCAAAAACTATAAACCCCTCATCCCAAAAACCATGATTCTTAAAGCAGTCTATAAGTATATACGCATATACTTATATACCTCTACAAAATCTTCTTTATGCATTGCCCAGTTCATATAACGCACTGACTGCTTTGTGCATTAAAGCCACATTTTGTTTATCGAGCGAATAATAAACATGAAACCCTCTCTTCTGAAACTTTACAATTCCTGCATCTCTCAGAACTCGAAGATGCTGAGAAGTTGCTTCCTGCGATATACCTAATTGCGATGTTAGCTCAGTAACACACAGTGCTCGACGCTTAAGTGCCTGCACAATGCGTATTCTCGCCTCAACAGAAAGCAACTTAAATATCCCTGCCAGCTTTACCGCATTAACCATAACAGCTCACCTCCATATTTCATATAACACAAACATTTCAAAAAACACAAAATCGCTGCCAAGCATCAGTCCATAAGTACATACGCATATACTTATACAGTGCCGGCCCAATTGTCAAAGGGGAAACAAAAAATCATCGAAATCTTCCAAAACAAATTCTCCGACACCATCTTCGCCTTCTGGAGCAGGTGAGTTTTTATCCGCCGCTTTGTGTGGCGGATTTAGTTTTGGGGCAGAAGCGGACTTGCCCCTGTAAGCAGTTAGCAGGGGTCCGCCTTTGGCGGATTTGTATTTTAGTCATTCGAATTTGTTTCGCCCGTCCTCCGTAGAAGTTCTACTTCGGAGGATGGAGATTTCGTGCTTCGTATTTCGGATTTGCCCTTCTCCCTCGTCTGTCGTCCGTCTTCCGTCCTCCTGTATCCGCTTCCCCGCGGTTACTCATCCAAACATCCGCCACAGGCGGATTCATCTACCCCCAAAGTCAAGAAGTGCAAAAAAATGGTTCAAAAAGTGTTCATTTTTGTCAATTTTTGTTCAATTTCTGTTAAAAACTGACAAAAAAGTACAAAAAAGTGCAAATTTTTGTTCATTTTTACCCTCATTTTTCGCTTAAAAACGCATAAGTCCTATAAAATCACGCTTTTTACTATCGCCAACCACCCCATTTTTCAAAATTTCCCTCAAAAACCCCTGTTTTCTTGATTTTTTATCTTTTTTTCTCCCCTTTTTTATTTTTATCTTGTCGATTATCGCAAAATCTTACATCCGAAAACTTACGGAGCAAAGGTTTATATAATCGTTGTCTTGTGCCTGTGGCTGTGGCACTCGATATTCACTGCCACAGGCAGTGACGCAATGTGGCAGGGAGCGGCCTCGACCAGAACAGCTAAAGCGGTAGTGTCGCCGCCAAGACCCTGCGGCCCAAGCCCAAGCGAATTGATTCGAGAAAGCAAATCCCTCTCAAGCTCAGCGTAAAATTCGTCGGCGTTCTTATTATTTAGATTTCGCAGCAGCGCTTTTTTACTTAACAGGCAGCTTAACTCGAAGTCGCCCCCAATCCCAACCCCCACAACAAACGGCGGACAGGCATCGGCGCCGGCCTCTTTGACCACATCGACAACCCAATCAATTATTTGGCTTTTCTGGGCAGTGGGGTTAAACATCCTGAACCGGCTTTTATTTTCGCACCCTGCGCCCTTGAGCATAATGGTTAGCTTTAACTTATCGCCCGGCACAACCGTCCAGTGAATTATGGCAGGCGTATTTGAGCCGGTGTTTTTGCGAATATTTAGGGGGTCGCCGACAACGCTTTTTCGCAGGTATCCTTTTTCATAGCCGGATGCAACACCGGCGTTAACTGCATCTACCAGTGTCTTATTGTGATGGGGGGCCTTAACAGCTACCTCAGCCCCTTGTTCCACAAACACTACCGCAAGACCCGTATCCTGGCATAATGGAATCTTTTCCTGGACGGCTATGCGGGCATTTTCGACAAGCTGGTTCAATATCTTTGCCGCTGACGGATTGGATTCCTTCTTTGCGGCCT
>Ga0315294_10002451_pt1 | contig 20286 bp, 16 predicted proteins | sample YL17G13_40_MG_FD_203626 | JGI IMG/M metagenome (GOLD analysis project Ga0315294, IMG submission 203626) | Sediment microbial communities from Yellowstone Lake, YNP, Wyoming, USA - YL17G13_40 | ecosystem: Environmental > Aquatic > Freshwater > Lake > Sediment | place: USA: Wyoming | collected...
CATCAGCCAAAGGGAGAGGGTGCTGGAGGAGCTGAGGCGAGAGATGGTGATGCCATTATCCAGGGAGATCTCCTCTTTTCAGGTCTATGCGATGAGCGAGAGGGAGATTGCGGCGGAGAAGGTCAGGGCGATCATGACGAGGAACAAGGCGAGGGACGTCTTCGACCTATGGTTCCTCATGAGACGCGGAGTCGTACTTGATTTGCCCATGGTCGGCAAGAAGCTGAGGATTTACAAACTGAGTTTCTCGCTGGAGAGATTCATTGCGAGCATCGACGAGAAGAGGAAGTCCTGGGAGACCGATCTCAGGGGATTGATTATCGGCGAGCTGGTGGACTTCGAGAAGGCCAGGGATGAAATCGTCGACGAGATGCGATGAAGGCATCCGTCTAACCGTTTCATCGTTGATTGCCAATCATTGTATTATCGATTTTAGAGTGATTTGCATTAAAGCTAAAATAATAGTAAAATATCCCGCTTCGCTCCAAATATTGTCTTGTGGCAGAACAACAACACATGCTTTCTGTCCTATTGCAGGACAATATCTGATAGTGCTCCCGCTTAAATGGGAGCATTCATTTTTGAAACGTTTGGCAATTGCAACGGAAGATGTCTTCCAATTCAATGAACTAATAATTGCTCAAGATCGGCGGTATCACAATACTCGGGGAATCTCCAGCAGTCTCCTTTCAACCATTTTCTCTAGGGGATCGTACATGGGCAATTCCCTGATGAGATTCTTGAGATCTCTCGTCCAGTTTTCTTTGCTTTTGCGTGCGTTTTCAATCGTCTTCTTCGCATCATACTTCTCGCCATAGTATGCGAATTTCTTTTCAAGGACCTCTTCGTCGATCTCGATCCCTTTCCCGAAAAGGAACCAGACATCGTACAGGTCTCTTGCCGCGGATCGATTGCCGAGCGCGTGCAACTTCTCCGCGAGGATCTCCTCCAGGCTCATGACCTGCGATTCGGCTGGACCGAAGCCGTACGTGTCGATGATCCGCCTTCGAATGGGCTCTTCAACCAGGTTGTCGCGAAAGCTAAGGTCAAACCGGATTCTCTGCGGATGAGCCAATGGGCCGATGAACCTGACCGATGCCTTCAATCCGGCGGAGGTCTCCTCTTCCTCGATCTTCTCGAACTCGATGCCCTCAACACCCGTCCCTTCCAGCGCGTCTCGGAGCATGTCGACGCATCTCCCCTTCTCCGTCGCAAACACAGAGAAGTCAAGATCCTCGGAAAACCTCGCCTCCTTGAAGTAAACTTTCTTTATTGCAGTGCCACCCTTGAAAACCAGATGCTTTGTCAAATCGGATTCGGATATCACTTTCAAGGCAGCGGAGAGCGCGATATCTTTTTCCATAACTGCCTGCGGAATGCCCTCCTTGACCGCCGCCTTCTTCAATTCCCTCGGTTTGATCATCGGAGATCCCTCCATTCGAGGAGCTCCTTTTCCGGTATGTTCAGAAGCAGACCCCATTTGACCGATCTATTCAAAGCCCTCTTGGGAGCGGAAGGATCGAGCCAGCGCCAGCCAACTATTTCTCCCGGCTTCAACTTGCGCATTCCAAGTAGTTCGGACAGGTAGCCGAGCCTCCTCCTTGCCGCGTCGCTCGAGCTCGATGCGAGCGCTTCAAGCTTCTTCCAGTCAAGTCTCTTCCTCGCGGTCCAAAGCGCCTTGGACGCTTCTTTGACCCCCCCGCTCTTTTCAGGAAGCGACAGGCAGTCCAGCACGAGCTGCTCGATCGTGGCGACTTTGACTGCCTTATCGCCGATCATCTCATCCCTCCACTCTCCCAGGCGGCGGACCTTCGTGAATTCAAAGCGGGTTTGAAGCGCGTCGAGAGTGCGCAGCCTCGAGGTCGTTACGACCTGCACCGTGACCGGGATCTGCTCGGTGAGCCCATAGTGGTTCAAAGCCGACCAGAAGCTGATGTAATACTCCTTACCCTCCATGAGCTTCGGAACCGTCGCAAAGGCGTCTTCTGTCCAAATCCCCTTTTTGCCCGCCTTCATTGGGGCAAAGAGGTAGATGCCGCGCTTAAGTCGGATCAGACGCTTCTTTCTCACCAGCCTGGAAGCCAGTTTCCATGCCTGCTCTTGCGATAGGTGCATTGTCCGAGCTAGATCCGACAGCGTCAGGACTCCTGCCTCCGACTCCTCAAGAGCGAAAAGCGCGTCTAGTTCCATGTTGCCCAATCTTATTTTTTGCATACCGAAACTGCCCTCTAAGGGTAGTAAGTGGCAACAAAGTATTTATGTGTTTGCGGGCATTTCCGCACAGTTGCAGCATCGTAGAACTAGGGGATAAAGAGGTTAATAATTAATGATAATTTAATGCTGATTAGTATAATTCGAACCTATAATTATTAAGCTTCGAAATTACCATAATTATAGATAGGAAATATGAGAATAGGAATAACGACGGCTTAATCTCTGGAAAATATGACTGGCTGTCGGAGAGAAGGGGTATTTCAAATGCACGACGACAAAGAGACCGATTGTAGCATTGCTAATGTAGATTTAATCAAAGACGTTATTCGCACTCTTGCGAAGCGTGGAGTCTTTCTTACGACCACGAGAATTCAGAAACTATTCTATCTTTTTGAGCGCCAATGCGTGATCGATACCGGAGAGAGGTGCTTCAATCTGAATTATCAATATGATCAGTATGGCATGTATTCTCCGAATCTTCGTGAGATACTGAAGCATCTTGATCCTGAAAAAGATCATCTGCAGATAAGGGAAGCAATTTTTGAGAAGGGCAGCGGCCGAACCATCGGTTATGTTGAAGGGTGGGAAGAAGAACCGATGCCGGATGTAATCGAACTCGCAGTTGCAAAAGTGATTTCTGAATACGGCTTTCTAAAAACCGAGGTTCTTATTGAGAGGGCGAAGAGCACTTCTCCTTTCGTATATGCGAAGAAGGGAGAAAAGATAGATTGGGAAAGACTCGCCGAAGAACAATGCGAAGGATCTGAAGAGTTATCTCCAGATGGAATAAAGAGACTTGAGAAAGCTACGAGTTCCACCGAGTATCTTGCTTTCGATAGCATCGATGAAGTAAGATCCTATCTTTTCTCATAAACAGTGATGGAGGTTGACTAAGTGGAAGGCAATTCTCCATCAAACCCTGCGTATAAGATAGAAATCGAACCACACTTTAAGTCTAAATTAAAGAAATTGTTTCATCGAAATCCTGACTTAGAACGAGCATTCGATGAAACGATAAAAGCCGTATGTAAATTTCCTCTCGGAATGGGGAAAAGATCAAAAATTCCTATGGACACGCGACATGTTCATGTAAAGAATCATTGGGTGCTTTTTTGGAGAGTTAAAGGAAAAACAATCTGGCTATTAGACTGTGGACATCACGATGAATTTTTTAGGAGATAAGAGCCATTTTTCTCATGGCAATACTCCAGAAACATTTTGAGCATGGAAAGATCCTGCAGAATCCGGACTTCCCCCAACATCATGCATTGCGGTATCGATCATTGCGACGAGTTTCATTCTCGGAATGCCGTTGATGAATAGCAGAATGACTGAGGAGGCACGAAATTGGGGAGCAGCTCCTTTGGATCGACCGGCTCGTCGAACTCCTCGACATCCTCGATCTCGATGGCAAATCCCTTGTCCAGTCCGTTAAAATAGGAGAGGAATTCCTCCTTATGGAGGCCGGAATATTCGCTTGAAAGCCGCCATAGGTGGGGGAGATCCGTTTCAATGATCCTGGCAATCACAATCCTCCCGACTATCTTTCTGACGGGGGAGGTAGCGTAGATGTACGCCGTATCGACCTTCTCGTTTCGGAAGATCCTGCGCCTGAATTCAAAACGCTTTGTCCCGTCCATTATCGCCCTGGCGTACCTGGGCCTAATGGACAGTATAACGCTCGTCGGTGCCCCCTCTCTTTCAAATCTCATCATACCCATCCCCGGCGATTTCCGTTATGGTCTGAAGCGGACCCCTACGATGCCAGAATCATTTGCGCCATCAGAACCTCCAACCTTCTTCCCTGAACATTTCGTAGATGCCGATGCATCTTATCCCATAATGCCGGCACACGAGCGGTATCCTGTGCTCGTTTCCTCTGACCCTCTCTTCGCTGATCACGATTCTTTCAGTCGCGGTCCCAAAGTCTTCGATCGCCATCTTTTTCTTCTCCGATGCCAGAGCAATCAAGAACGGATCCGCGTCCGGAGTGTCTTTGCTGCTATGCGCAAGGCCAGGAAATTTGGCCAATACCTCCGTGACCCGCTCGATCTGCGAGGAGGTCGGACTCTTGAACATCTTCCTGCGTCGATCAGCCCATTTCTTCAGATCGTCATCGCCTCTTCCGATCTCATCTAGGACATACTCAGGGGATACCAGCCGCCCTCCCTCAATGAGCTCGTCGATCTTCCTCCAGACTGTCACATAAATATCGATCGGATTCGTCCTCATCAATTCAATGAGAGAGCTAGAATCAATGACGTAGTGTTTCACGAGATTCATCCCGTTGCCTTGCCCAGAACCTTGTCCACGACTTTGACTTTCACCGAAAGAAGATCAACTGCATCGTAGTAACCGATTTCGCCATTCTGGATGTTGTCGCGAACGAGCGAGATGAATCTCCCCCCCTTCTCGTTCAGACACCTTGTTTCGGAAGGCACGGCGAAACCTTTGTCTCTCTTGCTGATCCCTTTCGCTTCCAGGGCTTCTCTTATCTGCGTATATGAGCGCTTGTCCAGGATGTTCGACTTGAGCATCTTCGTTATGAGCATTAGTCTGCTGACTTTGAACTGCCTTGACATGTTACGTATTCTTTCCTCGTCGTATGTTCCCCGAGGAACTTCCCCCAATGCACGAAGGAATGTCTCCTTCGGCAACAGGAATTCCGAGGCGAATTCATTGCACCATTTTTCGACGGCGATTTCCTTGCGATCTCCGAAGGTCTGACCGCCCATATCGATGCCGGACCGGTTGATCAAGATATGGCCGAACTCATGCATGAGGGTGAAAATCCTCGCTTCAATCTGATCCGATGAGCTGATGACGATTGTCGCTGGCATCTCGTCTATGAGGGCGAAGCCGCGCGCATCCTCGGTCGGCATCTTAATCTGGAAGACGAGAATATTCCTGCTTTCAATCGCATGGCGCAATTCCTTAAGGGCATCATACGAATCTCTCCATTTCTTCTGCATCTCTTCGGTGATTCCCATTTCCCGTCTGAGCTCATCTGCAATACCAATGGGGTCGTTCGAAATGGAAATGCGTCTGATCCGAGGGGGTAGCGGGGCATCGATGTTCTTCATCAATTCCTTGCCTGCCTGCTGCAAGCGCCTTGCCTTCCTTATCGCGAAAATCGTCTCCTTCTCGAATCTGCCGGTCCTCTCTGGCAGCATTCTGAAATCCGGTGGATTCAGGCTCTCTTCGGGGGGCATCGGCAGCAGAAGGGCGGCGACTGGCCTTTTCAGGCTTGCGGCGAGGTTCTCAAGCTGGTTGAGCGTGGGAGACGCATCGCCGGACTGCCAAGCATCCAGGGTGTTCTCGGCGATCTTCAGCCTCTCGGCCAGTTCGTCGGTCTTCCAGCCCGAGCTCTCGATGGCCCATTTCATGACCGAAGGGCTGACTTCAACCTTGAATGACTTCTGTGATTTCCGCATAACGACATCACTCTGGATAATCGAATCCGCTTATCAATCTTATCAATAGAATCAGTAACCTGCCTTATAAGAAATCGATTGAGGGAGTTCGATGAATGTATTCAAACGATTGATCGATGCAATCCCTGCTCCCGCTCTAGTGGGAACATTTCTCGAAAACCTCACTGCTTAATCCAGCATTTGGTTAGAGCAATTCATTTGATTTCGATACTCAAAAGAGCCAAAATCATTGATTTAATCTTAATTATTGTGAAAAAAACACAAAAATATATATTCAATGAGCGTATTACGGAGTTTTATGTTGCTTGAATTTAAGGTGGAGAATTTCCGGTCGTTTAAAGACTGTGCAACATTGAGCATGCTATCATCGGCGGATAAGAGCCTCCCGAACAATATGTTCCACTCCAAGGAGACAGATAGAACTCTCTTAAGGAGTGCAATAATTTACGGCCCAAATGCATCCGGCAAATCTAATCTTATCATAGCCATGGCTCTCCTTAGAAATTTAGTTCTTCAATCTCACTCGCATCAGAAGGGGCTAAAACTCAACTTCCAGCCCTTTCTATTTGATTCTGGAAGTCAAAGGAAATCCACAAAATTTTCTGTAATCTTTATTCATGATAATGTTAGATATCAATACCTGCTCTCGTTCAATTCGGATGGAATTACGGAAGAAGCATTGTATCATTATCCTGAAGGAAGGAAGGCATCAATTTTCGAGAGACATGGACAAGAATTTTCGTTCACTAAAGATCAAACAGAGCAGACTGTAATCTCAAGGAGGACGCCGGAGAATGTTCTGTATCTCTCTAGTTCGGTTCAATTCAACTATAAGAGAACAATGCCAGCTTATGAATGGTTTCTCAAGGATTTGATAGTACTAGAGACATCAGAACTCGATCCATTGATAGATACAGTAATTGAACATGCAAACAGAAATCAGAAATTCAAGAGAATGGTAGAGGACGGTCTGAAGATCGCTGATTTCGGCATTACAGGTTTCAAAGGCAGGATTCAAACGATGACTATCAGAGATCTCGAAGGGAGAGTGCCTCCACAGATACTTGGTATGATGACAATAGGTGGAATGAAAGCGAAAGAAAGAGATATCAGATTTACTCACGAAGTCAAAGATAGCCATGGCAAGACACAACATTTCGAATTGAGATCCTATCAGGAGTCAGAGGGCACCCGGAAGTTACTTGCAATCATCGGACCAATAATCGATTCCCTCCTGGATGGGAAAACCCTTTTCGTTGATGAACTGGATACAAAATTACATCATAGCATTGGCTCATGGCTCGTTGATCTGTTCCATGACCCGAACCAGAATCCAAAAGGTGCACAACTGGTATTCAACACTCATGACCAATTGCTGCTTGATCTATCAAGATTCCGAAGAGATCAGATCTGGTTCACAGAGAAGAGCAATGACAGCGGATCTTCAACACTCTTTTCGCTGGCCGAATTTGGCGAGCGCAAGGATCGAGATATTCAAAAGGCGTATCAATTGGGAAGATATGGCGCCGTTCCCTTTATTTCACCAGATAGGGTGGTTTAGTGTCGGAGTTATCTCCGCGTCTTGGGAATAACAGGCTTCCAAGAAATGTGGCAATTGTAATCACCGAGGGAGAGACGGAAAGAATATACTTCAATGGTCTGAAACAACGAAATTTAAATATCGAAATCAGACCAGAAAGGGGGAAAAGACCCAATGCTCTCCAGTTAATGGAAAATTGCGAAAAACGAATTCGAGAAGATGAACTGGACATTGAGGATGGAGATATCGCAATTTGTGTATTCGATGTCGATAATAATTCACAGAAAGATATTGAAGCAGCAATTGATCTCGCTGAGAAGAACAATATCATAGTGGCATTATCGAATCCTTGTTTTGAACTCTGGTATCTGCTGCATTTTCGAGAAATCAATCATCATGTCTCTTGTAGGGACGTTCAAAGTGAACTTTCGAGGCACATCCCCGATTATGACAAGACCGGAGATTACCGGAACTTATTGACACCCAAGAGGAAGCAAGCCATGGACAGAGCAATAAAAATCGCGAAAAGACAAAGTCTCAAAGACTGCGGTGATTATATGCGTAGCAGCAATAATCCTTGTACAAATGTACACGTTGCAATAAATGGCATTGAGAAATTAGCAAAGAAGAATCGACTCATCTAGTCTATTTACCTTAATAGATGATCGAGATAAGTTACACGACTTTACTGATATGATTTTTCATCAATATCGAGCAGTAAATGTCCAATAATTATGCTCCCAAAGCATTAGGAGCATCTCTGTTTAACTGAGAGAAGACTACATCCCTTTTATGGTGAGGGCAGAGGGATTCAAACTCTGCTCTAACCAGTAAGTCGAGTACAGGAAAGAATCAGGGGGTTTTTGGTACTGAGGGCAAAACCCTTTCTTATCCTTTTTCTGATTCCTCTTAATGCGCATCGGGAAGGCATGGAATAAATGAACCAAGGATTTACATTCTGAATGAAGTGAAGAGAAAAATCCAAAGGATTTAGATACCGGAAGGAATTACGAGTCCCGATGGCGGATTTGGACTTCACTGTCGGTATTATCGGTGCTGTCACGGGTGCGATAGCTCTGTTCGTCAGCTTCCGCATGATAAGGGTCGATGAGGGGCAGCTCAAGACTCTTCAAGATTTGGTCCGATCTCTGAATAAAGTCGTAATGACATATGATTCCGAAGTTAAATCACTCTGGGAAGAGATCAGGATCTTAGAAAGTGGTAAGACTGGCAAATATGTGGATGAGGCATCGAGAAAGAGAGAAATTGAACGACAGAAGCTTGAACAGAAGAAACGCGATGAGGAATTCCAGAAGATAAGGGAGAAATCTGGATCCTTAGGGTGGCTTCTGGATTTCAAAGCACTCTCCGACGTCCGAGATGAGAATTGATAATTCAGACTTCCGGTGCTCTATCGAATAAATCGAATTATCTCGTTAGTTTATCTGCGTCGTCATGGGAGACTGGATACCACAATGCAATGTTCCTCTTAAAATGCAGTAACTATATTTATCCCCTTAGTGCCATGTCACGGGTTGGAGTGAGAATGGATGATACGCAGATTGTTTGGTGCAGATGCGAATATCGCAAATCGAAACATCGGGTACAGTAAGAGTATGTCATCAAATGAGCCCGGATTAATAATAATTTTAATTGATCAATCAGGCTCAATGAAGAATAGATGTGGATCAGGATCGAAGCAATCAAAAGCTGAGTGCATTGCATCTAATGTGAACCGAGTTCTTGCTGAGCTCTGTCTCAGAAATACAAAAGATGTCGGTGGCGTCCCCCAGGTCAAATCAAGAATAGACATCTCAATATTCGGATATGGTTGCGATGCGGATGATAGGAGAGCCGTTCGCTCCGCATTCGGGGGAGCTCTAGATGGGAAGAGCATAGTGAAACTTCCGGATCTTGCTCAGAATTATTTGCGCCTGGGGGAGCAAGGGGAGAACGACAAATGCTCAATTTCTCTACCTATCTGGGTAGAGCCGAAGGCAATTGGAGCAACTCCTATGGGTGCTGCTCTATCAAAGGCGGCTGAAATTGCTGAGGAGTGGGTCTCAACACATAGAACAAGCTTTCCCCCCCTCATCCTGAATTTCACTGATGGCGAAGTCAATGATGTGACTCCTAAAAAGTTGAAGAAGATTGCAGATTGCCTTACATCAATCTCGACGGACGACGGTGCCGCTCTTTTATTCAATTGTCACATATCATCTGGCAAGGGGGACTCCTGTATGTTGCCTTCTAGTAAGGATGAGATTCCTGCCGAGGTCTCAGCTTCTCTGTTGTTTGATATCTCAAGTTCGCTTCCAAGATTGATGCAGCAATTGGCGAGAGCAAGAGGATTTGCCCAGGTCGATGACAATACACGAGGCTTTGCCTACAATATAGATGTCACCAACTTCATCCACTTCCTTCAGATCGGGACGGTTGGTCTCGCAGGGTCATTAGGGTGATACCTTGCATGATGGCTATCAGGGAAGCATCGATTTCCAAGTGATCTGTGTTCCCAAATCTGAGAAGAGTCTTGAGGAATGCGAAGACGTCTATGGGTCACTAGGCTTCAGATTTGCAATTTCAGACGGAGCCACAGAGTATATTGGTTCACAACTCTGGGCAAGAACATTAATAACTTCTTTCCTTCACGGATTCGATCCGTTTGACGCTCATGTATGGGAATTTAATTCAAGGCAATGGGAAATTGCGTGTAAGAGCCTCTATTCATCTTCTTCTTGGTTTGGAGGGGAGAAGATTAAGAAAGGATCAGCTGCAACTTTTCTAGGAATAGTCTTCAACGATAATCTGAACTTCCGAGCTGTCGCTATCGGGGATTCATGCGCTTTCCATTTTCGAGAAGGCAAGTTAATCAATAGTTGGCCGATGACGGATCCTGGAGAATTTAATAGCAACCCTACTCTTTTGTTCACCAATCACACTCCAGCGAGACCATTGGTCTGGCAAGGCTCATGTCTTAAGAACGATTCCGTTGTCATCGCGACTGATGCTTTGTCAAAATGGATGATGGAATTGAACGCAACAGGTGACAATCCACTTGCAATCCTTAAAGAAGGTTCAAAGGACGGAATGAATCAATTCATTTATGATCTCCGCAAGAGCGGCAAACCGAAATTAGATGATGACGATGTATTGGCAGTTCTCATTCAGTTGTGAGGAAGTGGTATGACGGATGGCAAACATAAATGATAAATCCATTAAGATGAAACCTACCCTTATAGCTCAAGATTATCTAAAATACGTCAAGAACTGGAGAGAAAAATACATAAGAACCCCAGGAATCGTTAGAGGCGAACCGGTTTTCGAATCGTTATTTGGGAATAGATTGCCTAAGATGAGGACCGGAACACATGCAGCGGCATTCTTCTGGAAGAGTGAATTCGGTGAGGACTGGGTCGTAAGGTTCTTCATTACTCAGATTGATAGCGATGACGAGATCAGATATAATGTCTTGGCTGCATGGACTAAGAAAGTGCCGTATTTTGTTGAATTTGAATATGATAAAGATGGCCTCTCCACCCATGAACCACCAGATGAGGCACCGACCGATAATGAGATATTTCCTTTGATAAGGATGAACCGTGCTGCTGGCATGCATCTAGATGATTACATTGAGGAGAATTATGAGGATGCAAATACACTCATTAACCTTGCAAAGGAATGGAAGAAGATGGTCGATGTTCTTGCGGACTGGCACATTGCGCACGGAGATTTCCAGCATGGCAACATAATAATTTCTGATAAAGGTGAGATTAGGCTGGTCGATTATGATGGCGTTTATCACGACTCACTGAGATGGATTTCTTCCAAGGAATGTGGACATCCAAATTATAAACATCCGTTTAGAATGAATAAGGACTACGGCCCTCTGATGGACGACTTCTCAGCTTTAGTTATCTATCTTACGATAATTGCTTGTGCAGCTGATGAAAGATGCTGGCATAATCTGCATAAAGACGAATCTGATGCTCTATTATTCACCGAAGATGATTTTAAAAATCCAACAAATTCAATAGTCTTTTCAGAATTGACATTATCTAGAGTGGCCTTAGTACGAGAACTAACTGTTGAGTTAAAGAAATGGTGCCAATCGAAGACACCGATAAGACAGAACAGATACATACTTCCGGAATTGCACGAAGAAACAATCGCAGAAATAATCGGCTACCATGCAATTTCGGAGGGCGCCGAAGGGCATCTAGTCGAAATCAAGAAAGAGATGCAGGAAAGTGCCGTAAAGCAAATAGATGTAGAAGATAGTGCAGACAGCCTTAGCTGGATGAGGATAGGATCAGTGCTGAATCCTAAACCTAATGTGATAAAAGATGTTTCACTATCGTCTACACAGATTTCTCAACCAGACAACGGATCCGTATCAGCAATTGAAATATTGTTAAATGATCTCGGAAAGGAAGAGAAGCAATTGCTGAGTTGCCCCCAATGCGGCAGATTATTCGATACAGATACCCAGCTCTGTTCATTTTGTGCGCTGTCTAATGAAGGCGTACATGAACCCCCCATTCAATCAGAGGCACAATCGACCTTCGAAAATACTACTCCTGATGCGAATGCGGTTCCTTCGCGTCAAGAGTCGATTGCATCCTCAGAATCTGGGATATCTTCTGAGGCCGATAATAAAAATGGTTCAGAGGGTCCTAAAGAATGGGCGCAATGCCCACGATGTGGCGCCTGGACCGATGAATTGAATTCCACCTGCAAATTCTGCCTAGCTGAGCTTTCAGGCGAAAAACCAACAGATACCTCCGAATTATACGGACTGGAAACAGCGTTTGAAATCCATGCAACGACTCCATTGGTTTCTGCCCAGACTGGACAAGACAATAATTTACCCGATGTCTCTATCAAAGCCGTTGAATCAACCCCGATTCAGTCAGAAAGACAAACAAATCTTGAATCCTCACCCCCAATATTCAGCCTTTCTATTGACTCGAAATCCATTTCATCCAGACCGCACGATGAAGAAGAAAGAGTTACTGACATCCTTAAAAGTATAAAAGAAGAGAAGGAAATCGAAACTGCAACTTCCAAAAATATGACTGATAAAGAAGCGTATGAAGGTCGCATTAGATGGTTCCATAAGCACAGAAAGGAAATCGATATCAAAGATTTGTCAGCATCTGAACCAACGACTATGAATGAGACTTCTAATGCCATTAATGAGACAACTAGTGAGACAAAATTTCATGATGCAGCCGCAAATGATTCTATCTCAGCTTCTCAAATAACGACTGAAGCTAGGAGTGAATCATCTTCGTCAACATCGGGTTTGAGATCAGAAGAGAAGATAGTCACGGAAGACGAAGAGACAATCAAAGAATCTTCCGAAATCACCGATTTATCTCTATCCGAGATTCAGACCAAGGAACAAATGTCGTCATCTGAACAACAACCCGGAGACGATGAGATTCCCTTGGAATTCGAATGTCCAGACTGCAGTACATTAGTCGATACTAGTTCCTCTAAATGTCCCAATTGTGGCGCTCTTTTCTTTGGAGAAGAACATGAAGAGACACAAAAATCAAAGCCACTTCCATTGACTGAACCTGACGTAGAATCTGAAACGAAATCCTCAGTGTATCCAGATATATCCGAAATATCTCCGTCGATGATTGATATTCTGACTACCATTGACCAACCCATCCTTCCTTTGATCCCGTTTCTTGCAGATCAAGCGATTGATGAAATGCCCAAGGAAACCAGCTCATGGGTTTCAATTTCCGAGCGCGCAAGACAGGATGGAATTGAGCTCAACAAAAGGGGTGAGATACTATCTCGCATAGAGGGGGAATTCAGAGAATTAAGAGACCAGATGGAAGAAACAAAGTCGGGATTCATAACCACGAAAGCAATAATGCGAGAATCAGCAAGAATTCTCGCAAGGAACCCAAGGAAATCACTAAATCTTCTGCATAAAGCAAGGAGTGAAATGGAGGGAGAGAAGACTGTCGTATTAAAGAAGCGAGTGCTGGATGATTTACAGGCAATAATCCCAAATCATTTTCAAGGTGATAATGAAATCCAATTTGACAATTCGTTGAGTCTGTTGAATGCAAAAGGGAAATTTAACGAATCCTTGAGTCTAATTTCAGAGTCAATGAAGAGGGCAAAAGAAGAAATTTCTAGAGAACTCCCGAAATTAATTGAATTGTTTTGCTCCGAAAATGTCACCTTGAAAGAGTTTGAGACGGGGAATGTTAATCTCCTGATTTCAAATAATTGCTCAATATCCGTATCAGTGATTTCTTGTAACGCAAAGTCGAACGAAGGTGATGCACGAGTAATCAATTATCCTGAGGAACCAATTGAATCTAATTCTCAGAAAGACCTTTTTATCGAATTGACCCCCGAAGTCAAAGGAGAAATGAAGATTAATCTAATAATAGAATTGAACGTTCAAAATACTCAATTCAAAGTCGACAAGAATCTTTCAATACGGGTAATTTCGAAGCAATTGCCAGCTGAAAATGCAATTGTAGGAGACATCGAGTCGTCAGTCGTTCCTGAAGATATTTCAAGAAAATCGATCAAGGAGCATACAAATGTGGGCAGGAAGAAGATTTACCGGAAGCTCAAATGATTGTACCTGTAATCTGAACGGGTCAATTCCACTGCCACCCAATGATGGGCAACCTTTAGGTAAGAATTCCGAAAGATGGACCAAGGATGTAATCAAATGCAAAAACTGTTCTCATTATTCTCATTCCTTGGCAGGAAGGACCAAGCGTACCAATAATCTTCGTGCATTTTTCATTGCCATTTTCACGGTCTTTATGGTCGCTGTCAACATATCTCCCTGGATTCCATATACGGGAACGCCATCTATCTCCTACGTCGGATTTGGCACTATATCAATCAACGGAAATTCGGGATTCACGAATGCAAGCGGGGTTGTCTGGGGCAGTGGTACATCCTCAGATCCGTACATCATTTCCGGTTGGGAGATTGCGGGTGGGGGCATCGTCCTCATCTGGATTCAAAACACAAATGCTAATCTGATTGTGAAGGATTGCTATCTCCACTCTGGAAGAGGTGGTATATATCTCATTGGATGCCAGAATATCACTATTGATGATTTAATAGTCGAAAGCAACGCCGATGCCGGGATTGTCGTTTCTAATGGTAACAATTGCAGAGTGCTTAATTCAAACTCGTCACAAAATGGTCACGAAGGCATCACATCTACTTCATCATCAAATTGCACAATCGCAAATAGTACGATTTACAGGAACGGATATGAGGGTGTTTATATCGATGGGTCCAGGAATATTACGGTATCCAACAATACCATCCGTGAGAATGTATTCGTCGCTCCAAGATATCTTTATGAATATCATACCGGCATTGTCCTACTATCGTCACAGGATGTTAGTGTTTATCACAATAAACTAATCAATAATGCATATCAACAGGCATATGACAATAGAGGTTCAGAAAACTCATGGGATGCTGGGTATCCAACGGGGGGCAATTATTGGAGCAATTACACTGGTATCGACTTGTATCACGGTTCTCTTCAGAATCAACCAGGATCAGACGGTATTGGCGATTCGCCCCATGTCCTCGATAGTAATACCTCTGATCGATTTCCCCTGACCCTCAATTCTCCACCAGCAGCGGACTTTTTCGTACTGCCTTCCGCAGGCTCAATGATGCGAAATCCGGGTGGAAATTCGGTTGACGAGAATTTCGATAGATATACAACCATCAATGATCCAGCCTTCATCTTGAACTGGACAGAGATGCCACCTGGAGGATCTGGAAGTGAATCAGCTTCCATTGATTCCTTGCCTGGAAGTGGGAAAGCATTCAACGGAACTGCCGTAAATTCTCCTGGTACCGGCATCTCTCAGATTTATGATAACTCGAAAATGACAGCATCGAATTTCATTTTAGAATTTGCTATTGAGAATATGACTTATTCTGGCGGCAGCGTAGTGGGTCAATTTGACGTCGGTGTAGATTTCAGGGCCACACAGACTTCATGCTATCGTTTCGTTTTCTCATATGCCGCATCAAACGGAATATGCGCAAGAATCGAGAGGTTTGATTCCGGAAGACAATTTCCAGTCGCTTTTCAATTATTGAACTCAACTGCATGGAGGACACCATCGTTCCCGGAAAACCATCTCGTAAGAATAGAGTGCGCCGATCATTCAATTGCCATATTCATAGATGAGAGCAGCACCCCTAATCTGACTGCCTCGGATTCGACATACTCGGCAGGGTTCGTCGGAACCTATATCCAATCTGGTGACGGCGGGGGCGGTGCAATAACAGTCTATCGGAATATCGACAACATCTCACTGATTTCGAATATGAGCACTGCTTTCTCGTTCAACGCCTCAATATCATCCGACCATGAAGATGGCACCGCACCATTGCAGGTCCGCTGGGATTGGGAGGACGATGGAATATGGGATACGAGCTGGTCGACTGAGAAAATCGCACAGCATCGATTCTCTAAGAGAGGAGAGTTTACCGTGTGCGTTGAGATAAAAGACCTCAACGGGTCAATAAGTTACGCAAGAAAGAGAGTCGTTATTCTCCAGAGTTCGGGGATATTTGCAATCGGAGGTCGCGATATGGGAACATACCCGGCCACGAATGAGCATCTCTGCAGTGATAGTGACTCATGGTTTTGGTCGCCCAGTGTCGATCTCCCACTTCCTAGAGCAGGCATTGCCGCGGCCTCAATAGGGGAGCGCGTCTATCTTTTCGGGGGCATATTTGAGAACGGAACAAGAACTGCGGAAGTAGATATCTATGATGCATCCAACAATACATGGCGCAAAGGAACGCCGATGTCGTCCTCGCGTTCATTTGCAGCCGCAGTCACTCTTGGCGATTCCATATATGTGATAGGCGGCGATGATGCCTTCGGGACTGTCCTAGGCACTGTCGGAATTTATCATCCATTAACCGACAATTGGACTAACGCACAAGATATGCCGACGCCTAGAAATAGGCTTGCTGCAGCAGTGTCTAATGGAGTTATCTATGCAATAGGTGGATATAATGCTGGATCGCTTGACACCGTTGAAGCTTACAATTTCACTACCAAAGCCTGGTCAACCAAACAACCAATGCTTGAAGTCAGAAACAGTCTCGGGGCAGCAGCGCTCGATGGTATCCTTTATGTTGCAGGAGGTCACCAGAATCCAGGCACATATCTAAGTATAGTAGCGGCCTACAATATTTCGACAGATTCGTGGGTTGCAATAACCCCAATGACCATCGCTCGAAGCGAACTCGGAGTAGTTGCTTATGACGGACTGATTTGGGCAATAGGCGGTCAAGCAGGGTCGTCGGCAACAACAAACGCCACCGAGATCTATAATCCAATTCTTGATTCTTGGTCAACAGCTCCGTCGATGACCACCTCCCGTAGTGGTCTTGGTGTTGCGGTTCTAAATCCATTCCCATATGCGAATTTCACCTCGTTTCAAGTACTAGGCAACGGCACAACCACATTCCAATTTAACGCGTCCCTCTCTTCAGATTCAAATGAAATGTCTCAGAATCTGTCATATCGCTGGGACTTCGAAAGCGATGGGTTCTGGGACACTCCTTGGTATTCAAATACAACCATCTTGCACAGATTCTCCTCCGTTGGCAATCATTCCATCACGCTTGAGATCAAAACTGCGGATGAACGTTTCAGCTATCAGATTGATCATATTACGATAATTGATGAGCCACCAGAAGCATCATTCACAATTTCCGCGACTTTAGGGAATCTCTCAACTGAATTCCAGGTCAACGCATCATCTTCACATGATCTTGAAGATCCTTCATCAACCCTTCAAGTGAGCTGGGATTGGGAGAATAACGGGACTTGGACAATCTGGACAACGGACAAGAATTGTTCACATATCTACTCCGTTCCAGGAAATCATACAATCAGATTGAGAGTATTGGATACATTTGGTCTGATTGGCTATGCTCTCCAAAATATCACTATTGACGCAACCCCTCCTACGACGGATATCCAAATCAACGGGATACTGGGAAAAAATGGTTGGTTTATCTCATACCCCTTCATCAATCTGACGGCAGGCGATCTTGACTGCGGGGTATGCTGGATAGAGTATGAAGTAGATGGGGCGGGCTGGATTACCTATATCTCTAATCTCTCAATATCTAATGGCATTCACAGCATTTCATTTCGTTCGGTTGATAATGTCGGAAACGTTGAATCAATAAAATCTACAATGATAAGGGTTGATAACAACACTTTCCCGATAACGACTTCTTCTGTTCTTGGGGCAAAAGGGTCAAACGGATGGTATATATCCAACGCTTCGATAAACCTGTCATCTCTTGATGTAATAAGCGGTGTCAACCATACAATATATCAACTTGACGGAGGTAGCTGGTTTGATTACATTAGCAATCTCACAATATCTGACGGACACCATATCATCAGCTTCTTTTCAGAGGATATGGCAGGACATATCGAAACAATTCATTCGATAAATGTTAGCGTCGACAATGATTCTCCCCCGGTCACATCCGCTTCATTGTCCGGCATATTAGGTAACAATGGATGGTATATTGGTGATGTCAACCTGAATATATCCTCATCCGATGCGATCAGCGGAGTCAATGCAACAAAATACCGTGTGGATGGCGGCAATTGGATTGACTATACTGATCTACTTTTAATCAGCGAAGGAAATCACACAATCGACATGTACTCAATCGATGTGGCTGGCAATACTGAAAATATCAGAAGTTGTACGATACTATTAGACCATACGGCACCTTTGCTCGCGATTGATCTTGCAGATGGAGCCTCATTCAATCAGAACTCGATTAGAATCAATTTCACTTGTCTGGACGCCCTGAGTGGCATCGCTCGTATCGAATATAGCATCGATGGATCATCATTCACGAATCTCAGTCCATCAGAGCAGATCAATCTTACCGGGCTTGAGAACGGAAATCATGTCTTGATTGTTAGAGGGTGGGATTTTGCAGGAAACGAGGTGAACAGGGCTCTTGCGTTTCGGGTCGAAGTCCCGACTCAGGACTATTCTCTCTCCTTGCTTATCATCGGGATGATCATAACCATGGCTTGCATCATTGCAATCCGTGTGAAATTTGATGACATTGTGCAGTGGCAGGAAGCACGAACTAGAAGAAATGAATTCCTGGCCGAGAAGGAAAGGGAATTGAGTGATTTGATGAGGCAATTCTCGGAAGAGAATAAATGAATATGGCAGCACTAATCTCATGCCTACCTGTACGACTGATTCGGAGGAAGAAGGTCTCCGCCATAGCTAGTAAGTCGGCGTCAAGTGGAAATCAGGCATGATTTCGTACTTCTGGGAAATCCCCCCTCACGTTTTTTCTTATTTTTTCAAGCTGAAAATAGTGGACTATGCGGGATTTGAACCTAAATCATGCCAGTAAGTCTGAGAAAATCCGTCAATCAACCGGAATTGAATCCCAATCCTAAATCCTTCTAAGGCTTTTTTCTCGCCCTGCCGAACACCAACGCACGGGAGTAACGAGCAATCCTCACGGAGCAGCTGATTTTCGCTGTATCCTCCGATTCGCGAAGACTCCGCCAAACGCCAGGATTATTCCAACCAGTATCAATATTATCGCAAGACCGCCATAAGTATACGTCTCGTAATAATAGCCCATGAAATTGTGTCCCTCTTTTATGCCGGAAAGAAACCACCCGATTCCAGACATTACCAGTCCTATCAACACAACAATACCACAAATAGTCGCAGCTCTATCTTTACCCGAACCCATACTGCCACCCGTCCGCCTCTGAATCATCATTATGCATATATTAAGCATCATTAAGCATCGGAACGAGATGGCGCGAGGGATTCTCTGCCATGATATTTCCTCCAATCCCTAGCAACCCATCCCTCTCATCAGGAGATAAGGGTTATTTCTACCACCCTCCCCCCTATGAATATGGATGCCCCCTTCTTAATGGGAGCATTAATGAGGCTTTTTCAACCAGATTTTCACGAGTCACGAAATCTTTCTTTGTCCATCTCCAGAATTCGATCAGAAATAAGCAAAAGCAAGCTATTCGTAGGCTCGTATTCCTGACAAGCATCAAGATAATTTTTTTCCAATTCTATTAGGTTCAATCTTCTTGAGCTTACGGACAAATTCCAAAGCACATTCTGAGCTATCGTCATATCATTCAGTGCTATTGCTCTTTCTTCAATCTTCTTGAAAAGAGCCATCCCTCTCCGTTTCATGCCTATCCTTATCTCCATCTCGCCAAGATTCTTCAATCCAATCATTTCTCGATATGCATTGGCAGATTGGCGGTATAAATCGACAGCATTCTCGATATAGCGTCTTGCCTTCTCCGGTTCATTATTCTCCCGATACATAATTCCAATATTCTCCGTCAATATGCCCAAAGTTTCAGTATCAGGATCAGAATATTCAACGAGTCCTTCCAGTACAGTAATTGAATCTTTAATATCTCCGAGCAGTCTCAAAGATTCAGCGCAGTGACTAAGAAGAAATCTTGCATTATCCTTTGTTCCCCATATGTCAGTCAGAATCTGGAAGGTCTTCTCGATATCCTTCTTTGATATTCGTTTTGGAAATTGCCTTTCCAATAGGTCCTTACCTTCCTTATCAGAAAGCGTTTTAAACCATTCGTCAGAAAGAATCGACATCAAATGTCCATGGAACAATTCAAGAATATCAAATCTTGATCTCAATTCCTTTCGCAGATATTCAAGCACTTCCTTTGACAACGATTTAGATGCCGTTATTCGACCAATTGCATCATTGAATTCTTGCAGAAAATGTTTGAAATCTGTCCATTTCTCCGGCACCAGAATCGGTTCGGATGCATGCAGAAACAGTTTTTCGACGGTCTCTCTATTGGAAAGATTCCTTATCTTGTCCCATTCCAGATAGTCTGCTGCATCGAATATAAATGGATTATCAGAATGGAACCAAGGAGAATATACAGTGGAGAATCGACGCTCTCGATTGTCCTTATGTTTGCGTCCAATTTCATTAGGCACATCTGTGAAGAAGGACGGATATTGTTCATGTCTG
>Ga0315294_10002452_pt1 | contig 20282 bp, 18 predicted proteins | sample YL17G13_40_MG_FD_203626 | JGI IMG/M metagenome (GOLD analysis project Ga0315294, IMG submission 203626) | Sediment microbial communities from Yellowstone Lake, YNP, Wyoming, USA - YL17G13_40 | ecosystem: Environmental > Aquatic > Freshwater > Lake > Sediment | place: USA: Wyoming | collected...
CTGATTTTTCACCGATACCCGGTACGGCGGACGGCTGGCTTTGCAAAAAACATGTTGATATGAATGAACCGCTTATGCACAACAAAACGGCTTTTCCAATAATCCTTTTCGGCAGCGAAAAAGTAAACCGTATAAAAGATATGTGTCGCAAGTTGAACGGGCAGAAATCATAGCCGAAAAATTTCTGTGCCGTCAGAAGGTTGGACGATAAAAATCTCACTGTCTATTCCAAAGCGTTTTTTATATTCGGCAAAAACATTTTCCCTGATTTTTTGAGCCGATTTACTTTCGGCCAGCCCAATGGCTGCACCGCCGAAACCGCCTCCGCATAATCTTGCGCCTAAAGCGCCGTATTCAATGGCTTTTTCAACCAGAAAATCAATTTCGCTGCAGCTTATTTCATACAGGTCGCGGGCCGAACAGTGCGATTTATACATCAAAGCGCCGAATTTTTTCATATCGCCCTTTTTAAGTGCATCTGCCGCGGCAAGGACCCTTTCATTTTCACCAGCTACGTGACTTGCACGTTTGAATAGTATCGAGTCAAGGTCTTTTTTAAAACCTGCAAGCATTTGAGTGTTCATATCGCGAAGGGCTAATACAATCGGTTCTTTCTTTTGGATTATTTCAAGGGCCTTTTGGCACTGCTCTTTTCTGCTGCCGTAATCGCCTGCACCTACTTCGTGGCGGACCATACTGTTAAATACCATTATGCAAAACTTTGCAGTATCAAAGGGCAGTTGCTCAATAGTCAAACTGCGGCAGTCCAAAAGCAGTGCATAACCTTTTTGGCCGTTAATTACTGCCATCTGGTCCATTATGCCGCAGGGACTATCTGCATATTCGTTTTCCGCCTTCTGGCAAAGCGCGGCAAGTTCGTTTTTATTTACATTTTTTTCGTTGCCGCAAAGGGCTAAAAGTGCATTGGCGATTGAAATTTCAAGCGCCGCCGACGAACTAAGGCCGGCGCCGACAGGCACATCGCCGGCTATCAAAAGCTCTGCGCCGCAGGAAAGCAAATCCGCCTGTAAAAGCAGCGATGCAATGCCGATGCCGTAATTTGCCCAGCCGACCTCTTTAGTGCGTTTAAGATTTGCAGAAAGTTCGAATTCGAAAACAGCCTTTGCCCAGTCCGAATACATTATTATTTTTTTATCGTTTCGAGAGCGTGCTGCGACAACGAAGGATTTGTCGATTGCACAGGCTGCAACGAAGCCGTCGTTATAATCGGTATGTCCGCCAATCAGTTCGGCTCGGCCCGATGCGGTGCTGAAAATCCGAGCATTTTGCCCGAAAATATCGCAAAACTTTTTTAGAATAGCATCCCTCATTTAAACTCGAGTGTCCCAAAAAATTCGGGGCGATGAAAATCAGGCGTCGGCAGTTCGATCTTGTTCCAGGTCAGCCAGTGAGGACGACTTGTGCGGTCGGCGCATTTATAAAAGTTTGCGCGCCAGATTACCTTCGGTTTCGGTTTGTCAACAGTCGCGTATTTTTCCAGTATTTCATACGGAATTTTATATTCGACAACCCATTCCATCGGTTTTGTAATTTCAGGCTCTACTTTGCCTTTGAATGTGCTGAAAATTTCAAATTTTTTAGCATCCGTTTCCGAGATAACAATTGTTTCTATGCCTATCACTTTCTGATGACGCAGAAGTATTGTCCCGCAGCAGTTTATTTCCGCGTTAAAATAGCCCTGACCAATATTATTTGAAGGCGTAAAGAAAAACTCAACGCAGCTATCCTGGAAAACGGACGAATCATATTCGGTATTGATGGCTTTTATATAGCGGTCTTTGACTTTGAATATCACATAGAGAAAATCATTGTCATAGACAAGTTTTGCTTCCACTTGCGGAAAATGTTCGGGCTTATCGCCCATGAAATTTTTGAGTTCGATGGCCTCAATGCCGGCAAATTGACTTTTGTTCCAGTTGCCGTCCGGCAAAATATCCTGTGTTGTTCTTTTTACTATGTATTTCATATTTAAAGCACTTTCAAAAGACCGTTATGATAGCTATAATCAGATTATCTGCAAGAGTTTTCTGTGTGTTTCTGAAAGGAAGTAAAAAAGGCAATGGCAAAACGTATAGTTGTAGCGACTGATTCATTCAAGGGGTCATTAACTGCTGCGGAGACCTGCAGAATTATCGCAGAAACGATAAAGGCCGAACGGTCTGATATGGAAATAAAAACAATTCCCATTGCCGATGGCGGCGAAGGCACGGCAGAAGCGATGCTCTCGGCAATGAAAGGTAAATGGATTCCCTGCAGGGCGACCGGCCCCCTGCCGCAAATGCGGGTTGATGCAGGCTTTGCCTGGTTTGAAAAAGAAAAAATCGCACTTGTCGAAATGGCCTCCGCAAACGGCCTGCCTCTGCTGAAAGTCCATCAGCGAAACCCTCTTAAAACCACCACTATCGGCACAGGCGAGCTGATAAAGGCGTCGCTTGCAAAAAAACCGGCCAAGATTTTTCTTGCTGTCGGCGGAAGTGCAACGGTCGATGGCGGAACGGGAGCAGCCTCTGTTTTTGGGTGGCGGTTTCTTGATGAGGCCGACAGGCCGCTTGAGCCGTGCGGCGGCAGTCTTGCGGACATAAGAAAAATAATCCCGCCGAAAAAGCCTTTAAGGCTGCCGGGTATTGAGGTTCTGTGCGATGTTGAGAATCCTCTTTGCGGACATAAAGGCGCTGCAGGAGTTTTTGCGCCGCAAAAAGGTGCAACGCCAAAGATGGTCAGGCAGCTTGAAAAAGGTCTGGAGAATTTAGCTGTGCTTGTAAGACGTCAACTTGGTAAAAATATCGATGTGCCAAAGGCCGGCGCAGCAGGAGGTCTTGCTGCCGGGGCAATGGCCTTTTTTGATGCAAAACTTGTATCGGGAATAAATCGGCTGATGGATTATACAAAGCTTTCAGCAGAGCTTAAAAAGGCCGACTGGGTTATAACCGGCGAAGGCTGCTTTGACAGTCAGTCTCTTGACGGCAAAGTCGTCAGCGGCATCACAAAGGCGGCGAAAAAAACAGATACGAGAGTAGCAGTTATTTGCGGCAGTCTGAAAGTAAAACAACAGGTTTACAAAAAATTTGGCATTGATTGTGCAATACCGTTAAAAAAAGCCGGGCAAAGTCTCGATTATACAATAAGAAACAGTCGCGGACTGCTGAAAAACGCTGCGCAGAAGTTCGTAGAACAGTACTTGTGAGAGTTACTTTGTCTGCCAGTCGTACTCGGCATATCCGCCGTTTACATCAAGACCTGTCCATTTGGCGTTTTGACAGAGATTTTCCCTGCCGCTTTTGCAGAAGTTGCAAGTTTCGCAGCAGCTATTGAGCCAGGTAATTCCAACTCTGTCGCCAATTTCGAATTTTTTTGCACCCGCGGTGAGTTTTTCTACTGTGCCAACAATTTGATGTCCCGGTATAACCGGCAGTTTCGGCGGTTTGAGTCTGCCTTCTATTTCGTCGATGTCGGTATGGCATAGGCCGCAGCATTTTATTTTTACGAGCATCTGATTTTCCTGCGGCAGTGGCTGCGGCAGTTCTGTCAGTTTTAGAGGCTTTGTTTCAACCGGAGCGTGTTTTTCAAGAACAATTGCCTTCAATGTCAGTAATCTTCATAAGCCGATTTTCAAATATTTTCAAGGTTTTGTCGTCGAAAAGACACATCGTTACTTTTTTAATGCCGGTATCGCCCTTGAGATATTCGATTATTGTAGAAAGCATTATCTTTGCACAATTGTCAACCGGACAGCCGAAGATACCAGTACTTATTGCGGGAAACGCTATCGATTGCAATTTGTGTTTATCTGCGATTCTCAGGGAGTCAAGTGTTGCGTTTTTGAGCTTATTATCTTCGTCGCCTTCGCCCATCTGCGGACCGACAGCGTGGATTACATATTTTGCCTTTAAGTTTCCGCCGCCAGTAATAACTGCACCGCCGACGAATGTGCCGCCGATTTTGCTGCACTCAATTTGTATTGCTGGCCCGCCTTTTCTGCGAATAGCGCCTGCAACTCCGCCGCCGAGTATCAGTTGCGCATTGGCGGCGTTGACTATTGCATCAGCGGCAAATTCTGTAATATCGCCTTTTACAAGTTCGAGAACGCAATTTTTAATTTTTGTCTGCATTTTTCAAGTCAGTTGAGTCTGTCTGCCAGTCATATTCGGCATTTCCGCCATCAGCGGTCATTAAAAAAAGTTTGCCTTTTGCTGAAAAATCTTTCTGTATCCCATTAGAGACAGGCTGCTTTTGGCGGCCATCAGGCGTCAATGACGCCTTGTCTCTAACGGGATGTATCCAGCCGACGACGTAAATTGGCTCACCGCTGGGCCATTGATTGTTAGTTGCTTTACCGGTTTTTATCTGATGGCAAATGCCTTTTGTGATGAAATACAAAAGTTGTTTATTTGTGCCGTTTTTGTCCTCGTATATTTTAGTCGGGTCGATATTGCCGGCAAATTCAGCAGTGACAGAATAATTACTGTCAGTGTATTGATACGCACAGTTCCAGTGTCCATAAGCTCTGCCGTTGGGGTCTATGGTTATTTCGATATCGCCTCTGTTTTCACCTTTGCGCTGAACTGTGCCGCCAATGATGGTTTTGTCCTTTATAACGACCTTTCCTTTTTTGCCCGTTTGTTTTACGGGGAATTTGTCTGCGTCCAGCAGCCTTTTTTCTTCGAACCACGGCCTTTCTGCATAAACGTCGATTCTTTCGGTCGGCCCAAACATAGCGGTTAGGTCAATCATATACAGTATTGCTATAATTGCTATGGCAATTAAAAGAACCAAAAGTGCATAACCGTTTTTGTTATTTATTCGATTTTGCATTTTTAAAATGGATTTTTATATCAAAATTTTGTCCATCATTCTTGGAAAGGCAAGGCACTGGCGGATGTGCGGCTCACCGGTCAGCCAGGCAAGCGTCCTTTCAATGCCCAGGCCGAAACCGCCGTGAGGAACTGAGCCGTACTTGCGCAAATCAAGATACCACTGATAATTTTCAACCTTGTAGCCTTGCTCATTTATCCTCGCCAGCAGTTTCTCGTAACTGTCCTCTCGCATCGAGCCGCCGATGATTTCGCCGAAACCCGCCGGAGCAAGCGTATCGAAATTCTGGACAACCTTCGGATTATCCGGGTCCTGCTTCATATAAAAAGCCTTTGCTTCTCGGGGGTAATGCGTAACAAAAACAGGTTTGTCGTGCATCAGTGAAATTATCGTCTCATCGCTGCCGCCGAGGTCCTTGCCCCACGTAAATTCTGCCGCAAGTTTTGCATGTTTGGGATTATTCTCAATCTTTGTCTCAATTTCTGATAGGTCGCTGCGCAGGTCTATCAATTCTGTTGCGATTTTGTCCTGCCGCCATTGTTTTATCTGACCCTTTGCTTCGTTTTCAAGCTCGGCTATCTTTTTCTCAATCTGCTGTTTTTGCGCCTTAAATTCATTTAACTGTGCGGCGAGAAAATCCTGAGTTTTTTGACTTTTTAAAATCTCTGCCGCCTGTGTATAAGTCAGGCGATAAAACGGCGGCTGTATCTTTTCAAGCGAAGGGATGTCTGCGCCGAGCGTTTCAAGCTCGGCTCGATTTTTTTCAAGTGCCTGTTTTACGATAAACGAAACGAAATTTTCGGCTATTTCCAAAAGCCCCGGCAAATCTACAAATGCCACTTCCGGCTCAACCATCCAGAATTCGGTAAGGTGTCTGCGTGTTTTGCTCTTTTCCGCCCTGAATGTCGGGCCGAAACAATAGACTTTGCCGAAACTCAGCGCAGCGCATTCGAGATGGAGCTGGCCGGTCTGCGTCAGATAAGCAGGCATCCCGAAATAATCAACTGAAAACAAGCTGCCTGCCTCTTCGCCGACAATGCCCGTGAGAATCGGCGTATCTATCAGGGTAAAGCCGTTATCATTGAAAAATTGCCTTATTGCATTAACCAGCGTATGGCGTACTCTGCCGATGCACCACTGCCTTTGTGAGCGAAGGTGTAAATGGCGGTTCTTCAAAAGGAAATCTATGCCGTGTGATTTTGGCGTAATCGGATAATCGGCCGATTCACAGAAAACCTTTGCGTCAGTAACTACAAGTTCATATCCGCCGACGCTGCGCTCGTCTTTTTTTATGGTGCCTGTTATTGTTAGCGAAGATTCTGTGCCAAGTTTTTTAAGCTGTTCAAAAAGCTCGCCGCTGATTTTGTCCTTTTCAATTACGCACTGACACATGCCTGAGCCGTCACGGACGACTATAAATATCAATTTGCCGCTCGGTCTTGAATGATAAACCCAGCCGCCGATTGTTACAACCTTTTCAATGTTATCTTTTAAACAGGAGATTTTTGTAAGGTTTTTGAACACTTTGTGTCCTTTTATTGTCCCTGTGGTTTTTCAGGCGTGATTATCCCCGCAACGATATAGGTTACAACTAAAGGCAGTATGCCGGTAAGCAGACACAGGAAAACAACAGTCAGTCTTATGATGGTTGAATCTATTCCGAGCATCTCGCTCAATCCGCCGCATACGCCTAAAATTTTCCTGTCAGTTTTCGATAAATAAAGTTTCTTCATCAGTATAAACCTCTAAATTTATTTATAAATCGAGCTTTTCACGCAGATATTGTTTTACCTGTGACATGTTCACTCTTTCCTGTTTCATACTGTCGCGTTCTCTTACGGTTACCGTGTCATCTTCTTTCGTTTGGCCGTCAACTGTTATGCAAAATGGCGTGCCGGCCTCGTCCTGTCTGCGATAACGCCGGCCGACAGCACCCTTTTCATCATAAAAGCAGGTGAGATATTTCTTTAAATCATCATAGATTTTGACCGCTATTTCAGGCATCCCGTCCTTCTTTACGAGCGGGAAAACAGCGGCCTTTATCGGTGCAATAGCCGGGTGAAAACGAAGCAGACCTCTCTTTTCGCCGTTGACTTCGTCTTCATCATAAGCGTCAACCAAAAACGCAAGACAGCTTCTGTCGATACCAGCGCTGGGCTCAATCACGTAAGGTATAAATCGCTGTTTGCTTTCCTCATCGAAAAAGCTCAACGGCCCTTTTTGATAATCCTCTGCCTCGCTGTTAAGCTCGATTTTTGACAAGTCTCCTTTCTTTTCATACCAGGCATTGAGGGTTCTCATTCCTCGTTGGTGCTGGCGGAGGTCAAAATCAGTGCGGTTGGCGATTCCTTCAAGTTCCTGCCAGTCGCCGGAGCCGAATGGGAACTTGTATTCGACATCGACACAGGCCTTTGCGTAATGGGCAAGTTCATCCTTTTCGTGCGGGCGCAGCCGAAGATTCTCTTTTTTTATGCCCAGATTCAGATACCAGTTGAAACGGACCTGTTTCCAGTGTTCATACCATTGCTCATCTGTGCCGGGTGCGCAGAAAAATTCTATTTCAGCCTGCTCAAATTCTCTTGTCCGGAAGATAAATGCCTTTGTCGTTACTTCGTTGCGAAAGCTTTTGCCGATTTGTGCTATGCCAAAGGGCACTTTTACCCTTGTTGTGTCGAGCACATTCCGGAAGTTTACAAATATTCCCTGAGCGGTTTCAGGCCGCAGGAAAATCGTCATTGAGTCATCAACGTTTGCTCCCATCTGTGTCTCGAACATTAATCGAAAAGGCATAGGCTCTGTGAATTTACCGACTGAACCGCAGGCAGGACAAACCTTTTTGGAAAGGTCTTTAGCATCCTTTTGTGCGGTCTCAATTGGAATATGGGCAGCGTGCTCTTCTGCATGTTCGGCCAGATGGTCAACCCTGCTGCGTATATTGCACTTTTTACATTCGACAATCAAATCAGCGAATTTGTCCGCGTGCCCCGATGCCTTCCAGACTAATGGATGCATAAAAATACTGCAATCGAGCCCAACTATATCGTCTCTCATCTGCACCGTGCTTTTCCACCATTCATTCCGGACGTTTCTTTTGAGTTCCGACCCTAATGGGCCGTAATCATAGCAGCTTGCAAGTCCGCCGTAGATTTCGCTGGATTGGAATATGAAACCTCGCCTTTTGCACAGCGACACGATATCATCGAGTTTGGTTATTTTCGCCATAATATTTTTCCCGAATAAAGCGGCATATTATAGTGCCAAATGCCGCTAATTACAAGGCCGATAAGGAAAAGGAAATTTTCTCACCGGAGCAGGATTTGACTTGTTTTCTGCCGGCAGATGCGTAAAATCACCAAAAAGTAAATATTGATTTTCAAGTGACAGGGGAGCCCCGATATTTCGGGGCTGAGAGGCCGGAAAACCGGCGACCCTTTGAACCTGAACAGCGGTAATTCCTGCGAAGGGAGGCACAAAAAATAATTAAAACGCGCTTCCTTTCGGCAGTGCGTTTTTTTATTAACCGTATATAATAAAATGAAAGGAAGCGAAAAATGAAAGCGATGGAAATTCAAATCAGCAGGGCAATCATAGAGCAGTTTAGCGAAAAGCTGCTCGACAGACTCGAAAGCGACGTTGTCATTGCAGGCTCAGGACCGGCGGGATTAACCGCAGCTTATTACCTTGCCAAAAACGGTGTAAAAACCACTGTCATTGAAAAAAAACTCGCTGTCGGCGGAGGCATATGGGGTGGTGCTGCGGGCTTTAATGAAATCGTCCTTGAAGATTCCGAAATACTTGATGAAATTGGAATACCGTCAAAAAAGAAAAACGGCCTTTGTATCGTCGATTCAATCGCCTTTGCCACTACGCTTTGCAGCAAAACAATCGAAGCAGGGGTGGTTATATTCAATCTTATGGAAGTTGAGGATATCGTTGTTAAAAAGAATACCGTCTGCGGCATTGTTGTCAATGGCACGGCAATCAGACTTGCAAAGCTTCACGTTGACCCGTTCTGTATAATCGCCAAATTTATTGTTGACGCCACCGGCCATCCTGCTGAACTGGTTGCATTGCTTAAAAACAGAAAAGAAGATTTTCACATTAATAAAATCGGCGAAGGATATATGGACGTCGAAGCTTCCGAAGCTGGCGTCGTTGAAAAAACCGGCGAAATTTTCAAGGGTCTTTACGTTGCGGGAATGAGTGTCTGTTCTGCTTATAACCTGCCTCGAATGGGTCCGATTTTCGGCGGTATGTTAAAAAGCGGCAAAAAAGTTGCTGAGCTGATAAATGCAAAATTGTAAAATCCCGACAGTTGAACAGTGCTATGAACTTTTGAAACAGTGCAATGTACCGAGGCATATTGTCAGGCATTGTGAGGTAACTACCGATTTTGCCGTCGAGCTTGCCCGAAAAATTGCTGCAAACGGTACGGATGTCAATATCGATTTTGTCCACCGGGCCTGTCTGCTGCACGATATTATGAGGGCCGGCGATTTTCACAAGCCCCTTGATGAAATATTTGATGAGCCGGTAAGCGAAGAAGATATTAAAAAATGGCGGCAGTTAAGTCAGCGGCACAAGGGACTCCGTCACGAGGATGCAGCGTATGAATTTTTGAAAAATCAGTATCCCGAAATTGCTCTTGCGATAAAAAAACACGCATATAAATCGCTGCTCGATGAAAAACTCAAACCGAGCACCATTGAGGAAAAGATAGTATATTATGCCGACAAACGCGTTATGCACGATAAAGTTGTGCCGCTTGCCGAAAGGCTCGCCGAGGGACACGGGAGAAATATCCCCGCTGGTTGTAAAAAAACTGTCGATACCGATTATGTCGATTCGCTTATCTTCGAGCTGGAACGAGAACTTTTTGCAGTTGCTGAAATTTCAGAGGACTAAAATTGGCAGAAGTCTGGACGATAAAAAAACTGCTTGACTGGATGGTGATTCATTTTACTGAAAAGAAAATCGACTCACCGCGACTCACCGCTGAATTGCTTTTATCGTTTGTGCTGGGAATGGAAAGAATCGAACTTTATATGCACTTTGACCAGCCTGTTAAAGAACCACAGCTCGACAAACTTCATAGTCTGGTAAAACGCTGCATACAAAATAAACCTGTCCAGTATCTGACCGGCAAATGTGAGTTTTATTCTCTTTCACTAACAGTCAGCCCCGACTGTCTGATACCGAGGCCTGAGACGGAGCTGCTCGTCGAAAGGGCGATAGAATTCTTGCGCAGCTGGCAGGGCAAACAATATGTTTGTGATTTGTGTACAGGCTGCGGCTGTCTCGCTGTAGCGATAGCCAAAAATTTTGCTGATGCGAAAATCGTGGCCACAGATATCAGCGACAAAGCTCTCGCTATTGCTGCCCAAAACGTTGCAAAGTATAAGCTCCAGGAAAGAATTGAACTTCTGCAGGGTGATTTATTTGAACCGATAATCAGCCAGCTCGATGTGAAAGAATTTGACCTGATTATCTGCAATCCGCCTTATGTCAGCAAAGTTGAATATGAAAAACTTGATATGAAGGTGAAAAATTACGAGCCGAAACTTGCCCTTGACGGCGGAGCAGACGGCCTTGATGTTTACCGGAGAATAGCCGGCATTGCCGGCAGTCACTTGAAAAAAAATGGAGCGCTTCTGCTTGAAATAGGTTTGGCGCAGGGCCGGCAGGTCAAAAAACTGCTTGAGGAGACAAACGCTTTTAGTCCGATAAAAAGCGAAAAAGATTTCAATAACAACGACAGAATCGTTACCGCCATCAAAAAATAGTGCCGCAGATAACTTTCAAACATTCCTTTATTATTGACAAAAGATATAAGTTGTTTTACCATAAAAAATTCAGAATAAAGCGTTATTGGAGATGTTTTGCCTTTTATGACTGATGTAGCTGCAAGCAATAATGGCGATTTGACCAAAGCTGTTCCTTTTTTCAGAAGGGCCGAAGAGGTTGCCGCCACTGATAATTTTGACTACGCAATCGATATGTATATCGAAGGTTTGCGCCGCGCCCCTGATGCGACTGAGCAGGGACACAAGCCTCTCCGCCATAATGCCCTGATAAGACAGGCCAAAGGCGGGAAAAAACCATCCATGATTGAAAAGATAAGACATGCACGCGGCAAAAATCTGCTCAAAAATCTGCTCAACGCCGAATTTTTGCTTGCAAAGGACCCGGATAACCTGGCATATGCCGAGCAGATGCTCAAAGCTGCCGCCGCCGGCGGATTTAAAAAGACCGTTTTGTGGATTGCTGATTTGATTTTCGAAGCGAACAAGGCGCTAGAGAAACCCAGCCTTCAGTCACTTCTGCTTTTGAAGGATTCCTACACTGCCATAGAGGAATATGCCAAGGCTGTCAATGCCTGCGGCTATGCGTGCAGGCTGAAACCGGACGATGCGGCTTTGGCAGATGAATTCAAAAATCTATCGGCGAATCTTACTATGCAGAAAGGCAAATACGACCAGGATGGCGACTTCAGGCAATCCATCAAGGACAGAGAATCCCAGGAAAAGTTCCAGTTGCAGCAGGCGGTTGTGAAAAGCGTTGATTTTCGTCAGCAGGCGGTGGCTGAAGTGCGCCAAATGCTGCAGGCGGATTACTCACCTGCGAATATATTCAAGCTTGTCGATGCCCTCAGTGAATTGCAGGCTGACGATGCGGACAATGAGTCGATAAAGCTGCTCGAAGATGCCCATGGGCAGCTTAAGGATTTCACATTTAAACGCCGCTCAGGTGAAATAGCGATGAAAATTCTCCGCAGGCATATCAGAAAAGCGAAGGTAAGTCTTGAGAAAAATCCCTCTGACCAGGCCGCAAGAGCAGCTTTTACCGATGCGACGAGAGAACTTCTGGCTGCGGAACTGGAGCATTACCGGCTCTGTATGGAAAATTATCCGACGGACCTCAGGCTCAAATACGAATATGGCGTCCGGCTTATGAGAAATCAAACGTACGACCAGGCTATCCCCTATCTGCAGGAAGCCAAAAAAGAGCCGAAACACAAAATATCGGCAATGAACAAAATCGGCCTGTGTTTCTTTATGAAGGGCTGGTTCAGCGACGCAATTGACACTTTAAAGCAGGCAATTGATGAGTATGAAATAAAAGACAATGACATCGCGAAGGATTTAAGGTATAATCTCGCAAGAGCCTATGAGCAGCAGGGCAGTACCGACCAGGCCCTGGAGCTTTACCGCAAACTCGCTCAGCTTGATTTCTCCTACAAGGATGTCAAGGCAAAGGTCGACAGGTTAAGAAAAACCGACCAGTAATAAATTTGAATAGAACAAATATAAGAAATTTTTAATCAGGAGTTAAAGTGGCACATTCATTATCAGCCAAAAAGAGAGTAAGACAGAACGCAAAACGCAGAATCATTAATCGCGCGCGCAAAAGTGAGGTTAAAACTGCAATAAAGGGCTTCGAGGCCGCAATAAGCAGCGGCGACAGGAAGGCGGCCGTCCAGCAGTGTAAGCTCGCCGTCAAAAAGCTCGACAGAATGGCCTCGACGAAAACCGTTCACAAAAACAAGGCTGCAAGACTCAAATCGCATCTGGCTCGAAAGCTCAACAAGATAAAAGGATAAGATTCTGTCGTTGAATAAAATTAATGCACAACAGCGCCTCGCCGGGTAAAATAATCGGCAGGTGCTGTTTTTATTAATCGGATGAAAAGACCTTTATGGTAGAAGTCTTCAAAAAGAGGATAATCAGTCATCTCGGCCACAGAGACTACAGGCCACTGAAGCCTCCAGACCTGGCAAAATCGCTCGGCGTAAAACCGGACGAACTGGAGACGTTTAAAAAAGCCTTCCAGCAGCTTCAGGTAGAGGGAATGGTTGTCATCGGCTCAAAAAACCTTGTTTCACTGCCGCCGCTTTCGGGTAAAGTTTATGGAACATTCAGGGCTACCACAAAAGGTTTTGGATTTGTAACGCCGATCGAATCGAGCTCGCACTGTGACTTGTTTATTCCCGCAGATTACACTGCCGCCGCTATGACCGGAGATACGGTCGCTGCAAAAGTGATGAAGGAAACTCGCCGCGGCGAAGAAATCAGATACAGCGGAAAAATCATCGAAATACTTCAGCGAGCGAACAACCGCTTTGTTGGAACAATAACAAAAAAAGGGGATTCTTATTATCTTCTGCCGGATGGCAAATTTACCGAGCCGGTGGAGATTGACGATGTCGGTGCGAAGGGTGCTGTGCCGGGCGACAAAGCCGTTGTCGAGATAATTAGCTATCCTACTCAGTACAATTACGCCCGCGGCGTTATCATCGAACTGCTCGGAAAGAGCGGAACGTATAAAACCGAAATTGACGCTTGTTTCAGGCGATTTGCTCTGCCGTATCAGTTCGATAAAAGTTGTCTCGATTCGGCATTGCAGGCCGCAGGAAACTTCCAGCACGCCGGTTTGGCTGGCAGACTCGATTTGGCGAAAAAAACCATCATAACTATCGACCCCGAAGATGCGAAGGATTTTGATGACGCCATAAGCGTTGAAAAAAATTCCGATGGCACATTTACGCTCGGCGTCCACATCGCTGATGTCTGCAGTTTTATCGAACCTGGTTCTCCGCTTGACCTCGAAGCGAAAAACAGGGGCAACAGCGTCTATCTGCCCGGTTTCGTTATCCCGATGCTGCCGGAAACTCTCAGCAACGGCGTCTGCAGTCTCCAGCCGAACCAGCCGAGATTTACAAAATCGGTTTTTATAACTTATGACCCCTCGGCAAATATCTTAAAGAAAGATTTTGCAAATTCTGTTATCCGTTCAGCGGCAAGGCTTACTTACACCGAGACCGACAGAATCCTCAAGGGCCAAAAAACTCAAAGACCGCCCCAGGTCGTCTCGCTTCTGCGCGATATGGAAAAACTTGCAAAAATAATCGAATCGCGGCGAAACAGCGAAGGTATGCTCCATCTCGATTTGCCCGAAACCGAGCTTGTCTTTGATAAATCAGGCAGGGTGGTTGATGCTCATCCTGCCGATGCCGGCTATCCTCATACAATAATTGAGATGTTTATGGTTGAAGCGAACGAAGCAATCGCAGAGCTTCTTAACAGCCTCGATATTCCTTTTATGCGGAGGATTCATCCTGACCCGGATTCGCTGAGCTTAAAAGGTCTTGCAGGAACGCTGAAGCTCTTTGGCGTTTCAGTCCCCAAAAACCCCGACAGGTTTGATTTACAGAATATTCTTGCCTATATAAAGGGGAAAATCGCCGCATTTGCAGTAAATACTTATGTCCTTCGAAGTCTCACTCGTGCCGAGTATTCGCCTCTGAATATCGGCCATTACGCACTTGCTTCGAAGCATTACTGCCATTTTACAAGCCCTATCCGCAGATACGCTGACTTGCTCATCCACAGGCTTCTTGAAATGCACCTTACAGGAAAAATGCAGGAAACTTTAACCGAATCAGAGCTTATTGAAATCGGCAAACATTTAACTTTTACGGAAGAACGGGCAGATGACGCGGAGGAAGATTTGAAAACCGTTTTGATTTTGCAGCTTTTTCAAAAGCGATTAGGCGAAACTCTTGAAACGGTTATCAGCGGCCTTGCGAACTTTGGAATTTTTGTTCAGTGTACAAAATTTGGCATTGAAGGCCTTATTCCGCTCGACCTGCTTGGAAAAGATAAATTTGTTTACGACCACCGCGCCCAGTGCGTTTACGGCCAGCGCAGCGGCAGAACATTTCATATCGGTATGCCTCTGACTGTCAAAATTGTGTCGGTCAATATGGCAGCAAGACAACTGAATGCTATCCCGCTTGAAAAATCTAAAGAAAGAACGGAACATCAAAAGAAAAAGAAAGACAAGGATGGATTAAGAAGAAGAAAAAAATGAAAAGGCCAAAATATATCGCTTTTAAAATAGTTTTTCTTGTGATTTTTTTCATAAGGTCTTTTGTTTTTGCATCGCCGGTCGATTATCCCCAGAACATTATTTTAATAATTGTTGACGGTGGCGGATTCAATCATATCGACGCAACGGACTATTACCAATACGGCAAAAAAGGCGAGCAGCCTTTTGAAAAATTCCCCGTAAAACTTGCAGTAACTACCTATCCTGCCGGTGGTTCGTACGACCCAAACAGGGCAGTAAGCGATTTTAATTATGTTACTACAGGCAAAATTACCGACAGCGCTGCTGCCGCGACCGCTCTTGCCACAGGCGTAAAGACAAAAAAAGGCTCAATCGGCGTCGATGTCAACGGCAGCAGACTTGAAAATGTTATCGAAAAATGTGAAAAACTCGGTATGGCAACCGGCGTTATAACAACCGTCCCCTTCAGCCACGCCACACCCGCAGGGTTTGTTGCCCATCAGAATAGCAGAGGTCAATATTCGCAGATTGTGGAAGAAATGGTTTTTAAAAGCGCCGCTGATGTTATTTTCGGCTGCGGCCATTTCCTCTATGACGACGATGGCAAAAAGCTAAATGGCAAAACCAATTCTGAATTCATCGGCTCTAAGGAATTGTGGGATTCGATTATGCAGGGGGCTGTCGGCGCTGATGCCGATGCCGATGGACTCGCCGATAAATGGACCTTGATTCAAAGCAAGCAGGAATTTCTAAATCTCGCCAATGGCCAAACGCCAAAAAGGGTTCTCGGTATTGTTCAGGCGGCGAAGACCTTGCAGGTCAGCCGCAGCGGCGTGTCCAAAGTGCCTTTCGATGTCCCTTTTGACCAGAATGTGCCCACCCTTGCCGAAATGAGCAGCGCTGCCCTGAATGTTCTTGACGACGATAAAGACGGATTTTTTGTGATGATTGAAGGCGGAGCGGTTGACTGGGCTTCGCACGGAAACAACAGCGCAAGAATGATTGAGGAAATGATTGATTTTGAAACGGCTGTGAAATCGGTTGTTGAATGGGTAGAAACCAAAAATTCATGGGAAAAAACCCTTGTAATAATAACAGCAGACCATCAGACTGGTTATCTGACTGGTGTTGTAAATGGCGGCAGAGGAGTGCTGCCGCAGATGCGGTGGAACAGTACGGACCATACAAATTCGCTTGTCTTTTTCTTTGCCAAAGGCCGGGGTTCAAAACTATTTGAGCAGGAAGCAAAAAATAAAGACGCTCGTTACGGTCGCTATATAGACAACACCGATATTGCAAAAGTTATTTTTGCACTTCTTGAGCAAAGGGTTTCGATAAAGAAATGAAGTTTTTTTTATTACTTGTCGGCAGTTTACTTTTCATTGTTTCATTTGCTGCGCATATCTATGTAAAGCTGAAATTTCGTCCCAAACAGGACTCCGACTTTGATGAAATTTACTGGGAATTTGAGGACACCCATCCCGGTTTTGCCCGCTATAGCAGACTTTCGCAGATAGCATTTGCAGGGATGGTTTTCGGAGCGATTCTGCTGTTTTTGGCTCTCGTTTTTTAAAAACTGCCAATCTGGCATAAAAACATCGCTTGCCGTTTTTATAAGTGCCTGCCGATGCTAAAGTTGCGTTTTAATGCTTTCAGGCACATCCTTTGCTCTCGTAGTAGTAAAAGATGGAAAGGAAAGGTTATGCAGTTTGACAAATTTACATTAAAGGCTCAGGAAGCCTTAGCAACAGCTCAGCAAATAGCGATGCAGAAGTCTAATACGGTCCTTTCGCCGCTGCATCTGTTAGCTGCCGTTTTGCGCGACGATGATGGCGTTGCGGTTATGATGTTAAAGATAATCGGCGCAAATGTTGCGCGGATAAAGGAGATGACCGATAGTGAAATCAATAGAATTGCCACCGGAAACGTCGGTGCTCAAATTATGCCCGACCCGTCGCTTAATCAGATAGTCCTTGATGCGCAGAACCGCGCAGAGAAAATGAGCGATGAATATTTAAGCGTAGAGCATATTTTTATTTCTCTTGCTTCGGTCAACAGCGACGCAAAAGAGGTTTTATCAGTTAACTCTATTACGCCTGAGCAGATTGAAGCGGCCTTAAAGCGAATCCGCGGCTCGGAAAAGATTACCGATGCAAATCCTGAAGAAAAGTACAAAGCTCTCGAAAGGTATGGTATAGACCTTGTTGAGCTTGCCCGCGCAGGAAAGCTCGACCCCGTTATCGGCAGAGAAGAGGAAATCAGGCGATGTATGCAGGTGCTTAACAGGCGGACTAAAAATAATCCCGTCCTCATCGGCGAGCCAGGTGTAGGTAAAACAGCTATCGTTGAAGGTCTTGCACAGCGAATTGTGGCAGGCGATGTGCCGGCGGGACTGAAGAATAAAAAAGTTGTTGCTCTCGATATGGGCGCTTTGATTGCAGGCACGAAATATCGCGGCGAATTTGAGGACAGGTTCAAAGCGGTTCTCAAGGAAATTATTGCCTCTGAAGGCGGAATTGTATTATTTATCGATGAGCTGCACACCGTCGTCGGCGCAGGAAGAGCGGAAGGTGCCGTCGATGCAGGTAATTTATTAAAGCCCTCTCTTGCCCGCGGCGAACTTCGCTGCATCGGCGCAACAACAATAGATGAATACCGCAAGCATGTCGAAAAAGACGCGGCGCTTGAGAGAAGATTCCAGCCCATTCGCGTTGACCCGCCTACCGTTGAAGAAACTATTGCGATACTGCGGGGTCTCAAGGACAGGTACGACACGCATCACGGCGTAAGAATCACCGATGGCGCTCTGGTTGCTGCTGCGACTCTTTCAAACAGGTATATATCTGACCGGTGGCTGCCGGACAAGGCCATTGATTTGATTGATGAAGCCGCATCGAAGCTTCGGATTGAAAATGATTCGCTGCCTGCCGAGCTTGACGACATACGCAGAAAAATTATGCAGCTTCAGATTGAAAAACAGGCCCTGAAAAAAGAGACCGACCCGGCAAGTAAAAAACGGCTTGAAAATCTTGAAAAACAGCTCAAAGACCTTCAATCGCAGGATAAAGAGCTTACCGAAGAATGGGAAAGCGAAAAAGCGAACATCAACGCAATAAAAGCAATCAAGGAAAAAATCGACCGTGCCAGAATGGAATTTGACGAATCGCAGCGTAAAGGCGACCTTGAAACAGCGGCAAGACTGAAGTACAGCACAATCGCTGATTTGCAAAAGCAGCTCAAACAAAAAGAACAGCAGCTTGCCAAAAGCGACACAGGCAAAATGATTCGTAACGAAGTTACCGAAGAGCACGTCGCCCAGATTGTCTCCAAATGGATGGGCATACCGGTTTCAAAATTACTTGGCGGCCAGCGCGAAAGATTGATACATATGGAAGATGAAATTCACAAGCGTATTGTCGGCCAGGACGAAGCCGTCGCCGCATTGTGCAATGCCGTTCGCAGAAATCGTGCAGGTCTTGGTGATACCAACAGGCCCATCGGCGTATTTTTATTCCTCGGCCCGACAGGTGTCGGCAAAACCGAGCTTTCAAAGGCCCTTGCAGAATTTCTCTTTAACGACCCCAATGCAATGGTGCGTGTTGATATGAGCGAATTTATGGAGCAGCACAGCGTTGCCCGTTTAATCGGCTCCCCGCCCGGATACGTAGGTTACGAAGAAGGCGGCAGATTGACAGAAGCCGTCCGCAGAAAACCTTACTCAGTTGTCCTGCTCGATGAGATTGAAAAAGCACATCCTGATGTGTTTAACGTCTTATTGCAGGTCTTTGATGAAGGCAGGCTGACAGACGGGCAGGGCAGAACGGCTGATTTCAAAAACACCGTTATAATAATGACCAGCAACATTGCCAGCGAACAGATTATGCAGCTTACTGAAGAGCAGGGCGCGGACTGGGAAATTGAAGCGCACGTTAAGGAAGTCTTAAAAAAATATTTCAAGCCGGAATTCCTGAACAGAATTGATGAAAGCATCGTCTTTAAGATGTTGACTAAGAAAGACCTTGAAAAAATTGTCGAGATACAAATTTCTCGTCTTGCGCAAAGATTGCGCGAAAGGCATATCAATGTCGAGTTTACAAACAATGCAAAAAAGCAGTTGATGGATGAAGGTTATGACCCTGCCTTTGGTGCAAGGCCGCTCAAGCGCGCTATCCAGCAAAGACTTGAGAATAATCTTGCTGTCGAATTGCTCGAAGGCAGGTTTGCCGAAGGCGACACAGTAAAAATTGACGCCAACGCCCACACCTTTACATTTGAAAAGGTAAATTCCTGATAAATGCTGCGAACAAAAAAACGGCGGAGCTTTGTAAGCTCCGCCTTTTGCTTTATGGCTCTTTCCTTTTAGCGTTTTAGCATTTTGCCTGCTCTATCCTGCTTACCATCAGCCTTGTATCTCTGCCGCCGAGACGGATAAGCACGGTTCAGCTAAACATGACCTTTCTTGGTCTGGCGAGCCATCTTTTTTACCCTTATCAGAGCATATCGGTATGGCAACATTGAAAAGTTGAATTTTTTTCATACAAATTTGATATTATGCAAAAAAACATTTATACTGGCAAAAAAGGGTAAAATAGGTTAAAAGATAAAGGTCTTGATTTTGAAAAAGGGACAAAAAATATGCAAGATTTCACCTATTGTAATCCGGTCAAAATAGTTTTCGGCAAAGGTACAATCGCAAAACTCAGTGAGCTTATCGGACCGAAAGAGAAAATACTTTTAACTTATGGCGGCGGCTCGATAAAGAAAAACGGCGTCTATCGGCAGGTCAAAGCCGCGCTGAAAAAACGGAAAGTTTTTGAATTCGGCGGCATCGAACCGAATCCTGCTTATGAAACGTGCATCAAGGCCGTCCAGCTCGGCCGCAAAAAGAAAATAGATTTTATTCTCGCGGTCGGCGGCGGCTCCGTACTTGACGGCTCGAAATTCATCGCTGCTGCGATTCCCTACAAAGGCAAAAATTTGTGGGAAATCCTGAAAACTCACGGCCAGACCGTTAAATCTGCCGTGCCTCTGGGAACTGTTCTTACGCTGCCTGCGACAGGTTCTGAAATGAACACCTTTGCGGTTATATCAAGAACAGGCACGACAGAAAAACTTGCCTTCGGAAGTCCGTATGTTTATCCGAAATTTTCAGTACTCGACCCGCAGACTACCTATTCGCTGCCGAAAATTCAGCTTCGCAACGGCATCGTCGATACTTTTATACACGTTGCAGAGCAGTACGCAACAGTCGATTTGAACACGCCTTTGCAGGATGGATATGCTGAGACAATTTTTAAAACCCTTGTTGATATCGCACCTGCAGTGATGAGCGGCAAAAAAGATTATCGGACCCGGGCGACTTTTGTGTGGTGTTCAACGCAGGCTTTATGCGGCCTTTTAAGCTGCGGCATTATGGGCGACTGGAGCACGCATATGATTGGCCATGAGCTTACCGCCTTTTTCGGCTTGGCTCACGCCGAAACGCTTGCGATTGTTATGCCGGCTGTTTGGAAGTATAAAATCAGCAGCAAAGCCGACAAACTTGCAAAAATGGCTCAAAACGTATGGGGCATAAAGCGCGGCAGTAAAAAACAAAGGGC
>Ga0315294_10002453_pt1 | contig 20278 bp, 14 predicted proteins | sample YL17G13_40_MG_FD_203626 | JGI IMG/M metagenome (GOLD analysis project Ga0315294, IMG submission 203626) | Sediment microbial communities from Yellowstone Lake, YNP, Wyoming, USA - YL17G13_40 | ecosystem: Environmental > Aquatic > Freshwater > Lake > Sediment | place: USA: Wyoming | collected...
GTCCGCGCACTCCATGCTACGCCTCGCTGGACAAAGCGCGGACGCGTCCGCGCAGTCCGAGAAACAAAGCGGCGTCGTGCCGCCGCACTCCAAATCACAACGTGCTGATCCGCAGAACCGGCTTGATGGTGTCGCCGCGCTTGGCATCGGCAATGGCCCGGTTGATGTCGCCGAAATCATAGAACTTCAAGAGGCGGTCAAAGGGAAACTGGCCTGCCTGGTACAGCTGGATCAGTTTAGGGATAAACTGCTGGGGGATGGCGTCGCCCTGGATGATGCCGAGGGTTTTCCGTCCTTCCGGGAGGGAGTCCGTACCGCTCTCGCCGGTGAGAAGGGCCACGACGCCATGCGGGTTCAACACTTCAATGGCGAGTTGATGCATCTTCGGGCTGGCCGTGGTCTCCACCACGTAATCAACTCCCCTCCCGGTAATATCGCCGATGCGGGCGGTGACATCTTGACGGCGGTTATCGATCGCGTGGGTGGCGCCCAACTTGAGGGCGAGCTGGAGCCGATTGAGTTTCTTGTCCACCCCGATGATTGGATCGGCGCCGACGAGGCGAGCCGCCATGACCGCCGCCAGGCCGACCGCTCCCGTACCGAAGACCGCGATGCTTGCCCCCTTTGAAACCCTAAGCGAATTTATCACGGTGCCGGCTCCAGTCTGCAAGCCGCAGCCCAGGGGAGAAAGAATTTCCAGGGGTAGCTCTTTGGAAACCTTGACGAGGTTGCGTTCCGTCGTCAGGGAATGGGTGGCGAACGAAGACTGGCCGAAAAAGTGCCCGCGTACACCGCTGCGTTGCAGCGCATTGCTGCCGTCCAGGCGCTGAAAACCGAAGTTTGCCTCGTAGAAATGCCGGCAATGTGCAGGGTGTCCCCCCCGGCATTGACGGCAGTGGCCGCAAGACTGGTAAGAAAGCACGACATGATCGCCGCGCTTGAGGCTCTTCACGTTCTTACCCACCCGATCCACCACGCCCGCACCCTCATGGCCCAGCACCACGGCATTGTCGGCCTCGTCCCAGCCGTCGCAGAAGTCTATATCGGTATGGCAGATGCCCGAGGCGACGAGGCGCACCAGGATTTCCTCGTCCCGCGGGCCCTCCATCTCAAGGGATTCAATTTTCAAGGGGCCGCCTTTCCTGCGCAGGACGGCCGCCTGAATCTGGTACCCTTTTCCGCCTGAATTCCGGCTCACTGCTCAGCTCCTTGGCCCACGATCATCTTGGGGGAGGGTGCCTGCCGCTAGGGTGTGAACGCTACGTTCCAACCCAAAGGCAGGAGGGCAAAACTAAATTGTACGCCTTTCATTATGCCGACTTCAACCGATGATCCGCGCCTTTCTGAGTTAGGGGGGATGAAAGAAGCTTTGTGGATCATCTCCAAATTCGTTGATCGAATATTCTAAGAAAACCTGGCAAGGGCCCGGAAGGAAAGTCAGATTGCGGAGCAAGCATCGGGGGGATATTGCTTTCCCTAGCCTCCCGGCTTGCCTTCCGCAAAGCACAGTGGGGGCGGGAAAAGAAACCTTCGATGAGGAAACAGACCATCTGCGCCAAGGCCAAGAAGGGATAGGTGCCTCATGATTGCAAGCAATATGACTTTCCTTCCGGGACCCTGGAATCATTCGCCATTAAGAATAGGCCAGCTCTTTGGCTCTCACCTAATTGGGAGATGATCCAGTTTTGTATGATTTGTCCCGGTGGCACAAAATCCGGAAACCTGCATGGAGATCCTTAATCCGTAATCAAATTTGTTGAGGAGTATAAAAAAAGGGCGGAAAAGGGTAATTTAGGGCGGGAAAGATTTGGGTTTCGGGGTGGGAAACCCCGAAGAGGCTTTTTTAAGGAGGGGAAGGGACTCTTGGCGCCCGGCGAAGAGACACTTTTCCCTTTACCGGACACGCAGGCTTCTCCAAGGGGCGCTTTTTTAGGAAAGGCCTGGTTCAAGCAGAAGAAAAAAGCAGGAGTTTTTTGCGAGCCTCCTGGTAGAGGGGCAAACTGGGATGATGCGCCGATACCTTCGGATAGATCCGTCGCCCATGCAAGACGACCCGGGCCGCCATTCGCAGCTGATGAAACCGCAGCGCCTTGAGCCGAGCGGTCCACCAGGCCGCATTGGCAAAGAACCGTTTACAGGGCAAAACCCCTCCTCCCAGGTCATTCTTCAGCACATCGATGACCTGTTCCACGGTCCCGCAAGGCTCCCTTTGCCACCGCAAAAGCCTCTCTCCCTCCCAACTCCACATATTGGTCACCACGGTATAGTAATGATACGCATTCCCATCGGCAAACAATTCGCCCTGGGCCGGCCGAAGCCGAATGGCCAGATACCGGTCCGCCTTCATCTGCTTTTTACGCGAAGGAGCAGTGGGCACAAACTCCAACTCCGCCCACTCTTTCCTCCCCAAGACCAAGCCTTTCTCGCCCCCCTTCCGCAAAGGCTTCCAGGACGCCTCGGGAAGCGCCCGGATGGCGGCCCGCAACTCCTCGCTCATGTCCGCGCTGATGGCAAACTCCACCCGCGGCTTCCCCTTGATCAAATCTCCCTTCATCCTTCCGTTCATCTTTCGATGCCACCCCCTCCCTACAGATTCAGATTTTTTTCAGCAGCTGGATCTGCAGCGCCTGCTCGCCCACCAGTTCCTTTAGCCGCCCATTCTCTGCCCTGAGCTCCTTCACTTCGCTCTGCGTGGCATCCCGCAGACTGTCTCCCTTTAGACGTGCTTTCCCGGCCTCCATAAAGTTCTTGAGCCAGCAATAATACAAAGCAGAAGAGATCCCTTCTATCCGGCACAGATCGGAGACAGGGATCTCCTTTCGGAATCCCTCCAACACGATGCGGATCTTATCTTCAGCTGAAAACTGACGGCGGGTTTTCGCCCTTACTTCCCGGATGAGCTTGGCGGCACTGCCTGGGCCTGCAGGGACTTCTTCACTGCCTCATACCTGGGTGGATGTTTCCATGGTCTTCTTCCTCTCTCCCGGCCTACAAAATAGCCGTCTTTTCCACCCAGACCAACATCAAAAGTGCAATCCGGATTTTATCTCGATATGTCCACCCTCGGCTAACGACGCATAAGACATTGATAATTTTTCTCGATTTCTTTCAGCTTATCGATGTCTTCCTAATCCAGTTCGTAGAGCATCCCCCATACTACATGTTCCTCTTTCGGGACAATATTCACATACGAAATAGAAGTGTTTCTGCCGCTTTTTTATGAAATTCATGAAAGAGGGCTGGTCCGGCTTTGGGGAAAATCTTGACAGTTTGACTCCGAAAGGGTATTTTGGCCATACTGAAGAGGGTCTTCCAAGGTAGGAATTCGACTTGAAGAAGGCCGAAGAGCTCCTGGTCGAGGCCGGATATCCCAATGGTTTGAAGGTAAACCTGGATACATGGAATTCCATGCTCTATCCCCCCTCGCCAAAGTCGGAAAAGATTTTTCATCGTCACCGAAATTTTGCCCGCATCTGCTCTATTTTCCCTCGGGCATAAGTCAATCCCTCAGAGCGGGTCTCAATCGGGCAGCCCGACCACATAGGGGCGTCGGAAACAAAAGATATTTCACTATAATTGATCGAATTCCTCGAAGTAGAAACGATCATCGAAGAGTTCCTCATAGAAAAAGGGGAAGGGCTGCATCATATTTTCTTCAAAGAAGGGGATCTCGGCGCCTTGCAAGGTCGATTCCAACGGGATGGACGTCCTTCAGTAGGATCAATTTGTGGGGGTGGGGGCTGGTCCACCTGGACTCGGTGAAAATGGGCGGATTCATCATTAAGCCCATCCAGCACCCTCCAGACCTTGATCCTCGTGTGGGGGGGGCAAATATGACCGAAAAAAAATCTCTTTAATATGATAAGCGGAGGGCAATATTTCCGTGGGTAGATATCTTCTAAAAACGATCATGTGGATCATTCCAACCCTATTCGGTGTGGTTACGATCGTGTTCTTCCTTATCCACCTGACTCCGGGGGACCCGGCTCTGGCTATCCTGGGGTCTCATGCTACTGCGGAAGCAATTCAGGAGCTCAGAAAGAGTTTGGGCTTGGACCAGCCCTTGTACTTGCAATATCTGAGGTTCCTGGGAAATTTGTTGAAAGGGGATCTGGGAAGATCCCTGGTCACTGAGCAGCCGGTCTTGCTCGAAACGCTTCGGCCATTCCCTTACACCATTCATTTGGCCTTGGCGGGAGTGGTCATCTCGCTCCTCGTGGGCATCCCTGTGGGAGTGATCTCCGCAGTGCGGCGGAATACCTTTCTCGACTATTCTATGAGAGCCGCCTCCATTTCCGGGGTTTCGATCCCCGTTTTCTTCCTGGCCATCATCCTCCTGTGGATCTTCTCCTACCACCTGAAATGGTTTCCCATCATCGGCGTAGGGGACACTTCTAGCTGGTGGAGCCTACTTTACCATCTGGTCCTTCCGGCCACCACTATTGGAATCAGCATGGCCGTTCTGATCATGCGCTTGACCCGGTCCTGCATGCTGGAAGTTCTGGGCCAGGATTATGTGCGGACGGCCCGTGCCAAGGGTCTGGCGGAAAAATCCGTCATCATGGTCCATGCTCTGAAAAATGCCCTCTTGCCCATTGTCACCGTGGTCGGCCTTTACATGGGGCAGCTTCTGGGAGGAGCCATATTGACGGAAACCGTATATGCCCGGCAGGGGGTCGGAAAGCTGCTGATGGATGCCATCCTTGCCCGGGATTATCCTCAGGTTCAAGGCACCGTCCTAATCTTTGCCTCCGCGGTTATATTCGTCAATGTGATCGTCGACATTCTTTATCGTTTCCTGGACCCAAGGATTAAGCTATAGGATACAACCATGATCCAGCAAGAGAGCTTAAGGGAAAAGAAAAAAAGGAAGAGGATTGGGACGGTGATCTTCCGTTTCCTCAAACAGAATCCCCTAGCCCTGTTCGGCTCGGTGGTGATTTTGATTACCATCCTCACCTCAATCCTTGTTCCGGTCCTCCCCATCCAGGACCCTCTGCATCAAAACCTTCCCAACCGACTCAAACCTCCGAGTGCCGATCACCTTTTCGGCACCGACAATTACGGACGGGATGTGTTCTCCAGGGTGATTTGGGGCGGGAGGGTTTCTCTCCTGGTGGGGATATTTTCTGTCGTAATCGGTTCCCTGATCGGGGTTACAATGGGGGTCATTTCTGGGTATTTCGGGAGGTACGTCGACGCCGGGATCATGCGAATCACGGATATTCTCCTCTCCTTCCCTGCCCTCCTCCTAGCCATGGCGATTTGCTCTGCCATCGGTTCAAGCCTCTGGAACGTCGTCGTCGCTATCTCCATCGTTACTGTCCCACGATTCTCCCGGCTCGTTCGCGGTTCTACTCTTTCGGTCAAAGAGGCGGATTTTCTCGAAGCCGCCCGGGCGCTGGGGCAGAACAAGACCAAGATCATTTTTTTCCATATTCTTCCCAACATATCTTCGCCCATTCTGGTGCTGGCCACCCTCTGGATCCCAGCGGCCATCATTACTGAAGCCAGCCTGAGCTTTCTGGGCTTGGGAGTCATGCCCCCGACTCCCACCTGGGGCAATATCATCAATGAAGGGAAGTCCTACCTCCAAAATGCCCCCTGGATTTCGATCTTCTCCGGGATCATCATTGTGTTGGTGGTCATGGCCTTCAACTTTGTGGGAGATGCAGTACGGGACGCCTTTGATCCCCGACTGAAGGGGGAGAGAGAAGTGGGAAGAGGATGATAACCTGCCTCTTAAAGGAAAGCAGAGAGAAATACATTCAGGAAGTGGCGCCGCTGATCACTCATCGAATACCCCTGGAGAAAGTCTATGAGGGTTCAAAGCCTGTTTGGCAAAGAAGGCTATGATGATCCTTCTGCCCTAGGGTCCTGAGCCATAAATGGACTTGATAAACGATAAACTTTCGCGTCTCCACCTGAGAGGAGAATAAAAGAATTGGGATCCTTTCTCGGAGAAGAAAAAAATGACCGTGACTCTCTCTTAAAAGTTCAGGGATTGAAAACCCATTTCTACACTGAGGATGGGATCGTCCGGGCAGTGGATGGAGTCGACTTCGCCCTCGAACCGGGAGAGACCCTTGGCTTCGTAGGAGAATCGGGTTGTGGCAAGAGCGTGACCGCTCTCTCGATTCTGCGCTTGATTCCCCAGCCTCCGGGAAAGATCGTTTCCGGGGAATTAAATTTCAAGGGGGAAGACCTTCGATCTCTTTCTCTGGACAGGATGAGGAGGATCCGAGGAAAGGATATCTCCATGATCTTTCAGGAACCCATGACCTCGCTGAACCCCGTTTTCAACATCGGGAAGCAAATCTCTGAAGCGATCCAGCTCCATGAAGGTTTGGCCGCGAAGGAATCCTTGAATAAAGCCACGGAGATGCTCCATCTGGTTGGGATTCCTTCCCCCGAGAAACGGATTCGGGATTACCCCCATCAGTTGAGCGGGGGGATGCGGCAACGGGTCATGATCGCCATGGCCCTATCCTGCAATCCCAACATTCTCATCGCCGATGAACCCACTACTGCACTGGATGTAACCATCCAAGCTCAGATCCTTCGGCTCATCTCCGACCTTCAGAAGAAGGTGGGAATGGCCGTCATCTTGATCACCCATAACCTAGGGATTATAGCCCAGACCGCGTGGAGGGTAGCAGTGATGTACATGGGCAAGATCGTGGAGGAGGGTGAAGTCCGAAAACTCTTTGGGGAACCTCTCCACCCCTATACGCAGGGCCTGCTCAAGTCTCTTCCCAATTTTTACAAAGATTCGGTCAAAAAGGACCGGCTGGAAGAAATCCCCGGGGTCGTGGGCAGTCTCCTGACCCCTCCCCCTGGGTGCTATTTTTCACCCCGATGCAAATATACCATGGAAATCTGCCGGCAGGAAGAGCCGCAATTGCTCGAGGCCCAGCCCGGGCATGAAGTTCGATGCTGGCGGGTCTAGGAAGGAGGGAGGCCTTGAGCGAAGTTCTCCTGAAGGTTGAAGGCCTGAAGAAGCATTTCCCCATAGCCGGAAAGATTTTTTCCGAGGAAAAGGAATATGTCCGGGCGGTGGACGGAGTCGGTTTTGAAATCCGCAAAGGAGAGACACTCAGCTTGGTCGGTGAATCTGGATGCGGCAAAACCACGGCAGGCAAAGCCATCCTAAGGCTCATCGAACCCACGGCTGGAAAGGTATGGTTGAAGGGGACCCCCCTGGCCACCCTTGACGAAAAAGGGCTGCGGCGGATGCGCAAAGAGATGCAGATCGTTTTTCAAGACCCCTACTCCTCTCTGAATCCCCGGATGACCGTGGAACGAATCATCGGAGAAGCTCTGTCGATCCATGGGCTGGCGTGCAAAAAAGACCGGGGCGAGAAAGTGCTCGAAGTTTTAGAGTTGGTGGGCCTGGGAGCGGACCATCTTTACCGCTACCCTCATGAATTCAGCGGAGGCCAGCGGCAGAGGATCGGCATTGCCCGGGCTTTGGCGGTTCATCCTGAATTGATCGTCGCCGACGAGCCCATTTCTTCCCTGGATGTATCCATCCAGGCGCAGATCATCAACCTTCTTGAAGACCTGCAGAAGAGGCTGGCATTGACCTACCTCTTTATCTCACACGACCTGAACGTGGTGGCTCATATCAGTGACCATGTGGCCGTTATGTACTTGGGGAAGATCGTCGAGATGGCTCCGGCCCAGGTCCTCTACCAAAACCCTCTGCATCCGTACACCCAGGCCCTTCTTTCAGCGGTCCCGGTTGCGGACCCTCTGCTTAAAAGGCAGGAAATTATCCTCCCGGGGGAAGTCCCCAGTCCGATCAATCCTCCGCTGGGGTGCCATTTCCATCCTCGATGTTCTTCCCGGAAAAATGGCTGCTCGAACCAGGAGCCTCCCCTCCAGGAGATGGCCCCGGGCCATTTTGTGGCCTGCTTCTCTTAAGGCTTTGGGATGGTAGGATGGAAAAGGTCAGGAACCGGATCGTCTCGGGGCGGGGATTCTGTCGACACCTTACACCCCGACCAAACAGGGAAACCCCAACGCTCCTAAATACATCAAAATTCGCACCCATAAGGCGGATGATGAGAAGAGAAAGCACATTCCCGAATTCATCCAGAATGATTTCCGGCCTGTTTCGTATACGCTGCCCTAGATGAAGAATCAAATATTTCTTGACATGGAAACTGATAACTGATAGTTACCTTCCTCATAAACGCCCTTCACCCTTGGCAGGGGAAGGGCAGGAGGCGGATAAGGAAAATATCACCCCGTGCCCTCTTTTGGGAGGATCATTATCATGCAACAGAATGTCAGTGGGAAAGGTGCCATTCACCAGACCATGCAATTGATCGCGGGGAGGACGGAGCAGGAATACAACCAAAGGAAGAATCGGAAAGGAGCCTTAGGAAAGGGGCAGAAGTCTGCCGATAAAATTTAACCGGAGAGGCAGTGACCTTAAACCATGTACATTTAATCCTGATGGATGACCCACGGTGAAGGAATTCTCTAATTTATCACGAAACCGACGTTGTGACCCACCCTTCGGAATGGCCATTTTGCGGGTATAATGAAATCCAAAACGGGAGCGTCAGCCGCGAGGCAGGAAGAGGTGGTCCATGAAGATTTGATACAAGCGTTTGAAGCGGATTCTGAGGGGAACATCGTCGAGGAGTTTGCCAAAAGTGGCCATTTGATCAAATGCATAAGTTAAGCATCACTGAGCCACCCCATAGACGACCGAAGGTAAAGAAAGAGAACAAGGAGGGAAAAGGCCTGAGGGTATTTTTTCACCTTTTGAAAAATGGAGGGGCAACTGGGTGTCGGTTGAAAAACTATGCGAGTTTGGTGTTTTTGAATTAGCTCAGCTCTATCGCCGCGGAGAACTGTCGCCGGTAGAGGTGGTCAATGCTCATCTGCAACGCTGCGCGAGGTTGAACCCAGTTTTGAATGCCTACCTCCTTATCATGCACGATTCCGCTATGCAGGCGGCTAGGGCGGCTGAATGTCTCTTTCAAGCTGAAATAGACCTCGGCCTTTTGCAGGGTATTCCCATTTCCGTAAAAGACTTGATCAGGGTGCGGGGTACTCGGACCACGGCCGGTTCAAGGGTTTTGCTTCAAGAACCTCCAGATCCAGAAGACGCGGCGGTGGTTCAGCGTTTGCGGGCGGCGGGTGCAGTGATCATCGGCAAAACCAACCTTCATGAGTTTGCCTCCGGAGATCCAGACCCCGATGGGCCTTTCGGACTGGTGCAGAATCCAAGGGCGATTGGTTATCATTCGGGCATGTCAAGCAGTGGAGCAGCGGCCGCAGTCGCTGCTGGTTTAGGAGTGATAGGGCTCGGTACTGATACCGGTGGCTCAATCCGAATTCCCGCATATCTATGCGGTGTGGCGGGTCTTAAACCGACCAACGGCCGGATTCCTCTAGATGGCATCATTCCGTTGAGTTGGACCCTGGATACAGTCGGCCCTTTGGCACGCCGGGTTAGGGATGTTGCGGCAGCTTTCGTCGGGCTGGAAAGCACAGAACGGTTGCAGAGAGAAACTGATTTTCTGAATCAACTAAATGAATCGGTTCGTGGATGGCGTATTGGCATACCAGTAGGTGACTATTTCAGCCGACTGCAGCCAGTTGTGACTTCCGCCTTTAAGCGAACCCTGAAGATTTTGGAAGACTTTGGTTGTCAGTTGATTGAGTTTACCCTTCCAGGCATCGAGGAAATGGCAGAACTCTCTCTCATAATAATCAGGGGGGAGGCTTCTGTTTATCACGAAAAGTATCGAGATCGTGAACATCTCTATGGGCTAGGCTTTTTGAAGGAGCGCATCATACCGGGACGCGAGCTTAGAGCGTCGACTTATTTGGCAGCATGCCAGCAAAAGATTGAATTTCAGAAAAAATGGTTAGAGGCGACCCGTCAAATAGATGTACTGATTATGCCGTCTGGACCGGCATTGGCGCCTCGCCACGGGGTAAGTAAAATAGAAATCGAGGAAGAGTCTTTTCCCTTTCGTCCCGTTTTGAGTCGATTTGCCCGACCATTCAATCTAGTCGGCTGGCCCGCGCTAAGCGTACCTAACGGAGTCTCTGTAGAGGGCCTTCCCACTGGAGTGCAGATAATATGTGTTCCCAACGGGGAATTTCGCCTCCTGATCCTCGGGCATCAGGTTGAACAGGCACTTGGGTTGACGGCTAAATTGGACATTGAGCCCAAATATCCCAATTGAAAAATCCATCCTCATTTTGAGCAAAACTACAACCATCAAATCAGGGAGGTCGGTATGAAGAAACGTAGATATGGGATTTTGTTACTTGTATGTATGGCAATCCTGTTTGGGAGTATGGTTATGGCTCCCAAGTGGACCGCCGCCAAAGAAAAAGTAGTCGTTATGGGAGATTATAGCGCATTCCCTGGCTTGGACCCTGCGCTCAGCCACCAGGGCACTGTTGGGGCCGTTCTCAGAAATATTTTTCAAGGACTGGTACGGTATAAATTCAATTCCAGCATGGATTTAGAGGGGGACCTGGCAGAGAGTTGGTCTTCATCCAACGACGGGTTAGTCTATACGTTCAAATTGCGGGATAATATTCAATGGCATAAGGGATTCGGCAAGGTCACCGCTCAAGATGTTAAGTTTAGCTTCGATCGAATCCTTGACCCGCAGACACGTTCGGTGTTTATAGGAGAGGTGGGCGCAACGGTTAAAAATGTAAGGGTGGTGGATGATAGAACGGTGGAGATTTCCCTGAAGCATCGCGATGCGACCTTCTTACACAAGTGCGTGCGCCCCAGACCTGTAGCGATTGTTTCCCGAAAAGCCGTGGAGAAATATGGAAAGGATTTTAATCGAAATCCCATCGGAAGCGGTCCTTTCGTCTTTGAATCTATAAGCCGGGAACAGGTCGTGCTGACCGCAAACAAGGATTATTATGAGGGTCCTCCCAAGATCGACAAGGTGATCTGGAAAATTATACCCGATATGGACACTCTAGTTATGGCTCTCCTAACGGGAGACGTAGACATGATTTGGATTTTCCCACGGGAAAAAACCTTCCTGGATCGGATTAAAGCAGGGAATTGCAAGCTACAAGTAATCAATCGAGGAGCTTGGTTGCAGCTGCTTATTAATCCTAAGATTGAGCCCCTAGGCGACATTCGGGTACGGCGGGCGCTTGCGCATGCGATCAATAGGGATGAAATTATTACCTATGTTCTTTCTGGGATGGCGGAGAAGCTAAACAGCTTGGTTCCTAAGGGATATTTTGGCCATACAGAAATTGGTCTTCAGCGATACGAATATGATCCCCAAAAAGCTAAAGAGCTTTTGGCTCAGGCTGGGTATCCCAAGGGACTTGAAATCACTTTCAATAGCTGGAATTCGCCCACCGCCATACCAACAGTCACAGCTATCGTAGGTCAGTTAGACAAAGTTGGGATCAGGGTAAACTTAGACACGGCAGATAATCCAGCATATATGAAAAAGGTAACAGGGGGAACCGCTGCCGTCGCTCCTTATCTGGCGTCTCGTTCTCCGGACGCGGATTTTCCCTTAATGAACTTCTTCCACACTGCTGGGTTCTCTCCAGGGACTAATTTAATGCGCTATAACAAGTGCGATATGGATATTGACAAAGCCAGGGGTGAGCTAGATAAGAACAAAAGGATCCAAACTTACCATGAAATTCAAAAGAAACTCATGGAGGATCTCCCGGCCATTCCTTTATTCATGATGCATTATCCAACCGCCTACAGATCGCACTTGACCGGCCTGCCCGAACGAGATCCGGGGTGGGGCATCGACTTTTATCATATTCGATTTATTGAAACGAAATAAGAAAATATGAACGGGAGACTATCGTAGAAAAGTTACCCTGCATTTTGCATAAACAATTTCGTAAGCCAATATTCCCTTTGTTTATGAATTTGTCTGTGCTGTCGCCATTGCCAAATAATTGATGTCTTATTGCCAATTATTAAACGGCATATGGGCCTAGAAGCTTATTACCAGCTGATCTGTAGCGAGGGCAAGGCCAGAAAATGCCTGTTGCGGAAATGCTTAAAAAACAACCGCTGATTTTCCTTTCGATGCTTGAGTCAAAAGCTTTGCCGATTCCGAGAGGGACATTATCCTTACTCCCATTGTTAATATACCATCCTGAAGTTCCTCGGAAGGTTGGTCCAACGGGACGATTGACGTATGTTCAGTGGTTATCCCTCTTCAAGATTTTTGAATTAGGGGTCTCGATTTGCAGGACGGCCCAGCAGCTTAGGCTTAAGCTACCGGGCCGTCCACCAAGGCGTTCAGGCCCTTCGGCTGGCGGTTGTTAGTCATGCCGCGCACTTAAATAAATGTCGGCACGACTGGAGGTTTTAGACTGGATTTAAAGGAAGTATGGAGATTTAAATCAAATTTCAATGTACGGCATACCCGTTGGCTACGCCACGTCAAACGGTATAATAAAGGACACCCCAACTCGACTTCAGGCTTAACCAATTCCTAAGGGTTACCCTACCCTGGCCATGATTTGTTCGACAGAAAGATCCCCCCATCCAATTTCCTTTAGACCACGAGCCTTCGCAACGAAGTCCTGGCCTGTTACCGTACATCCGATTTTAATCAACGCATCTATGTTTGATGTCTCCACACCTGCAAGATCACCCATTTGCGCGAGAGGAATCAAGCCATATGGTATATCTTCTGTGATGTATCGATCCTGTACGCTCCGAGGGGCTTTGGCTTTACGGTAGGGGGGATTGCTATGATGGGTTTCATGAATGCTTTTCCCAGTGGCCCCGTAAGGAGCGTACCAATCGCGAACGAGTTTCCAGGTTGGAGGCAGGTCCACTCCGAAGGCTTTGCCAACGGAAATTCTTTCTTCGTCCATCGCTTCAATCAATTTTCCCACAGAAGGTGTTGATCCCTGGAAATAAAAAAGGAAATCCCCTTTCGTGTCCTCGATACGCCCCAAGTTCATCAGGGAAATCGTAGGATGGGAGACTGTATTGATATTGCAGAGGCCTGTTATAAGGATATTTTTTGCCGGAAGTATATCCGGGTATATCTCGTGCAATAAATCTAAAACCATTTTGTTGTTTGAAGCTGGGAGGGCGGCCGCCTGCATGCCTTTTTTTATCGAACGGATTTCAACGCTCCCTTTAAGGCCCTTGCGGCAGCCATATATCAAACAAGCCATTTCTCCGACAATAATGCCTGAGCGAGCGCCATTAAGGAGGAGCGCTTTTTCAAAAAACGCGGCGCCACCAGGATTGGCCGGGCTAATCACAACGACTTGCCCAGGCTGGAGAAATTTGGCCATCTCTTTGGCGAAGTTTTCATGCGCAAAAGAGGGAACAACCAACAAGATCAAATCTGCCCCCTCTACCGCTTCCTTTGCGTTGGTCGTAACGACTTTGGGCACAGCTTTTCCAGACGGCAATTTGCTGGTCTCAACACTCTCAACGGTAATCCCTCCCTCTGCTTTGATCGGCTCGATCGTTTCTTTGAATTCTGGAACTTCATACAAGCGGATATCAAACCCACGAAGCGTTAACTCGCCAGCCGTGGCATATCCCCCATTCCCACCGCCGGCAACACATATCTGCAATCCCTTTTTTTGCTGGTTCATCCCTTTGCCTCCTTTATGTTATAAAACATCCCTAACGGTGTTCGGCCTGGAAATCCTTGAAATTGGGAAAAAAGAAAGACCCTGAAAGGTAAAGTTAATGCATTGAAATTTTTGTGTCAAGTGTTTTTAAGTGGGCTGATTTTAAGCGGGATGATATATGAAGAAGAATCCTGGAATGTCACCCCTAAAGATGCCTTCATTTCCTACGAACATTTACCAGGTTAAGGGGTTAATACCAGTCATCCGGGAATGTTTCCAGGAGGGGAAGGAGTCCATAACCCCTTTTCCCCTTCATCCCATGGCCTCTTGGCGCATCAACTTAGCCATCCGCAACAAGTAATGCGCCGAACCCACAAACCATGCGGCCAATTGAGTTCCCCGGACTCCCTTGAACCTCGTCTCCCGGAAACCTCCCACGGTCTTCACCCAACCATGAATCTCCTCAACCCGCTTTCGGATCCGCTGGCTTATGCTATACCCACCTTCCGCAAAGGCTTCCAGGCCTCCTCGGGAAGCGCCCGGATGGCGGCTCGCAACTCCTGCTCATGTCCGCGCTGATGGCAAACTCCACCCGCGGCCGCCCCTTGACCTCTTCCCGACACCCCTCCAGAAGCTCATGCACATAGCCCGCCGCATCGGAACGAAGGCGAAGCAGACCAATCGATGGCGGCAAGGCCACAATCGCCTTCTACAAAACCTCCAACAACCCCGTCCCCCCAAATACGTATACTCCGCCTCCCGCTTATCGCTCTCAATCACCAACGCATCCATATCTATCGTCGCCTTCCAGGGCGCCTGCTGCCGGGTCGCTTTGCCCATCAAATCCCGGGTGACCTCGGCCAACCCTTCCAGCAACTCCGTCTCTTCCGGGATAAAAGCTTGATGGGGAACCCGCCCTTCCAAACCCTCTTCCTCATGAAATGCTTTGAGAAAAAACCGAGCGGCCTCCGGCGAAGAAACCTTCAGGCCCAACTTCTGCAAAGCCACATCCTGGCGCAAAAGATGAAAATCATCCAAACAAGCCCCCCCGCCCGCAAAAAGACTCAGAAAAGACTCCACATAATCGGCTTCCTCGTCTTGCCCGGCCGCTGCAAAAGCGGAAGATGCTTCTGAACTGCCTGGGGAAGGCCCCCATAAGATGTCACCAAAACCTTACAATGATCAGGAATGAGCTGGAAAGGAAGGATCCCTTGTGCTATATTCACTTTGCACCTCCTGGGTGAAGCAAAAGTTGATGGCCTCAACCTCTTTGCACTTCGTGTTTATGCTATCCTAGGAGGTGTTTCCTTTTTCTCGAAACAAATTTGATTACGGATTAAGGGAGATGAAGCAGTAGTGCAAAACGGAAAAATCTGTGCTAGATTAAAAACCATTGAAAAAATTGAATGAAGGGAGAGTTATCTGGCAATGCGCAAGGAAGTGGTGAAGGCAGTCTTGGTCGTTTTTGTCGCCAGCTTCTGCACCATGGTCATCGAGCTGGTGGCCGGTAGAATCATGGCCCCCTACGTGGGGGTTTCGCTATATACGTGGACCTCGATCATCGGGGTCGTTCTGGCGGGGATCAGCATCGGAGCGTATCTGGGGGGAATCCTGGCCGACCGGTATCCCACCCCCAAAACTCTTGGCTGGCTGCTGTTCGCTTCCGGTCTGGCCGCCCTCTCCATCTCTCCTTTAACCGGGGCCGTGGCCTCCTGGCAACTGGAAACCAGCCTCATGGTTCGCATCCTGGCGGTCACGGCGGTCATCTTCTTTGTCCCCTCCACGCTTTTAGGAATGATCTCCCCGGTGGTGGTTCGTCTTTCTCTGGATCGACTGGAACGGTCGGGTAACGTGGTGGGAAAGATTTACGCTTTCTCCACCCTGGGGTCGATCCTGGGAACCTTTGCCACCGGCTTCTTCCTGATCTCCTGGATGGGAACCCGGAACATCCTTCTCCTCATGTCCCTGATCCTGATCGTCTCCTCTCCCTTTTTCGGGGGGGCCTTCCTCAAACGGCGGGTCTTGATGGTCTTGTTCCCGGTTCTCTTCGTCTCCCTCTGGGCGGTCCACGACCAGGCCTTCACCAAACAGCGCGACGACCGCTCCTATTATTTCAAGGAAACCGATTATTTCACCATCGAGCTGAAAAAAACGGAGAAGGAGGACCGGCCCCTGGAAATGGTCGTCCTGGACAACCTGATCCACTCCTTTGTAGACCTGGAGGATCCTCTCCACCTGCAGTACGGGTACGAAAGAACCTATGCGGATCTCATTGCCTGGAAAGCCAAAAACAACCACAAGTTCCGGGTTCTCATCATCGGGGGCGGAGGGTACACGTTTCCCCGTTTTTTGGAGGCCAAGTATCCGGAGGCCCAGATCGACGTGGTCGAGATCGACGCCCATTTGACCCAACTGGCTTACCAATACCTGGGCCTTTCCCCGCAAACCCGGATCCGGACGTTCAACGACGACGCCCGCTGGACCCTGATGAACTTCAAGGAGAAGGGGGTCTATGACTTTATCTTTGGAGACGCCTTCAACGATCTCTCCATTCCCTACCACCTGACCACCAAAGAGTTCAGCACCCTGCTCCGTTCCCTCCTGAAACCCGACGGCCTGCTCATCGCCAACGTGATCGACCATTTTCAGACCGGGCTTTTCATGCCCTCTTACGTCCGCACTCTGGAAGAAGTCTTCGGCCGGGGGAAAGTGGCCCTGGTTTCGGACTCCGCCTTCGAGGAGATGGGAATCAGCACCATGATCGTATCGGCCAGCGCCATGGAGCAAGGCTGGAAGGAAGCGGAAGAAGTAAACCCGGAAAACTGTTATGTCATGACCCCCGAAGAAGTGGACAAAAAACTGCAGAGCCGCTTCGCCATGATCCTCACCGACGACCACGCGCCCGTGGATAACCTCACGGCCCCCATTTTTGAGGAGAGGTTCGGGAAGAAAAAAAGAGGATAAAGGAGGGGATACAGGAGTCAGGAATCAGGATAAAAATCCCCTCTCTTAACTATGTTCTCCCGCTTTCTGAATCCTGTATCCTGAATCCTGATTCCTGATTCCTTATTCCTTTTTTCCTTCCTTCTCTTCTTCCACCTTGATGCCGTACTTGCGGATTTTCTGCTGGAGATTCTGGCGGAACATCTGGGCTTTGCGGGAAGCTTCGGAGATGTTCCAGTTACTCTCCTTCAGGATCTGGGTGATATAGATTTTTTCAAATTCCTCCTTCGCCTTGCTGAAGGGGGCGTTGGCCCAGCTCTCCGGGGAAGAGACTCGATCCGCCACCCGGTTCACGAATTCCTCCGGGAGGTCGGTGATCTGGATGTTCTCTTGTTCCGCCATGGAGAGGGCGTATTCGATCACATGTTCCAGCTCTCGTATGTTTCCCGGCCACTTGTAGGCCTGGAGAGCCTTTAGAGCCTGGGGGTCGATGCGCTCCGCCTTCCGGTCGCGCCGGTATTTGGCCAGGAAATGATAGGCCAGAAGGGGGATGTCATCCAGGCGGTCCCGCAACGGGGGCAGGTGGATGGCGATCCCTTTCAGCCGGTAAAAGAGGTCCTGGCGGAATTCTCTCCGCTCCACCGCCCGCTCCAGATCCCGGTTGGTGGCGGCAATGATCCGGATATTCACCCGGAGGGGATGAGGATCCCCCACCCGCATGAATTCCCCTTCCTGAAGAACCCGCAGCAGTTTGACCTGGAAGGGAGGGGTCGTCTCGGAAATCTCGTCCAGGAAGAGCGTCCCCCCGTCGGCGGCCTCGATCAGGCCTTTGCGGGTGGCCACGGCGCCGGTGAAGGCCCCTTTGACGTGGCCGAAAAGCTCGCTCTCCAGCACTCCTTCGGCCAGGGCCCCGCAGTTGAGGGGGAAGAAGAGCTTTCCCCGCCTCCGGCTCCGGTCATGGATCGCTCTGGCCACGAGTTCTTTTCCCGTCCCCGTTTCCCCGGTGAGAAGGATGCTGCTGTCGGTGTCGGCCACCTTTTCGATCATTTCAAACACCCTCTGCAGGGCCGGGCTGCTGCCGAGGATGTTTTCGAAGGGGCGCTGGGCCTGGAGGTGCCGGCGCAGAAGGATGTTTTCCGCCTCCAGCCGGCTGCGCTCCACCGCCCGCTCGATGATCACCCGGACTTCGTCGGGAGTAAAGGGTTTGGGCAGGTAGTCGTAAGCTCCCTTCTGGATGGCTTCCACCGCGCTCTTGATGGTGGCATATCCGGTGATCATGATGACCACCAGGGACGGCTGAATCTTCTTCAGCTCTTCCAGGAGCGCCATCCCGTCCATGCCGGGCATGCGGATGTCACTGATGACAATGTCGTAGTGTGCGTCCTGGATTCGCCGCAAAGCCTCTTCGGCGCTCTGGGTGTAGTCCGAGTGATACCCGCTCTTCTTCAGGATGGCCTGAAGGGATTTGCAGGTATTGATCTGGTCGTCCACGATAAGAATTTGGGTGGGGTTTTCCATGTCAGAGCTTGGGCCTGTTGGATAAAGGGAAATCGGCGGTGAAGGTGGTTCCCTGGCCGACGGTGCTTTCCAGGTGATACACCGCTCCGTAATTTTTCAGGATGCCCGAGACGATATACAGACCCAATCCGGTCCCTTCCCCCGTGCCCTTGGTGGAGAAAAAGGGGTCGAAGACTTTGTCCAGGTTTTCGGGGGCGATTCCCGAGCCCGTGTCCCGGATGACCACCCGGATGAAGGGTCCGGCCGGAGAGGAAGGGATGGAGATGGATTCGTCCGGGTTTTCACAAAACCGGGTATGAAGGAAAAGTTTCTTTCCGTAACTCCCCGGTTCAGAGGGCCCCTTTAGGGCGGTGTTGGAATTCATGGCCTGAACGGCGTTGAGAAGAAGGTTGGTGAAAGCCTGATGCATCTGCCCCGCATCGGCCCGGACCAAGGGAAGTTCCCCGGCCAGGTCGAGCTGAACCTCGACCCCTTCCATCACCCCCTGCTTTTCCAGGAGGAGAAGGCTTATATTCATCACGTCATTGAGGTCCACCCATTCCAGGGAGGGCTTCGCCTCCCGGGAGAAGGAGAGAAGGTCGGAGACGATTCGTTTGGCCCGGGTCGCCTCTTTGACGATAATATCCAGACTCTCCCGGCTGGGGTCTCCCTCCCGGGTGTCTTCCCGCAGAAGGTTACCGAAAGTCAGGATGGAGGTCAGAGGGTCATTCATCTCATGGGCGACGCCCGAAGCCAGCCGGCCGATGGCCGCCAGCTTCTCCGTCTGGACCAGGTCCGCCTGGGCTTTCTTCAGGTCTTCTTCCAGATTCTTCTTTTCGGTCAGATCCTTGATCACCCCCAAAGTCCCGATGACCGCTCCCCGCTCATCCTTGAGAAGGGAAGCGGAAGTCAGAATGGGAATCACCCGGCCCTCGCTGACCATGGTCGTCTCGTAATTCATCAGCTGGCCGTGCTCCTGGAGGATGGACATGATCTTTCGGGCCACGGCCAGACCCCCGGAGTAAAGCCGGGCCATGGGGACTCCGATCAGCTTCTCTTTCTGCCCGGCCCGGCCCAGGATCAATTCCTGCATGGACCGGTTGGCGAAGGTGATCCGGCCTTTATGGTCGGTGGCCACGATGGCATCGACCGAGCTCTGGACGATGTTCTCCAGGGTTTCCTTGGTCCCCCGCAGCTCCTGGGCCGACTGCTGGAGTTGCGTCCGTCCCTGCTCGAGGGAGGTCACCATGCGGTTGAAGGATTCGGCCATCTCGCCGATTTCGTCCTTGGATTTTATGGGGACGACCTGGGAGAAATCCCCTTCCGCCACTTTCTTGGTGACCCGCAGGAGCTGCCGGATGGGTTTGACCAGGAGCTGGCTGAAGTAAAAAGCCACAACCACCCCGATCAGACCGGCCTGGACGGCGAAGATCCAGGAATAGGTCTGGGCCTTGCGGGTGGCCACCTGGATCGGCAGCCAGGAAAGACCGATGGCCTGTTCGGCCATCTTTTCCAGCTGGTGCCCCAGAGCCTCCAGTTCGGCAATCTGTTTTTCGGCCTCGGGCCGGTCCTCGGTGGCCAGCAGCCTATGGACGATCCGCTGGTAATCTTTCAAGACCGCCTGGGCCCGGTTGAACGGAAAGATGGTTTCGTTCTCCTCCCCCAGTTCCTTCAGATGGGAGAGGGATTCAGCCGCCCGCGAGGAGGCCTCCTGGATGCGGTCAAGGTAGAATTTTTCCCGGTAGAAGGAGAAGTTCTTCTCGTGCCGGCGCATCTCCAGAAGGTTGCTGTAATTCCGGTAGGCCTCCTTGACCCGGTGAGAGCTGTCGCTGATCCGTTGGGAGTTGACGTACAACACCTCGGCGACCATGGCCGTGAGGATTGCCAGGGGAATAAAGCCGAGAAGAAGTTTGGACCCGATCCGCATGCTTTTTAAAAATCAAGTATTGGCCAGGGGGAATAAAGGGGTTCCTTGAATCCGGAACTCGCCCCGCTCCAGCGGGGCAAGAACTGCCTGTATACGGTCCTTTTCAGGATTTCCGAAGGGGTCATATTTTATTGAAATTATAGGGTGAAATTGAAAAGAGAAGCAAGTAAAAAGCGAATAAGATCAATGTCCATAGCTTGGAGGCCGTGCCCGGCCCGGGGGCAAGGCCGTGGTTCTCGGCATGATGAGGCACGGATTCTTTCATCGGTCCGGGCGGAAACCTCTCAAAATGCGGAATTTAGAGTGCGGAATGCGGAA
>Ga0315294_10002455_pt1 | contig 20273 bp, 22 predicted proteins | sample YL17G13_40_MG_FD_203626 | JGI IMG/M metagenome (GOLD analysis project Ga0315294, IMG submission 203626) | Sediment microbial communities from Yellowstone Lake, YNP, Wyoming, USA - YL17G13_40 | ecosystem: Environmental > Aquatic > Freshwater > Lake > Sediment | place: USA: Wyoming | collected...
CACCTGATTTTTCTCTTAGTTAGCTTTCTCATGAAGAAAGTTTCAAAGAGCATTTGCTTATTCTTTTTTATCGAGAGGACATAATTGCGGGATAATACAAGATGCTATTCAAACCAAAAGCTTTAAATATTCTAATTGTATAAATATATACAAGTGATTGAAATGAAGCAAATGCAAAACATACTCCACTATCCGCGGCTAGACACTGTGCTTATGGTAGAAGATGCAATAAAGAAAGCGCGCGAGTACCCAACCCGAATGCAACTATGGCGCTCTCTTCCTAAAGAAGTGCAATACCAGACTTTTCAACTTATTCTCAGATACCTTCAGGAATCAAATAAAATTTTTATCACAAAGGAAGGCAGGATTATGTGGGTATTTGCGGAAAATTCTGCAGCCAAAAAACTGCTCAAAGAAGGTGTCAGGTATGCACGAAATTAGTCTCAGTCCGGAATTCAACAGGGAATTCATCAAATTGAGAACAAAAGCGGAAAAAGGAGAAGGCGAAGCCCGTTATCTGCTGGAAATTATCGAAAAAGGACTTGCCAAGCTCATGGCTTCTCCAGAAGCAGGTAAGCACATTCCGAAGCATCTCATTCCGAAAGAATACATTGTAAAATATGGGGTCACAAACCTCTGGAAGCTCAATCTCGATTCATATTGGCGCCTGATTTATACTCTCGAAGGAGACCGGGTCAGGTTATATACCATTGTTCTCGAAGTTCTTGACCATACGAAATATAATCGTAAATTCAAATATCGCTCCTGAATCAAAATTCGACACTACTCTTATTGTTTTCTTGGCTAAATTCAAACCGCCCACTATTGCACAAAGTATAAATACGAAAAAATCCATATCCTCTCATGGTAAAGCTTGACAAAGAGAAAGTGGAAAGCCTTGCAATGAAGCCCGGAGAGCGCTATTTCTCACCCCTCTCAATCCTCCTCTCCATGTATTCCTTCATCTCAACTGCAGTGCACGGCATGGTTGTCCCATTGAAGGCAATTTCCATGATAAAGCAGCTCACAACGGATGAGGATCTCCAGTACAAATACACCCTTCTTTTTGAGAATGCAATAATGAAAATGAGCAAGGCAAAGCCGGAGCAGAAGAAATACGTCTACAGCGATTTGGTTTACGGGACTCTCGCGCCCCTGCTCATCAATAAATTCGGTTTGGATTACGATAAGATAGAGTTGATCGTGAACGATTTCACTTCTGGGGGAAAATACGATTCAAAAAGTTTTGCTCTGATTCTGGAAAAGCGCACGAGAGCGCCAGTGCGCGAAAATTAACTGAATCCAAGGCACTATTTTTGAAGAAGCCATTTCCACATTGGAGCGTACTTAATCTTTCCCCTCATTCCAAACCATTCCTTCTCCTCTCCACCTTCATAATCCTCTGTGACGATCAATAATTCTTTGCAGCGAAGTTCTTTTGATGCATGGAGAAGGCCGCGCACTTCCCTTTCTCTTGTTTTCAGGTCTTCAACATCCAAGCATATTTGGATGAGCTGCTCCACTGTATGCCCTCTGTGGATTACAAAATCAACTTCATAATCCTGCTGTGCCGATTTCCAATAATAAACATTCTTCAGGGAGAAGCGCCTCATCAATTCCACTGCAGCGCAGTTCTCAAGGAGCCGCCATTTTTCCTCTCTCGCCCTGAATCCCTTTGCGGAGATCAATCCATTGTCCATGCAGTATATTTTTTTCTCTGAAGCCATCTGCTCCTTAAGCTTGAACGAGAACCTCCTTATTGAAAAAATCAAAAATGCCTCTTCAAGATACTTCAGGTATTTTTCAATAGTATGTATGCTTTTCAAGGAAGTTATTTTTGACAAAGTGTTGAGGGAAAAAGATCTTGCAGAGTTGGATATCATGAACATTGCCAGATTTTCAATCCCCTTATATTGGCGTATGCTATGCCTTTTTACAATATCCTTGTAAATAATGCTTTCAAATAGGGTTGAAATGTACTCATTGTAATTTAGGTTCTTTGAAAGCGGTTCAGGGTAGCCGCCATCCTCCAGATATCTCTGCATCAAAACCTTTTTCTCGGATTCAGTTAATTCTTTTCTCTCTTTTGTTGCATACTCCCTGAAGCTGAGGGGAAGGACAACTGTCTCAAGGTGCCTTCCCGTAAGGTGGGTTGAAAGCTCCCTGCTTAGGAGGTGTGCATTGCTCCCGGTCACAATCAAATTGCGGTTCCCCCTCTGCAGCCTGTTGACAAAAAGCTCCCATTTCCCAAGATTCTGTATCTCATCCAGGATTATTATGGAGGGATTTTTGTAGATCTCATCGACATTATCAATAATCTGGTTGTAATCTTCCGTAAAAGCCAGAGTCTCATCATCAAAGTTCACATATCCAAAACTTCCGGCGTTCTTTGCAGAATGCAGGGCAAGAGTTGATTTTCCAGCTCTTCTGGGGCCGGTAATAACTTTAATCATATTGCTGTGAAGCCCCTTTACAATTGCTTCTCTTTCAATATAACCTTCCTCAAGCTTGCTTTCAGCCTCTCTTTTCTGAAGCATCAAAGCATCCCTTATTGATGTCATAATATATTATAATGCATAAAAGTTTATAAATTTATGCACTATGATGCATTCTAATGCAGCTCTCCGTCGTAATCATTCCAAAAAATCTAAAGTTTCCAGCATGAAAATCAGATGTTCTCCCCTTTGAATTTCCCCTCATAGAGCTTCTCGCTCTTCTTCTCAAGCATTATGAATATCAATTGCAGGACTTTTGCATTCTTCTTCAAGCTGATTCCCTTGGGATTCTCAACTATTAGGAGCGATTCGCTCCTCCCCTCATACCCAGGATCCCACAATGCTGTTGAAACGAAAGCGCCGCAGCGCAGAAGTGAACTCCTCGTGAGCCCGAACCCAGCGCAATCAGAAGGAATCTTCACAATCTCGTTGTACTGGATTTTATAGCACCCCTTCTTCAATTCCACCCATCCCTCATTCTCAAACGGAATCTCCTTTGTTTCGCTCAGCTTGCGCTCCTTGTTGTCAAAATCAATCCTTCCGGCGCTTGAGAAGGAGAAAACCTTCCCCAGAGTCAGGTCAACCCCAGTCTGCTGGAGCTGCTGTTCCATATCCACTCCCTCCCTCACCAATCCGGAAATTCTCTCGCGTGAAAGCAGCATAAAAAACACCAGAATGCAATTGTTTAGCTTCCGTTGAATTAAACAAATATTATTTTGAACGCGTCATGCGCGCAAATCGGGCGTTTCCGCCGCAATGGCGCACCGCGCGCTTGTTGTTTTTGGCTAAACAACATTCACCAGAATACATTGAAAGAAAAGAAATAAAAATAGGGCATTGATGTGCAAACGCACATCAGTTATCATTAACGGCTTTGTTTTGTTTTTCAAAGTGCTTCCTTCATTTTCTGAAGAGCCTCAACGACTTCCCCAAGGACTTCTGCTGGAAATCCTATGCCGTTCTTGAATCTCTTCTGTCCTTCCGCAGGAGTCCATCCCTTAGAAACAGAGACGAATTTAACTCCCTCGTTTGTTTTCTTCACAGCCACTTCTATGAAGTTCTTGTTTCCGTATTTCACTTCCTCGCTTTTCACGATTTCAAAGTCCACCATTTTTTCACCTCAGTAGTGAAACAGCTCGCTCTCTTTGAAAAAACGGGCCATTTCCTGTTTAGCGACTTCTTTTGAGTCAGACCTATGAATTATGTTTTCCTGCACGCTTATTGCGAAATCCCCTCTTATCGTTCCTGAAAGGGCTTTCTTCGGGTCAGTCGGCCCGCACATGCCAAGGACAACATTCACTGCATCCTCCCCTTCCAAGACCATTATCACAACGGGAGAGGACATTATGAATTTCTGCAAATCCTTGAAGAACGGCTTGTCAACAAGGTGTGCATAATGCTCCCTGACAAGCTGTTCATTGAACTGCATCATTTTCAATCCAATTATTCTCAATCCCCTTTCCTCAAACCTCTCCATTATCCTGCCAATGAGCTTCCTTTTGACCCCATCTGGCTTGAGGAATACGCAAGTTCTTTCCATTATTGCTTCACCCATTTAAGCTTCTGCGGCTTTCTTTTAAGTTCGAGAGCATTGATTCTGCATTTGCTCGAGCAGAAATATGAAACCTTGCCTGTCCTTAAGACATACATCCGCCCCTTCCCCTGCTTTATTTCCCTGCTGCAAAAAGAACATTTCATTCTCATTCACCATGAATCGATTTTGAATAAACTTTTATTAAAAAAGTTTTTCACTTTGGCTTGATGGGCCTTGCTTCACGCTCTGTTTCCAGCAATATTATGATGTCTCCCTTCCTGACAGGGCCCTTGACGTTTCTCCTGATTACCCTTCCCTTGTCCTTGCCGTCAAGTATTTTTGCCATCACCTGATATACTTCTCCGTAAATCCCGGTTTTCCCAATCACTTCGACAATTTCTGAAAGAACCATGATTCATCCCCTTATTCCTTCTTCCCTTCCTTCTTTGGCTTCTCTTCCTTTTCCGCTTTCTCTCCGCCCATCTTGGATTTGACTATTTTTACGATTTCATCAACTGAATTCTTTGCATTCCCTTCCTTCTCTATTGCGATTGCGCTCGTTCCGACTTCGAGTCCGGAAGCCTTTCCCAAGGATTTCTTGTCCGCAACGTATGTGTAGGGTATTTTCTTCTCTTCGCAGAGCATTGGAATGTGCATCACAATCTCTTCGGGGTCGATTCCCTGTGCAAGTATCACGAGTTTTGCTAAGCCCCTCTCAATGGATTTCGTGACTTCATTCGATCCTTTCCTAATCTTTCCAGTATCCTTTGCCATCTCTATGGCGCGCAGCGTCTTCTCAACTAAATCTTCAGACACTTCAAACTTTACATATCCCTTCATAGGTATTACCTCCGGTGCAAGCCAGCATTCTTCCTTGAGAAGAAAAGCTCATGGCTTCAAACTTTTTCACAAGTTTATAAAACGAGATGACTCCCTCGCTTTTGTAAAATATTTACTTCACTAAAGGTTTATAAGAGTTGTGCTGGCTGAATTCCTCTATGGGCATACGGGAGTTTCTGAAAGATTATTTCCTGAATCCAATGGCCGACAGGACAGGCTACAACATTTACAACACCCTTGTCTATGGGATAATCGCCCTGGTGCTTGTTTATATAATTTTCCTGGCTCTCAGAAAGAGGATAAAAATAGACGAGAACTTCTTTCTGTACACGTTGCCGTTTGTTGTTCTTGGTTCAACGATGCGCGTGCTTGTGGATGGGAACGACGCTGGTTTTGCCACTTTCTACCCCTACACCCCACTCACTACCTCACCAGGGATATTTTTCACAATAGCATTCATCACCTTGCTCTCGCTTTTTATTGGGATGAAAACCAGCATGAAAAAATATTTTTACATTGGCCTTGCCCTGGCATTCCTGCATATTGCGCTTCTCTTCCCCCTCTTCAAGAATTACCTCTTCTTCATTGAAATAATCCTTCTTGCAACCCTTTTCACGGTTCCCGCAATCCTGAAATTCAAAAGCATCATGCCAGCATGCGCTGTTTTTGTCCACTCGCTTGACGGGAGCGCAACATTCCTCACATTGGACGTTTTCAACAAGTCATTGGGAGGGGGATATTTTGAGCAGCACGTTTTCGCCAACTCCCTGAACTCAATTTTCGGCTCCTTCCTTCCCTTCTTAATAGTGAAAATAGTGTTTGCATACTCCGCAGTCCTATTGATTAGCAAAGAGAAAATGAAGAAGGATGAAAAAGCTTATCTTTTGCTAATAATAACAATATTGGGGCTTGCGCCAGGTTTGAGGGATTCGTTGAGGATTCTCTGCGGCGTTTGAATGATGAATAAAAATCCATGATGCAATAAAGGTGAAAAAGGTGCTGAAATTAATCGGGCTGGGTTTGTGGGACGAATTGGACATCTCCTTGAAGGGGCTTATGGAAATTCAAGAGTGCAAACACGTTTTTGCTGAATTCTACACTTCTCATCCGCGCGATTTGGAGAAATTGGAAAAGCTGCTTGGGAAAAAAGTGAAAATTCTTGAAAGGAAGGATTTGGAGGAGGATTCAAAAAAGCTCATTGCGCTTGCTGAGAAGGAAGACATTGCAATCCTAGTAGGCGGAGACCCCCTTACGGCAACAACGCACGTTTCAATTCTCCTGGAAGCGCAGAAGAAAAAAATACCAACAAAAATAATCCACTCTTCATCAATCTATTCCGCAATTGCAAAAACAGGCTTGTTCATCTACAAGTTCGGTTACACCGTGACTCTCCCAAAATGGCTTGAAAAGCCCGAATCGGTTTTCGAAAAGATTGAGGAGAACAAGGCGCGCGGCTGCCACTCCCTTATTTTGATAGACATTGGGATGGAAGTTGGAGAAGCATTGGAAAAAATCAGGCAAAACAAAAAACTCGGGAATGAAAAAATCCTCGTATGCTCTCGCATGGGAAGCGAAGAAGAGAAGATAGTTTACGGAAGCATTTCCCAATTGGGGAAAACCAACCTTAAAATGCCGTTCGTGCTGGTGATTCCCGGAAATCTTCATTTCATTGAAGAGGAAGCGCTGAAAACCCATCTTCTTGAGCAGTAGCTTTTTTAAATGAACATGTACAATTTATTGGGGATAGGATATGGCAAAGGAGAATAAGAAAGAACCTGAGATAGAGGAAAAGCCGAAATTGAATCTTATTGAGCAGCTTCTGGCGCAGAATGTGCGCTTTTTCACATTCCTTTATTTTGACGTTTTCGGGAAGAAGTATTCCCTCACTGTTCCAATCTCAGAATTGGACATAAGCGTTTTTGCAGCAGGCCATGAAACTGAAACTGCTTTCGGGGAGGCAAAACTGCTTCCTGACAGGGACAACTTCTTCATCCTTCCATGGCAGGCTGAAAACGTTTTCTTCATCACGAGAGTAGAGAACAAGAAAGACCCCTTCCAATACCTGGAAAAGGCGATTGTTCTTCTTGGGGAGGAAGGCCTGGGTTTTGCAAAAGCGCAGTCAAGAGTCTCATTCAACGTATTCGACAATCTTTCATGGGTTCTGGATTCAAAGACAATGGCTTCTGCAATTGAATCCGTTGAAATGACGAGCATGGGGAAGAATTACCCGCTTTCCCTTGGGGAAGAGAAGCAGAGGGCTCCTCCGCATGATTCCACTTCAGCATTCCGCACCCAGCTTGCATTCGTCCTGAAGGAATTCGCAGGAAAAGAAGTAATTTCCCACTACCACGGAGACTCTTTTGGCTGCTGCGTCATGGAATTCAAGGAAACCGATTTGATAAATTCCGCAATCTCCTTCCTCATGCTGAAATTCTTCGCAAAAAACCTTTCATTGCAGATGAATGCAATAGCAACCTTCATGCCAAAACCCCTCTGGGAATCCCCGGGGAACTTCTACGAGCTCTCTTTCACGCTGGAAAAAGACGGGAAGAACACATTCCTTCAGGAGGAGGAAATGTCGGGATTGGCAAAGAAGTTCATAGGGGGGATATTGGCGCACGCACCCTCATTGTGCCTGTTCACCAATCCCTCCACGAATTCCTACAGGAGGCTTCTTGAGAAAATCTACGGTTGGAGCAGCTCTTTTGAAAATACGATACTGCGCTTCAGGAAGGGAAGAGTGGTTTTCTCGCTTCCGGACCCTTCCTGCGTTCCTCCAATGGCGATTGCAGCAACGCTTCTTGCAGGACTGGACGGTGTGAAGAATAACACTGACCCGGGCACTCCTCTTGAGAGGACAATAATAAAGCGCAGCCTTCCTTCCAATCTGAAGGAAACGGCTAGTGCGCTCGAAGATGACAACTCATACTTGGGGCCCCTGTTTGAGAAGGACATATTGAGCGAGTATTTGAGGAAGAAAAAGGCGGAATATTTGCTTGTGGAGAAATATCCCTCCCCAATCGAATACAAGCAATACCTTGATATTTGATTCCTGGATTCTTTTCGTTTAATATTGCGCGAAAAATCAAAATAAGATTTAGTGTTGAATTTCTCGATTTTTCTGCTCGCAAACTCTTATAAATTACAATTTGAATAATTGTTTTAGTGGTGTTCATGCCAAAAGGAATGAGGGACTTTTTCCCTGAAGAGATGATTGGGAGGGGGAAGCTGTTCAACGCAGTGAAAAGGGTTTACGAGAAATACGGCTTCTCCCCAATGGAATATTCTGCTCTTGAAGAGCTCAAGTATTTGGAAAAAGAGAGCAGTGCAGAGATAAAAGAGATGCTCTTCAGGATTGAAGATTCTGATCTTGCGCTTCGTTTTGATCTGACAGTCCCCTTGGCGCGCACGATGGCTGAAAACCCGATGATTCCAAAACCCTTCAAAAGATATTGCATAGCTCCAGTCTGGAGAAGGGAGGAGCCCCAAAAAGGAAGGTTCAGGGAATTCTGGCAGGCCGATATTGATATTGTTGGAAGCACAAGCATGGCATGCGAAGCAGAGCTTCTTGCATGCGTTTCAGAAGCACTCGCTGAATTGAAAATCGATTGCGAAATCATCGTGAACAACAGGAAAATACTTGATGGATTAATGGAAAAATCAGGGATAAGCAAAAAAATAGAAGCAATCAGGATAATTGACAAAAAAGACAAGATAGGGGAAAAAGGGGCGATGGATGAATTGACTGCGTTAATTGGCGAAGGAAAAGCAAAGGAAATCCTTAACACCCTCACCCTAACAGGAACGAATGAAGAGAAAATAGCAAAAAGCGAAAAGATATTCAAGGGAATAAAAGCAGGAGAAGAAGGAATAAATGAATTGAAAGCGCTTCTTGTTTTATTGGAAGAATATGGGGTGAAAATCACAATGGATTTCTCGCTCGCGCGGGGCTTGGACTATTACACTGGAACGATTTTTGAAGTGAAAATGAAAGGAAATGACAAAAGCATTGCGGGAGGAGGAAGGTACGATTCCCTTATAGGGAAATTCGGAGGCCCTGAAATGCCAGCAGTTGGAATTTCAATTGGAATAGAAAGAATCCCGAATGTTTTCCCAAAAAACAAAACAGTCTCCGAAGTAGTGGTGATTCCAATTGCAGAGAACAACAGGAAGTATGCGCTCTCAATTGCGAAAAAGCTCAGGGCAAATGGAATAAACGTTGAATTGGACGTGATGGGAAGGAATTTCAAAAAGCAATTGGAATACGCGAACAAGATGGGAATCCCCTTTGCAGTGATTGTCGGTGACAGGGAAGAAAAGGAATGCAAGGTGAAACTGAAAAACCTTTCAACTTCTGAAGAAAAAGAGCTTTCTTTAGAGAGCTGTATCGCTTCCTTTATAGTACCCCTTTAAAGTCTTGCAAATCTGCCAAGCAGCCTCTCCGACTTTTAAGGGGGAAAATGTCCTACAAGGACATTTTCGATCTGTGTTAAGTGATTGATTTTATCAGGATGAAACCTTCTTTTTCCTCAATTTCAAATTTTGCTCCCACAAACTTTTCAATGGTTTTGACATTCATTTTAATATGCTCGGTGAGCATGCTTGTTCTCATTACGGATTTCCCTTCTGCAAGCGCCATGAATATGAGCAATTGGTCTGCCAAATGGGAATCAGCAAAAACATAATTATTTTGTGATTCATTTTCTGCGTGCGCGCGTAATTCTAGCTCATTTCCGCAAGCAGCATTTTTTTCATTTGGTTTTTTATTTGCACACTTTGCAAACTCATTAATGAAATTCTGCGCAGCTTCCTCTCCCACAACTTCCGCTCTCTTTCCCCTTTCCCCCAGGGCGCTTCCTCCGCAAAGATCCTTCCAAAGGGTGATTCCAACTCCAGTTGAAATCCCGTTGATGCTCTCAATAGTAATTGAACTTTCCATTCCCAATTCATCGAATATTTTCTTTCTTGCGCTCTTTTCAATACGCTCGCAAATCTCAATTGGGAGATTGGAACATGAAATCTTTCCATGCACTTTTCCCGTTTCTTTTTTCCCGATTCTTTCAGAATCAAAAGGAAGCATTTTTTCCGCAGGTTTAATAGACAATTCAACTTCCCCCCCTCCCTGCGGGAAAAAGCCGAACCTATTTATCCTTCCTTCAATATCCGCACCCATTGTGCGGATTGCTGGAAACAATACATTGAATGAATAATCAATTGTGGGAGACCAATTCACATGCGTTCCTCCCTTAAGCACGATGTTGCTTTCCTTGTTTGCAAACAAAAGCGCTGGAAGCACCCCCTGCATGAGAAGAGTGATTGAGCCAGCAGTTCCAATGTCAAATTCAAATCTTCCCCCCTTAATTTCTCCCGGAGAGAACTCCAGTTCCCTTGAACCAATTTCAGCTCCCTTCGCCTGCGCAGAGCATATCTTCTCAAATGCCTTGATGCAGGTTAGATGCTGATTCTTCAAGCCGGGTTTCTCTCTCGCGCCCCTTATATTCTTCATTCTAAATGGCTTTTTGGTTATTGCAGAGAGGGCTAATGCAGTTCGAAGCATCTGCCCCCCTCCTTCTGAACCGTCAATCTTAAGCATGGAGTATTATTTATGGGAAAATTCTTATCCATTGCGAAGTAGAGTACTCCTTTAAAGTCTTGCAATCCTGCCAGACTAAATCTACGACTTTAAAGGAGGAGAATATCCTTGCAGGATATTCTCGGCTTATTATAGCAAGTTTCACTGTTTAGTGAAACGTATATAAATGTTTACTTTCAAATAGTGAAACATGAAAAAGAAGGAATTCATATACCTGGAGATTCTTGAAGCCTTTTTCAGGGACAAAACCATAAAATTCACGCAGAAAAGCCTGTCGGAAAGGCTCAAAACGTCTCTTGGGCTTGTTAATAAAACCGTAAAGGAATTGGAGGATTTTGGCATAGTGGAAATTAGGGCAAAAAACCTCCTTCTCATTGATGGTAAAAAGCTCATCTCCTTCTGGGCCACAAAAAGATATCTTGTGAAAGACATATCCTATTCAACCTGTATTCCGCAAGGTGTAAGATATATTGAGCAGAATATGCCAAAAGACGCCTCATTCACAGCTTTCAGTGCTTACAGGCTAATTTACAATGATGCTCCTGCGGACTATGGAGAAGTTTATGTTTATGCCAATGACAATATCGGCGAGTTTTTTCCAAAAAGCAAGGGAAAGCCAAACTTTTTTGCAATGAAAAAGCAAAAGGATTTCGGAAGTCTTGCGCCAGTTTCGCTCATTTACGTTGATTTGTGGAATTTAAAGGAATGGTATGCGCATGATTACCTGAAAGCGCTTGATAAGAAATTGTTCAAAGAATATTAGACATTTTTAACTTTCGTTTCCCATCTTTCCATTTTTCCCTCGAATCTCTCGATTATGTCCACGATTTTTGCAGAAGTAGTTCCATCCCCATAGGGATTGGGCGCTTTCCTCATCCTCTCAGCAGCTTTCTTGTTCTGCAGGATGTTCCTCACTTCTTTTGCAATATTCTCCTTCTCAGTGCCAACGCACTTGTTTGCGCCCACTTCAACTGTCTCGGGCCTGTCAGTCACGTAGCGCAGAGTGAGGCAGGGGATTTTCAAAGAACTAGCCTCCTCCTGAAGGCCTCCTGAATCCGTGAGAATCAGGTCGCTCTCGAGGATTAGGCGTATTGCATCAGTATAGTTTGGAAGGCACGGAGTCCATATTATATTAGGCGCTTTCATGAACCTGCTCGCATATTCGTATTTCTCCGCAGCCTGCTGGGTGCTCGGAAGAACAGAGCAGAAGAAATTCACTTCTTCCAATTCAAGCAGCGATTCGAAAATCCCCCTTATCCTTTTCTCATGCATGAGGTTCTCCTTCCTGTGGCACGACCAAAACACGAACGGATGCTTTACCTTAATCTTGTCAAGTATGTTGCTCTTCCTCAACGCAATCTCCTTGTGCTGGAATGCTGCGTCAACAATGGTGTTTCCAACAGTAAAAATCCTCTCTCCAGGATAGCCTTCTGCAATCAAATGCTTCTTGTTCTTCTCAATCGGGGCAAAGAACAACGAAGTGCATGCATCTGCGGTTCTCGTGTTTATCTGCTCTGGAAAAGGTTCCCATGAATCAGTTCTCAATCCTGCTTCCACATGCCCCACTGGGACAAGTGAAACCGCAGAAGCCATTGAAAAATAATTCGCAGTATATGTATCCCCATGGGTGAGCACGATGTCCGGCTTCTCCTTCTCAAGTATTTTCGGGGTTTTCTGGAATATTGCTGAACCAAGCTCAACCCCGCCGCTTCTCGCATCCAAGTCATAATCGGGCCTAGGGAGCTCCAAATCGTCAAACAATTCTTCGTAGAGATTAGGGGACCAGTGCTGCCCAGAATAGAGAATCACGGTTTCATGGCCCCTTTTCTGCGTCTCCCTAACTAGCGGCGCCATTTTTATGGTGCAGGCGCGCGTCCCAAAAGCATGAGCAATCTTCACTTTTTGCCCTCCAGCTCCTCAGCGTCAATGAATAAACCGGAAAAAACATAACCAGAAAGCAGTTTCTTTTCCACCAATTTCGGGAACACTTCCTTCTCAAGGGCGCCCTGTTTTGGAAGATGCCCAAAAATCTCGGGCTCAAGAATGTAAACGCCGGCATTTATCAGGCTGCCCTTCACTTCCTCTTTTTTCGGCTTCTCAACGAATTCCACGACCTTGTCCCCCTCAAGCATTGCGCTTCCGTACCTCTCCACTGTCTTCACTTCCCTCAAAGCAACAGTTACTATGGCCCTGCTTTTTTTGTGGAACTGCACCATGTTCTTCAAGTCAAATGAGCACATTACGTCTCCATTCATTGCTACGAATGTTTTTTTGAAGAGATTTCTTGCCATGAAGAGGGAGCCAGCAGTGCCCAGGGGTTCCTTCTCCTCCAAGTAGTCAATCTGAAGCCCCATGTGGTACCCCCTTCCGAACTTCTTCTCGAATTCCTCTTTCTCGCTCACAGCAAGGTACACTTTCTTTACCCCATTGTTCTTCAGCCATTCAAGATTATACTCGAGCACAGGCTTTCCCCTTATTTCCAAAAGGGGCTTTGGCTTCTCCTTTTTCCTTTTTCCACCCGCGAATATTATCGCCTCTTCAACATCGCTCTCCAGGGCTTTTCTCAAAAGCAGTTCAAAAGCATGCGACCTGCTCTTTACTTCCACGCCGTCCACGACGTCATCTATTTTCCTGAGCAGGTCCTTGTCAATGCTAATAGCTATTTTTTCCTTGTTTTGCATTTCTCTATAATTGAATGCAATAAATAAAAGCGTTTCCCGTTCATATAAACCCCCTTAATCATTTATTACGGGCATTTTTTTCGCATTTTTTGCTGCAATTAACCGCCCATCTGCCAATTCATTTCGCCAATCGGGCGCACACGCAGCATTTTTTGCCTGCTCATTCTTTGCACCTAATGGACGCTAACCTTGGCGCAAACTTATGAAACATTTATTTGCGAAAACTTCAAATAATTGCGCAATTTCTATCGGAAGGCGCAATTATCATATATAAAAATTTATTGTTCGAATGTATTTTCGGTGGACAAGTGAAAATTCATTATTTGGAGAAAATGTGCGAAGAAGAGAAAAAACGCCTAATCGGCAGGAGTTCGATGGAAATTGAGAATGCAGAAGAGAAAGTTCGCGGAATATTGAAAGAAATAAGGGAGAAGGGGGAGGAGGCGGCAGCAAAATACAACAACGAATTCGATAATTATGGAGGTTCGTTTATTCCAAGCCCTTCAGAGTATGCTGAAGCAGCAAAAGAGACATCCCCTGCACTCCTGAAGGCATTAAAGCATTCGATAAAAAACGTTGAAAAGTTCCACAGAGCATGCATGCCAAAAAGTTTCATGCTTTCAATCGAGAAGGGAGTAAAAGCTGGGAGGCGGGTTGTTCCTCTTGAAAGCGCAGGACTCTACATTCCGGGCGGAAAGGCAATTTATCCATCTGTTCTGATTATGCTCGGAGTTGCCGCAAAAGTTGCGGGAGTGAAAAAAATCTACGCGGCAATTCCTCCAAAAGCATGCAAAGGCGCAATGCTCGTGGTTGCAAAAATTCTCGGAATAAAAATATTCAAAATTGGCGGAGTGCAGGCAATAGGCGCATTCGCCTACGGAACGAAAACGATTCCAAAGGTCGAAGTGATTGCAGGCCCCGGAAACCCCTTCGTGAGTGCTGCTCAGAAAATCATTCGGGCCGAAAACAAAACAAAAATCGAATTCATTCCGGGCCCAAGCGAAGGCATGGTTTTTGCAGAGGAGTCGGACAATGCGAAATTCGCTGCAGCAGACGTTCTTTCTGAAGCAGAGCACGGTCCTGATTCAGCGGGAATATTGGTGACCACTTCAGAACAGTTTGCAAAAAAAGTGCAGAGGGAGATTCCAAGAGTCCTCAGGAACGTTCCCAAAAAAAGGAAAAATTTCATTCTTGAGAATTCAAAGAAATACAGCGCGATAATAATTGCAAAAAACCCAAGCAAGGCAATCGAATTCATAAACGAATACGCTCCGGAGCATTTGGTGATTTACAACAAGAAATATCTGGGTAAGATAAGGAACGCGGGAACAATTTGCGTGGGGAAATATTCTTCGATCACTGCGGGGAATTTCATCGCAGGTCCGAATGCGATTCTTCCCACGAACTCCCAGGGAAAAATCTACTCCGGAATATCCGTGGACACTTTTTTGAAAAAGCCGACAATCGAATGGCTCAGCGAAAAGGGGCTGAAGGGAACTGCGCAGGACACTCTCCTACTCTCAGATTATGAGGGATTCCCCATGCATTCCCATTCAATTAGAATCAGATTGGAGAAAGGAAAATAATTTTTTCAATTTAACATTTTAGCAAATTTATTTTTTAAAAGAAAATTTTTCGCAAAGATATAAAAGCATCAAGATTCAATTTTATTCATGCCAAATGGAAATTCAAAAGAGAATGGAACTTTGCAGGCAGAGCAAACAGAGAAGAAACCGCTCAAATTATTGTTCGTTTCAATTGAAGGTCTTATTGGAGATGTTGCATGGCAGTGCAAGAAGGAAGGATGTGAAGTTAAATATTACATCCACGAGAAACCCGAAAAAGACGTGTGCGACGGATTCATTGATAAGACTGACGACTGGAAAGCGCTCAAGGACTGGGCGGATTCAATAATTTTCGATGACATTGGATTCGGAAAGGAAGCAGAGGATTTGAGAAAAGAAGGGAAATTTGTTGTTGGGGGCTCAGTCTATACTGACAAACTGGAAGACAGCAGGGAATTCGGGCAGGAGGAATTGAAGAAGGCAGGAGTCTCGATAATCCCGCACTGGGATTTCACTGATTTTGATTCCGCGATAGATTTTGTCCAGAAGAATCCCAACAGGTATGTGATTAAGCCAAGCGGAAAAGCGCAGAACGAAAAAGAACTGGTTTTCATAGGGCAGGAAGAAGATGGAAATGACGTCTTGAACGTCCTCCAGAATTACAAGAAGAGCTGGTCAAAAAAGATGAACAACATCCAGCTCCAGAAATTCATCTACGGAGTGGAAGTTGCAGTCGGCGCGCTGTTCAATGGAAAGGATTTCGTCAACCCGATTAACGTGAATTTCGAGCACAAGAAGCTTTTCCCGGGTGAATTGGGGCCGAACACTGGAGAAATGGGAACTTTGATGTTCTGGGCCCAGCCGAACATGATATTCAACGAGACTCTTCTCAAGATGAAGGATTCGCTTGCAGCGGCAAACTACGTGGGGTACATTGATCTAAACTGCATTGTGAATTCAAAAGGCATATTCCCATTGGAATTCACTTCAAGATTCGGCTATCCCACAATCAGCATACAGATGGAGGGAATTACGGACAATTGGGGCAGTTTTTTCTATTCTTTAGCTAAAGGGGAAGCAAAAGAAATAAAGACGAAGAAAGGATTCCAGATTGGAGTCGTTATTGCGGTTGCGCCCTTCCCGTTCGTTGATTCGGCTGCTTTCAAGAAATATTCAGAGGATGCAACGATAATATTCAAGAAGGAAAAGAACCTCGATGGAGTGCATCTTGGGGATGTGAAGCTTGTCGAAGGGGATTGGAGGCTCGCGGGAAGATCCGGCTACGCGCTCGTCATCACTGGTTCAGGAATCACCGTTGATGATGCGAGAAAGCAGGCATACAAGCGCGTGGAGAACATCCTCCTTCCGAACATGTTCTACAGGACGGATATTGGAGAAAGATGGGTGAGGGATTCTGACATGCTCCATACGTGGGGATATCTCTACTAACCCAATTTCGCGGTTTTCCGCTTTCCGAAAATGCGCTTCCCACACGCGCAAACAAAATGCGCATGCGGCATTCTTCATGCGCGAATGCAAAGCGGCGAAAATAAGATATCAATCATTGAATTCGCAGATCTTCCCATACTTCTTTCTTGCAATTTTCAGTATCTCGCACACCGCTTCCCCGAACCTTTTCACTTTTTCCGAACTCACCCTTCCTCTCCCATGTATCCTTCCCTTTATGGGAAGGTTCAAAGAAAAAGTGGGATACTTCTTCCCAAAAACTTTTGTCTCATCCCTGCTTCCCCTTTCAAAACTGATTCTATAATCCAAATTGGCAAGCGCTTTCTTCAATTCAGCAATATTGATATTATAGGGCCATTCCACGTTCACATCTGAACCATTTCCCGACTGCGTGACGTCAATCACAACATAGAGCGCTTTTCCCTCCCTTCTCAAGACCTCTTTTGCGCCCTTCATTGTCGTCTCCTCTTCGCTTGTGAAATAGAATTTGATGTTGGTATCATGGATTCTGGGAATCACATCATATATTATCTCAGCCACGCATACCAGATTGTCAAGGTTCCCCTCAATGCACTTGTCCCCATTCTTCCTTTTCGTTGCCCCAATGCGCGCAGCCTTCCAAATAATGTCGCTGTGGGTAGTTACAATAATCTTTCCTTCATTTTTCATAGAATTACCGAGTTATTTTATAAGGATTAAGATTAAAAAGGTTCGGGTTCCACTCTTTCGATAGTTATTTAAAAATAGCCCTAAATAACTACTATTATGCCCGCAATTCAAGGTATAAAAAGCGTGCGCAGCGCCAAAACTCAAAAAAACATCCAAGCCCCCACTCGAGTGATTAGGAGCAGGATTGAAGGTTCTGATTCGTGGTTCTCTCTTGCTGATGCTGAAAGGACAGCTTTTGAAAGGGTTGCAGAAGCAGGAATGGCGATTACAGTAAAAAATCCCCTGAACATGGGGGCTCTCTGGAGGAGAATTTATCTCGCAGCAGAAGAGGGCAAATCCTCCTTTGGATACACTATGGCAGATGGTAAAAAGCTGCGCGTGCACTTTGAAGAGAGAAGAGAGGGGAATCCCCATGATTATAAGGTAAATTGCGCTGATTTTCAAGTCTTGGTTCGCGACGTGATTGAACAGCAGAGGAGAGTCAATGATCACAGACTACTCACTCCATTAAAAGCAGCTGAGGTTGCTTCCGTTTCAAGGCGCACGGTAAGGAACTGGGTTTTAAGTGGAATAGTGGAATGCGAAGAAGTGGCCGGAGTGAGTTATATAAGAAGGGCTTCACTGCGAGGTGCAGCCAGCAGAGCATTTGAAAGAGGAAACCAGGACAGAAGAAAAACACGTGAACAAAAAACACAGGGAATAGAAGAAGTAAAAGCAGAACTCGAAAAATTGGGAATCCCCCAGCTTTATACAGCTAAATACGGAATTGGCGAGTTAAAAAGAGCCCTAGCCCGGTTAAGGCTAGACAAAGAACAAGGCGTTGTTTTATCATTTTACAATTATTCTCTATCGGATGTTGCATATTTGAAGAGAAAAAGGCAGCACATGGAAAAGAAGAGAGTGTTAGAACGATTGCGCGAACTCGGGATAAGCGGGAGGATTGGCAACAGGGATCTGGATTCTTTCGCGCTTCCAATATTGAAACGGGCCCTCAAGAGACTTCAACGTATTCCAGAAACCCGCCATCCAAGATTCATAAGAAAATACTTATTCTATCCGGATATGCCATTTTCAGAGCATTTGGCAGTCATTCGTAGGATCACATCAGAAAGTCCTCCTGAAACTTTTCAAAGAACGACACAAGCAGCAGCCGAAAACAGGCCTGCCGGAGAGCAAAGAAGACCCTCACAGGAGGAAAGCAGAAGGGCAAGAGAGCAGGAAGCAAGAGAGAGGGAAGGGGAAAAAAGAAGCGAACGGGAGGAAAGAAGGAAAAGGGCAGAGGAAAAAGCAAACGAGACATATAACCGGCTGGTTTCAGGGCTTAAATCTTCAGGTATTCCAGAACGAATGATACGGCATGCTGGGTTTGGGGCTCTTTTAAGAGCATCGGAAAGAAACGCCCAAATAATCTCTGAGGGTCTGTCAGTTCCCCCCAGTACATTATTCTTGTCTCAAAAACAATTTTCTCAAAGGCTGCGAACCGCAAGAATAGACAAAAGGAGGGAAGAGGAGCGTGCAAGAGAGGAAGCAGCCTCTAAAGTTAAAGCCATCATGGGGAAAGCTTTGAAAGAACAGGCCGCAATACCAGATACTCCGGCCGTTAAGCGAGATACCAGTTCTTTATTTGCAATTCGGACAGCATATATCGAACCAAAACCAAAAGCAGCAAAACCAATTGAAAAAACCAGTCCAAATACCGGGACGATGCCCATGGAAACCGCAGCAGTGCAGCCGCCAGTCACAGAAAGAGTTCTTGATGTGGCGCAAACACTTTCTGCAATGCTTGCGAAACCAGCAAGTCATTTTGCTGAAGAATCCACTGGCGCAAGAACTGAATCGGCAGCAGAAGCAGCCCCCCTTCCTATAAATGCTTTACAAGAAGAAGATTGGGTTTCATTGGACGTTGTTGCAGAAGCGACAAATAAAAATTTTGGCATTGCAAAAGAGAACTTAATTGTGCTGATTAGAGAAGAAACGCTGGTTTTTGGAGACTTAAGGATTCCTGCAAGGGCAAGAGACGGGAAAGAAATAGAGCTGGAAGGAACGTCTGCAATTGCATTTTATGAAGAACTGGAAAATGTGTTCAATGGCAAAATCCGAAATCCAGCAATTCCGCGTGAGCACGAGAACTTGTTTGCAAGAGCTTGGCACGAGCACACGCCAATTGAAAAAGTTTTTGCACTTGCAAATGCCGGCGAGTGCCATGTTGAAGAAGAGCGCACAATACCTATTGGAGAACACAATTGCCCCGCAACAATAGGATTTCTGGCGATAAACGGACGCATGCGCATGCCTTTTGTTTCCATGCTCGGGAGGACTTTTGTCATGGCAGAAGAAGAGTCAAGGATAATCGAGAGGGAAAGAGATGATGGGACAATGGCATGGCTGAGGGACGAGATAAAGGTTTTGGGCGGGGGAGATGATCAGCTCGAAGAAATACTGCTCTTTGTTGCGCACGAAGGGACCGGAAGGGGCCTTGACAGGACTCAAAAAGTTGCCACAGCAGTCAATTCACTTCTGCCTGAAGCGAGGGGGGTTTTTTTCGAAATCGCAGAATCTGCAATGGTTGAAAGAAATCAGGAAAGAGCCGGGATTCAGCTCTCCAATCTTTCAGCCCATATAATCGGCATGGATTTGGGTTCAAGAAGTCCAGAAGAAGTCAGAAAAGCATGGAAAGAAAAAACATGGATGAATGCGAGGGTTAATGGCAGGCGGGAATTAACGGCATAAGCTATTCAGTCCTTCTCTCGGAGATTTCCCCTGCAATATTCTTGTTAATCATCTTCCGCGCCTCTTCCTCCTTGAAATTCCCAAGAAGCCATTTCAGCTTCACGAGCGCGACTTCGGAAAGCATGTCTTCGCAAGGAATCACTCCCATTTCTGCAAGGTCTCTTCCGGTTGAATAAACATTCATGTTCACCCTTCCATTGATGCACTGGGAAGTCATTGCAAGAATCACTCCCTTCTCATTCATCTTCTTGATTTTTCCAGCCAGTTCCCTGTCAGCATTTATGGGCGCATGGCCCAGCCCCGTTCCCTCAAGCACAATTCCCTTGTATTTCTTCTCGTCAAAATAATCCATTATTCCCGAATCCATGTTGGGATGGATTTTAATGAGCGCAACCTTCTCCTCAAATCTATTCTTCAATTTTCCCCTCTCCAATGCTCCGATGTTTTCCCATTTCTTTTTGTTCCATCCGTCAAGAATCTCAATCCTCTTCCCGTTCTCGCCCACTCTTGCATAGGGCGAAGCATTGATGGTTTTGAAAGCATCCCTCCTGCTCGTATTCATCTTTCTTGCCTTAGTTCCCTTGTGGATCGCGCAGAAATCGTCATTTGCGCTATCATGCATGCATATTCCGACTTCCCCGAAATCCGCGCCCTTCAGGAAGCCGGATGCGCAAAGTATGTTCATGGGCCCGTCGCACG
>Ga0315294_10002457_pt1 | contig 20263 bp, 10 predicted proteins | sample YL17G13_40_MG_FD_203626 | JGI IMG/M metagenome (GOLD analysis project Ga0315294, IMG submission 203626) | Sediment microbial communities from Yellowstone Lake, YNP, Wyoming, USA - YL17G13_40 | ecosystem: Environmental > Aquatic > Freshwater > Lake > Sediment | place: USA: Wyoming | collected...
GATCATGAACAGGCAGAAGACCTGGTCCCTGCTGACCAGCTTTTTCGCTGCCGCCACCGCCCGGGGGCCCTGGTAGGCGTCATCCTCGACGAGGTAGTTTATCTTCCTGCCGTGGATCCCGCCTTGATCATTGATGTGTTTGAAGTAGAGCAAGGCCCCGTCGCTCACCCCTTTGCCCATGAAGGCGATGGGGCCGGACAGGTCCACAATTCCCCCGATCTTGATCTCCCGATCGGTCACCCCGACTTCGGCCTGCGCCGGGATCCCCCCCATCAGGAATCCAAGAATGAAACCCAGGATGCCCAGAGTTCTTGTTCCTTTCATCGCCGTCCTCCTTTCTGTGGTTTAATTTCATTAAGGTAACCTCCCGGCTCTGCCGGGGAACTCCCAGCTTTTACCATTTCCAGGATGCTTGGGTTGTGGCCCGGGGGCAAGGACCTTGGGCGCAAAAAGCATCGGCCGGGTGGGCCCTCTTCCCGGAGGCTTGGCCCGGCTTCCGCAGAATGCGGCGGGCCCGTGGGCGACCCGACGGGTCGCCCCTACGCGGATCCGACAAGACGACTTGGCTCCGACGCTGTGCCCGCCCGGTCCATGAAATGGAAGCCGCCTCATGGTTTTTGCGCCCAAGGTCCTTGCCCCCGGGCCTGGCACCCGGTCGGAGCCATCTTTTGCTGGCGCCCATTTCAATCCGGGGGGTCATGATTATCTCCATTTCTTTTTTCTCTTCCAGCGCCGGGTGCCGCGGACTCCCGCTTCCTTGATCCCCAGGTAGAATTCTTTGACGTCCTCGTTTTCCATGAGCTCCCGGCTCGTGTTTTCCAAGACCACGCGCCCCACTTCAAGAATATAGCCATACCCGGCCACTTCCAGGGCGACTCGAGCATTCTGCTCCACGAACAGGATGGTGGTTCCTTCGCGGTTCATGCGGTTGATGATCCGGAAGATCTCCGCCACGAGAAATGGAGCCAAGCCCAGCGACGGCTCATCGAGAAGCATCAATTTCGGGCTGGACATGAAAGCACGGCTGATGGCCAACATCTGCTGCTCGCCCCCGCTCAGCGTTCCGGCCCGCTGGTTTTGTCTATCCTTCAGGACCGGGAAGTATCCCAGAACCTTTTCCAGGTCGGTTTGGACCCCTCCTTTGTCTTTTCGGATAAAAGCTCCCATCCTGAGATTCTCTCGAACCGTGAGGTCGGGAAAAATCTCACGGCCCTCCGCAACCTGGGAGATGCCCATCCGGACGATCTCATCGGGCTCCTTTCCATCGATCCGCTCGCCCCGGAACTCGATGGTTCCTTTTTCCGGCCGCAGCAGCCCCGAGATCGTACGCAAGATCGTAGTCTTGCCGGCCCCGTTGGCGCCCAGGATGGTTACTTTATCCCCTTCCCGGACCTCGAGGGATATTCCCCGGATGACGCTGACCGGCCCGTAAGAGACCTCGAGGTTCCTAATTTTTAAGAGTGACATTCTCCTCGCCCAGGTACGCCTGGATGACTTCCAGGTTATTTTGTATCTCCTTGGGAAGACCCTGGGCAATCACCCGCCCAAAGTTCAAGGCCGTCATCCGGTTGGAAAGCTCCATGACCAGGTGCATGTCATGCTCGATCAACAAAACCGTGATCCCCAATTCCTCCTTGATGTCCAAAATATGGAAGATCAGATCTTCCGTTTCTTCCATGTTCATCCCCGAGGAAGGCTCGTCCAGAAGGAGGAGTTTCGGCTCCAGGGCCAGAGCCCGGCCCAGTTCGACCAATTTCTGAATCCCGTAGGGGAGGCCGGAAATGCGCAGGTGGCGATAAGCCTGCAGGTCGAGGAAATCGATGATCCTTTCCACTTTTTCCCGACTCTGGATTTCCTGATTTTTAACCGGGGGCGGAAATAAGCAGTCCATGATGACCGGGGAGCGCCGATGGGTGTGCCGGCCCAGCAGGAGGTTGTCCATCACCGTAATGTGCTTGAAAAGCTCTATGTTCTGGAAGGTCCGGGCAATCCCCAGCCCCGGAATCTGGTGCGGCTTCAATCGGGTCAATTCTTTTCCCCCCAAGCTCACCGATCCCTCGTCGGGATCGTAGAACCGGCTGATCAGGTTGAAGATGGTCGTCTTCCCGGCTCCGTTGGGCCCGATGATGGAATAGATCTCGCCGGGGTTCACTTCCAGGCTGACCCGGTCCAGGGCTTTGATCCCGCCGAAGCTGATGGATAGATCCTTGATCTCCAAGAGTGCCATACCCTTCCCTTCATGAATCCCAACCCGGCAGAGCCGGAAGCAAACAGGTTCGAGGCATCGAAAAATCCGAAATCCGAATATCGAAATCCGAAACAAATTCGAAATTCAAAAATTCAAAAACAGCAAACCAAGAAAGGACATTTAAATTTGAAAACTTTGGATTTGTTTCGAAATTCGGATTTCGAGATTCGATATTGATAACTATCGGCTTCTTTCGGAGCGGTAGAATTTTCTTTCCCTGCGGAAAGTCTCCCTTTTGTAGACCGGGAAGGATTCAAAATAGAATTTTATTTTTAACCAGCGGCCATAAAGACCCATGGGTTCGAAGATGACGAAGAGCATGAGGATCACCCCGTAGGCCAGGGCCTGCAGTCCCACCTTTTCCTGAAGGACCGGCGGAAGGTAGTCCTTGGCCAGCCGGATGGCTTCGGGAAGGAAGGTCATGAAGATGGCCCCGTAGATGGAGCCATGAATGGAGGCGACCCCTCCGACGATGATCATGGCCAGAAACCCGATGGAGTCCAGCAGGGTGAAGTTGTCCGGCCCGATAAAAGTCATGAAGTGGCCAAAGAGGCTCCCGGCAAATCCCGTGTAGAAGGCGCTGATGACAAAAGCCCATACCTTGTAACGGGCCAAGTCGATTCCCACGGCCTGGGAGGCTACCTCGCTGTCCCGGATGGCAATGAAAGCCCGGCCGGTTGGCGTGCGCAGCAGATTCTTAGCCGCCAGGATAAAGAGGATCAGGAAGAAGAGGGCCAGGTAATAGTATTTCTGATCGGTATCGAAAACGATGGGGCCCAGATTGGGTCTCAGCAGAGCCATCCCGTTGATCCCGTTGGTCACGTCTTTCCATTGCAGGATGACTTCCTCGATGATGAAAGCCAGGCCCATGGTGGCAATGGCCAGGTAGAGGCCCGACAGACGGAGCGAAGGGATGCCCACCATCAAGCCCACGATGGCTGCTGCCAAGCCGGCGGCCGGGAGAGCCAGCCAAAAAGATACGGCCGCTTGGGTGGTCAAATAACCGGAGGTGTAGGCACCGATCGCAAAAAAGGCCGCATGGCCCAGGGAGATCTGGCCGGTGAAGCCGGACAGGATATTCAGACCCAGGGAGACGATGGAATAGATGGCGATGAGGGCGAAAATATAAGTAAAATAGGTTCCGATAAGGAAAGGGGCGACGATCAGGATGCCGATGAGGGCCAGGTACCAGAAGAACGTGGACCGGAACCTGAAGAACTGAATGTCCTGGAAATAACTCCGCCGCATCAGAAACTTCATGGTCAAACCCTTTTCTTCTCTTTGATGCCGAAGATTCCTTCCGGGCGGATCATCAAAACAAGGATCAGAATGATGTAGGCGAAAATATTCTTGAATCCCGGGGTCAGGTATCCTCCGGCCAGATTCTCGGAGAGGCCGATGATCAAGCCGCCGACAATGGCCCCGGGGATGGAGCCGAAACCGCCGAGAACGGCCGCGGGGAAAGCCTTGAGACCGATGAAACCCATGTTGGCATGCAGGAAAGATATGGGCGCAATCAGAATTCCCGCTATGGCCGCGATGACGGCGCTGATCGCCCAGGTGAGAAGGAAAACCTTTTTCACCCCGATTCCCATCAGGTAGGCCGCCAGTTGATTCTGGGAGGTCGCCTGCATGGCGATCCCGATATCGGTAAACTTGAAGAAGAGGTAAAGAAGAGACATCAGGATAACCGAGGAGACGATGATGGTCAGATGAACTTTCGAGATCACCAGGCCTCCCAGATCCAGGGGCTTTTCAGAAAAAACAAAAGGAAAGTCAAAGGTGTCGTAGGTCCAGATCATCCCGGCCAGGCTCCTCAAGGTGATGGCCAGGCCGATGGTAACCATGACCAGAGCAAACGCTCCCTCTCCGACCAGGGGGCGGAAAATCACCCGGTCCAACAGGATGCCGAATAAGAACATGAAAATGAGGGTGAAAACGAACGCCGGAAGGAAGGGAAGCTTGCAAAAGACGATCAGGGTGTAAGCGGCGAAAGCTCCGATCATCATGAACTCGCCCTGGGCGAAGTTGATGACCTCGGTGGCCTTGTAGATGAGGACGAAACCCAGGGCCACAAGGGCGTAGATGCATCCCACGGCCACGCCACTGATGATCTGCTGCCAGAGCATTGCTAGGCCCCCCACATCCTCCTTGGCAGGTTGAGAAAAATAGATTATGGGAAAATGCTGCTTGGCAACTAGCGAGGGGTCGTTTTCCCCTCAAGAGCGACAAATTGGAGCGAGCGCATAATAGCATTTCCGGGGCCTTATTGCCACCAACCTTTTCATTCCGGTTGGCCCTTTCCCCCTTTCCGCTTTTTCAGACCTGCCAGCAGCAGGGAGATCAATCCCAGGAGGATTTCATCGGCAAAGGGAATGAAATCCGGGATGATCAGGTCGGCGATGAAGAGGGCCAAGGAAAGCGCCAGCAGTTTCGGATAGCGAAGTCGGGCGGCGTATTGCAGGAAGAAATTTCGAAGCATGTGTCTTGAAGTCCACCTTTCGCGGTTAGTTTCCTTTGTAACGGACCGGGCTTTTTCCGCGGCCGTGGGCGGGAAAAGTGGCCGCTTCGGGGCAGCCCGGCGGAGGGGCGGTTCGCGAACCGCCCCTACATTCTTCATCCGTGTTTATCCGTGTTCATCCGCGTCCCATTCGGTCTTTGGTCTTTAAGTCTTTGGCAAATATAAAATCTGTGTTTATCTGTGTTCATCTGTGTCCTGATCAAAATTTTTTTTGGATGTGGCTTTGCCGCGCTAAGTTTATCTGTGTCCCATCAGGTTTTATTTCCGGGGCTTGGCAGCGGCGAGCTCCCGCAGCTTGGCTCCGATCCGCTCCCGGTCGGGATCGGAGAGAGCTTTACTCCTCAGGGCCTGAACATAGACCGCCGAAGCCCTTTCCGGCTTCCCCTGCCGCAGGTAGATCTCCCCCAGCATCAAATAGGCGTCGCCGCTGCCCGGCTGGCGGGAAATCGTTTCCTGGAGGGCCTGGATGGCCCTGACTTGATCTCCTTTCTCCCCCAGATAAAAGGCCAGCGCATTCCCGTACTTCGGAATATCGGGGCGGAGCTCGCAGGCCTTCCGAACATACTGGATTCCCTCCTCCGGCCGATCCTTCATCAGCAAGACACCGAGGTTGTAGGCCGCCTCGGCCATCCGGGGGTCGGTCTTCAGCGCCGCCCGAAGGTGCTTTTCCGCCTCCGCCAAATTCTTCTGCTCCGCCTTTAAAAGCCCCATGTTGAAGTTCGCCTCTGCGCTCCCCGCATCCACCTCCAGGGCCTTGCGCAGGAAGCTCTCCGCTTTTTCCTGGTTTCCCATGCGGGCCTGAACTATGGAGGCATTCACCAACGCCGGAATGCTTCTCGGCTCCAATTTCAAAGCCGTCTCATAAGCCCCCATGGCCAGGGTTAAATCCCCTCGGTTGAGGTGATAATTTCCCAGGTTGTAATGGGAAGACCACTGATCCGGCCGGGACATAAGGGAGGCCAGATATTCCCCCGTGGCTCTTTCCAACTTCTTCTGGTCCTCTTGATTGAGAGTCAGGCCCGGAAAGTGGGAAAGGGCCATGGCCGCATTCACCCGCACCAGCCGATAATCATCCCCCGCGGCCTCGAAAAGCGCGTCGCGGGCCTGCGGTGTTGAATAGGAAGCCAGGGCCGCTGCCGCGGCGGAACGAACCAAGGGCGACGGGTCCTTGAGGGCCTGGAGGATAGGCGGCCCTTTTTCCCCCTTTGGGCAGGCCTGGAGGAGACGGATCAGCGATGTGGCCACAACCTCGTCCCGGTTCTTGGCGGTAATGTACCGGAGCATCTCCGGCAGGTGTGCCCAGTCCTTCTTGCGGGCGGCGTCGATCAGGCCGGTGCGATAAAGAAGAGGAGCCTGGTAATCGCGGTTGCGCCGTTTGCGGACCCAGTCGTCGGCCCATTGTGCGTCCCGGTCCTTGTGGCAGAGGTTGCAAGCGTTGGGGGATTGGAGAAGCACCGTCGCCGTGGGGGCCGGGGGGAGCATGGAGTGGTCGCTGCGGCGCATGAAGGCGAACTCGGTCATGGGCATGTGGCAGGATACGCATTTATTGCCCGCGCCCTCCGCCTTATGATTCGTGTGCGCCGGAGCATTCTTGACCCGCTCCGCGTGGCAGGGCAGGCAGGCATTGTTAGCCTCTTCGTCCTTCTTGAAGCGGTAGCGCCCGCTGGAGGTGTGGCAATGGATGCAGTCCAACTTCCCGGATTTTACGCATGGGCTCATCCGCCAGAGGGTCAGGGTGAAGTTTTCGCCCAGGTCCCGTCCGTCCGGATAGAAATCGGGGTCCTCCAGGGTGACCAGGTCGAAGTGGTCGAAATAGCGCTTCCCGGGGACGAAGGATGGGGTGATGGGACGCATCTTGGCGTGGCAGGGGGAGCAGGCGTCATTTTTCTGCTCCGCCGTGAAGGTTTTCCAGCGGATCATCTTCACGTTTTGGGGCACCTTGCCCTTGGGCGCTTTCTCGACAGCCTTGATATGCTCGGCCGCAGGGCCGTGGCAGGTTTCGCAGTTGATCCCCGGCTCCGCCCAAACGGTGCGGTAGGTGTCGCTTTTCAGGTCATAATTCGTGGAGAGCTGGCTCACGTGGCAGTTGTAGCACATGGTGTTGAAGGTGAGCGGCCACTCTCTCCAGTCGAGGGCTTCGTCCCTCCGGTCGAGGGAATGGCGCAGGTGGCTGGCGGCGGTGTCGTACCAGGTTTTGCGGTTGACATCATAGGCCAGCGGCAGGACCTGCAGCCGGCCCCGTTCCATGGGGGTCAGAAAATAGAAAACGTTCTTGCCCCCCATGACCTGCTGGATTTCATATTTTTTTTCCCCCTCCGGCCCCTTCTCCCGGACATACCCGTTCTTCCCCTCGATGTCAGCCTGGTAATTGACTTTACCGATGGAAATGGGTTTTGCCTGCGGGGATAATTGTTTCTTGGCCAGCTCCGCCAGGTAGGGCTGCATGGCCAGGCCGTGGAAGGAAGTTGACCAGAGCTGGTAGAATTTTTCATGGCAGGAACGACAGCTGACCGAGCCGGTGTAGGGGGTTTTTTCTTTGGAGCAGGATGACAGCCCCAAACCGACGGCGATCCAGACCCCCGCCAACGCCAACCCCAATTTAACCGACCATTTCAAGGTTCGGCCCTCCCCCGGACGCGGTGATTAAAATTTACACCCAGGTTACCGATTCGCTTTTAAAATTACCATTGCGGATTTTTTACTATAGAGGGTCAGGCTCGACATTTTGACATTTCGAGATTTAAATCTCATTTGGTTTGATCGATCGGATCCCCCCGGAACGGACAAAGAAGAAGGCGACTTCCTTCACCTCGCATCCGGCTGCTTCCCCGACCGCGCGGGCGTACCAGAGGCCCTGATCCCGGTAGGATTGGAAACGCTGTTCCAGGGCTTCCCCGGAAACATCGTCGGTCTTGTAATCCACGATCACCCAGCCGCCCTCCTCTTCGAAGAGAAGATCGATTTTCCCCTCCACCAGGTTCCCGTCCAGAGAGACTGAAAAGGGGACTTCCCGGAACAAACGTTTCGCTCTTTTGACCCGCTCCATAAGCGGGTGGACCAGGCATTGGCGGACCATAGCCTCCAGCTTCTCTGCTGATCCGGGAATGGAGTACTCAAAAATCCCCATCCGGCAGAGCCCTTTCAGGTTGTTCCCGCTAGACAGGTCCAGTCGCTGCAGGACTCCATGGAAAGCAAGGCCGAAAGAAGGACCGCCCTCCTCTCTTTTCCCGTGTGAAGGCCGCAGTTCGATCCACTCATCCAGGCGGCGGGAAGGGAGGTCGAGGGTTGAAGGATCTGCGGAGGATGGGGCCAAAAGGGGAAGCCCCTTCGAGGCCTTTTCTTTTACTGCATCCAGGGATTCTTTCCATTGAAGACGTCGTTCCCAGGAAGTTCCCTCTTCTTTTTCCGATTCCTCCAGGTCCAGCCGCAGGGGAGGTTTCTCCGCCGGTTGGAGGTTGAAGCATCCCCGGCCGGCGATGAACTGCCCGTCGATCACCGACCAGGGCTCCATCGATTCAAAGGCAGGCAACCTCTCCTGAAGGAGGCTGAAGAACCCTCGTCCCCGCTTCCCCCAAAAGAGGGGAAGGACCAGATAGTCCCTGGCCCGGGTGGCGGCGACGTAGAACAGCCTTCGATCTTCCGCCTCCATCTTGGCCTTTTCCTGCTCCAGGGCTGACGCATATCCATCGGTTTGGAAATCACCGATGCGCATTTCAAAAGTCCCCTGGAGCCTCAGGGGGATGAATTCCTGCCTGCGCCTGCGTTCGCTCGCCAGGTTGGCGAGGAATACGACCGGAAATTCCAATCCCTTGGCCTTGTGGATGGTCATCAGCTTCACGTTCTCCTCGCCTTCTTCAGCCCAGGGGGACTCGCCCTCGCGCACGCCCTCGTCTTCCCGGGTTCCCAGCCATTCCACGAACCGGCGGAAGTTCGCCTGACTCTCCCCCTCAAAGGCCCTGGCCTGCTCCAGGACCTTTCGGAGATTGGCGGCCATCTGATCTCCTCCCTGACGGAGGAGGCAGAACTCCAAAGCTTTGGTCCGGGAGAGGAGATCGGAAACCGTGGCCGAGATGGGCCGGGAATTCCTCCCCCCATGGAGCTCCTTCAGCAGGGACAAGGCTTCGGAAAAACCGTTGGCCTCTTCTTCTGGAGGTTGAAGATAGCTCAGCCGGTTGCCGGAAGCGGTGAAGAGGAAGATCTCTTCATCGGAAAAGCCAAAGAAGGGAGAGCGCAGGGAGGCGACCAGGGAGATGGCGTCCGCCGGGTCATCGAGGGCTTTCAGGCAGCAGAGGAGACTGCGCACTTCCTGGCGCATGTAGAATTCCTTCCCCCCTTCCAGCCGGTAGGGGATTCCCCGCTCCTTCAGGGCCTCTTCGTAGGCGTCGATCCCGGTCAGGGCGGGGAAGAGCAGAGCCATGTCCCGGTATGATACGGGCCTGGGGCTCCCTTCCTTTTTGTCAAAGATCATCCATCTTTTTTCGGGTCCGCCGGCGGTCATCTCTTCGATTAAAGCGCCAATGGATTGAGCTTCATCCTCCCTGACCTTTGCCGCCGATGCTTCCCGGGGGTCGAAATCCGGCGGGGGCGCGAGAAGAAGAACCCCCGGTTGGGCTTTGATGACCTCTTTCCGTTCCGGGTGAGGTACCAGGGGCACATAGGAAGGCTGGAAGGTCCCCTCTTCCGAGGGCTGGATCAGGCCGGAAAAGATGCGGTTGACCCAGGAGAGAATGGAGGGAACCGTCCGGAAGTTCTGGACGATGTCTATTTTCGCTCCCCTGGAGATCAGCCTCTCCCTCGCTTTTTCATAGGTTTCGATATCCGCCCGCCGGAAACGGTAGATGGACTGCTTGGGGTCTCCCACCAGAAAGAGCTTTCCGGGCTGAAGATCGACCTCCTCCCAGCGATTCGCTTGGGCTCCTTTTTCCGCCAGGAAAAAGACCACCTCCACCTGCAGAGGGTCCGTATCCTGGAATTCGTCCACCAGGATGTAGCGAAATTTTTCCTGGAAATACCCGCGAACCTCTTTGTTGTCCCGCAGAAGGTTTCGGGACAAGATCAGAAGGTCCTGAAAATCCAGAACTCCCCTCCTGGCTTTTTCTTCCTGCATGACAGCCACAAATCCTTGGACCCATCCTGCCAGGCCGGCCATAACCTGGGCACGAAGGGCGTCCTTGAGGGCTTCCAGTTCCTCGGCCAGCTTTTTGAGGATCTGTTTTTGCGCGTCGCAGCTCGCCGGCGGTTTCCAATTGGTCTTATTCCCTTGGGCTTTGATCTCCAGATCCCGGAAGAGGATGACCTCCTGCCTGTCCGGGGAAGCTTTTTTCAGTTCTTTCATTTTGCCCCGGAGGCCCAGGATGGCCTGGTACCCCAGATCTTCTTCCTTCCGGCAATCCGATTGAGCCAGGTCCCAGGCCCGCGGAACCTCTTTTGCCAGGATTTCTATGAAGCTCCCCGGAGAATATAACGGCTGCGGCAAGGGACCCTCGGGGAGGAGATCCCGGTTCTCGTAGATTTGCCGCACGAGGCGGGCGAGATGGTCCATCTCCATCCCCAGGGCCAGGGCCCGGCGGAGCACCGCAGGCTTCTTCTCCATCTCCTTTCCCAGCCACTGATCCCAGATCTCCTGAGAAAGGAGGTCCATGCCCATCTCGTCCAGGGGTTCGAAATTCGGGTCGAGGGAAGCTTCCACCGGACGTTCCCGAAGAAGGCTGGAACAGAAGGAATGAATGGTGGAGATCGGCGCCCGCTCCAATTCGCCCAGAGCCTGGCTGAGAGACTCGGCCTCCTCCGGCGGCGAAAGGGGGAGGGCCTTCTCGATGGCCTCCCGCAGCCGCACCTTCAGTTCCCCGGCTGCCTTTTCGGTGAAGGTGATGGCCACGATCTCTTCCAGGGGAGCCCGGCGGGTCCGGAGCAAGGACAAAATCCGGTCAACCAGAAGAGTAGTCTTGCCCGTACCGGCTCCCGCCTCCACGGAGAGAGATCGGTCCAGGTCGTTCCGGGCTATTTCTCGTTCAGCCTCATCGGCCAAAGATATTTTTTGTTGCATTTTAAGGGCTGTCAGATTTTTATCTGTGTTTATCCGTGTTCATCCGCGTCCAATTGTATTATTCCGCATTCCGCAATCCGCATTCCGCATTCGTCTTTAGGGGATCTCTCTCATTTCCAAAAAAGCCGCCGCCCTCGGGTCCTTTTTTTTCTTTTCGAAAAGGACGTCCACTCCGTGCTCGCAGAGATTCTTGAAGTCGCAATAGCCGCATTCCCGGTCATTTTCCCGGAAGGGGAAAAAAGTTCCTTCCCTTATGCCCCGGGATATGGTTTCCAGAATCTTCTTCAAATTCCCTTCCTTTTCCTCCCACCGGTCTCCGCGGAAAGGAATGCGGGCAAACTTTCCCTTCCGGCTGACGCTGCAGTACTCGGCCCAGCTCTTTTCCAGGTCGGCTTCCTTCCAGATCCGGCAAGCCGCCATGAGGTAGAGAGGGAGCTGGAGGGTGGTTCCGCCGCAGAAACCGTCTTCTTCTCCCTGTAATTTACCGGTCTTGTAATCGATGACCCGCAAGGAATCTCTTGCGGGGGAAAAATCCACCCGGTCCATTCGACCCCGGAGGGAAAAGACCGCTCCATCCTCCAGGGCCAGGGAAATGGGTTCGTCGGCGCCTCCTTTTCGGGAACCCCGGCTTCCGTGTCCGAAACGAACCTCGAAAAGGGCAGGAATCATCCCTTCTGCTGCTTGCGTCTCCTTTTCCAAGAATGCTCGAAGGTCCTCGAGGATCGACTGGCGGTCGATCTCCCAGAGGAGGGGATAACCCGTCCAGCCCTGCGCTTCCGCGGCGGCAAAAGAGGTCGATGCGGCCTCCTCCAGGATCTTCCGATATTCTTCGAGGTTTTCTGGCCGCAAAGGGCCCGGATATTTCTTCGAGGAGGCTTGATAGAAAAGAGATAGAATTTCATGCACCATCGTCCCCCGTTCCAGGGGCTGGATACGGCGGATCTCCTCGGGAGAGGGAAGGGGCCTCAGACCCAGAACTTCCGCAAGGAAGTAATTGAAAGGACATGCCGCATAGGTTTCCAGTTTGGTAGCGGAGAGGACCTGCCCCGAGAGGGCGAACCTTTCTCGCAGAAGCTTGCGGGCCCGGGCAGAGTTCAGGCATCCGTCGTACTCGGTGAAGGCTTGGAAGCCCCACCGCAGGCGGGCCAGTTTTTCCGCCCGGTTAAAGGCGGGAAAGGCCTTTCGAAAATAGGAGACTTCCCTTCGATCACGGGTGCGCAGCGCTTTGCCCACCTGGCTCAGGTCGAATTCCCCTTCATCAATGGCCTCAGCGGAATCTTCGGGGGCGAGGCGGGAGAGAGGCACGCGCCCGTATTGGGGAATCTTCTCCAGACGGCTGTAATCCATGGCTTCCCCGCACAGGGCTTCCCCCACCCGGAGCAGGAAAAAAGAGGGAATCCGTTCCCGGCCGGTGGAAGGATCGAGACGGGGATAGGAAAGAATCAGTTTCTCCCTTGCGGCTCCCAAAGCCAGGGTGAATAGGAGTTTCTCTTCGGCGAAGCGGTATCGCTTCAAGGGCACGTGGCCCCGTTCTTTCAGGTCCTGGTTCATGGCCTGCCGTTCCGGGTCCAATAGCAGGGGATCCTGGCGGGGGGATGCGGGGAAGGACCGTTCAACCAGGCCGGGGATGAAGACCGCCCGGAAGGACAGACCGCGGGCGGGCATCAAATCCGACACACAAACTCCGCCTCTCTGGAAAGATCCGTGGGGAAGGGTCTTCTCTTCCAGGGCTTCGGTGAGAATTTCCTTGAACTGTCGAACCTGGACCGGCAGGCCGAGAGAGTCGAGAGAGACCAACGATCGGAGAGCGTCGCCGATGGCCTCGCGGTCCCCGTTCGCTTCGAAATAGGATTCCAGCAGGAGAAGGGAGGCCTTTACCATTCCCTGCCAGCTGGAATTCCGGGGAAACCGGTCCAGGGCCGGGAAGAAGTCTCTCCGGAAGCCATGGAAACGTTCCGCCTCCCGGATCAGGGTTTGATTCCCTTCCTCTTCTTCCTGTTGCTCTTGCTGGGCCATCCAGGAGGTCAGTTTCTCCTCCCACTGTTTTCTCCCCTCCACAATTCCCGCCTCCCGGGAGATGAGGTCCCAATGGGCAGTGGAGGGTTCTTCCGGCAAGAACCGCTCCCAGGCCAGGGGAGCGAAGGTCAGGAACTCCATGACCCCGCCTCGTCGGAAGTTGCCGCCGACCAGGTCAAGAAGGAGGAGCACACTCTTTCCCGCCTGGGTCCGGGAGAGAGGTTTGCCCCCCTGGAGATGGATGGGAATCTGGAGATTTTGAAAAGTCTCCTGGAGGAGGGGGGCATAGAGGTCGAAGTTGCGCAGGAGGACGGCCATTTCATGGAAAGGAATTTCATCCTCCCGGGCCAGGCGGAGAACCACCCTGGCGATCTCCCTCACTTCCTGGGCCTCACTGGGAGCGGCGATGATTCGGACCGTGCGGTCCTCGCGGGCGGAATGAGCTTTGGGCCTTTCCCGGAAAATCTCCCTGGGCACAACTTCCACCAGCTTGCTTCCGGCCGTATCTGGTTTTCCAAGAGATTGGACCTGGAACCCCCGACTCCGGTACCATTTTAAGATCGGGGCCGCATAGGCGAACCCCTGTGTTTCCCGCCAGGGCATAAAAGCGGTCAGGCTGAGATGCCGGGTGCAGGCCTCGAGGATCCGTTTCTGGCTCTCGGTAAAGTCATAGAAACCGTAAACCGCCAACTCCCCGCTGCCGAATACTTCGGGAAAACGCTGGGCTTCTTTTTCGCCGCGGAGGAAAAGTTCGGCAGAAGAGTAAAAACCCCGGCCGGCGAGCGAACGGTGGTCCTGGTACAGGGCGTTGAGCTCGGAGATCTTTCGGGTTTCCAACAAAGGCAGGATTTCGATCCCGCCATCGGCCAGATCCCGGAAGGTGGCCGAAAGAGCCCGCTGGAAGCCCCTCCGGCCGGCGATCGGGCCGAAGTAACTTCCCTCCTGAATTTTTTCGGCCAGGGAGGAAATGAGCACCAGATCGCCGTAACGCGGGAGAGGCCGGAACCCTTCCCGGTCCAAAGGTTCAGCGGCCAGGTCGCGGGCCAGGTCGATGAAGGTGAGGAAGCGGAGGTTGATATGGTTCAAGCCCCGCTGGACAAGCTGCCTTTGCAGGTAGAGGCCGAGCAGATTGGACCCGACGAGAACCACGAGGGGGGCGAAGCGGTCCTTTTCTTTCTTCGTTCTTACCAGCTCGAGGAAAGCGTCTTCCAATTCAGGCTGGAAGGGTCCGAGAAAGAGGGTGAGCTTTCCTTTTTCTTCTTGGGCTTGATTTCGTTTGGTCATGGGCCGATTTCCGATATAATGAATGATAGCGGGAAAAGAAATAAAGTTCAAATGTCAAAATCCGAAACTGTTTAGCCACAGAGCTCTTAGCGCGGCTGCGCCGCAACCAAAAAAATTTTATTGGACACAGATGAACACAGATAAACACAGAAAAGGATTCATGAAAAACGCTTAACAAAATTTAAAGATTTTACACTACAGTAGTACAGCGGGGCAGAGCCGCAACCAAAAAAGATGAACCACAGAGCACACAGAGATCACAGAGATATATGAAAAAAATTTCAAGATCTGGATAAAGACCAAGGATCTGAGCTACTCCCAAAGGTTTTCCCTATGAACACCCGTCATCCCAGAAATCCCCCCTCGCCCCCCTTTTCTAAAGGGGGGTTGGGGGGATTTCAGAGGATCGTTGCCTAAAGAAAATTTTCTTTGCAGAATTTAAAGAGTCTGCGCATTAGTAGTACAGAGAACACAGAGATATGCAGGCCGAATTTGGAAAAGGTTTAAACTCTTCGCAGGCAAAAAATAATCTCTCCAGGGATGAGGTTGTTCCCTCTAACTTTTTGAGCTTTAACCTTTGACCTTGCCGTTCCCTTCGGATTTCTAATTTGGGCTGACCTCAAAAGGCCGTAACGGGAAATCGTGAGATAGAATGTTCAAAGGGTCCAATTATTTTTACGGCTGGAAAGTCGTCTGGGTGGGCATCATCGGCATGATGCTTGTCTATGGAATCCGCCATTCCTTCGCCGTTTTCTTCACCCCCATCCTGGAAGAATTCAGCTGGAGCCGCGGCAACATCTCCATCATGATGTCCCTGAACATTTTCTTTTACGGGTTCATGGCGCCTCTGGCCGGCATTCTGGCCGACCGATGGAGGGCGAGGGTATTGCTGCCGCTGGGGATTGCCATCCTAGGGCTGGCCACGGCAGGTTGTTCCTGGGCCCGGGAGCTCTGGCACTTCTATTTTCTATTCGGAATCCTCATGCCCGTGGGCAGCGCTCTTGCCGGGTGGCCGATCATTGCTCCCGCCCTCATGAACTGGTTCGTCAAAAAGCGCGGATTGGTCATGGGCATCGGTCAGATGGGGGGAGGACTCAGTTTCGTTTACACCATCTTCGTGAAATACAGCATTCTTCAGGTTGGATGGAGGCTCACCTTTCTGGTATTGGCGGGAATGCTGGTTTTCGTCCTCTTTCCCCTGTATCTCCTTTTCTTCTATTATCGCCCCCGGGATAAAGGGCTCACGCCTTATGGCTCGGCCGAACTGGTCCCGGCTTCAGAGAGAGAAAAGAAAAAGGCCGTTGGAAAAGTTCCCACGGCCCGTGATTGGCCCCTCTCCCAGATTCTCCGTTCCTCTCAACTGTGGCTGCTGGTTTTGTCGTATGCCCTCTACTGGGGAGTGGGAGGCTACCTGGTCCTGGCCCATCAGGTTCGATTCGCAGAGGATGCGGGCTACAGCAGCATGTTCAGCGTTTCCATCTTCGCCCTTTTCGGGGTGACCCTGTTCCTGGGCCAATCCTCCGGTTTCTTATCAGACCGGATGGGAAGGGAGAAAACGGGCACCCTGGCCGCGTCCTTGTCCATCATCGCCCTTGTGGCCCTCATCTCCGTCCGCGACAATTCCCAACCCTGGCTTTTGTACGTTTACGCCATCTGTTTTGGCCTGGGGGGAGGGCTCTTCACTCCCACCATTTACGCAGGTTCCGCGGATATATTTTATGGTCGCCATTTTGGCGCCGTCTCCGGCCTGCTTCTCACCGGAATGGGGGTCGGAGCGGTCTTCGGCCCGTGGCTGGGCGGATACATCTATGATGTGACCGGAACCTACCTCCCCGCCTTCATCCTGTGCATCGCCTGCCTCGCCCTTTCCTGTCTGACCTTCTGGATCGCCGCCCCCCGGAAGGGAATCAAACCCCAACCGATCCAATAAGAAAGACTAATGGGACACAGATAACCTTAGCGCGGCTGCGCCGCAACCAAAAATTTCATATTGGACACAGATGAACACAGATAAACACAGATAATAATTCATGAAAAATGCCTAACAAAATTTAAAGACTTTGCAAAACAGTAGTACAGCGCGGCTGCGCCGCAACCAAAAGGAATCACCCCCTCCCTCCCCTCCCCCCTCGAGGGGGAGGGTTAGGGTGGGGGGGATGCTTTTTGCTTAATAAAAATTTCAGAAATTGAACGTAAGTAGTACAGATGAACACAGATTTCATGCTGGCAAAAAGACTAAAAGACAAAAGACTTAACGGGACACGGATGAACACGGATAAATTCCTGGACAATAAAATGCAGATACAAATCTTTCATCCCTTCTCAGTTTTGACCCAAAGGAAATTTCTTTTCTGTGTTCATCTGTGTTTATCTGTGTCCAATTAGGTCTTCTGGTTTTTATAAAGCCTCAGCGGTCTCCGCGAACTCTGCGGTGAATAAATCCGCAATCCGCAATCGGCAATCCGAAATTAAGTTCGGGAAGAGGGTTTTCGAAGGAGGAGAGAGGCGGCCATGCCCGCGAAAGCGACCACCGCGGACAGCAGGAAGGCGGAGGTGAATGACCCGGTGAAGTCGGCGATCCGGCCGCCGATCGGAGGAGCCAGAGCCTGCCCCATGCCCATGACCAGGATGGTGAAGCCCAGAGCCGCGGGGGTGAGCCGCGGGCCGACAGTATCCCCCACCGCCGCGGCGATGATGGAGGGGACGGACCAGGCGGTCAGCCCGAAGAGAATCGTGGAGAGCAGGTAGCCGGCGTCAGACTTCATCAGGCCAAAAATGAGGTAGCAGATTCCCTGGGTCAAAAAGACCAGCGCCAGCCCGTACTTCCGGCCTATGAAATCGGAGACCGTGCCCCAAAAAGGACCGCAGAAGATGCTCAGAATTCCCAGGAGCATAAGATAGCTGCCGGCTTTTTCGACGCTCACCCCGGCTTCGTTGACCAGGTAGGCGGAGAAATATTGCATGAAGATAATGTAGGAAAAGCCGAAGGTGAAAAAGATTCCCGCCAGGTGCCAGAGAGCGCGGGAGGTATAAAGGGTCTTCATGGAAAAAGAATGAGCGGATGAAGATGGCGGAAGACTGGCTGGTTCTCCAAAGGGCTTCAGACCTTTCTCTTCCGGATGATTGCGGAGGAATAGATAATTCAGAAGGGCGATGAACAGGGTCGCCCCTCCAAGGACGTACCAGGAAACCCGCCATCCGTAGCCGGGAAAACTCTCCAGAATCAAGGGAATCAAAGGACCGAGGAGGAGCAAAGCGATGCTCGACCCGCTTACCAGAATTCCGGTGGCCATCCCCCTGCGGCTGGTGGCGAACCAGGCGGAGGCCATGGCCATGATGGGTACGTTGGAGGCGGCGCTCCCCGCCCCGGTCAGCGTGCGCATGGCCACGGCGAATTCAAAGGAATCGGAGATTCCGGTCAGGAAAAGGCTGACGGCCACCAGAACCAGGGCCACCGAGATCACCAGCCGGGGGCTGATGCGGGTGGCCAAATACCCTCCCAGGAGGGAAAAGATCAGGTACCCGATGAAGTTTCCCGTCCCGATCCATCCCATCTGGGTGTAGGTGAGGGAAAGTCCCTCCTTCATGGAGGGAAGGATAGGAGTATAGGCAAAGCGGCCAAACCCGAGCGCCCCCATAACCCCGATGAACCCTACCAGCAGGATGATCCAGCCGTAATGAAACCGCTTCCCCCCCGCACTCATACCAGTTCCATAACATAGGTACCTGATTTTCGGAAGGGGAAATCGGCCTAAGGCGGGTTTTGACCAATTTCTGGATTACAAAATCGAGAGCTCTGATATCGATTTTCAAGGCCAGAAGTCTGAGACCAGTAGTCGTATTAAAGTAACGTTGAACACTGCCCCCAAAATGGGTACATTTGTACCCAATATGAGTTCAGGAACCTCCTCCCTTCCTAACGCAATTGAAAATCTTCCTTTACCTTTTTGAGTATCTCGTTAAGCTTGTTTGCTGCATCCTGAGAAGGCAAGGTCTTTCCATCTCCTAATTCTATTCGCACGTGAAACCGAATAGGCGCATTCACTTTGGCCTTGATTTTTAGCAGTTCGGGCACGATGTCCCCCAGGTCCTGAACCTCTGACGGGCCGAGGTCTGAACTGGCAACTAATACTTTCGTCCCACCTTCTCCCCCAACCGACGGACCATAGCCAGCACCCCCACGATCGGCAGTCATCGTGACCATGAACTTCGCAAGCTGGGCAGAGGGAAAGTCACAGGGCCAGGGGCTGGGATCTTCGGCAATCTGCAAGAAGCGTGCATGAAGCGCGCCGCTGATAACGTCCTTGATTGTTTTCCAGGGTAAATTCTTCCCGGCCTTCATAGATAAAGCCGAAGCAATGGATAGCCCGGTGCAGGCTTCGCCCTTCCAGGCTGACGGAAGATTCTCGGGAAGAATCTCCGCGGCGGCAATTATCGACGGAGGCGGACACAATCTTGCATTTGCGTTCAACACACCTGCCGGTATGGGTTCCCCCAAAATACTCGCCGGGCCGGAAAGAAGCCATAAAGTACCATTTTCCACTGCGGCGGCGATGGATTTCTCCAGAGATCCTGGGGTTGCCTTGGGAATCCGCATGGGCTCCTGATATCCGCCACGATCAACCTGAGCCACGGTCGAGCCGTTGAAGTAATCCAAAACGGCTTGCACGGTTATTTCATCGCCGGGCCAAAGTCCCGGAAGCTTCTTGGGCGCCAATAGGGCGGGGGCGATCTCGGATAATTTGGCAGCTTCCGGCAAAACAAGTTCCGGGGCTGGGTCCACAAGGGCGTTTTCATCCGGACGAGACATCCACCAGGAACGGGAGGTACCATCAGGCCGGGTAAGCCGCAAGACAAAGGTCCCCTTTTCACAGCCATCTGCCAAGGTGTCAAGGATTGCGCTGGCCTTGAGCATCTTCGGCAAATGGGGAAGCTGCGCGAAAGCGCCGGCCAGGTCTTTTACCCGCCGTGATGTTTCCCCTTGCCGCCAGAGATTGTAGGGTCCATCCGGCAAGAGAGCCTCGGCAGCAACGGCGGTATCCTGCACGCGGGATCTTTTGTCGGCTTTAATGATATTAAAGTGCGGTTCGTCCGTGACGGTGATCTTAAAAGCCTGATTCTCGTTCTTTTCCGAGACTGTCACTACGATGCTGTATGCCTGGCGGATAGCCTCGGGGATTTTTCCTTTTGACTTCTCGATGTTGATTTGAAGGGTTTGCGCGCGGGCCGGGTCCACGTTGCCATCCTTTTGCTGCTTTTTGATATCCTCCCGGACGATTTCCCAGGCAAGATAATCTCTTACTCGCGCCATGGCCAGCTCCAGGCCATCCCTGGAGGGAGCCAGCAGAAGGACAGCGTTCCGGTATACCCGTGGTTTGTCGGGTCCCGTTGTATCGTCCAAGAATCGCTTGGCCTCAGCGCTGGGCTTACCCGACTCCGACGCGGCGTTCGGCCCCAGAATCGCGTAATGAAACGCCCCATCGTCTTCAATGTCCTTTGGTTTCGCCGGTATTGTATGGACGCGCACCCCGAGTGCCGAAGCATTCGCCGCCAGGGTCTTCACCTTGCTGATATCATCCAATAACCGGGCGCGAACCGTGTCGTCCGGGATGTTCTTGGCCGCGACCGCATGCATCTGGGTGAGATTCGGACGGTTACCCAACCGCCAGGTTCCCGGGAGTTGTTCCTCAGCAGAAACTGTGTACATGTCATCAAGCCAGTAACTCGTCTGCGCCCAGCGGGAAAGGCCCTTCTCCAGCTCGATCTTGTCCGGCCGGGTAGCCCCGAGCAAAACCACCAGGTCTCGCGTCTTTGCACTCTGCCCGATAGGTTGGGAATGGAGGAAAGTCGCCAACACGGCTTGCTCGATTTCACGGTATTTCAGACCGACGGATTCCTTCTGGATCTGCCGGGCGCGGGAAAACTCGCCGTCCAGGATGCCCGTCCAGGCCTGCTTTTTGCCTACCCACTCCTCGGTGTCGGCCACGGCGACCATTTCCCGCAGGGCCTCCGAAAGCCCTTCTTTTTCCGGAGCGCCCAGGAAGACGGCGGGGCCGATGAGCGAACTTGTGTCCCACTTCTGCGCCTCGCGAAGAGCAAGGGCAAATGTCCGCAGTACCCCACGTGTGCGCTGAAAACGGGCAAGCTG